>Ga0164243_10000179_pt1 | contig 149632 bp, 145 predicted proteins | sample OricompcompostOP_FD_108781 | JGI IMG/M metagenome (GOLD analysis project Ga0164243, IMG submission 108781) | Organic Plus compost microbial communities from Emeryville, California, USA - Original compost - Organic plus compost (OP) | ecosystem: Engineered > Solid waste > Mixed feedstock >...
CGACGAGAAAGCAGACCACCGTCGCGCCGGCGGGGAAGAGGAGCACGAGCTGCAGCGGCAGCGCGCCCTCCAAGGCGCCCGCGGCGAGCGCCCCCAGGATGGCGCCCAACTCGAGCGCGGCGACGAGAAGCCCGGCGGCCCGGCGGGTGAGGGCGGCCGGCGCCCCGCGCTCCCGGGAGCGGGAGTAGATCAGCGCGATCTCCAAGGGCAGCCATACGACGTAGAAGCCCTGCACCGCCCAGGCGAGGAGGAACAGGCCGAACTGATCTGTGGCCGCAAGGGCGAGCGAGGCGAGGGCGGTGATCGCCGTCGACCACAGCAGCATGCGACGGTGTCCCACGATGTCGCCGAGCTTCGCGAACACGGGCACGACGACGGCCGAGACCGCGAGCTGCGCGCCTTCCAGCCAGTTCACGTCCGCATCGTGGACGCCGAGGAAGCGCGCGATGTCGGTGTAGAGCGGGGTGTAGAAGCCCTGCAGGATGCCGCTGGTCAGCTCGACAAAGGCGAGGAGGCCGACCACGCCGGCGACGGGGCCCAGAGGGACCGCACGCGCCATCGCACCTCCGATCCTCAGGCGGCCGGGGCAGTGCTCACACCCTACCCGCCCGGCAGGGCGCGCAGCAGTGCGCGGTAGAAGCGCTCGCCGCGTTCCAGGGCCTCCACGCGCACGCGCTCGTCCACGCCGTGCACGGACGCCCGCTCGGCCGCGCTCATGGCCAGCGGGGCGAAGCGGTAGCTCGCAGGGGTGAAGGCGTGGAAGAAGCGGGCGTCGGCCAGCGCGAGCATGACATAAGGGACCGGGATCGCGTCCGGATAGGAGGCGGCCAGGGCGCGTCGCAGGAGCGCGAACTGCGGGCCGGTCGAGGGCGCCTCCGCCGTCGGCTCACCCGCGTCCAGCACGGTCAGCGTCACCTCCGGATCCGCGATCACCCGGCGCAGCCGGCGCACAGTCGCCTGAACGCTGCTGCCCACGGCGATGCGCAGGTTCACGGTGGCGCAGGCGTAGGACGGCAGCACGTTGTGCGCCGACCCGCCCTGCAGCTGCGTGACCGCCGCCGTGGTGCGCACCACCGCCGCCGGCTCCGGTCCGAGCCGGGCGAGCACCCGTGCGCCCAGGCGCGGGAGACGGACGAGGGCGCGCAGCAGGGCACCATGCCACCCGCCCGTGCGCGGCAGCATCGCGGTGAGCATCGCACGGGCACTGGCGGGCATCCGCACGGGGAAGGGCCGTCGCTCGATCCTCCTGACCGCCCGCGCGATGCGCGTGGTCGTCGTCGGCACCGCCGGGGTGGAGGCGTGCCCACCCGGGCCGTGCGCCTCCAGCAGCACCGTCGCGAAGCCCTTCTCCGCGACGCCGATCATGGCGGCCGGACCCTGCACGAACGGCAGCGGCGCATCCACGACCGCGCCGCCCTCGTCCAGCACGAGCCAGGGCCTGATCCCGCGCTCCCGCAGCAGCGCGGCGATCGCCCGGGCGCCGTTGCCCTCCGTCTCCTCGTCGGCACCGAAGGCGAGATAGACGTCGCACGCGGGGACGAAACCGGACCGCAGCAGGTTCTCCACCGCCTCCAGCAGGACGCACATGGCGCCCTTGTCGTCCAGTGCGCCGCGACCCCAGACCGTGCGGTCCGAGCCCTCACCCGCGATCTCGCCGCCGAAGGGCGGCCGGCTCCACGCATCCGCCTCCGCCACGGGCACGACATCCGCATGCGCCATGAGGACGATCGCTCGCCCCGGCCTGCGCCCCCGCCAGCGGTACAGCAAGCCGCGCGCGGTGACCTCCTCGCGTTCCAGGCGCTCGTGCACGAGAGGATACAGCTCCGCCAGGAGGCGCTCGTAGGCGGGGAAGGCGCGCGCGGCGGCTTCGGGAGCGCCGACGGCGTCGAGCGCGTCGGCCGCGGTGGTGGGCACCGCGATCATGCGGGCGAGCCGCTGCGCGATCCCCTCCCGCACCGGCTCGGTGCCCTCGGGAGCTGCCGGCGCGGCCATGCCCACACCCTAGTCGCCAGGGCTCCGGCATCGGCAGAGCTATAGTCTGACCGCCGTGGAATCGCCCTCGCCGGCACCGCGCGCATGGCGGCGCTTCGCCTCCAGCCCGCACCTGCCTGCTCTCGTCGTCACGCTCTTGATCTCCGTGCTCGCGGTCCTGTTCGCCGCCTCCTACAGCATCGCGATGGGCAACCCCCAGCCGCGCGACGTTCCTGTCGCCGTGGTCGCGGGGCAGCGGGAGGCGGCACAGGCCCAGACGGTCCTGGAGCGGGCGGCCGGCACGGGCTATCAGGTGCGCATCGTGGCGTCCGCGCAGCAGGGCCTGCAGCTGATCGACGAGCAGCAGATCTACGGCATGCTCTCGCTGCCTGATCCCGGCGGCAGCGACAAGCCGACGCTGTACATCTCCAGCGCCTCGGGCTCCTCAGTGGCCCGGCTGCTCCAGCAGGACGCGCAGAGCATCGGCTCCCAGCTGGGCGTGCAGCTCGCGATCGTGGACACCCACCCGCTCTCGCCCAACGACCCCACCGGCGTCGCGATGTTCTACATCGTGCTCGCCGCCGTCGTGATCGGCTTCCTCGGCGCCCTGCAGACCCGGGCCAACGCGAAAGGACTGCCCCTGGGCGCCGATCTGCTCTGGGACGCCGCCCGCAGCCTGCTCGCCTCCCTCGCGGTGACGATCGTGCTCGGGCCGGTGCTGCAGGTGGAGCCGCTGCCGGTGCTGCCGGCGTGGGCCTTGCTGGCCACGACGATGTGGACGGCGGGGATGACCGCGAACAGCTTCAGCCTGCTGCTCGGGCCGCGGTGGGGGCTGCTGCCCACCTGGCTGCTGTTCGTCATCGTCGCCAACCCCTCCTCCGGCGGCGCGGTGGCCGCCCCGCTGCTGCCCGGCTTCTACGCCTTCATGAACGCCTGGCTGCCGACCGCTGCGGCGATCTCGCTGCTGCGGGACATCCTCTACTTCCCCGGGAACCTGCAGACGGCGCCGTTCGTCGTGCTCGGCGCGTGGCTGCTCGCCTCGACGGTCGGCTATCTGCTGCTCAGGCGCCGCGATGCTCAGCGCTCGCGGGTGCGCTCGTCCAGCAGCTGACGCAGCTGCTGGACCTCCCGCGTGAGCAGCTTCACGTGCTCCGCCGTGACGGAGTCCTTCTTCTTCTCGTCGGCCGAGACGCGGTCCACGATCCAGGACGCGAGCGTCGCGGTGACCACGCCGAGCAGCGCGATGCCCCCGAGCATGAGGCCGACCGCGACGATCCTGCCGCTGAGCGTGACGGGATAGAAGTCGCCGTAGCCCACCGTCGTGATCGTCTCGAAGGACCACCACACCGCGTCCCAGAAGGTGGTGATGTTCCCGGTGTCCCGCTCCGCGTCGTACACCGCCAGGCTGGCGGAGTACACCACGATGAGGGTGGCGAAGATGGTGAACAGCAGCACTCGCCCCCGCATGACCGTGCTCGCCCCGCGCTGGATGATCGCGATGATCGACAGGAAGCGCATCAGCCTCAGCGGCCGCAGCGTCGGCAGCACGACGATGGCCAGGTCGATGAGGTGCGTGTAGAACCAGCGCCACCGGCGCGGGGCGAGCACGAGCGAGACCAGATAGTCGGCCACGAACATCGCCCAGGTGAACCAGATGGTCCATTCGGAGATGCGGAAGCCCTCCCCGTGCGGCTCGGCGAGGATCTGCCAGGAGTACGCGGCGAGGAAGAGGATCGCGGCGCCGGTCAGGGGCCACTCGGCGACGCGCTGCCAGCGTTCGAAGGCCGCCGCTCGGTCCAGGCGGTGACCGGAGCCGCGCTCGGCGGGGCCACTCCCTGTCTCCGGCACGGGCACATTCTCGCAGGGCGCGCCCGCGATGCTCAGCCGCCGGCGATGACGCCGACGAGCGTGTCGCCGTAGCGCTCGCGCTTGACCGCCCCGATGCCCGTGATGCCCTCCAGCTCGGCGACCGAGGCCGGGCGGGCGACGGCGAGCGCCGCGAGCGTGGCGTCGGCGAAGACGACGTAGGCAGGCACGCCCTGCTCCCGGGCGGTCTCGGCCCGCCACGCCCGCAGGCGCTCGAAGACCGCCGCGTCCTGCGCCGAGAGCTCCGCGGCGGCGGGCGGGCGGCGGGCGCCGGACTCTGCGCGCGCCCGGGCAGCCCTGCCCAGCCGTTCGGGCTCGCGCCGCAGAGCGACCCGGCGCGCGCCGCTGAGCACCGAGCCGGAGGACTCCGTCAGCGCGAGCGTCCCGTAGCCGTCGTCGTTCACGGCGAGCAGGTCCAGGGCGAGCAGCTGCCGGACGACACCGCGCCACTGCTGCTCGGACAACTCCGCGCCCACGCCCCAGGTGCTCAGGGTGTCATGCCCGTACTGGCGGGTGCGCTCGGTCTCGTGCCCGCGCAGGATGTCGATGAGCGCACCGGCGCCGAAGCGCTGGCGCCGCTCCCGGGCCAGGCGCCACACGGTGGACAGCAGCTTCTGGGCAGCCACGGTGCCATCCCAGCTCTCCGGCGGCTCCAGACAGGTGTCGCAGTTGCCGCACGGCGAGGACGGCTGCCCGAAGTAGGCGAGCAGATTGACCCGCCGGCACTGCACGGTCTCGCACAGCGCGAGCATCGCGTCGAGGTGCGCCTGCATGCGACGGCGGTGCGCGAGGTCGCCGGGCGACTCCTCGATCATGCGGCGCTGCTGCACGACGTCCTGCAGGCCGTAGGCGAGCCAGGCGTCGGCCGGCAGACCGTCGCGGCCGGCGCGGCCCGTCTCCTGGTAGTAGCCCTCCACCGAGCGCGGCAAGTCGATATGGGCGACGAAGCGCACGTCGGGCTTGTCGATCCCCATGCCGAAGGCGATGGTCGCCACCACCACGACGCCCTCCTCGCGCAGGAAGCGCTCCTGAGCGGCCGCGCGGGCGGCGGGATCCATGCCGGCGTGATACGCCACCGCGTCCACCCCGTGCCCGCGCAGGAACTCCGCGGTCTGCTCCACGCTGTTGCGCGAGAGGGCGTAGACGATCCCGGCCTCGCCGGGATGCTCTCCGCGGATGAGGTCGAGCAGCTGCTGACGGGCCTGGCTCTTGGGCACGATCCGGTAGCGGATGTTCGGCCGGTCGAAGCTGGAGACGAAGTGCCGCGCCCCCTGCAGGGAGAGCCGCTCGGTGATCTCACGGTGCGTCGCCTGCGTCGCCGTCGCGGTCAGCGCGATCCGGGGCACCCGCGGCCAGCGCTCCGCGAGCTCGGACAGGGCCAGGTAGTCGGGCCGGAAGTCGTGCCCCCACTGGGAGACGCAGTGCGCCTCGTCGATGGCGAACAGGGCGATGCCGCCTTCCGCGTGCACGCGGTCGAGCAGCCGCCTGGCCGGCTCGGTGGACAGACGCTCCGGGGCGATGTAGAGCAGGTCGAGCTGGCCCTCCACCAGCGCGCGCTCCACCGCGGCCCGCTCGGCGGGCTCCTGGGTCGAGTTGAGGTACGCGGCTCTGACCCCGAGCTCTCGCAGGGCCGTCACCTGATCGTGCATGAGCGCGATCAGCGGCGAGACGACGACGCCCGTGCCCTTCCGCAGCAGGGCGGGGATCTGGTAGCACAGGCTCTTGCCTGCGCCTGTGGGCATGAGCACCACCGCGTCGGCCCCGGAGGCCAGCTGGAGGATGATCTCCTCCTGCTCGCCCCGGAAGGACGGGTAGCCGAACACCTCGCGCAGGGTCGCCAGGGCGCGCTCGCGCAGCGCCGCGGCCTCCGCCGCATCACCGGCGGCGGGGACGGAGGCCGGCATGGGGGCCGGGGCGGGCGCGCTCACGGATCGACTGTAACCGCGACCGGTGACGCCGAGGGGCACGCGGCGGGATCCGGGGAGGCGCGCGGGGCGGCTTCGGGTGTTGACTGGGCGCATGGCCTGGAAATGGATCGCGCCCGAGTTCGGCGACATCGACGTCCTGCAGTTCGTGGAGACCGAGCTTCCCGCTCCCGGCGCGGGGGAGGTGACGATCCGGGTGCGCGCAGCGGGGGTGAACCCGGCCGACTACAAGCACATCGGGCGCGGCAGCGACCGGTCCCTGCTGCCGCTGCCCGTCGGCTACGAGGTCTCGGGAGTCATCGCCGCGATCGGGCCGGGCGCCGAGATCGCCTCGGGCGGAGGGGCCGTCGGCGACGAGGTCCTCGCCTTCCGGGTGCGCGGGGGCTACGCCAGCGAGCTGAACGTGCCGGCCCGGGACGTCTTCGCGAAGCCCGCCTCCCTGGACTTCCCCGAGGCCGCCAATCTGCTGCTGGCCGGCACCACCGCCGCGGAGATGCTGCACGTGACGAAGGTGGGCGAGGGCGACATCGTGCTGCTGCACGCGGCGTCCGGCGCGGTGGGCGTGAGCGTGGCGCAGCAGGCCGCCCGGCTCGGCGCGCGCGTGATCGGCACCGCAGGCGAGCACAGCTTCCCCACGCTGCGTCGCTTCGGCGTGGAGCCCGTCGCGTACGGGCCGGGCTTGGAGGACCGCGTCCGCGCGCTGGCGCCCGAGGGCGTGGACGCGGCGCTCGACGCCGCCGGCACCCAGGAGGCGGCGGAGGTCTCGGCGGCCCTGCTGCGCGATCGCTCCCGGGCGGTGACCATCGTGGCGAACCCACACTCCGAACAGGCCGGTTTCATCGCCATCGGCGGCGCCATGCCGGACAGCGCGGCCTACCGCGACTCGGTACGGGCGGAGCTCATCGCTCAGGCCGCCGGGGGAAGCCTCGTGGTGCCCCTCGCACAGGGCTACCCTCTGCGGGAGGCCCGGGAGGCGCTGACCTTCCTCAAAGAGGGCCATCCGGGCGGCAAGCTCTGGCTGGTCCCCTGAGCCGGCGGCCGGCCACATCCGCGCGCGGACGGATCGCGAGCCGACGCCTCAGACGGAGGCCGGCTGCGCCGGGCTCTGCGCCCCCTCGGGGCCCTGCGGGCTCGCCTGTGCGCGCGCCGCTCTGCGCGCCTGCCGCCGTTCCTTCGCGCCCTCCACGAGGTAGTACAGCGCCGGCAGCACGATGAGGGTGAGCACGGTGGAGGAGACCAGGCCGCCGATGACCACGAGCGCGAGCGGCTGCGAGATGAACCCGCCCTGCCCGGTCAGACCGACGGCCATCGGCAGCAGCGCGAAGATCGTCGCCAGCGCCGTCATCAGGATCGGCCTCAGCCGTCTGCTCGCACCTCGGACGATCGCGTCGTAGGCGCTCGCCCCGCGCCTGCGGTACTGGTTCACCAGGTCCACCAGCACGATCGCGTTCGTCACGACGATGCCCACGAGCATCAGCACCCCGACCAGGGAGGCGACGCCGAGCGGGATGCCGGTGACCACCTGCAGCAGGATCGCCCCGGTCGCCGCGAACGGCACGGACACGAGCAGCAGCAGCGGCTGGCGCAGGCTCTTGAAGGTCGCCACCATGACGATGTAGACGATGAGGATGGCCGCGAGCAGCGCGATGCCCAGCTGCTGGAAGGCCGTCCCCTGATCCGCCGTCACGCCGCCCAGCTCAGCGCTGGCGCCGGCGGGAAGCGACACCGTGTCCAGCGCCTGGGACACCGCGCTGTTCGCCCTGGAGAGGTCCGAGCCGGCGGGCGTGGCCGAGACCGTGGCGGACCGCAGCCCCTTGACGGTGGTGATGGAGACCGGGCCGTCGGTCACCTCCACCGTCGCGAGCGTCGACAGCGCCACCGGGCCGGCCGCGGTCGGGATGGTCAGCGCCCGCAGCTGGTCCACCGTGGTCGGGGCGCCGCCCAGATCGAGGTAGACGCTGAGGGTGCTGTCGTCGAGCTCGATCTGGCCGATCGTCGAGGGCCGCATGAGCTGGGCGACCAGCCCGCTCAACGCCGCCTCGGTGAAGCCGGCGGCGGCTGCGGCCCCGCGATCCACGCGCACCGCGACGTAGGGACGGGAGCTGGCGAGGTTGCTCTCGACCTGGGAGAAGGCGCCGCTGTCCTGCAGCGCGGACACGATGGCGCCCGATGCGGCCTGCAGCTCGTCCTGCGAGCCCGCCGTGATGTCGACCTCGATGTCGTTGGAGGAGCCGAAGCCGCTGGAGGAGGCGAGGGCGATGCTGCCCTGGTCCTGCAGCCCGCCGAGCGTCTCGCGCACCTTGGCCTGCAGGGCGTCCTGGTCGGCGTTCGGATCGGTGGTGACCGAGTAGGTGATGGAGCCGTCGGAGGAGCCGGCGAAGGCGTCGCGCAGCGCGCTGCCGCTGGAGCCGATGGAGGCCTGGACGACGTCCACGCCCGGCACGCCCAGCAGGGCCTGCTCGACGGCCTGGGCGTGCTGCGCCTGCACGTCCAGGCTCGTGCCCGGGTCGAGCGTCTGGGTGATCGTGAGGGTGTTCTGGCCGCCGCCGCCCAGGAAGTTCGTCTTCATGAAGCGCGAGAGCCCCAGCGTGCCCGCGAGCACGATCACCGCGAGCAGCACGACCACGAGGGGGCGCTTGAGCGACCAGCGCACCACCGGGGCGTAGGCGCGCTGCAGACGGCTCGGCGGCTCCTCCGCGTCGGCCTCCAGCATGAGGGCCTCGGTGCGGGCACGGCGGCTGAGCGGCTCGCGCGTCAGCACGGGAGCTCCGCCGGCGGGCGTCGGGGGGCCGGCGACCGCCGTCCCCGGAGCGAGGACCTCCGCGTGCGCGGACGCCGGCTCCCGCTCAGGCGGCGCCTCCTGCTCGGCGGCCGCCTCCTGCGCCGCGGCCGGCTCCTGCTCGGCGGCGGCCTCCTGCGCCGCGGCCGGCTCCTGCACGGCGGCGGCCTGCCGCAGCTTCCGCGGCCTGAGGAACCAGTAGGCGAGCACGGGCACGATCGTCAGCGCGACGACGAGCGAGGCCAGCAACGCGATCGTCACGGTCAGCGCGAAGGGCCGGAACAGCTCCCCCGTGATGTCGGAGACGAAGGCGAGCGGCAGGAAGACAGCCACGGTCGTGATCGTGGAGGCGGTGATGGCCGCCGCGACCTCCTTCACGGCGTAGACGATCGTCTCGGCCTTGTTGGCGCCGGGCACGAGATGCCTGTTGATGTTCTCGATGACGACGATCGAGTCGTCCACGACGCGCCCGATCGCGATGGTCAGGGCGCCCAGCGTGAGGATGTTGAGCGTGTAGCCGGCCGCCTGCAAGCCGATGAAGGTGATCAGCACCGAGGTGGGGATCGAGATGGCCGTGACGATCGTCGATCGGATCGACAGCAGGAAGACGAGGATCACGATCACCGCGAAGGCGAGCCCGAGCAGCCCCTCCTCGGCCAGAGAGGATATCGACTGCTCGATGAAGGGCGCCTGGTCGAAGACCACGGTGAACTGCACGTCGTTGCCCAGCGAGCTGGCCAGCCCCGGCAGCATGTCCTTGACGGCGTTCGCGACCTCCACGGTGTTCGCGCTGGGCAGCTTCGTCACCGAGATGGACAGCGACGGCTTCCCGTTCACCTGCGAGAGCGAGGTGACCGGATCCTGCGTCACGGCGACGGTGGCGACGTCGCCGATCGTCACGGCGCCGTTCTGCGCTCCCACGAGCGGGAGCGCCTTGATGTCGTCGACGGAGGAGATCCTCTGCCCCGCCTGCACGGAGTAGTTCAGCCCGTCCTGGCTGATCGTGCCGGCCGGCACGAGGACGCCGTTCGCGCTCAGCGCGGTCCCGATCGCGGAGGGCTGCAGGCCGTGCAGCGCGAGGGCGGCGCGATCGGGCGTGATCGTCACGCGGTTCCCGACGGCGCCGACGAGCTGTGCGTCGCGCACGCCGGTGACGTCCTTGATCTCGCCGAGGCCGACGCGGGTGAGCAGATCGGCGAGCTGGGCCTGGTCGCCTCCGCCGGTGACCGCGATCTGCAGGATCGGGAAGTCGTCGATGCTGCCGGCGATGACCTGCGGCTGGACGCCGGAAGGCAGCACGGACGACAGCCGCGCGACCGCCTGCGTCATCTTCTCCTCGGCGACGTTCAGGTCCGTCCCGTAGCTGAAGGAGGCGGTGACGACCGAGACGCCTGTGCTCGACCGGGCGGTGGTGGAGTCGATGTTGGGCACCGCCTGCACGGCCGTCTCGATCGGCGTGGACACGTCGTTGTTCACGACCTCGGGCGAGGCGCCGGGGTACTGGGAGACGACGACGAGCTGGGGGAACTGGATCGACGGCGCGAGCTCCTGGCGCAGGCCGGTGAGGGCGAGTGCACCGAAGACCGCCACGACGATCGTGACCAGCGCGATGAGCGCGCGGTTCTTCAGGCTCAGAACGGCCAGGAGATGCACCCGCTCAGTATTCCATCGTTGATATCTGAGTATCTCTCGGCTGTTTCCCAGGCCGTCGCGCCGGCCGGGGCCGTCGTCGCGCGCGGCCGACTTGACAGGGCGCCCCCGGAGTGTAGATTCTCCGATCGTGGCATCAGACGCCGGCCACGATCCGGCTGAGCATTCACACGACAGGGACCTCTCCGCGAGTTCGGCCATCAACCCGAAGCGGTGGGTCCTGGGCCGGCCGTTGCCGTCCCATGGCGCGGACGAGCAGCTTCTGACGAAGGCCCGGGCGCTGCCCATCTTCGCGAGCGACCCGCTCTCCAGCGTGGCCTACGCCCCGCAGGAGCTGCTCATGATCCTGCTGGGCGGGGGGCTCGCGTTCCTCACCCTCGCGCCGTGGGTGGCGCTGTGCGTGGTCATCCTCCTCGTCGTCGTCGTGGCGAGCTACCGGCAGCTGATCAAGGCCTACCCCTCCGGGGGCGGCGACTACGAGGTGGCCACGAAGAACCTCGGCGAGAAGCCCGGACTGGTCGTCGCATCGGCCCTGCTCATCGACTACATCCTCACGGTCGCGGTGTCCGTGGCCAGCGGCGTGGACAACATCATCTCGGCCGTTCCGGCGCTCAACCCGGCCCGGGTGTGGATCGCCGTCAGCTTCACCGTGCTGCTGCTGCTCGTGAACCTGCGCGGAGTGCGCGAGGCGAGCGCGGCCTTCTCCCTGCCGACCTACCTCTTCATCGCCAGCGTGGCGCTCATGGTGATCGTGGCGCTGGTGCGCACCGCACTGGGCGACCCGCCCGTGGCCGAGTCGGCCGAGTACGCGGTGAAGGGGCAGGAGATCACCCAGGCCGCCTTCGTCCTGCTCCTACTGCGATCCTTCGCGAGCGGCTGCTCGGCGCTCACCGGGGTGGAGGCGATCTCCAACGGCGTGCCCGCCTTCCGCAAGCCCAAGGTCCGCAACGCGCAGATGACCCTCGTGGCCATGGGCGCCATCGCCATCGGCCTGTTCGCCGGGCTCACAGCCGTGGCGCTCGTCGCCGGGGTCCACTACGCGGAGAACCCCTGCGAGCTGGAGGGCTGGGCGCAGTGCGCCACCTCGCCTCAGCGCAGCCTCATGGCCCAGGTCGCCGCCGCCACCTTCGGCGACAACACGATCCTGTTCTTCCTCATCCAGGTCTTCACGGCGCTGGTGCTGCTGCTGGCCGCCAACACGGCGTTCAACGGCTTCCCCCTGCTCGGCTCGATCCTCGCGCGCGACGGCTACGCGCCCAAGGCGCTGACCACCCGGGGCGACCGGCTGGTGTTCTCCAACGGCCTGCTCATCCTCGCGGTCATCGCGATCGTCGTGCTCATCGTGTACCAGGCCAACGTCACCAACCTCATCCAGCTGTACATCATCGGCGTGTTCGTGTCGTTCACGCTCGGACAGCTCGGCATGGTCGTGCACTGGTCGCGGGAGCTCCGCAAGACCGATGCGGCGCGCGCGGCCATCTGGCCCGGCCTGCTGATCAACGCCTTCGGATGCCTGCTCACCGCGCTGGTGCTCGTGGTCGTGACGATCACCAAGTTCACCCACGGGGCGTGGCTCGTGTTCGCGATCATGCCCGTGCTGTTCTTCCTCATGCTCGGCGTCAACCGCTACTACCGCCGCGTCGCGGCCGAGGTGGCCGTGGACGCGGAGACGATGTTCGGATCGAACCGCGACCACGCGATCGTCCTGGTCGGCAAGATGCAGAAGCCGGTGCTCAAGGCCATCGACTATGCGATCGCGTCCAAGCACGACAGCCTGGAGGCGGTGACCGTCTCGATCGACCCGGACGACACCCGGGAGCTCGTCGAGGACTGGGCGCAGATGAAGATCCACATCCCGCTGCGCGTCATCGAGAGCCCCTACCGCGACATCGCCACCCCGCTGATCGACTACATCGAGGAGCGGCGCGAGGAGCTCGGGCCGGAGGTGGTCACCGTCTATCTGCCGCAGTACATGGTCGGCAACTGGTGGGAGCACATCCTGCACAACCATCGCGCGAACCGCCTGCGGCAGAGGCTGATGATGACGCACGGCGTCATGGTGGCGCTCGTGCCGTGGCGACTGACCTCCTCGGCGCGCCTGGCGGATCTGCGCCCCCGCCCCATCCCCGGCTTCGAGCGGCGGGGCATCGTCAACCCGCCGGTGCGCGAACCGCAGCGCCCGGCCGCGGTCCGAGCCTCCAGCCGCTCCTCCTCCGGCGGGGACGGCGCGCGCTGATGCGCGCGAGCGCAGGGGCGAGCGGGCTCTCCGTCGCCGCCGGCGCCGTCATCGGCGTCCTCGCCCGCCTGGGCCTGGACGCGCTGCTGCCGCACGCGGTCACCGAGCTGCCCTTGTCCACGATGATCGTGAACGCCCTGGGCAGTCTCCTGCTGGGGCTGCTGGTCAGCGGGCCGTGGACCCGGCGCATCCCCGCCTGGCTCAGCGCGGGACTGGGCACCGGCGTGCTGGGGACCTTCACCACCCTCTCCGCGATCAGCGTCTCCACTGTCGCGCTGCTCGCGGCGGGCCGCGCCGGCGAGGCGGCCCTGACGCTCTTCGGCTCGATCGTGACCGGCTTCGCCGCCGCCTGGCTGGGCGTGCTCCTGGGCGAGGCGTGGACGGCGCGGCACGGCGGAGCGGCGTCGGGGCGGGGGCGGGCATGACGCCGCTGATCGTGCTCGCGGCGGTCGCCGCGGCCGTCGTCGGAGCGCTCGCTCGCTGGTATGTGATGGGGCTGGCCGACCGGACCACCGAGCCGGCGGGCTTCTCCCGGGGCCTGCTGCTCGTCAACGGCTTCGGCTCCCTCGTGGCCGGCGCGGTGATCGGCGCCACCGTACGATTCGGTCTGGACCCGCTCTGGACGACGATCGTGGTGACCGGCTTCGCGGGAGGTCTGACGACCTTCAGCACCTGGGCGGTCCGTCCTGTGGTCCACACCCTCCGCCGCCGACTGCGCTCCGCCGCGATCGATGCCGCGGGGACGGTCGTCGTGGGCCTGGCGGCCGCGGCCCTCGGCTATGCCGCGGTCGCGCTCGTGCCCTGACCGCCGGCGCAGCGGCGCGGGTCTCGACGGACGCGGGTCGGAGCGGCTAGAGCAGGGCGATCACCTGGCGGGCGACGATACGTCCGGCGCGGCTCGCGCCGATGGTGCTGGCCTGCGGCCCGTAGCCGGCGAGGAAGATGCGCGGGTCCGTCCAGGCGGCGCCGTTCTCGACTCGCACCCCGCCCGCCTTCTCCCGCAGGTGCAGGGGCGCGAGGTGCCGCAGCTCGGGCCGGAAGCCGGTCGCCCAGATGATGGCGTCGGCGTGCAGGAAGCCGTTCTCGTCCGGCGCGCCGGGCCCCTGCCAGCGTGCAGCGGCCCAGCGCACGCCGTCCTCCTCGATCCGGTCGAACATCGGCCGGGCGACGAGCACGCCCCGCTCCAGGGCGGCGGCGATACGACGCGTCTTCGGCACGCCGGTTCCGCTGACGATGCTCGGCAGCGCCCTGCCCTCGCGGGCCGCCCGGTCCTGCGCGGCGACGGCGGCGGCGCCGGCCTCCGGGTCCAGCGCCTCCTGGTCGGTGAAGTCGATCGGCCGGCGCGACACCCAGGTCGTCCGGGCCGCGACCCCTTCGAGCTCGAGGACGAAGCCGATCGCGCTCGTGCCGCCGCCGACGACCACGACGTCCTGACCCGCCAGCTCCTCAGCGGCCCGGTAGCTCGCCGTCGTGAGCTGCCGGCCTCGGAAGCGGTCGGCCCCGGGATACCAGGGCACGAAGGGCGCGCCCCAGGTGCCGGTGGCGTTGACGAGCACCTGCGTGGTGAGCTCGAGCGGCCCCTCGGCCGTGCGGCCGTGCACGAGGAGGTCGGCGCCCTCGTGCGTCACCGCGGTGACCTCCACCGGGCGCTGCACCTGCAGCCCGTAGTGCTCCTCGTAGGCCTGGTAGTACTCGGTCACCACCTCGCGTGCGGGGCGCTCCCGGTCGGCCGTGGCGAAGCTCAGGCCGAGGGCGTCCATGCCGGGCAGGTCGTTCACCCGATGGGCGCTGCCCAGCCGAAGCGCCTCCCAGCGGTGCTGCCACGCGCCGCCTGCCCGGGGCCCCCGGTCCAGCACGCGGAAGTCCTCGCCCGGCTCGAGGGCGAAGCGGCGCAGATAGTAGGCCACGGACAGCCCGGCCTGACCGGCGCCGATGACGACGACCCGAGTGCTCTCCCGCCTCGACATCACCTGCTCCGCTCCACCGGCCGAAAAGGGCCCGCGTGCTAAACTACCCGCGATGTATTCGATCGGTGGATCGACGTTTAGCCGCGTCTGAGCCTGTGCGGGCCGCGCGGCCCGAGGGTGAGTAAGGGGGCCCCGCATGGGGCGCGGACGTCAAAAGGCGAAGCACACGAAGATCGCTCGTGAGCTCAAGTACTTCAGCCCTGACACGAACTACACGGCTCTGGAGCGGGAGCTGGGCTCCGGTCCGGGCGGGGCGTCGGATGAGGATGCCTGGGCGGAGTACGCCGACAAGTACGCGGTCGACGACGAGGACGAGCTCGAAAAGGACGAAGGCACCCCTCGCTCGGCCTGAGCCGGGCGCTGCCGGCGCTCACTCGGCGTAGTCCCCCACGAGACGCACCGCGCCGCCTTCGACGCCCTTCGCGTCCGTGACGTAGCCCTCGCCGGTCCGGGTGCCTGTGGAGACGGTGCCGGCGCGCCAGGCGCGCAGCTGCGAGGCGGAGGACAGCCGGGCGATGACGGCGTCGGCGAGCTGCGGGGCGACGACGGCGAACATCCCCACGCCGTTGTTCAGGGCGCTCTCCGTGTCGCGCAGCGAGTAGCCGCCGAGCTCGCAGAGCACCCGGAAGATGCGCTGCGGCGACCAGGTGGAGCGGTCGATGTCCACCCAGGAGCCCACCGGCAGCACGCGGGCGAGGTTGGCCGCCATGCCGCCTCCGGTGACGTGGGCGAGGCCGTGCACCCCTTCGCGCAGCTCCGGCTGGGACAGCAGGTCGAGCACCGCCGCGGTGTACAGGCGCGTCGGCTCCAGGAACGCCTCGCCGTAGGTGGTGCCGAGTTCCGGGGAGTGGTCGGTCAGCAGCAGGTCGCGGCGGGTGAGGGTCTGCCGGACGAGGGAGTAGCCGTTGGAGTGCAGCCCGGAGGACTCGATCGCGATCACGGCGTCGCCGTCGCGCACCCGCTGGGCGCCGAGGGCCTCGTCCGCCTCGACCACGCCGATCGCCGCGCCCGCGACGTCGTACTCGTCATGCTTGAGCAGTCCGGGATGCTCGGCCGTCTCGCCCCCGATCAGCGCCACGCCGGTCGCCTCGCAGGCGCGGGCGATGCCGCCCACGATCGCGGCGATCCGCTCGGGGAAGACCTTGCCGCAGGCGATGTAGTCGGTCATGAACAGCGGGCGCGCCCCGACCACGACGATGTCGTCCACCACCATGCCGACGAGGTCCTGCCCGATCGTGTCGTGCTTGTCCATGAGCTGGGCGAGGGCCACCTTCGTGCCGACTCCGTCGGTGGACGTGGCCAGCAGCGGCCGGCGGTAGTCCTTGAGCAGGCTGGCGTCGAACAGGCCCGCGAAGCCGCCGACGCCCCCGAAGACCTCCGGGCCGTGGGTGCGGGCCACGGCCTCCTTCATCAGCGCGACCGCGCGGTCGCCCGCATCGGTGTCGACTCCGGCCTGGGCGTAAAGCGACGGCGCTTCGTTCACCGCTTCAGGATAGCCGCGGCCCCTGTGAGCCGCTGCCCTTTTGCGGGCCGCGGGTGCGACTCCGGCGGCTGGGAGCGCTCAGCTCGCGGGCTCGGCGATGAGCTCGGCTCGCACGGTCTCCGCGCTCGCGCGGGCGCGCCGGCCGGTGACGACGAAGGCCAGCAGGAGGATGGCCGCTCCGCAGCCGAGCATCACCCACCAGCCCGCATGGCTGTGCGCCACGAGCTCCGCAGGCACGAGCGCGCCGGCTCCGGCGCCCCCGCCGGCGATCGCTCCGGCGACGGCGACGCCGACCGTCACGCCCAGCTGCCTGCTCGTCGAGGCGACCGCCCCGGCGACCCCCGCCTGCGCTCCGGGCATTCCGGACACCGCGGCGTTCGTGATCGGCGGGTTCAGCACCCCGATGCCGATCCCGAAGGCGAGGTAGGCGGGGATGAGCAGCCCGTAGACCGGGGTGGCCGGGACCTGGGTGAGCAGTGCGCCGCAGGCCATGATGAAGATCCCTGCGGTCACCAGAGGGATCCGCGGGCCGCGGGCGCCGACCACGCGGCCGGAGAACGGCGAGACGACGATCGTCATCACGGCCATCGGAAGGGTGAGCAGCCCGGCGGTCAGCGGGGAGAAGCCCAGCCCCTCCTGCAGGTACAGCGTGTTGAGGAACAGGAACAGGCCCAGGCAGGCGAAGCCGCAGATCGCGATGACCGTCGCGCCCGAGAAGGGGATGCTGCGGAAGAAGCGCGGGTCGATGAGCGGGTCGCGGCGGCGCGGCTCGACCAGGAGCAGCCCCAGCAGCGCCGCGGTCGCGAGGCCGAAGGCGGCGAGCACCGCGGGCGATGTCCAGCCGGCGGCGGGGCCTTCGATGATGCCGAAGGTGAGCGAGCCGAACACGGCCACGACGAGCAGCTGCCCGGGCACGTCGAGCCGGCGGGACCGGGCCGCGCGGGACTCCGGCACGAACAGCGCCGTCAGCACGATCGCGGCGACGATCACGGGGATGTTGACCCAGAAGATGGCGCGCCACCCGGCGAGGGCCACGAGCAGGCCGCCCACGACGGGGCCGAGCGCCATGCTCAGGCCGAACACGGCGGACCAGAAGCCCATGGCCCTGGCGCGCTCGCGCGGGTCGGGGAAGACCGTGGCGATGATCGAGACGGCGACAGGGTTGAGCATCGAGCCGCCCAGCGCCTGCACCACGCGGAAGACGACGAGCAGGCCGGCGTTCGGGGCGAGCCCGCACAGCAGCGAGCCGAGGCCGAACAGCACGAGGCCGAGCTGGAACACGCGCCGCCGCCCGAAGCGGTCCGCCAGGGAGCCGGACATCATGAGCAGGCTCGCCAGGGCGATCGTGTACGCATCGACCACCCACGCGAGCCCGGAGACCGGCGCGGCGAGCTCGCGCCCGATGTCGGGCAGGGCGACGTTGACGATCGTGTTGTCCAGGCCGACGATCAGCAGGCTCATGCAGCAGATCGCGAGCACGCCCCAGCGCCGCGAGGCGCCGAGCTCCGAGATCGCCGTCATTCGCACCCCGTATCGCTAGGCCCGCTCCTACGCTAACCCCGGCCGTATGCACTCGACGCCGGGGGCGGCGCGGCGAGCGTGTGGGACAATCGAGGGTAAGCATCTCCCGAGCGTCTGGAGCTCCCGCCCCTCATGTGCGGCATCGTCGGTGCGGTCTCGTCCGAACCCGTCAACCAGCTGATCTACGACAGCCTCCTCCTGCTGCAGCACCGCGGGCAGGACTCGACCGGCATCGCCACCTCCGAAGGCCATCAGTTCCACATGGTCAAGGCGAGAGGCCAGGTGCGTGAGGCCTATCGCACCCGCGACATGCGCGCCCTGCCGGGCAATGTCGGCCTCGGCCACGTGCGCTACGCCACGCAGGGACGCGCCTCGAACGAGGAGGAGGCGCAGCCGTTCTACGTGAACGCGCCCTACGGGATCGTCCTCGTGCACAACGGCAATCTGACCAACACCCGCGAGCTCTCCGCGGACCTCTTCGGGGTGGACCGCCGGCACCTGAACACCACGTCAGACACCGAGCTGCTGCTGAACGTCCTGGCCACCGAGCTGCAGGGCACGATCCGCGGCACCGCCCTGGACCCCGACCAGGTCTTCGACGCCGTCGAGCGGGTGCACGAGCGCGTCGAGGGCTCCTACGCCGCCATCGCGCTCATCGCCGGCTACGGCCTGCTCGCCTTCCGCGACCCCTTCGGCATCCGGCCCCTCGTGCTCGGCCGCAAGGCCTCCGGGCTCATCGGCCAGGAGTGGATCGTCGCCTCCGAGTCGCTCGTCCTCGAGTCCGGCGGCTACGAGGTGGTGCGCGACGTCGCCCCCGGCGAGGCCGTGTTCATCAGCTCGGGCGGTGAGATGACCTCCCGGCAGTGCCACCCCTCCCCCCGGCTGGTGCCCTGCTCCTTCGAGTACGTGTACCTCGCCCGGCCGGACTCGATGATGTCCGGCATCTCCGTGTACGAGGCCCGGCTGCGCCTGGGCGAGAAGCTCGCGGACACCGTCGCGCGCTACACCCCCTCAGGCGCCATCGACGTCGTCATGCCGATCCCCGACTCGGCCCGTCCCAGCGCCATGCAGGTGGCGCGCAAGCTGGGCGTGGAGTACCGGGAGGGGTTCTACAAGAACCGATATGTGGGCCGCACGTTCATCATGCCGGGGCAGGCGGTGCGCAAGAAGTCGGTGCGCCAGAAGCTCAACGCGATGAGCTCGGAGTTCACCGGGAAGAACGTGCTCATCGTGGACGACTCCATCGTGCGGGGCACGACCTCGCGGCAGATCGTGGAGATGGCGCGTGACGCGGGCGCGAGCTCGGTCACCTTCGCTTCGGCGGCTCCGCCCGTGCGCTACCCGCACGTCTACGGCATCAACATGCCCACCCGTGACGAGCTCGTCGCCCACGGCCGCAAGATCCCCGAGGTGGCCCAGGCCATCGGCGCGGACCACCTCATCTACCAGGAGGTGGGGGACATGCGCGAGGCGATCCTCGCCGGCCAGTCCGAGGTGACCGATCTGGAGATGAGCTGCTTCACCGGGGAGTACGTGGCGGGCAACATCACGGAGGAGTACCTCCGCTGGGTGGAGCTCACCGTCAAGAGCTGAGGGACTCCAGCCGGCCGGGCGGCGACGAGCTCGGCCGCGGCGCGGTCTGCGGCCAGGCGCGGGGCGGCGGTCTGCGGCTAGGCGAGGTCCCCGGCGGAGCCGGGCCGCTCGCCCGGGTCCCGTGGCTGCGGGGCGGCCTGCGCCGCGTCCGCGTCCTGTGCGTGCTGTGCGTCCTGCTCCTGTGAGGTGAACTCGACGCGCTCGGCGATGGCAGCGCCCCGGCGGCGACGGACGGCGGCCTGCAGGATGAGCGCGACCACAGCGCCGACCGCGAGACCGACGGCGAGGCCGACGAGGGCCATGAAGCCGACGACCTGCCAGAGCGAGTACGCGGCGTCCGGCGACACCGGGAACAGGATGGTGACGACGGCGCCCACCACGGCGCCGAGGACGCCGCCGGCCACGAGCAGGCGCACGATGCGCACCGAGCGCTGGATGGTCACCGGCTGCGGGCCGGCAGGAGGCGTCGCCTCCTCGGGCTCGACGCCCTCGGGATCGCTCATCCCTCCATTGTCCCAGCTGTGCGCAGCAGAGGGAGCCAGGGGGCGAGCTCCGCGCGCACGCCGGAGACGTGCACCCGGCCCTCTGCGACCGCGGTCGCCCAGTCCAGCTCGCCGACGGCGAGCGCGAGCCAGCTCGCCGGATCGGTCTCCACGACGTTCGGCGGGGTGCCCCGGGTGTGCCGCGGCCCCTCCACGCACTGCACCGCCCCGAATGGCGGCACGCGCACCTCGACGGCGTGCCCCGGCGCTCGCTCGGCCAGCGCCTGCAGCGTGTACCGCACAGCGGTGGCGCGCACCTCCCGCGGCACTGCGGCGGGGTCGGGCGCGGCGGCGAGGACGGCGGCGCGCCCCTGCTCGTCCGGGATCCGCGCGCGTGCCACGACCCCAGCGTAGGCGCGCAGGGGGCGGCCGGGCATGCCGGGGCGCCGGGTAGGGTGTGGGCGTGAGAATCCTCGTCCTGGGCTCCGGCGCCCGTGAGCACGCCATCGTCCGGGCCCTGCTTTCGGAGGGCGCGGGGCACGATGTCCTCGTCGCCCCCGGGAACGCGGGTATCGCCCGCGAGGCGCGCACCGTCGCACTGGACGCCGACGACCCGCAGGCCGTGGTCGACTTCGCGCTCCAGGAGGACGTCGACCTCGTGGTGATCGGCCCGGAGGCACCTCTGGTGGCAGGGGTGGCGGACGAGGTGCGCACGCACGGCATCCCGGTCTTCGGTCCCGATCGGGCCGCGGCGGCGCTGGAGGGCAGCAAGAGCTTCGCCAAGCGGGTGATGGCCGATGCCGGCGTGCCCACCGGCCGCGCCGCACACGCGCGCACGCTCGCCGACGCCGAGCGGCTCATCGACGAGTACGGCGCGCCGTACGTCGTCAAGGCGGACGGGCTCGCCGCCGGCAAGGGCGTGCTCGTCACGGAGGACAGGGCGGCAGCGCTGGCGCACGCCGAGCACTGGCTCATGCAGGGCGACGTGCTCATCGAGGAGCATCTGCGCGGACCCGAGGTCTCCCTCTTCGTCGTCTCTGACGGCGCGACGGCCGTGCCCCTCGCCCCCGCCCAGGACTTCAAGCGCGCCCTGGACGGCGACGCCGGGCCGAACACGGGCGGGATGGGTGCGTACTCCCCGCTTCCGTGGCTGCCCGAGGGGTTCACCCGCGAGGTGGTGGAGACGATCGCGCTCCCGGTGATCCGTCAGCTCGACCGCGAGGGCACCCCGTTCATCGGGCTGCTCTACTGCGGGCTGATCGTGACCGAGGCGGGCGTGCGCGTCATCGAGTTCAACGCCCGCTTCGGCGACCCGGAGACGCAGGTCGTGCTCGCGCGGCTCGCGACGCCGCTGTCCGGTCTGCTGCTGGCCGCCGCGTCGGGCACCCTGGCCGGGGTCCCCTGGCCGGAGTTCCGCGACGAGGCCGCGGTGACGGTCGTCCTCGCCAGCGAGGGCTACCCGGAGTCGCCGGTCACCGGTCGGCCCCTGACCGGTCTGGAGGAGGCGGCCGCGGTGCCGGGCACGCACCTGCTGCACGCCGCGACGACCGCGGATGCGGACGGGGGACGTCTGCTGGCCAGCGGCGGGCGGGTGCTCAACGTCGTCGCCACGGCGCCGAACCTCGCCCAGGCGCGGGAGCGCGCCTACCAGGCGATCGGCCGTATCGGCCTCGACGGCGGGCACTACCGGCGCGACATCGCCGAGCAGGCCGCCGCACTGCCCGCCGCTGCGACGGGGGCGCCGGCAGCCGAGGGCAGCGCGTGAGCGCGCAGAGCAGGATCCCGGGCTGGACAGCGGTCTACAGCGGCAAGGTCAGGGAGCTGTACCAGCCGGACGATCCTCAGGATCAGCGCCTGCTCCTGGTCGCCAGCGACCGGGTGAGCGCCTTCGACCACATCCTCAGCCCGGAGATCCCCGGCAAGGGCGAGCTGCTCACGCGCCTGTCGAACTGGTGGTTCGACCGCTTCCCCGACATCCCGAACCACCGCCTGCCGGGGCAGGACCCGCAGCTGCCGCGGGAGCTGTCCGGCCGCTCCATGCTGGTGCGCCGGCTGAGGATGCACCCGATCGAATGCGTGGTGCGCGGGTACCTCACCGGCTCCGGCTGGGCGGAGTACCGCTCCGCGGGGACCGTCTGCGGCATCCCGCTGCCGCCCGGGCTGCGCGACGGCGACCGGCTGCCGCAGCCGCTCTACACGCCCGCCTTCAAGGCCCCCCTGGGTGAGCACGACGAGAACATCACCTTCGAGCGCAGCGCCGAGATCGTCGGCGCCGAGGTCGCCGCCGCGCTGCGCGAGCGCTCGCTGGAGATCTTCGCCCGTGCCAGCGCCATCGCCGAGGCGCGCGGGGTGATCCTCGCCGACACGAAGTTCGAGTTCGGCGACGATCCGGACTCCGGCGAGCTGACCCTCGCGGACGAGGTGCTCACGAGCGACTCCAGCCGGTACTGGGACGCGCAGGCCTATGCGCACGGCTCCACCCCGGCGCAGCGGATGGCCAGCTTCGACAAGCAGATCGTGCGCGACTGGCTGGCCGCGCACTGGGATCGCAGCGGCGAGCCGCCGCGGCTGCCGGCCGAGGTGGTTCAGCGCACGGCCGCGCGCTACCGGGAGCTGCTGGACCGGCTGACCTCCTGAGAGCCGCCGCCGGGCCGGGGAACCGCCGGGGCCGGCGGCTAGAATGGAAGCACGGACGGCAGCACCAGCGGGAAGGTCCAGATGCCCACCATCGTCGTCGAGATCATGCCGAAGGCGGAGCTCCTGGACCCCCAGGGCAAGGCGGTGACCGGCGCCCTCGCGCGCCTGGGACACGCCGAGTTCTCCGAGGTGCGCATCGGCAAGCGCATCGAGCTCACCGTCGACGGGCCCGTCACCGAGGAGCTGCGCGCCGCCGTCGAGCGCCTCGCGCAGGAACTCCTGTCCAACGCGGTCATCGAGGACGTGGTGGCGATCACCTTCCCCGAGCCGGCGCTGGACGGCGCCGGGGCGCAGGGGGTGCGCTGATGCGCATCGGCGTCGTCACCTTCCCCGGCTCCCTGGACGACCGGGACGCGCAGCGCGCCGTCCGCATCGCCGGGGCTGAGCCGGTGGCGCTCTGGCACGGGGATCGCGAGCTGCAGGGCGTCGACGCGATCGTGCTGCCGGGCGGCTTCAGCTACGGCGACTACCTGCGGGCCGGAGCCATCGCGGCGGTCTCGCCGATCATGAGCGAGGTGCGCGAGGCGGCCGAGCGGGGCATGCCCGTGCTCGGGATCTGCAATGGCTTCCAGGTGCTCGTGGAGGCGCATCTGCTGCCCGGCGGGCTCATCCGCAACGCGAACCAGCAGTTCGTCCGCCGCGACCAGGGCCTGCGGGTGGAGAACGCCGACACCGCCTGGACGCGCGACTTCGCGACGGGCGAGGAGATCGTCATCCCCTTGAAGAACGCCGATGGCGGCTACACCGCCGACGCGGAGACGCTCCGGCGGATCGAGGGCGAGGGGCTGGTGGCGTTCCGGTACACCGGCGTCAACCCGAACGGCTCGGTCAACGACATCGCGGGGCTGCGGAACGAGCGCGGAAACGTCGTCGGTCTCATGCCGCACCCCGAGCACGCCGTCGAGCCCGGGTTCGGGCCGGACACCTCCCGTCGGATGCGCTCCGGCGTGGACGGCCTGCGCTTCTTCTCCTCCGTGATCGGCGCCGTCGCCGCCGTGTGAGGCGCACGCCGGCGCCCGCGCTCGGCGCCCGCTCCTCACGGCGCTAAGGTCGACGCCGTGAGCGGAAACGAGGAGGACGGCGGGCGGCCGGAGCGCGACCGTGCAGGCGCGCACGGGCACGGCCACGCCCCCGACCTCCCCCACGGCGCCGAAGCGGCCGGGGGCGCCGCGCACGCCGGCGAGGCGCACGGCCATTCCCACGGGCTCGGCGGCTATCGCAGCGCCACCGCCCGCCATCGCAAACGGCTGCTCGCCGTGCTGGCGATCACCCTGTCCGTCCTCGTCGTCGAGGTCGCCGGGGCGGCACTGTCGGGCTCCCTCGCCCTGCTCGCGGACGCGGGGCACATGCTCACCGACGCGGCCGGCGTGGCCATCGCGCTCATCGCGAGCGTCCTCGCGGCCCGGCCTGCCTCCCCCACGCGGACCTTCGGGCTGCAGCGGCTGGAAGTGCTCGCGGCGCTCGTCAACGGCCTGCTCATCGCCGTCATCGCGATCGTCATCCTCATCGAGGCCGTGCAGCGCCTCACCCGGGAGCCCGAGGTCCAGCCGCTGCCGATGATCGTCACCGCCGTCGTCGGCGGCCTGGCGAACCTCGCGGCGCTGCTCATCCTGCGCGGCGGCCAGAAGGAGAGCATCAACGTCCGCGGCGCCTATCTGGAGGTGCTCGGCGACCTGCTGGGATCCATCGCCGTCGTCGCGGCGGGGATCGTCGTCGCCCTGAGCGGCTGGCGCTACGCGGACCCGATCGCCTCGATCCTCATCGCGGTGCTCATCGCCCCGCGTGCATACAGCCTCCTTGCCGAGGTGGTGCGGGTCCTGCTGGAGGCCACGCCGAGGGACGTGGACCTGCTCACGGCGCGCAAGCACCTGCTGGAGGTTCCCGGGGTGGTGCAGGTCCACGACCTGCACGCGTGGACGATCACCTCGGGAGTCAAGTCCTTCTCGGCGCATGTCGTCGTCGAGGACGCCGTGCTCGCGGAAGGCCGCTCCGACGCCATGCTGGACAGCCTGAACAACTGCCTGAGCCAGTGCTTCGGCACCGAGCACTCCACCTTCCAGCTCGAACCGGCCTCGCACGGCTCGCACGAGCAGCCCGGCCACGCCTGAGCGGTTCTGCGGCGGCCGAGCCTCGGGGACCCGGGCGCCAGGCGGCCGCCCTCCTCCGCTCGACCCGACGAGCGGCTGCGTCAGCGCCGGATCAGCGCGCTGACGATGAGCGCCATGGTGCGCACGTGCGGGCCTCTGCCCGCGATGAAGTCGTCGGCGCGGCCCTCGAGGATCGCCTCGCGCATCATCGTGCCGTAGAACGCGGTGAGCACCTGTGCGGCCTCGACGGCGCTGACCCCGAGACGACCGCCGATCGAGGCGACGGCCTGCTCGATGATCTGCGCGACCCGATCGCGGAAACGATGCTGCATCTCGATGAAGCGCTCTGCGATGGCGGGATCGCGCAGGGCGAGCGTCTCGAACTCCGCGTCGATGCGGAACCAGGCGGCCTCCTTGGGCAGGCCCGCCAGCAGCCCGTTGAGCAGCGCGGTGAGCACGTCGGGGTCGAGCCGCCCGTCCGGGCCCGGATCGGGCCAGGCGAGGGCTTCCACGCCCTCCTCCAGCTGTTCGAAGACGCGGGCGTGGCCCTCCTCGAGCATGGTGAAGAAGAGCTCCTCCTTGCTCGCGAAGTTCGAGTAGAAGGCGCCGCGCGTGAAGTCGGCCCGCTCGGCGATCATCTCGATCGAGGTGCCGTGGAAGCCGTTCTCTCCGAAGACCTCGAAGGCCGCGTCGAGCAGGCGCTGCCGCGTGGCCTGGCGGCGGGCGCTCTCGGCCCGACCGGCCTCCGGCTGCTGAGCGCTCATGTTGCCGACCTTCCCGAGCGAATGCTGGGAATCCAGCGTATCCGAAAGCTCCAGCAGCCGGATACGTTACTGTATCGAATACAGTCCTGTATCCACCTGCGCCGGTCGCCGCTGCCCGTGTGCACCCCGCTCCAGGAGGTCTGGGTGTCCCCTCTGCTGTACGCGCTCGGCCGCTGGTCTGCACGCCGCAGATGGCTCGTGGTGATCGGCTGGGCCGGCATCCTCCTCGCCCTCGGGGCGGGAGCGCTGTTCCTCGGGAAGGGCCTGGACAACTCCATCTCCATCCCGGGCACGGAGTCGCAGGCGGCCATGGACCGCCTGGCGGCCACCTTCCCGCAGGCCACCGGGACCTCCGCCCAGATCGTCGTGGTCGGCCCCCATGACGGCCCCGTCGACACTCCGGCGATCGAGAGCGCTGTGGCGGACACCATCAGCACGCTCAAGCGCATCGACGGCGTCAGCACCGTCAGCAGTCCCTTCGAGCACGGCCAGGTGGACACCTCCACCCAGCTCTCGCCCGACGGCAAGGCCGCGATCATCGTGGCGCAGCTGGACGGCTCCTTCACGACCGTCACCGAGGAGCAGAAGGACGCCATCCGCGAGGCCGGCGCCCATCTGCAGGCCGCCCTGCCCGAGGCGCAGGTGGCCGTCGGCGGCGAGGTCTTCAGCCATTCGATGCCCGAGCTGAGCATCACGGAGGGCGTGGGCCTCATCGTCGCGCTGGTGGTGCTCATCCTCACGCTGGGCTCCTTCATCGCGGCGGGCATGCCGATCATCACCGCCATCGTCGGCGTGGGCGCGACGATGGGCGGCCTCTTCCTGGCCACCAGCGTCGCGACGATCTCCTCGTCCACCCCCCTGCTCGCGCTCATGCTCGGGCTGGCCGTGGGCATCGACTACGCGCTGTTCCTCATCTCCCGGCACCAGGAGCAGCTCAGGCGGGGAGTGGACCCGGAGGAGTCGATCGGGCGGACCACGGCCACGGCCGGCTCCGCAGTGATCTTCGCCGGCGGCACCGTCGTGATCGCGCTCGTCGGCCTGTGCGTGGCCAACATCCCCTTCCTCACGACGATGGGCATCGCCGCCGCGATCGGCGTGGCCGCGGCGGTGCTCGTGGCGCTCACGCTCGTGCCCGCGATGCTCGGCTTCGCCGGGCTGCGCGTGAAGCCCGGTCACCGGCGGGAGCGCCGCGCGGCCCGGCGGGCCGCCCGGGAGGCGGCAACCGGCGCCGCAGCCGAACTCCTCGCCACCTCCTCCGCCAGCGCCTCCGACGAGGCCGCGCACGCAGCCGCCGCGCAGGCCGTGAGCGAGCACCGCCCCAATCGCTTCTTCGACGGCTGGGCCCGCGTGGTCACGCGGCGGCCGATCGTCACGATCGTGCTCACCGTCGCGGCGCTCGGCGCGCTCACGCTCCCGGCGGCCGGCCTGCGCCTCGCGCTGCCGGACGCGGGCGCGCTGCCCGCCTCCAACACAGCGCGCGTCGCCTACGACCTCACCTCCGAGCATTTCGGAGCCGGCTACAACGGCCCGCTCATCGTCACCGGCTCGATCGTCACCAGCGACGATCCGCTCGGCCTCGTGAGCAGCATCGCCGACGAGCTGCGCGCGCTGCCCGGCGTCGCCTCGGTCCCCCTGGCCACGCCGAACCAGACCGCCGACACCGCCATCTTCCAGGTCGTGCCGACCGACGGCCCCGACTCCCAGGCCACGAACGAGCTCGTCACCGAGATCCGCTCCCTCAAAGGACACTTCCACGACGAGTACGGCTTCGACCTCGCCGTCACCGGGCTGACGGCCGTCGGCATCGACGTGTCCGACCGCCTGGGCTCCGCGCTGCTGCCCTTCGGGATCGTCGTGGTGGGCCTCTCGCTGCTCCTGCTCATGATCGTCTTCCGCTCCCTCTGGGTGCCGCTGAAGGCGAGCCTCGGCTATCTGCTGAGCATCGGCGCCTCCTTCGGCGTCTGCGCGCTCGTGTTCAACGACGGCTTCATGGCCGGGCCCCTGAACGTCGCGCAGCTCGGGCCCGTCATCAGCTTCATGCCGATCGTGCTCATGGGCATCCTCTTCGGACTCGCCATGGACTACGAGGTGTTCCTCGTCTCGCGGATGCGGGAGGAGTACGTCCACACGGGGGACGCAGCGGGCGCTGTGCGCCGGGGCTTCGTCGGCTCCGCGAAGGTCGTCACCGCCGCGGCGGTCATCATGTTCGCCGTGTTCGCCGCGTTCATCCCGGAGGGCGACGCGAACCTCAAGCCGATCGCCCTCGGGCTCGCGGTGGGCGTGTTCATCGACGCCTTCGTCGTGCGGATGACGCTCGTCCCGGCGGTGATGAAGCTCCTCGGCGCGCGGGCGTGGTGGTTCCCGCGCTGGCTGGACCGCATGCTGCCCGCCCTCGACATCGAAGGCGACGGACTGCAGCGCGAGCTCGCCCTCGCCCAGTGGCCACGACCGGGTTCCACCCTGGCCATCGCCGCGGAGGACGTCGGCGTCGCGGACGGGCGCCGGGAGCTGTTCCGGGGCCTGGACGTACAGGCCGAGCCCGGCAGCGCCCTGCTCGTGAACGGGGGTGCCGACCGTCATGCCGCCACCGCGGCGCTGCTCGCCCTGACCGGGCGGATGCGACCGACGGAGGGCAGGCTCAAGGTCGCCGGCTACAGCCTGCCCGAGCGGGGCTCGGCCGTGCGCGCCCGCGCAGCCTACGTCGACCTGGACGCGGTCGACGCGCCCTCGGCCGCAGTGCGCGAGGCGCTGGCCGAGCGGCCGGCGATCCTCGCGATCGACGGCGCGGACCGGGTCTGGAACCTCGAGGAGCGCGCGCGGATCCGCACGGCGCTCGCGGCAGCCCCCGCACCGGTCACCCTCGTGCTCGGCGCCCTCGACCTCGCGACGGCCCGCGAGCTTCTCCCCCCGGGCGCGCCCACCCAGACCTCCGCACTCGTGAAGGAGCTCCGATGAGCATCCAGCCCCGCACCTTCCTCGAACGCGCGCGCAGCAGCACGCGTGTCACCGTGCTGTCCGTCATCGGCCTCGTCCTGGTGCCGGTCGCCATCGCCGGCCTGCTCGTGTGGGCGCTGTGGAACCCCCAGTCGCGCATCGAGCAGGTGAGCGCGGCGATCGTGAACAACGACCAGCCCGTCACGATCGACGGGCAGACGGTCCCGCTGGGCAGGCAGCTCGCGGCCGGCCTGATCGGCCGCGCCGACGAGAACTACAGCTGGCAGCTCACCGACGCGGCGCACGCCGCGGACGGGCTCGCAGACGGCTCCTATACCGCGGTCGTCACGATCCCCGCCGGCTTCTCGGCCGCAGCGACATCGTTCTCCGGCAGCCCCGCCGATGCGACGCAGGCCACCATCGACGTGACCACGAGCGAGCAGGCGAAGATCGCGGACAACGCGATCAGCGCGATCATCACGCAGACGGCCGCATCCGTGTTCGGCCAGAGCCTCACGAAGAGCTACCTGGAGAACGTGTTCCTCGGCTTCGACACGCTCGGCACGCAGCTCGGGCAGGCCGCGAGCGGCGCCGGGCAGCTCGCCGAGGGGACGCAGCAGCTGTCCGCCGGCGCGGCCGGGCTCGCGTCCGGCGCGCAGCAGCTCGCCGTCGGAGCGGCGCAGGCCGCCTCCGGGGCACAGCAGTACTCGGCAGGCGCGCAGAGCGCCGCCACCGGCGCACAGCAGTACGCCGCGGGCGCCCAGAGCGCCGCCACCGGCGCACAGCAGCTCGCCGAGGGGGGCGCCCAGCTCGCGCAGAGCGTCGCCGGGCTGCCCGGGCAGGTGGGCCAGCTGCAGGACGGCGCGGCGCAGCTGGCGGGCGGCATGCAGCAGAACCAGCAGGCGCTCGACGGCGCCAGCGGGCTCGCTCAGCAGGCGCTCGCCGCGTGCGACCCCGCGACGACGCCGGAGCTGTGCGCCACGCTGTCGCAGCTCGCCCCGCTCGCGCGGCAGGGGGCGGCGGCGAACGGTCAGCTGGCCGACGCCGCGCAAGGCCTCGCGGGCGGCCTCGGACAGCTGCAATCCGGCACGCAGCAGCTCTCGGACGGCGTGGGCCGATTCGCCGGAGGAGTCTCGGGGCTCGCCGACGGGGTCGCCCAGCTCGCAGGCGGCGCCACCGCCCTGGCCGACGGCGTGAGCCAGCTCGCGGACGGCGCGAATGGGCTCGCCGGCGGCGTCGGCCAGCTCTCCGAGGGCACGGGCAGCCTCGCCTCCGGCGCTCAGCAGCTCTCCGACGGGACTCCGGCCCTCGCCAGCGGCGCCGCGCAGCTCGCCTCCGGCCTGCAGCAGGCGGTATCGCAACTGCCCAGCTACTCGGACGCCGAGCGGACGCGACTGTCCGACGTGGTGGCGCAGCCGGTCACCGCCCGGACTCCCGCCGACCTCCTGGGCGGTCTCGCCGTCCCCCTCGCAGCGGGGCTCGCGCTCTGGCTCGGCGCCCTGGCGAGCTTCATCGTCCTGCGCGCGGTGCCCGCGAGCGCGCTCGGCTCGACGCGGGGACCGGTGCGCCAGACCCTGCGCGCCTACTGGCCCGCCGGGCTCATCGGCGTGGTGCAGGGAGCGCTCGTCGCCGTGGTGCTGCAGGCCCAGCTCGGCGGATCGCCCGGCGCGTGGCTGGGCATGATCGGGGCCTGCATGCTCGCCGCCGCGGTGTTCGCGGCCGTGAACCAGGCGCTCGTCGCGGTCCTGGGCGGCGCGGGGCGGTTCGTCTCGATGCTCGTCGCCGTGGTGGCGATCGCCACCGGGATCATCTCCACGGCCCCGGGAGCGCTCAGCGCCATCATGTCGGTGCTGCCGGTGCAGCCCGCCGCCACCCTCATCGCCGCCGCGCTCGGGGGCGCCGGCGCCGCCGCGGGAGTCACCGGGCTGCTGGTGTGGGCGCTGCTCGCTCTCGCGGCGACCGCCGTGGCGATCGCGCGCACCCGTGTCGTCTCCTTCGCCAGGATCCGCTCCGGTCGCTTCCGCCCGGTGTAAGCCGTTTCCCGAGGCGCCCGGCCGAGCGTGCGTCGATAGATGACCGCGACCCCGGGGATGTGCGGATACAGCCGCTGAGCGTTCTCGATGATGCAACGCTCGGCCGCGCCTGCACGCCCGGTCCACTCTTCGCGGATGTCGCCCGCCATGGTCACCGCCAGAGGGCGCACCGGCTGACGGCGTCGTCGCCGCATGCGCGCACCGGCGAGCGCCCGGTGGGGACGGGCGGGGGCGGGGAGCCCGCGCCCCGCCCGCTCGGTAGAATCGAGCGGTGAGCAGCCCCTCCGTGGACAGCCCCGCTGTGCGCAGCGCCTCCGTGGACACCGTCGCGAACGCCGCGGCGACCCCGGAGCGGCAGCAGCCGTACGCGGCGCTCGGCCTGAAGGACGACGAATACGCCCGCATCCGTGAGATCCTCGGGCGACGGCCCACCTCCGCCGAGCTGGCAATGTACTCGGTGATGTGGAGCGAGCACTGCTCCTACAAGTCCAGCAAGATCTATCTGCGGCAGTTCGGCCAGAAGGTCACCGAGGAGATGCGGCGCCGGCTCATGGTCGGCATGGGGCAGAACGCCGGCGTGGTGGACATCGGCGAGGGCTGGGCGGTCACCTTCAAGGTGGAGAGCCACAACCACCCGAGCTTCGTGGAGCCCTTCCAGGGCGCTGCGACCGGTGTGGGAGGCATCGTGCGCGACATCATCTCGATGGGCGCCCGGCCGGTCGCCGTGATGGACCAGCTCCGTTTCGGCGCGATCGACGATCCGGACACCGCTCGCGTCGTGCACGGCGTCGTCGGCGGGATCAGCTTCTACGGGAACTGCCTGGGCCTGCCGAACATCGGCGGGGAGACCGTCTTCGACCCCGTGTACCAGGGCAACCCGCTCGTGAACGCCCTCTGCCTGGGGGTGCTGCGGCACGAGGACCTGCACCTGGCGAATGCGACCGGCGTCGGCAACAAGGTCGTGCTCTTCGGGGCCCGCACCGGCGGCGACGGCATCGGCGGCGCCTCCATCCTCGCCTCCGACTCCTTCTCCGACAGCGGCGCGAAGAAGCGGCCGGCCGTGCAGGTGGGCGACCCCTTCGCCGAGAAGCTGCTCATCGAATGCTGCCTCGAGCTCTACGCGAAGGGACTGGTGGAGGGCATCCAGGACCTCGGCGCCGCGGGCATCAGCTGCGCCACCAGCGAGCTCGCCTCGAACGGCGACGGCGGCATGTTCATCGACCTGGACGCCGTGCTGCTGCGCGACCCGAGCCTCACGGCCGAGGAGATCCTCATGTCCGAGAGCCAGGAGCGCATGATGGCGGTCGTCGAGCCGGCCAAGCTCGACGCCTTCCTCGAGGTGGTGCGCCGCTGGGACGTCGAGGCCAGCGTGCTCGGCGAGGTGACGGACACGGGCCGCCTGGTGATCCACTGGCGCGGCGAGCAGATCGTGGACGTCGACCCGCGCACGGTCGCGGTGGACGGCCCGGTGTACGAGCGGCCGGTGTCCTACCCCTCCTGGCTCGATGCCGTGCAGGCGGACTCCGCCGCCGCCCTGCCCCGCCCGGCGCAGGGCGCGCAGCTGCGCGAGCAGGCGCTGCGGCTGCTGGGCAGCCCGAACCTTGCGGACGTGTCCTGGATCACCAATCAGTACGACTACTACGTGCTGGGCAACACCGGGCTGGCGTTCCCCGACGACGCGGGCATGATCCGCGTGGACGAGCGGTCCGGGCTCGGCGTCGCCCTGGCCACGGACGCCAACGGCCGCTACTGCTACCTGGACCCCTACCAGGGCGCCCGCCTCGCCCTGGCGGAGGCGTACCGCAACGTCGCGTGCACGGGAGCGGAGCCCGCCGCGGTCACCGACTGCCTGAACTTCGGCAGCCCGGAGGACCCCGAGGTGATGTGGCAGTTCTCGCAGGCCGTCGCGGGGCTCTCCGACGCCTGCCTGGAGCTGGGCATCCCCGTGACGGGCGGCAACGTGAGCTTCTACAACCAGACCGGTTCCACGCCTATCCACCCCACGCCTGTGGTGGGCGTGCTCGGGATCATCGACGACGTGGACCGGCGCGTGCCCTCGGGCTGGCAGGATGACGGTCACAACCTCTACCTGCTGGGCACCACCCGTTCCGAGCTGGACGGCTCAGCCTGGGCCGGGGTGATCCACGGGCACCTCGGCGGCCGGCCGCCGCAGCTGGACCTCTCCGGCGAGCGCGCGCTCGCCGGACTGCTGCGCGCCGCGACGCTGGAAGGGCTCGTCGACTCGGCGCACGACCTGTCCGAGGGTGGCCTCTTCGCGGCGCTCGCCGAGGGGGCGCTGCGCTTCGGGGTCGGCGTGCGCGTCTGGCTGGACGACATCCTCGGGCGCGATGGCGTGGACGCCGCGACGGCGCTGTTCAGCGAGTCCACCGGGCGGGTCATCGTCACCGTGCCCCGCGAAGAGGACGTGAAGTTCCGCGGCCTGTGCGAGGCACGCGGCTACCCGGTGCTGCGCATCGGCGTGACCGACGCCAGCTCGGGCGAGCTGGAGGTGCAGGGCCTGTTCTCCGTGACGCTGGACGAGCTGCGCACGGTCAACAAGGCTCCGCTGCCCTCGGCCTTCGGCCCCACCGTCGGCTAGCGCCGACCTCTGCCGCCTGCCACGCTGCCGTGGCCCAGCAGCGCCCCGCGACCGCCCCTCCCCAGCGCGCCGCCGCCCGGCGGGCAGGAAACTGGCCTCAGGCCTGGCCGCCGTCCGCAATGCGCTCGTGGTGGCGGATCACCTCGGCGATGATGAAGGTCAGGAACTTCTCTGCGAACTCCGGGTCGAGGTCCGCCTCCTCCGCCAGCCGTCGCAGCCGCGCGATCTGCACCGCCTCCCGCGCGGGATCGGCGGCAGGCATGCCGTGCTCGGCCTTGAGCTCCCCGACCTGCTTGGTGCGCGCGAAGCGCTCGGCGAGCAGGTGGATCAGTGCGGCGTCGATGTTGTCGATGCTCTTGCGGAGCGCGGCGAGGCGCGCGAGCGCCTCCTCCTCGCTCACGCCGAGACCGTGATCGTGACGGGGATGTTGCCCCGCGTCGCCTTGGAGTAGGGGCAGATGTTCTCGTGCGCGAAGTCCGCGACGCGCTGACCGTCCTCCGCCGAGGCGTTGGGGAAGCGGGTCTCGATCTCCACTGCGAGGGAGAAGCCGCCCTCATCCTTGCCCAGGCTCACCTTCGCGGTGGCCTCGGCGCCCGTGGTGTCGACCCCGAGCTCCTTGCCCGCCGCGTGGATCGCCCCCAGGTAGCAGGCCGAGTAGCCCATGGCGAACAGCTGCTCGGGGTTGGTCCCCTCGCCGTTGCCGCCGAGCTCCTTCGGGTAGCGGGTGTCCAGGTCGAAGCGGCCGTCGGCGCTGCGGACGTGCCCGTCGCGCCCCCCGCCGGAGGAGGTCGCAGCCGTCGTGTACAGGGATTCCCATGCCATGGTGACAGTCCATCACGGCCACGCCCGGGTGTCCACTCGCGGGCACGTCCTGAGGACAACGAAGGCGCCGCGCGAGGGGCGCCAGCGCTCAGGAGAGCAGGTCGTGCAGGACGACGACCTGCTCGCGCTCCGGTCCGACGCCGACGGCGGAGATGCGCGCGCCGGAGAGCTCCTCCAGGGCGCGGATGTAGGCGCGCGCGTTGGCGGGCAGCTCCTCGAAGGAGCGGGCGCCGGAGATGTCCTCGTTCCAGCCGGGGAACTCCTCGTAGACGGGGACGGCGTGGTGGACGTCCGACTGCGAGTAGGGCAGCTCGTCGAAGCGGGTGCCCTCCACGTCGTAGCCCACGCAGACAGGGATGCGCTCCAGGCCGGAGAGCACGTCCAGCTTGGTGAGCACGAAGTCCGTGACGCCGTTCACCCGCGCCGCGTACCGGGCCACCAGCGCGTCGTACCAGCCGCAGCGGCGCGGACGGCCGGTCGTGGTGCCGTACTCGCCGCCCTGCTCCCGCAGGTAGTCGCCCGAGGCGTCGAACAGCTCGGTGGGGAACGGCCCGGCGCCCACCCGCGTGGCGTAGGCCTTGACGACAGCGATGATCCGGTCGATCCGGTTCGGGGCGACGCCCGAGCCGGTGCAGGCGCCCCCGGCGGTCGCGCTGGAGGAGGTCACGAACGGGTAGGTGCCGTGGTCGACGTCGAGCATCGTCGCCTGGCCGGCCTCGAACAGCACGGTGCGACCGGCGTCCAGCGCGTCGTTCACCTCCAGGACCGTGTCCCCCACCATCGGCCGCAGCCTCTCCGCGTACGACAGCAGCTCCTCGACGACCTCGTCCACGCCGATGGCGCGCCGGTTGTAGACCTTCACCAGAAGGTGGTTCTTCTGCACCAGGGCGCCCTCGACCTTCTGGCGGAGGATGCCCTCGTCGAAGAGGTCCTGCACGCGGATGCCCACGCGGTTGATCTTGTCCGCATACGTGGGGCCGATGCCCCGGCCGGTGGTGCCGATCTGGCGCTTGCCCAGGAAACGCTCGGTGACCTTGTCGATCGTGCGGTGGTACTGCGTGATGACGTGCGCGTTGGCGCTCACGCGCAGGCGGGACACGTCCACCCCGCGAGCGGCCAGCCCGTCGAGCTCCTCGAAGAGCACCTCCAGGTCGACGACGACGCCGTTCGCGATCACGGGCACGACGCCGGGGGTGAGGATGCCGGACGGGAGCAGGTGCAGCGCGTACTTCTCCTGCCCGACCACGACGGTGTGGCCGGCGTTGTTGCCGCCGTTGAACTTGACGACGTAGTCGACCCTGCTGCCGAGGAGGTCGGTCGCGCGGCCCTTGCCCTCGTCGCCCCACTGGGCGCCGACGATGACGACTCCGGGCATGACGATCGTTCCTCTCTCGCGGGGAAGGCGCTGCAGCCCGCACTCTCATCGTACCGGGAGCGCCGCTGCGGGCCGTGGGGCCGCTCTCAGGCCCGCGGGCCGCCCGGCTTGCCCGGACCGTGCTGCAGCAGCCAGGAATGCATGGCCACGGCGGCCGAGGCGGCGGCGTTGATCGAGCGGGTGGAGCCGTACTGGGTGATCTCCACCACCCGGTCGGCACCGGCGAGCGCCTCGGCGCTCAGGCCCGGGCCCTCCTGCCCGAAGAGCATCACGCAGGACGCCGGCCAGGAGAAGCTCTCCATCGGCTCGGCGCCGGGCACGTTGTCCACCGCGATGACGGGCACGCCCTGCCCACGGGCCCAGTTCAGCAGCTGCTGCACGGTCTCGTGGTGGGCGATGTGCTGGTAGCGGTCGGTGACCATCGCTCCGCGCCGGTTCCAGCGGCGGCGGCCCACGATCCGCACGCTCGCAGCGAGGAAGGCGTTCGCGCTGCGGACGATGGAGCCGATGTTCAGATCGTGCTGCCAGTTCTCGATCGCCACGTGGAAGCCGTGCCGGTGCAGGTCGAGGTCGGCGACGATCGCCTCGACGCGCCAATAGCGGTAGCGATCGACGACGTTCCTGCTGTCCCCGTGCTCGAGGAGCTCCGGATCCAGCCGCGGGTCCTCCGGCCACGGTCCGCTCCACGGCCCGACGCCGCCGGCCGGCTCGTGCGCGCCGCCCGCTGCCTCCATGCGCGCAGCATAAGGCCTCCGCCCGGCCGGCGCGCGGGGGGATGCGTCAGCCGACCGGGCGAAGCCGTGTCCGGGCGTCAGCGCCGGGGGCGCAGTCGCCGGATGAGGAGGATCGCCGCGCCGCCGAGCAGCAGGAGGACCGCGCCGCCCAGCGGGAGGGCCAGGTCCGAACCGCCGGTCAGGCTCAGCGAGGCCGGCTTCTGGTCCACGGCGATGTCAGCCGACGAGCGCGCCGTGGGGCGCACCGGCTGGCCGTCGTCCCAGCTCAGCACCGCGACGTTCGTGAGCGTCGCCGGCGCCGAGACCGTGTCGGCGATGCGGGCGGTGACGGCGATCACCGTCGTGCCCGGCGCGAGGACGTCGACGGAGCAGCTCGCCTGCGGCAGGGAGCAGTCCCAGCCCGTGCCGGAGATCGCCGTGAGCACGAGCCCGGCGGGGGCGAGGTCCGCGAGCGTGACAGAGCGCGCGGCCGAGGGACCGTCGTTCGTCACGGTGATCCGGTAGTCGACGGTCGCACCGGGAGCGTAGCCGGAGGCCGCGGACGCGGTCTTCGTCACGGTCAGCTGCGCCTGCGTCGTGACGGCGACCGGGTCGCTCGCGGTGTCGTTGTCCGGGTTCGGGTCGTCCGGGCCGTCGATCGTCACGGTGTTCACGTAGCCGCTGAGCGCGGGCGTGTCCGCTGCGATGTCGGCCGTGTAGCCGATCACGATCGTCGCGCCGGAGGCGAGGGCGCTCGAGCCCGATCCGATGGTCCAGCTCAGCGTCTGGCCCGAGACCGTCGGCTCCAGGGCCTCGACGGGGCCACCCGCGATGCTCACGGTGGCGGTGCCCGCCGCGTAGGCGAAGCCGTCCGGCAGGGTGTCGGTGACGAGGATCGGCTCCGAGGAGTCGGAGGGGCCCTCGTTCGTGACCGTGACCGTGTACGCCAGGCTGCCGCCCGCGACCGCCTCGCCGCTGTGCGTCTTGGCGACCGACAGGTCGGCCACCCGCGTCGAGCCGCTGTCGTCGGCGTCCTCCGGCGTCCCCGTGGTGTTCGAGCCCGCCACCGAGGCGACGTTCTCCACGGTTCCCTCATGCGCGGGGTCGACGACGAGCGTCACGCGCAGGGTCGCCGTCGCACCCGGCGCCAGCACTCCCTGCAGCAGGAAGCTCTGCGGGTCGCCGAAGCCGCTCGCGCTGCTCGTGCGCGTCCAGCTGCCGCTGACCGGCTCGAAGGAGTCGAAGCGCAGGTACGAGGGCAGAGCGTCGGTCACATCGACGTCACGCGCATCGGCGAGACCGTTGTTCGCGACGGTGATCTCGTAGCTCACCGGCTGGCCGGCCACGACCGGCGGAACCGGGGAGAGGGACGCCGCGGGCACCCAGCTGCCGCCGTCGAGCACGACCCGGGTCTTCGCGATCCCGAGCGTGGTCGAGGTGTCCGGCGTGGTGTCCGTCGAGTCGTGGTTGTTATCGGGGTCGGGGTCGGGCGTCTCACCCGGCGTGACCTCCGCGTTGTTCACGATGTGGGTGCCGTCGGCCAGAGCGTGGTCGATCGTGCCCGTCAGGGTGAACTGCACCCCGTCGCCGGGCGCCATGCTCGCGCCGTCGGCGAGCGTGAGCGTGACCGTGTCGCCCGCGGCGAAGGGCCCCGGGGTGGCGAGGCTCCAGCCCGTGGGCAGCGGCTCGGCGACCGTCAGGCCGTCCACGCCGGCGGGCACGACGTCCGTGACGGTGATCGGGTGCGCCGCGGAGCTGAGCGAGGCCGCCGCGCCCTCATTGCGCACGGTGATCGTCCAGGAGATCGGACCGCCCGCACCCGGGGAGGCGCTGGCCAGCGCCTTGTCGAGGGTGAGGTCGGCGCTCACCGTGACCGGCACCGCGTCGCCGTCCTCGTTGTTGGACGGGTCCGGGTCGTGGGTGCCCGAGGTCACGGACGCCGCGTTCGGCACCGGCGAGGAGGCCGGGTCGAAGGACGGGCCCGCCTGCGCGGTCACCTCGATCGGCGGGAACGCCGCGCCCGAGGCCAGGGTCTCGGAGGGGTCGCTTCGCTGGCACTGGAAGCCGACCGTCGCCGTCGGCGTGCAGCTCCAGCCCGCGCCCGAGAAGCCCGTCACCGTGAACTCGCCCGGCAGGGTGCCCGAGGCGCCCCACAGATCGTCGACCGTGAACGGACCGACGGCCGTGTCCGGCCCGTTGTTGGAGACCGTGATCGTCCAGGCGGGGGCGGCGGCTCCGCCGGCCACCAGCGGGGTGGCCGAGGCCTGCTTGGTCAGCACGATGTCGGCCGCCGTGTAGGAGTTGTCGAACGACGTCGCCTGCGCCGCCGGCACCGCGTCAGCAGCAGTGCCCTGCTGGCTGATCGTCACGCTCTGCGGGCTGCTCGGCGTGCGGCCCGACTCCCCGAAGGAGCCCAGCGCGCCGTGCTCGGCGATCTGGCACTGCGCGCCCAGCGGCACGCCGTCCAGCCGCGCCGTGCCGTTCGCGGGCACGCTCAGCGAGGCGGAGGAGGCCAGATCGACAGCGGTCGTCCCGCCGGTGCCGTCCGGCACGACGCAGGACAGGTCGAAGTCGAAGGCCGACGGGGCGACCGCGGTGCCCTCGGCCGAGCCGCTGACCGTCTTCGTGACGGCGAGCGAGCCGGAGACGAGCTGCACACCGCTGCGCGAGGGCGCGCGGGAGATGCGCTGCCCGTTGTCCTGTCGCACAGCGGTCACGCCGACCTGATCCCAGGCACGCGGGTTCGTGGCGCCCTGCAGGGCGGGCACGACGGCCTCGTCCGTCGGCGCCGTGCCGACGCGCGGCTCGTTGATCGTGCGGTACAGGAAGTGGACGCTGCCGCCGGGCATCAGGGCGCCCGCCGAGGTGCCGGTGAAGTCCATGTCCACCCGGATGGCGGTGATCTGCGCCGGGTCGTCGGCGAAGCCGAGCATCGGCGTCCAGTTCGCGTCGGTGCACAGCGGGTCGGTGCCCCACAGCGGGGCGCCGCCCGCACCGAAGCACGGGGTGGGCGCGGTGGAGACCATCAGCGTGGTCACCGTGCCCGACGGCACGCCGTCCGCCGGGAAGGCGCCGCCCAGACCGGTCGCCTGCTGCAGGCCGAAGGTGGTGTCCAGCACCGGGCGCCACTCGGACTCGCGCGGGGAGCCGCTGACGAGCTGGAGGTCGCCCGGCTGCGGCAGCACGTCGACCATCGACATCGAGGTGAAGGCCACGGTGCCGGTGTTCGCGCCGCCGATGCGCCACTCGTCGGTGCCGCCGATGCGCGTGTACGGCGCGCAGGCGGTGCGGTAGAAGCCGCCGGCCTCCGCGGTGCACGGCAGAGCGGGGTTGTTCACGTTGCTCGCGCCGCTGACCATGGTGTCGACGACGTCGCCGCGCACCTCCTTCTCGGCGAACAGCAGGGCGCCGGACTTGACGGTGACGAAGTTGCTCGAGCCGCACTGGTTGCTCGCCAGGCCGGAGAGCACGCCCTGCCCGTTGCCCGAGCTGTTCACGCAGTCGCCGGGGGCGAAGGTGGCGTCCGTGTCCACGTAGAAGCTGTTCGGGACGTTCGTGCCGCCGCTCTGGCCGGGCACGAGGATGATCCCGACGGTGATCTCGATCCAGTCGCCCGGCGCCATCCGCGTGCCCGGGGGGAAGGTGAAGGTCAGATGCTCGGCGTCGGGCTGACTGACGGTCACGCCCGCGGTGGAGACACTGCCGCCGCTCGCGTACGCGGGCGCCTCGCCGTCGTAGCGCAGGGCGGTCCCCAGGTCGTCCTGAAGCGTGTTCAGGCCGAGGTAGGAGGTGCCCACGTTCTCGAAGCGGATCTTCCACGGCGTGGTGTCACCCGGCTCCACGATCTTCGGGCTCACCTGCGGGTCCTTGCGCACGTCCAGGCGCGGCGTGCCGGAGGACAGGGTCACAGGCGCGTCGGCCGAGGCGTCCGCCTGCGGCAGGCCCTGGTGGGTGGCGGACGCGTTCACCGTGTCGGTGATCGTCTGCGTGCCCGGGATGGTCGCGGGGAACTCGACAGAGTCACGCAGCACCGCGCTGAAGACGGCCTGCGCCGACCAGTCCGCGGAGGGAGCGGTCGTGGAGAACGGCTGGTTGGCCGCGTTCGTGAAGACGAAGCGGATGCCCGTGATCTGGGGGTAGTCCGCCGGATTCACCGTCGACGGCAGCGCGGCCGTCGGACCGGCCGTGCCGTCCACCCACGCCGGGTCGTCGTTCAGCTGCACGTCCACCCGCACCCGGTCAGCGCCGGCGGGCAGGGTGACGGCACCCAGGGCGGTGAAGGCGAAGGAGTCCCAGAAGTCAGTGTCCGTGTCGCTGATCGTGACCAGCTCCGCGGCCGCCGTCGAGGTACCGTCGTTCGCTCCCAGGGTCACTGTGATCGGGGCGGTGCGGTTCGTCTGCAGGATCGTCGCAGGCGAGATCGCCTTGGAGGCGACGACGTCCAGGGACGCACCGGTCAGGTGCGTGGACGCAGGGGTCCGGCTCAGCGGCCGCATGCTCGCGTCGGCCAGGACCGGGTCGAAGCTCTGGGCGAGCACCTCGTTCGTCTGGTCGATCCCTGCGGCCACGGCGTACACGTCCGCGCTGATCTCGGCCCCGTCGCTGCGCTTGGTGGTGCGCAGCTGGGTGTCCAGCGTCATCCGGATGTGGTTGGCCGAGGTGGTGCCCATGGGGATGAGCCCGCCGGTCGTCGCCGGGTCGCTGCTCTGGTAGACCACGCTCACGCCGATCACGTCGGCGAAGGCCGAGGCGGGGGCGGCGGCCAGCGCTGCCATCGTCGTCGTGGTGACGCTCGTCGTGCCGCTCGCCTGGTCGTAGTGCCACAGCGCGGCCTCGGACGCGTCGGGGTCAATCGGGATGCCCGAGGGCACGGTGAAGCTCACCCCGGTGATGGCGAAGCGCTCGAAGGGGTTCGTCGCCGGGTCGTAGCTCTGCCCCGTGAAGACGTCCGGCCCGGGGTCGGCGGTGTTCGCCGGCTGCGTGCAGTCGTTGACGTTCGGGCAGGGGGTCGGGTCGGTCACGCGCAGGTAGGAGGCGCGCGCCTGTGCGGTGTTCCAGGCGTCCGCGGTGAAGGTCACCGTCGGGTAGCCCGAGGGGGGCACGTCGCCCGGGTAGGGCACGGTGATCGTCGCGGGCGAGGCGGTCTTCGCGGTGGCCACTCCCGGAGGCGTGTCCGTGAGCACGATGGTGTCGGAGGCGCCTCGGGTGGTGCCGTCCGCGTCGACCTGGAAGTCGTTGCGGACGACGCCCTGTCCGCCGTTGAAGGTGTCGTCCTCGGTCACCCAGCCGGAGCCGCTGGGCACGCGCTGCGCGTTGCGCAGCGTCCAGTCCAGCGCAAGCGGCCTGTTGCTCGCCCCCCAGGCGACGCCGGTGCCCGGGTCCGGCCGGCCGGGCTCACTGCTCGCGGTCCGGGCCGCGTCGTCGGAGGCGACGGAGATGCGCACTCCGGTGGTCACCGGCGCCTCCGTCACCGGATCCAGCGTGTATCCCTTGAAGCCCGTGCCGTTCATCCAGCTGCCGCCGGGAGCCGTGACCGTGTGCCAGGCGCCGCTGTACCACAACTCGACGGACGTGACGGCGTCCCAGCGCATCAGCGGGTCCTGGGTGTAGCTCACCGGCCGGATGGCGGTGAGGTCGAAGGCCTGGAACACCGTGTCGGCGGGAGACGTCTCCTGGCCGGCCGGCGGGTCGCTGAGCACGACCGTGGAGTAGCCGGGGACCGTCACGCCCCAGCTCAGGTTGGTGCGCTCGAGCGCACCCGACTGCGAGGAGACGACGTCGTCCGCCCAGGCCTTGCCGGCGATGAGCGTACCCGGCCCGCCGTCGTAGGTGACGATCTGGGCGGAGCCGTCGTCCGTCACGGGCTGGCTCGCGACGGTCATGCCGCCGGAGACGCCCTCGCCCGTGGCCTGCGCCGTGTTCGTGTAGGCGACCGGCGTGTTCGGCGCCGTGGTGGTGGGGCCGCCGCTGCGCAGGGTCGCTGATGCGGCGAACACGATGTTCGGCTGCACGATCGTGCCCTGCGGGAACACGCCCGGCGACACGGCGGTGAAGGTGAAGCGGAGGCCGACGACGTCGTCGGCGAGCGCCCCGAGCTTTCCGACGAGGTCGTAGCTGAAGGTGCCGGTGCCGATGCCCGTGCCGTCCGGCAGGTCGGTCCAGGTCAGGCTGCCGGGGGTGCCGGTCGCGTACTGCACGTCGAGCGTGGAGTCCGCGGGCACCTGGGTGAAGGAGATCTGCCGGGCACGGAAGGCGTCCCAGAAGGTGCCGGTGCCGTCCCAGGCGTCCTCGACGACGATGGTCGTCGGGTTGACGCGGGCGCTGTTCGTCGCCGTCGTGGCGGCCAGCTTGGACAGCACGGTGCCGCCGGGGGTGGCGAGCGTGGGCGAGACGCTCTTGTCGAGCGTCACGTCGACCACCGGGTAGTAGATGTCCACACCGGCCTGGGCGGAGTCGGTGTCGGAGCCTGCCGGGTTCGTCCCGGCGACGTCCATCGTGTTCGTGTAGTGGTCGAAGGTGCTGCTGACGTCGACCATCGTGGGGTCGCTGTCCACCGTGAAGTCGATGCCGGCGGTGGTGCCCGCGTCGATGCTGCCGGTGTAGGTGACGTGGAAGCCGGTGATCCACTCCCCGGCCGGCGCGGTGGGCGTGGCCGGAGGGCCGCTGGAGGGATCGAGGATGACCGGCGCGCTCTCGCCGCCGCCGGAGTAGGTCCAGACGAAGCTCGCGCTGTCGGCGCCGCTGGGCCAGCTCCAGGCTGCTGGGTCGATGGAGTCGAAGGCGAGCTGCTGGCTCAGGAAGCTCTGCCCGGAGCCGGGCTCGGTGATCGTCAGGCTCGACAGGGGGCCGTTCGAGTCGTTCTTCGCCTGGAGGCTGACCGAGAAGCTCGCGCCCGCGGGGATCGTCGCCGGAGTGATCGTCTTCCCTGCGGTGACGACGACGGTGAGGCCGCCGACCGTGAAGGTGTCGGACGCCGTCTTCGTGACGGGCGTCTGGCCGGGCACGGTGACCGTCGCGCCGACGGTGTTCTCGACGGTCGTGCCGAGCACGAGGGAGTCGCCGGTGGCGCGATCGGTGTCGCGCTGCGAGACGTTGACGCACTGCGCCGAGGCCGTGCCCGACTCGGTGATCGCCGTGCCCGCGTAGCTGAGGCGGATGCCGCCGACGACGTCGCCGGCGGCCAGCGCCGGGATCGACGCCGTCGCGTCGGTGGCTGGGACGCCGGTGCGCCAGTTCCAGGGGCCGGAGCCGCCGGACTGCACGTACAGGTCGACCTGCACCGTGTCGGCGCCCTGCGGGAGGGTGCCGCCGTCGCACAGGCCGACGAAGTCGACCTTGTTGAAGGGGTTGCTCGCGTCGAGGCTGGATGCGCCGTCCACGGCGCCCTGCGGGTCCTCCAGCACCAGCGAGGTGGCCGGGACGTTGGAGAGGTTGCGCGCGCCGATGGTGAAGGACGTCTGCTCGTCGGGGTCGTACTGCTGCGTGTTCGGCGACCAGGCCTTGCTGGCCTGCACGTCCACCGTGATGGGGATCGTCACCGTCACCCGCGCGGTGTCCGAGGCGGGGGTGGATCCCTCGGAGGTGGCGGTGGCGGTGTTCGGGACGGCGACGTTGTTGTACGCCCAGGAGGGCGAGAGGTCCGCGGGAACCGTGAGGATGAGGTCGACGCCGACGGTGTCGCCGTCGTCGATGCCTGTGCCCGTCGTCAGGGTGTCGCCGAAGGCGGCGTGGAGCGTGCAGGGGGAGGCGGTGCTCGCGGTGACCGTGCCGCCGACGACGCACTCCGTGCCGCCGGTGCCGCCGCTGAGGGCCGCGTTCACCACATGGCCGCTCGCGGTCTGCAGGGCGGCGATGGTGAAGCCGGCGAACTGGGTGGGGATGACGTCGTCCAGGGCGGCGTCGGTGCACTCGCCCTCGTCGCAGCCCACCTCGAAGTGGTAGGTGAAGGACTGCGAGCGCAGGACGCCCGTCCGGTCGTGGTCCCCGTCCACCGTCTTCACGAGGGAGATGTGCCCGCCGGCCGCGGAGGCGGGCGATGCCTGGATCAGGGTGTACGAGCCGACGACCGCGAGTATCGCGGCGAAGCCCGCCACCACTCGCCAGACGATGCCACGCCTGCCGTCGCGCGATGACCATGTCGACGCCAAGGAACGACCCCCAAAACGATCCGGCGAGCGCGGGAACGCGCCGGGGCGCGGTCCCGCAGAGATGCGGGATCGATCAGATCCGCCCGCGTCCTCTCCCCCCGGACAAGGCGTGCGAGCACAGCTGAGTCGCCGGAATGGTCTCCAGCGCCCCGCAGGCCATCTTCCGCCCCTGCCGGCCCGCGGGATGCTGTGCGCCGGGTGAATCTCACCCTGTCATTCACCCTTAACTGTCCCCCGTTCGGGGGTCTTTTGTGACCCGGGCCTGCGCGCGGGCCTGATCGCTAGGCTTGAGCCTCGGAGGAGGGGAGGGTCCGGATGCCGCGTCGCGAGGAGATCCGCTGCTGGCTCACCGACATGGACGGCGTGCTCGTCCACGAGAACAGCCCCATCCCCGGTGCGGCCGAGTTGCTGCGGCAGTGGAGCGACTCGGGCACGCCCTATCTCGTCCTCACGAACAACTCCATCTTCACCGCCCGCGATCTGAGCGCGCGGCTCGCGGCCAGCGGGCTGCACGTGCCGGAGGAGTCGATCTGGACCTCCGCCCTGGCCACCGCGACCTTCCTGCGCTCCCAGATGCCCGGGGGCCGTGTGTATGTCGTCGGCGAGGCGGGACTGACCACGGCGCTGCACGAGGCCGGCTTCATCATGACGGAGACCGACCCCGATTTCGTCGTCGTCGGGGAGACGCGCAACTACTCCTTCGAGGCCATCACCAAGGCGATCCGCCTCATCTCGGCCGGAGCGCGCTTCATCTCGACCAACCCCGACGCGACGGGACCGAGCCCGACGGGCCTGCTCCCGGCCACCGGGGCGATCAACGCGCTGATCACGAAGGCGACGGGCAAGGAGCCGTACGTCGTGGGCAAGCCCAATCCGATGATGTTCCGCTCGGCACTGAACCGGATCGGCGCGCACTCGGAGAGCACCGGCATGATCGGCGACCGGATGGACACGGACATCGTCGCCGGCATCGAGGCCGGGCTGCACACGGTGCTGGTGCTCACCGGCATCAGCGACCGCGCCGAGATGGAGCGCTACCCCTTCCGACCCGACGAGGTCATCGAGTCGGTCGCCGAGCTGCTGCGCTGATCTGCGCTGCGACGGGGCTCAGGCCACGCCGAGCAGGTCGATGACGAAGACGAGCGTGCGCCCCGCGAGGGGGTGACGGCCGCCGGCCGGACCGTAGGCCTGTGCGGGAGGCACGACGAGCTGACGGCGCCCGCCCACCTTCATGCCGGGGATGCCGTCCTGCCAGCCCTTGATGAGCCCGGACAGCGGGAAGCGGATGGACTCCCCCCGGCTCCAGCTCGAGTCGAACTCCTCGCCGGACTCGAAGTCGACGCCGACGTAGTGGACGTCGACGGTGGCACCGGGGGTCGCCTCGGCGCCCTCGCCCACCTCGATGTCGGTCACGACGAGCTCGGCGGGCGCCGGCCCCTCGATGAACTCGATCTCGGGCTTGGTCTTGTCGGTCATGGTCCCAGTCAATCAGACCGGGCGCGGCGACGCGCCCGTCACTGGGGCTCCAGGCCGAGGTCGGCGAGCTCGATCGCCGCGTAGTAGGGGTACCCCTCGCCCTCGATGCGCTCGCGCGCACCGGTTGCGCGGTCGACCACCACCGCGACCGCCGCGACGATGGCCCCGGCCCTTTCCAGCGCCTCGATCGCCTTGAGCGGGGAGCCGCCCGTGGTGGAGGTGTCCTCGAGCACCACGACGCGGCGGCCGGCGACGTCGGGCCCCTCCACCTGCTTGCCCCGGCCGTGGTCCTTCGGCTCCTTGCGCACGACGAAGGCGTCGTAGTCCAGCCCGCGCGCGGCGCCCTGGTGCAGCACCGCGGTCGCGATGGGATCCGCGCCCATGGTCAGCCCGCCGACAGCCGCGACATCGGGGATCTCGCGGATCAGATCGAGCATGACCTCGCCGATGAGCGGGGCCACGCGGTGGTCGAGGCTGACCTTGCGCAGGTCGACGTAGTACGTCGCCTTCTTGCCGCTGGTGAGGGTGAAGTCCCCGTGGAACACCGCCTCCGCGGAGATGAGGTCGATGAGCCGTTGCCGCGCGTCTGTCACGCCTCCAGCCTAGGCTCGCCACGGCCCGGGCGCCGGAGCCGCGGTCGGGGGCAGTCGATAGCATCGAGGGGATGCGCATCGCGACGTGGAACGTGAACTCGGTGCGGGCCCGCACCGCCCGGGTGGTCGACTGGCTGAAGCGGACGGGCACGGACGTGCTCGCGATGCAGGAGATCAAGTGCCGGCCGGAGCAGTTCCCCTCCGAGCCCTTCCGCGCCGCCGGCTACGAGCTCGCCGTGCACGGCCTCGACCAGTGGAACGGCGTGGCGTTCGCCAGCCGGCTGCCCCTGGAGGACCAGCGGATCGGCTTCGAGGGCATGCCCGGGTACGCGAAGCCGGGCGGCGAACCTCGGCCGGAGGCGCGCGCCCTGGGCGTGGTCGTGGAGGGCATCGAGCTGTGGTCGCTGTACGTGCCCAACGGGCGCGCGCTGGGCGACCCGCATTTCGCGTACAAGCTGGACTGGCTCGCCGCCCTCGACGCCGCGACCCGCCACCGGCTGGCGCAGCAGCCAGGGCTCCCGCTCGCGCTCATGGGCGACTGGAACGTCGCCCCCCGCGAGGAGGACATGGGAGACCCCTCCTTCGTGCCGGGCGCCTCCACGCATGTCTCGCCACAGGAACGTGCCGCCTTCCAGGCGATCCTCGACGGCGGTCTCGTCGACGTGGTGCGGCCCTATGCGCCTACCGGCTACACCTTCTGGGACTACAAGAATCTGCGCTTCCCGCGCAACGAGGGGATGCGCATCGACTTCATCCTCGGCAGCCAGGCCTTCGCGGAGCAGGTCGTGGACGGCCGCATCGACCGCGCCGAGCGCAAGGGCGACGCCCCCAGCGACCACGTGCCCGTGCTCGTGGACCTGGATCCCGAGCTGGGCGGGGCTGAGGGCTACGACGAGGACGACGACCGTCCGATGATCTTCTGAGCCGGGGCGGCGGCGCGCCCGCTAGTGCGCGAGCAGCGCGGCGATCGCGAAGATCACCGGCAGCGAGACGACCGTGGTGAGCAGCACGGTGTCCCGCGCGGTGGCGACGGCGACCTCGAAGCGCTGCGCGTAGTTGTACATGTTCTGCGCCGTCGGCAACGCGGCGAAGACCACGGCCGCGTACAGGTGCATCGGGTCCATGTGGAGCACGAGGGCGCCGACGATCCAGGCGATCACAGGCATCGCGAGCGACTTCACCGCGGTCGCGACGATGACCCCGGTGCGATCCGAGCCGGCGGCGAGCGGACGGTTGCCCCGCAGGGAGGCCCCGAAGGCCAGCAGCATGAGCGGCACCGCAGCGCCTCCGACGATGTCAAAGGGCGCCACCACCGCGTCGGGCAGCTGGATGCCGAGGATGGCCACGAGCAGGCCGAGGACCACGGCGACGATGATGGGGTTGCGCACGGGCATCAGCACGATGTCCAGGGGCCGCAGCCTGCCTCGGGTGGAGAGGTCCAGCACGGACAGCAGCGCGGGCGCCGCGAACAGCAGCTGGATGAGCAGCACCGGCGCCGCGTACTGCGCGTCGCCGATGACGTAGATGGCCACGGGCAGGCCGATGTTGTTGGCGTTGACGTAGCTGGCGGTCGCCATGCCGAGGGTGGTCTCAGCCACGGGGCGTCGGAAGAACAGGCGGCTCAGCGCGAGGTACACCAGCGCGGCGGCGACCAGCGAGAGGCCGCCCACGAGCGCGACCGGCGAGAGCAGCACGTGGATGTCCGCCTTCGCCATCACCGTGAACAGCAGCGCAGGGGTCGCAGCGTAGAACGCGACCTTGCCGAGCACCACGACACCGGTGGGGGTGACGATGTTCAGCCGGCCGAGAAGGTACCCGGCGGCGATGACGGTGAGGATGACCGCGAACCCGACCAGCACTCCACCCACCCGGACACCCTACCCGGGGCCGCGGCGATGGTAGACCTGGGAGCATGAGCCCTGCACTGCACATCACCGGCGACGCACGCGCCGACGCGCTGCTGTCCGAGGACCCGCTCGCCCTGCTGCTCGGAATGCTCCTGGACCAGCAGATGCAGTAACCATTGCTAGCATCCATCGGCACACCTGGTTCCTCCACGTAGAGGCACGATTTCGTAGCGGAACCCAACCGAGCAAGCGGTGCACGTCAGTGTCGTAGTCCACAGCTACTATCTGGTTCATGCCGCTTAGCCCCGACGACGTATTCATCCCCGGTGGACTCCCACACGAAACCTATGTGTCTCGTGATCACCTCGGCCTTGAGGGAGACCTAGGCCGCTGGATTGAGCGCCGTCAGAAGCCACTACTATCCGTGTCAGGGCCTACCAAGTCCGGCAAGACGGTGCTTCTCAAGAGGACCATTCCCGACGCGATGTGGCTGTCGGGCGGAGCGATCGACAGCGCCGACGATTTCTGGGCAAGTGTCTGCGACGAGCTTGAAGTGTTCACTGAGCACCGACTCAACGTGACGAATGCCCACAGCACTGGAGCGGAGGTGGCAGGCGGGGCCAACGCTGCCGTGATTTCGATGTCGGGTACGGGTCGCGTCGAGGACACTCTCGACAGGGGCATCTCCCGTGGGCGCACGGCGGACCCCCGCTCCGCCGCTAGGAAGGCGCTTCGTGAGAGACGGCCGACCATCATCATCGATGACTTCCACTACATCGATGCCGATCAGCAACTTCTGATCGTCCGTGGCCTCAAGGACCTAATCTTCGACGGACTTGCAGTCGTGGTGGCAGCGGTTCCTCATCGCGCCTACGACGTGGTGCGTGTTGAAAAGGAAATGACCGGCCGCGTAGAGCCGCTCCCAGTCGCACAGTGGGAGGAAGAAGACCTGGCGTTGATCGCGAGTCAGGGTTTCCGGGCGCTGGGGGTCAGCGTGTCGCCTGAGATTGTGAAGCGGTTGGTGGCCGAGAGCTTTGGAAGCCCACATCTAATGCAGACACACTGTCTGAATCTTTGCGTCGCCAATCGACAAGGTGACGTACTTCGCGAGGTGTTCGTGGAGCCCGAGTGGCGAGAGTTCTTTGAAAAGCAGGCGTCCGCAACCTCGAAGTCGGCTTTCGACCTGCTGAAGACTGGCCCCCGGACACGCACTGACCGCATGGTCAGAACTCTGAAGTCTGGCATCCAGACGGATATCTATGGCGCCGTACTCGCAGCAATTGAGAACACTGGCCCCCGGACAACGCTCGGCTATGACGATATCCGCGCCTCGCTCCGCGACATCCTCACTTCCGAACTACCCCAGCGACATGAGATTACAAACGTTCTTGAGCAGATGACTTCGATCGCGAAGGACAAGATCGAAGGGGAGCCCGTTCTTGAATACGATGCCGAGTATTCAACGCTTCACCTCGCCGACCCGTTCTTTGCCTACTACCTTCGCTGGGCCCCGCCAGGACTAAAGAATATCGCCGTGACCCGTTCGAGCGGGGGCACTTCCGCGTAGGCGCTGCATTAGCTTGTGAACTCCGTTTCCTGTCGGGTGATGTCGGCAGCCTGGCGCCCTCAGCTGTATGCATCAGCCGTCTCTACGATGGCGTGGGCCGTGAAGCGCCGCACTGCGCGACGCCGATGCGCGGTGCGACACTGAGGACATGGCACTGCGCATCACCGACGACCCCGCATCCGACGAGCTGCTCACCGAGAACCCGCTGGCCCTGCTCATCGGGATGCTGCTGGACCAGCAGATCACCATGGAGACCGCCTTCGCCGGTCCGCTCAAGCTGAAGGAGCGGCTCGGCTCGCTGGACGCCGCAGCCGTCGCCGACTGCCCGCCCGACACCTTCGCCGAGATCATGAAGGCCACGCCTGCCGTCCACCGCTTCCCCGGATCGATGGGCGTGCGGCTGCAGGCGCTGTGCACCGCGGTCGTCTCCGACTGGGACGGCGACGCCTCGGCGATCTGGACGCGCGGCGACCCCGACGGCGCCGAGATCCTCCGCCGTCTGCGTGCGCTGCCCGGCTTCGGGGAGCAGAAGGCGAAGATCTTCCTCGCCCTGCTGGGCAAGCAGTGCGGGCTGAGCGCGGCGGGCTGGAGGCAGGCCTGCGCGCCCTACGGCGAGCCGGGGACCGCGATGTCGGTGGCGGACATCGTGGATGCGGCGAGCCTGGCGCGGGTACGGGAGACGAAGAAGGCCGCGAAGGCCGGGTCGAAGGCGGCCTCGGCCGGCCGCGGCGCCGGCAACAGCGCTGAAACACGCGATTCGTAGACTGAAAGGATCGCGATGGAAGGGGGGACAGATGGCGGAGCTGGAGGTCGTGCCGGTCCTGCCTGAGCCGTGGGAGGAGATCGCCGCCCGCGAGGACGTCGTGCTGCAGGACGGCATGCTGCATCTGCTCAACCGCAGCATCGCGCCCCACGAGGCGACGCGGGCGGACCTTCTGCTGCTGCGAGACGCGCTGGACGAGGCGGGCGTGCCCGTCATCCTCGCCCGCACCGCCTCCGACCGGCCCGTCCTCGCGATCGACCTGGCATACCACGCCGCCGCAGCGGCGGCGATCCGCTCCGCCGCCCGCGCAGAGCCCCTGTACGCGCGGGTGCCTGGGCGCCGCCCGGCTCTCGTCGCCGCCTCCGGGCTGCCGCTGGAGGCGGAGGTCGGCGCCGCGACGCTGTACCGGCCCCGGCTGGAGCCCCGCGGCGGGCTGCGCTACGGCCACGGCCAGGGCGTGCGGGTGGAGTTCTGGCGCATGGGCGAGGAGCTCATCGAGACCCCTTCCCGCAACGCGCTCACCCGCCGGCGCATCGCCCGCGACGATCTCCGGCTCGTTCCCGTTGAGCGCCACGGGCGCAGCTGGACCACCCTGGCCGGCATGTTCGCGCGCCACCCCGGCGAGTTCGCCGGCGACATCGACATGGTGTTCTCCTGGGTCGACGGCAGCTCCAGCGAGTTCCAGCGCGAGCGGGCGAAGCGGATGCAGGGCTACATCGTCGGCGAGGGCGACGACCAGCCGGCGCGCTTCCGGCACGTGGACGAGCTGCGCTACGCCCTGCGCAGCGTGCACCTGTTCGCTCCCTGGGTGCGCCGCATCTTCATCGCCACCGACTCGGAGCGCCCGGCGTGGCTGGCCGAGCACCCGAAGGTCACCCTCGTGCGCAGCGCGGAGTTCTTCGCCGACACCTCGGTGCTGCCGACGCACAACTCGCACGCCGTGGAGAGCCAGCTGCACCGCATCGAGGGGCTCGCGGAGCACTTCCTCTACTCCAACGACGATATGTTCTTCGGCCGGCCGGTCCGCCCGGAGCTGTTCTTCTCCCCCGGCGGCGTGAGCCGCTTCGTGGAGTCCGCCGTCCGGATCGGCACGGGCGAGCCGGCGCCGCACCGCAGCGGGCACGACAACGCGGCCCGGGTGAACCGCCGGCTGATCGAGGAGCGCTTCGGGATGCACATCACCCGGGACCTCGCGCATTGCGCCGCGCCTCTGCGCCGCAGCGTCATGGCCGAGCTCGAGCGCGAGTTCCCCGAGGAGTTCGCACGCACGGCCGCGGCGCGCTTCCGCTCGGCCACGGACGTCTCGGTGACGAACTCGCTCTACCACTACTACGCCCTCATGACCGGTGCCGCGGTGCGGACGAACGAGCCCAGCGTGCGCTACATCCAGACGACTCGCCGCAAGGCGCTGCGGCAGATGGAGCGGCTCGTCGCGCAGCGCCGCCACGATATGTTCTGCCTCAACGACGGCAGCACTCCGGAGCTGCCGGAGAGGCAGCGCGTGCAGGCCGTGCGCGACTGCCTGGAGCGCTACTTCCCGGTGCCGGCTCCCTGGGAGCGGATCGCCGGGGCGGTCGGGACCGACGCCGCGCGCGGAGCGGGCGAGGACGGGCCGGTCTCGGAGGACTGGCTCAGCGGGGCAGCAGCAGAGGCTCTGTCGGCGGATGAGCCGGCACGGTGAGCTGCGCCGGCTGCGCGCCGCGGGGAGCCTCCGGGATGACGATGCCGGCCTCGGCCAGGCGCAGCCGTGTCTGCTCCGCTGAGACGTAGTCCAGGGCGGCCGTCTGGCCGACCGGCACGACCGAGTGCATCACCGTGTCCTCGTAGACGTGCACGAGGTTGAAGGCCTGTGCGCCCTCGCGCGCCCGGGTGACCCCGGCCGGCACGCCGAGGTCCTGCGTGTAGCAGGTCGCCGAGGCGACGGAGACGGGGATGCCCGCGAAGCTCGCGAAGGTCGAGTAGTGCAGGTGCCCGGCGATGATGGCCCGCACGTCGCTGCCGCGGAGAACCTCGGCGAGGCGGCGCTGCTCGCGCAGCTCCACGGTGACCGCGAGGTCGAGGACGCAGGGCACCGGCGGATGATGCAGCGCGAGGATCGTGCCGTGCGGGGCGGGCAGCGCGAGCTCGACGTTCAGCCACTCCAGCTGGGCGTCGCTGAGCTCCCCATGATGCGCTCCGGGCACGGAGCTGTCCAGGGCGATGACGCGCAGGCCGTTCACGTCGTAGACCCGGTCGATCGGCGCGGCGGCGGCGGGCTCGTCGAGCAGGCCCGCGCGGAACGCCGAGCGCTCGTCGTGATTGCCCATCACCCAGATCAGCTGCGCGCCGATGCGCGCGGCCGCGGGCTCCACGAGCGCTCGGATGCGGGCGTAGGCGTCCGGCTCGCCCCGGTCGGCCAGATCGCCGGTGAAGACGATCGCCTCGGGGCGGGCGCCGGAGGCCTCGATCTCCCGCAGCGCGCCCGCGAGCAGCGCCTCGGAGTCGACCCGGTCGTAGAGCCGGCCGCCCGCGGCTCGCAGGTGGGTGTCGGACAGGTGCAGGAGGAAGTGGCGCGGCCGAGGGTGCTCGGCCTCACGGATGGTCACGTGCTGCTCCGTCGTCGTCGGGTGTCGCGGTCTCCCGTGCTGGTGCGGACGCGATGGACGCATCCGGCGGGAACGCTAGCCGCGCGCCGCGAAAGTCTCCACCAGGTTACGGGCGTGTCCTGTGAACAGCCGGCGAACAGCGCGCCGGTGCAGCGCGCGCGTCCGTCAGTCGATGAGCTCGGCCTCGATCACGTCGTCGTCGAAGGGCCCGCCTCCGGGGCGCTCCGAGGGCGGGATGGCCTCGACCATGAGCCCGTCGCCGTCCGCCGCGAGCTCCACGAGCACGGTGTCCCCGTCGTGGATGCGGCCGGCCAGCAGCTCCCGGGCCAGCTTGTCGTCGATCTCCGTCTGCATGAGGCGGCGCAGAGGCCGCGCTCCGTAGATCGGGTCGTAGCCCCGCTCGGCCAGCCAGGCGCGGGCGTCGGGGGTGACGGCGAGGTCCAGCCGCCGGTCGGACAGCCGCCGCTGCATCCTGTCGATGTACAGCTGCACGATCTGGCCGAGGTCAGCCTCGGAGAGCGCGTCGAACAGCACGATGTCGTCCAGACGGTTGAGGAACTCGGGCTTGAAGGCCTGGCGCACGAGCGTGAGGACGGCCTCGTGCTTCTGCTCCTTGGACAGCGCGGGGTCGACGAGGAACTGGCTGCCCAGATTGCTCGTGAGGATGAGGATGACGTTCTTGAAGTCGACCGTGCGCCCCTGGCCGTCGGTGAGCCGCCCGTCGTCCAGGACCTGCAGGAGCAGGTCGAAGACCTCCGGATGCGCCTTCTCGACCTCGTCGAGCAGCACGACCGAGTAGGGCCGCCGGCGCACGGCCTCGGTGAGCTGGCCGCCCTGCTCGTAGCCGACGTAGCCGGGAGGCGCGCCGACGAGCCGGGAGACGGCGAACTTCTCCCCGTACTCGGACATGTCGATGCGGACGATGGCCTTCTCGTCGTCGAAGAGGAACTCGGCGAGGGCCTTCGCCAGCTCCGTCTTCCCGACGCCCGTGGGACCGAGGAAGAGGAACGAGCCCGTCGGGCGGCCGGGATCGGAGATGCCCGCGCGCGAGCGGCGCACGGCGTCGGACACGGCCGAGACCGCCTCCCGCTGCCCGATGAGCCGCTTGCCCAGCTCCGCCTCGAGGTTGAGCAGCTTCTCGGTCTCGCCCTGCATCAGGCGGCCCACGGGGATGCCGGTCCAGGCCGCGACGACGGCGGCGATGTCCTCCTCGGTGACCTGGTCGTTGACCATCCTCGGCTCGCCGTCCGAGGACTGCTCGGACTGCTCGGCCGTGCGCAGCTCGCGCTCGATCACCGGGATCTCGCCGTACAGGATGCGTGAGGCCTTCTCCAGATTGCCCTCGCGCTGAGCGCGCTCGGCCTCCACCCGGGCGGCGTCCAGACGGTTCTTCAGCTCGCCGACGCGGTTCAGGCCGCTGCGCTCGCGCTCCCAGCGCTCCTCCAGCGCCGCGAGACGCTGCTCCCGCTCGGCGAGATCGGCGCGCAGGGCCTCCAGACGGGCCTTGGACGCGTCGTCCTTCTCCTTCTTCAGCGCGAGCTCCTCCAGCTTGAGCCGGTCGACCGCGCGGCGCAGCTCGTCGATCTCCACGGGGGCGGAGTCGATCTCCATGCGCAGCCGGCTGGCCGCCTCGTCGATGAGGTCGATCGCCTTGTCGGGCAGCTGCCGGGCGGGGATGTAGCGGTTGGACATCGAGGCCGCCGCGACCAGTGCGCTGTCCGCGATGGAGACCTTGTGGTGCGCCTCGTAGCGCTCCTTCAGGCCGCGCAGGATCGCGACGGTGTCCTCCACGGAGGGCTCGTCGACGAAGACCTGCTGGAAGCGGCGCTCCAGAGCGGCGTCCTTCTCGATGTACTCCCGGTACTCGTCCAGCGTGGTGGCGCCGATGAGGCGCAGCTCGCCGCGGGCGAGCATGGGCTTGAGCATGTTCGACGCTGCGACGGAGGACTCGCCGCCGCCGGCGCCCATGAGGGTGTGCAGCTCGTCGATGAAGGTGATGACGCGCCCCTCGGACTCCTTGATCTCCGCCAGGACCGCCTTCATCCGCTCCTCGAACTCGCCGCGGTACTTCGCGCCGGCGATGAGCGCGGAGATGTCCAGGGATACGAGCTCCTTGTCCTTCAGGGAGTCGGCGACGTCCCCGGCGACGATGCGCTGCGCCAGGCCCTCGACGACCGCCGTCTTGCCGACGCCGGGCTCGCCGATGAGGACGGGGTTGTTCTTGGTGCGACGGGTGAGCACCTGGCTGACGCGACGGATCTCCGCGTCGCGCCCGATGACGGGGTCGAGCTTTCCGCTGCGCGCGACCTCGGTCAGGTTCACGCCGAACTGCTCGAGGGCGCTCTTCTGCTCCTCCTGGGGAGGCTGCTGACCGGCCTGCATGTCTGCTTCTTCCTGTTCCTTGCGGTTCTGTTCGGTGTTCGGCCTCTCCGATGAGGGCCGATAAACTTGAGTGCTACTGACTCAACTTTAGAACCGCTCTTTTCATTCCACAAGGAGGCGGAAGACGCTCAGGCGAGACTGAGCGCGATCCCGTCGAGGATGTCGTGCTCGCTGGCGACCACAGCCGGCTCGGGCAGGCCCGCTTCGGTCCGCGCCTCGCGCAGCGCCCCGAGGACCTCGGCCCAGATGAGCCCTCCCGCCCCGATGACGTCCACCCGCCCCGGCTCCAGGTACGGCAGCGCCGCGCGCTCCGACCGGGACATGGACAGCAGCTCCAGGCCCGCCGAGACGTTCTCGGCGATCGAGGCGAGCGATCCGTCCACGCGCGCGGAGTCGTAGGCCGGCAGCCGCAGCCGGTGCGCCGTGAGCGTCGTGATCGTGCCGCCGACACCGACCGCCGTGGCCGCGCGCTCCAGCTGAACCGTCTGAGCCGCCTGCCTCAGCGCCTCCCGCACGTCTGCGCGCGCTGCCTCGATCTGCTCGGCCGACGGCGGATCGTCGTGCAGGTGCCGCTCGGTGAGACGCACCGAGCCGATGTCCATCGACCACGCCTGCTCGGGGCTCTGCTCCCCCACGACGAGCTCGGTGGAGCCGCCGCCCAGGTCCACCACGAGGGCGGGCTGCTCGGCGCTCGCGGGAAGGCCGCTGAGCGCCCCGCGGAAGGAGAGCGCGGCCTCCTCGGTGCCGGTGACGACCTCCGGCTGCACCCCGAGGGCTTCCTCGACCCCCGCGACGAACACCTCCCGGTTGCGGGCGTCGCGCGTGGCCGAGGTCGCCACGAAGCGGATCCGCTGCACGCCGAGCTCCGCGCACGCCGCACCGTAGTCGCGCACCGACGCGAGGGTGCGCTGCAGCGCCTCCGGGTCGAGCATGCCGGTCCGGTCGACCCCGTGCCCGAGCCGCACGATCCTGCTCTCCCGCCGCAGGTATCGCAGCTGCGGCAGCCCCGGCCTCTCCACCTCCAGATCGGCGACGAGGAGGCGGATCGTGTTGGTCCCGCAATCGATGGCTGCTACGCGCATGGCTCCATCCTGTCAGCCGAGGTGCTGCGGGCGCCCGGGGCCGGCGCCCTAGGGTGGGAGGCATGGCAGGACGGGGCGCAGGCGTGGCCGCCGCCCTGCCCGGCCTGGCCTTCTGCGCCGCCGGGGGGCTGCTCGCCTGGGCGGTGAACCTGCTGCTGCCGGCGATCCCGCTGCTCACCATCGCCGTGGCCATCGGCGTGATCGTCGCGCAGATCCGGCCCGCGCGGCCCGCGCTGGACGGCGTGCTCGCCCCGGGCCTGGCGATCTCGTCTCGACGGCTGCTGCGCCTGTCCATCGTGCTGCTCGGGCTCGACCTCGCGCTCGGCGACCTCGCTGTCATCGGCTGGTGGGGCCTGCTCGCGGTGGTGCTCGCCACGGCCGTCGCCTTCGCCGGCACCTACCTCCTCGCGCGTGCGCTGCGGCTGCCGGGCGACGAGCCGCTGCTGCTGGCCACCGGCTTCTCGATCTGCGGCATCTCCGCCATCGGAGCGGTCGCCGGCGCACGGGGTTCCTCCCGTCAGGACCAGGCCGTGCCGATGGCGCTGGTGACGCTGTGCGGCACGCTGGCGATCGCCGTGCTGCCCGCGATCGCGCTGCCGCTGGGCTTCAGCCCGCAGGAGTTCGGCCGCTGGGCCGGCGCCAGCGTGCACGACGTCGGCCAGGTCGTCGCCACGGCGCAGATCGGCGGGGCGACGGCGCTGGCGGTGGCCGTCATCGTGAAGCTCACGCGCGTGCTGCTGCTCGCCCCGCTCGCAGCAGGAGTGGCGATCCTCTCCCGTCGCAGCCAGCCAGGCGCCGGCGCGGGCAGGCGGCCGCCGATCGTCCCGTTGTTCGTGGCCGGCTTCGTCGCGGCCATCCTGGTGCGCACCTTCGTGCCACTGCCGCCGCCGGTCGTCATCGCCGCCGATCAGCTCCGCACGGCGCTCATGGCAATGGCGCTCGTCGCCCTCGGCAGCGCGATCCGGGCCGAGTCCCTCGTCCGCTCCGGGCCGCGGGCGGCCCTGGCCGGGCTGGCGTCCTGGGCGCTGATCGCCCTCGTGACGCTGCCGATCGCGTTCCTGCCCGCGGCGGCATGACCGGCGTCGGTCCCGCCTAGAGGTTGATCATGTGGCCGGTGAGCCCGTGCACCGCGTCGAGCACGGCCTCCCCCAGGGTCGGATGGACGTGCACGTTGCGCGCGAGCTCGGTGGCGGTGAGCTCCCACTTCTGGGCGAGGGTGAGCTCGGGCAGCAGCTCGGCCGCGTCCGGGCCGATGATGTGGCCGCCGAGGATCTCCCCGTAGCGGGCATCCGCGATCAGCTTGACGAAGCCGTTGGGCTCCCCGATGGCGGGCGCCTTGCCGTTGGCCGTGAACGGGAAGGTCGCCACCCGCACGTCGAAGCCCGCCTCGCGGGCCTGCCGCTCCGTGTAGCCGAAGCTGGACAGCTGCGGGTGCGAGAAGGTGGCGCGCGGGATCATGCGGAAGTCGAGCTCCATGGTCTCCGCGCCCGCGATGGTCTCCGCGGCGACGATGCCCATGGCCTCAGCGGCGTGGGCGAGCATGAGCTTCGCGGTGACGTCACCGATGGCGAAGATGCCCGGGACGCTCGTGCGTCCGCGCGCGTCGACCGCGATGGCGCCGCGCTCGGTGAGCGCGACGCCCGTGCTCTCCAGGCCGTAGCCGGTCGTGCGCGGCCGGAAGCCGATCGCCTGCAGCACGCGCTCGGCCTCGAGCACCCGCGACCCCTCCGGGCCGGTCACGGAGACGCGCACCGGCTGGCCCGGGACGTCCTCGATGCCGTCCACCCGGGTGCCGGTGAGCACCGTGATGCCTTCGCGCTCGAAGCGCTTGCGCAGCTCGGCGGAGACCTCCTCGTCCTCGTTCGGCACCAGCCGCTCGAGGAACTCGACGACGGTGACCTGCACGCCGTAGGAGTGCATCACCGTGGCGAACTCTACGCCGATCGCGCCGCCGCCGGCGATGACGATGCTCGCGGGCAGGCTGTCCGAGAGGATCTGCTCCTCGTAGCTGACCACCCGCTCGCTCAGGCCGGTGCCCGGCAGGAGGTTCACGCTCGCTCCGACGGCGATGATGGCCGAGTCGAAGGTGACCGTCTCGCTCGTGCCGTCCTTGCGCTGCACGAGGATCGACCGCGCATCCTGGAAGGTACCGTGGCCCTCGAACTGGGTGATCCCGTTCTTCCGCATGAGATAGTTCACGCCGCGGGCGCGGCTGTCTGCCGTCTTGCGGCTGTGGCGGAACGCCGCGCCGTAGTCGACCTGCACCTCGCCGGAGACGGTGATGCCCAGAGCCTCCCTGCCCGTGCGGAACTCGCGCACGAGCTCGGCGTGGTGCAGCAGCGCCTTGGAGGGGATACAGCCCACGTTCAGGCACACCCCGCCCCAGAACCGCTCCTCGACGATCGCGACGGACAGCCCGAGCTGCGCCGCGCGGATGGCGGCCACGTAGCCGCCGGGGCCCGAACCGAGAACCATCAGATCAGCGTGCACAGGCCCATCCTCCCACCGTTGGGAGGTCCTCTCCCCGGTCAGGCCTCGCCGCTGGGCCAGCTTGGCGGCGGGGCAGCGGCGCGCAGCAGCAGCTCGCCCAGCGCGCCGGCCGTGTGCCGGATCGGATCGCGCGAGGCGATGGTGCGGGCGTTGCGCCAGTGCCGGTCCAGTTGCAGCCGCTCGTCCACGGCGCCGGCGCCACCGAGATCGAACAGCAGCGCGGTCGCTCGCAGCACCGCGGGCAGCACGACGAGCTGCGCGCGGGCCGCCGCGGCCTCGGCCTCCGCCACGCGGTCGCGCTGCTCCTGCTCGGGCGCGCCGCCGAGGATCGCCGCGCTGGAGGCGGCGAGCGCGTCCACCGCTCGCGCCAGTGCGGCGTCCGCCGCGAACGACAGCGCGGACAGCTCGCCCAGCACCGCGTGCTCCGGCGGGCGAGCGTCCGGGGCGGCCGGCGCGCCGCCCGCCGGCGCCTGCAGGGCACGACCGGCCGCGCTGTCGCGCAGCAGGACCGTGCCGTCGTCGAGGACGGCGCGCGCGATCCCCGTCGCGGCGGCGCACGGAACGAGCTGCGCGAAAGCGCCCTCCTGCGAGGGGGCGACGCTGTCGTGCTCGAGCACGTCCTCCGCACGGACCCGCACCTGCTCGAAGAGCACGGTGCCCTCGCCGCTGGTGCGCTGGCCGAAGCCGGTCCCGTCCTCGACCCTGAGCAGGCCCGGCGCGTCGCTGCGCACGAGCACCGAGACCGCCGCCCGCTCATGCTCCGCGCGGACCAGGACGAGATCGGCGAACAGGATGCCGGCGCCGCCGTGGACGGCGCCGTCCAGGCGCAGTCCCCCGCCGTCCACGCTGAGCCGGGCGGCAGCGCCGGCCTCGCCCGCCGCCAGGTGCCCCGGTTGGCCGCCCCTCAGGGTCGCGCCGGCGAGGAGCCTCCCCGTCGCGAGGAGGGCGAGGCAGGCGTCCCGCACCGGCGAGGCGGGGGCGTGCAGTGCGCGGTCCGCGAAGGCGAAATGCGAGCCGAGCAGCTGGACGAGGTTGGGGTCGCGCCGGCCCAGCTCCGCGAGCAGCTCGAACAGCGCGGGGTGGTCAGCCGCGCCGCCGCCCAGCGGGATCGGCAGGGTCGCACGGGTGAGGCCGCTCTCGCGCAGCAGAGCCACCTCCTCATGCGGCAGCCTGCGCTCGCGCTCCCGCTGCAGCGCCTGCGCCCCCACACGCTCGAGCACGGCGCTGAAGCGGGCGACCAGCCGCCGATCCGGCAGCGCCCCTGCGCTCATGCGTGCATCGCCTTCCTGGCGATGCGGTTGCCCAGGGCCTGCGCGAGCTGCACGAGCACGACGAGCACGACGATCACCGCAACGACGGTGACCCAGTCGAATCGCGCGTAGCCATAGCTCATCGCGAGGGCGCCGAGCCCGCCGCCTCCGATCGCGCCCGCGACCGCGGTAGCGTCAACGAGCGCCACGAAGATGTACGTCAGGCCGAGCACGAGCGGACCCAGCGCCTCGGGGATCACGATCGTGAACAGGATCCGCAGCGGGCTCGCTCCCATCGCCGTGCCGGCCTCGATGGTGCCGGGGTCCACGGCGATGAGGTTCGACTCGGCGATGCGGGCGATCGCCGCGCTCGCGATGATCGTGAGCGGCACGCAGGCGGCCACGGGCCCGATGCTGGTGCCCGCCACGAGGCGCGTGAAGGGGATGATCGAGATCGCCAGGATGATGAACGGGATCGGCCTGATGAGGTTGAACACGAGGTTCAGCACCGTGTAGGCGACGGCGTTCTCCAGGAGGTTCCCGCGTCGCGTGGCGTAGACGAGCAGGCCGAGAAGGGTGCCGAGCACCCCGGCCGCCGCGAAGGAGACGCAGACCATGATCCCGGTCTCGCCCAGCGCCTTGATCAGCCGCGGCCACAGCGCGGCGAACTCCGCCTCAAGCATGCCCGAGCTCCGTGACGGTCACGGCGCCGCGCAGCTCGGCGATGGCTCGATCCACGGCCGAACTCTCGCCGAGCAGCTCGACGGTGAGGCTGCCGAAGAGGCGAGACTGCAGCTCGCTCACCCCGCCGTACACGACGTTGAAGTCGATGCCGTGCCGCCGGGCCGCGCGGGAGAGGAAGGGGTCGTCCGACTCCCGGTTCTCCACGTGCAGCTGCACCAGCCGGCCCCGGTGCACCCGCCGGATCCGCTGGATCGTCTCCGCAGGCGGGACGTGGTGCAGGACCGACTCCACGAAGCGCCGGGTCGTCGCGGCGCGCGGCCTCGAGAAGACGTCATACACGGTCCCGTGCTCCACCACCTCGCCGCGCTGCATGACCGCCACCTTGTTGGCCACGGTCCGGATCACGTCCATCTCATGCGTGACCATGAGGATCGTCACCCCGTGCTCGGCGTTGACGCGCCGCAGCAGCTCGAGCACCTCGCCCGTGGTCTGCGGATCGAGGGCGCTCGTGGACTCGTCGGAGATGAGCACCTCCGGGCGGTTCGCCAGTGCGCGCGCGATGCCCACGCGCTGCTTCTGGCCGCCGGAGAGCCGGGCCGGGTACTGCTGCGCCTTGTCGGCCAGGCCGACGAAGTCCAGCAGCTCGGTGACCCGCTCGCGGACGCTGTCCCGCGGCAGGCCGGCGAGCCGGAGCGGGTACGCGACGTTCGCGAACACGGTTCGCGACTGCAGCAGGTTGAACTGCTGGAAGATCATGCCGATCCGGCGCCGCGCACGGAACAGCTCCGGGCCGCGCAGCGCCGAGATCTCGCTGCCGTCCACGATCACCCTCCCGCTGCTGGGGCGCTCCAGGGCGTTGACGGTGCGCAGCAGGGTGGACTTGCCTGCGCCGGAGTAGCCCACGATGCCGAAGACGTCCCCGTGCTGGACCTCCAGGCTGACCTCCTTCAGCGCCTGGAAGGTCTTCCCCTTCTGCGTGAAGCTCTTCGACACCTGGTCGAAGACGACCGTTGTGCTCATGCTCATGCTCCTCGTCCCGGAGCGGAGGCCGGGCGTCGGGCGCCGCCCGTTCCCGGCCTCCGCCGTGGCGGTCTCAGCTCGTCGCCGCCGCTTCCTTCTCCAGTTCCGCGAGCTTGGCGCGCAGCGTGTCCACCGGCACCTTGACCCGCTCCAGGGCGCCACCGCTCTCCGAGGTGATCGCCTCGGCGACGCGCGGGTCGCCGTAGACCTCGTCCAAGAGCTTCCAGCCCGGGTCGTCCTTCTTCGCCTGCGTCGTCGCCACGATGTTCACGTAGGGCAGGTTGTGGGTCGAGAGCGAGTCGTCCAGATACAGGGCCGAGGCCGAGGTGATGTTCTGCTTGGGGTCGAAGTAGGCGGTGCCGACCACCACGCCGGCCAGGCTCGGGTCCGCGAACTGCTGCGGGATGGTGGTCGCCTTGATCTCCACGAACGCGAAGCCGTGCGGGTTCGCCGCGATGTCCTCCGGGGTGGGGAAGTTGCCCACGCCGTCCCTGAGGGTGATGAGCCCGGCTGACTGGAGGATGAACAGCGCCCTGCCGCGGTTGGACGGGTCGTCCGGAATCGCGATGCGCCCGCCGTCGGGGAACTCGGAGACGGCCTTGTGGCTGGCGGAGAAGATCCCCCATTGCGAGATCAGCGTGGAGAACACCGGGGTGAGCTGAGCGTTGTTCTTCGTGTTGAACTGGCTGAGGAACAGGATGTGCTGGAAGGCGTTGCCGTCGACCGTGCCGTCCACCACCTGCGTGTTGGGCAGCACCCAGTCGTCGAGCTGCACCCACTCGACGTCCAGGCCCTTCGCTGCGGCGATCTCCTTGATCACGTCCTGGTACTTGCGGTCTTCGCTGGTCGCGATGCGCAGGGTGGATCGGCTCGCCGCGCTTGACGCGGTGGCCGGGGCCGTCTGCGAGGAGCAGGCCGCCAGTCCGATCGCCGCGAGGGCGATCAGGGCGGCGCCGGCGATCGCGCGGCGGATGCGGTGGTGGTGGGACATGGGCCTCTTCCTCTCGTGCTGTGGGCCGCCCGGCGCGCCTGGCGGCCGGGCGATGCACCATCCCATCGCGGAGCGCGGGCCCCTCGCTGCGCCGCTCGTCACCGCCGTTCACCCTTCGTCACGCACCGTCACCGTGCTTCACGGGACCGCCCGTGAGCGGGGCGCTGCCGCTGCGGGGCCGGCCTATCAGGCCCATCCGGCGCGCTGGCGGCGCAACCGTCCGTCATGGACGTTCATCCGGCGTCATGCCGGGTCATGCGGCGTCACATCCCTCTGCGCGGGCGGGCTTGCGCGCGACCCAAACGCGATATATCGTGTCTTCAGGCAAAACGCGATATATCGCGATTGGAGACGGTGGTGGAGAACGAGAAGTGGCTGATCCAGCCCGGCGAGCAGCGCGTGATCGACCTCGCCGGCGTGCGCGGGCTGAAGGTCGGCCTGGTGCGGGGGCGGGTCGACATCGTCGGCCATGACGGCGACGAGGTCCGCGTGGAGGTGCACAGGGTCGAGCGCAAGGACCTGCGGATCACGCTGGAGGGCGGCCTCCTGCACATCGACCACCCGCAGATGCACTGGGGCAACTTCCTCGAGGGCATCAAGCGGCTGTCCTTCGAGCAGGTGCGCGCCGAGATCAGCATCGCGGTCCCCCGGTCCACGCCGCTGACCCTCGGCGTGGTGGACGCGGAGGTGCTCGTCGCCGAGCTCGCCGCGACGACCCGGCTGAGCACCGTCTCCGGCCCCCTCGTGGTCGACGGACTGCTCGGCGACCTCGACACGAACACCGTGTCCGGAGAGGTGCAGGTGCAGGGCCTGGTCGGATCCTTCGACGTGAACAGCGTCTCGGGAGATGTCACCGTCAGCGGGAGCCTGCGCCGGGTGAGCGCGAAGACGGTGTCGGGCGACATCATCGTGGACGCCACCGGTCCGGTCGACCGCATCGCCACGAACACCGTCAGCGGGAACGCGACCCTGCGCATCGACGACGGCAGGCCGGCCAACCTCGTGCTCCGCACCACGAGCGGCGCCGTGCAGGTGGACGGCGTGATCATCTCCTCGCGCCGCCCGTACACGCACACGGCCCGCATCGGGGAGCTCGCCGGCTCCTTCGTGGACGTCACCACGAACTCCGTCTCCGGCGACGTCACGATCGTGCGGCGCCCGCTGGAGGGCCCGCAGGCCGGCGCGCCTCAGCAGCCCGGGGAGGCCGGCGCGTGAGCCCCGCGGTCTTCTCGCACGGCGGGCTCCGCCTCTACCTGCTCGCGCTGCTGGCGGAGCAGCCGCAGCACGGCTACGACCTCATGCGCACCCTCGCCGAGCGCACCGGCGGGACCTACACGCCGAGCGCGGGGACGATCTATCCGCGCCTGGCCAAGCTCGAGGAGGAGGGCCTGGTCACCCGCGCGACCGACGGCCGGAAGACGGTCTACTCGATCACCGACGCGGGGCGCGCGGAGCTCGCCGGCCGCCAGGAGGAGCTGGCGCAGGTGCAGGCGGAGCTGGCCGACTCGGTGCGGCTGATCGCGCGCGAGGTACGCTCCGGCGTGGCGGACGCGATGCGCAGCCTGCGCGCGGACCTCGCCGCTGCGGCGCAGAACGCGACCCGGGCGCCGGATCCGGGCGCCTACTCCTACGCCTACGACGAGCGCGCGGCCCGCAAGCAGGCGAGCCAGGCGGCGCTGCGCCAGGCCGACCTCGCCCTGAACGAGTTCCGCCAGCACGTGCGCACGGAGCTGCGCACCTTCGTCGCCCGCGGCGGGGCGCTCGGCGCCGAGCACACTCGGCTGCTCGCGGACGCGCTGGCCACCGTCGAGCGCGCCCTGCGCGAGCGGCTGCGCTGAGGGCGAGAGCCGACGATGAGCCTCGGCCCGGGCGGCCCCTGGCGCTGGGGCTGGGCCGTCGCGCTCGCGCGCGTCGGCGAGGGCGGCGCGGGACTAGGCCAGCAGCCGCCGGACGACCCCGCCCCACTGCCCGAGCCATCGCTCCATGGCGCCGTCCTCGGTGTAGCTGCTGTCGATCAGGTACAGCGACTGCACGGGGACGATCCCGCCCAGCTCCGCGAGCACCGGCTTGAGCGTGAACTCCCCGGCCAGCGCATGAGCCGGGCCGCCGCCGAGCAGCAGCGGCAGTGCGACGACCCCGGCGAGGCCGGTCTGCCCCGCGAACTGGTCGAGAAAGAGCTTGAGCAGGCCCGTGTAGCTCGCCTTGAAGGTGGGGCTGGCGAAGACGACGAGGTCCGCGGACTGCACCTGCTCCACCGCCGCCTTCACGGCCGGGTCGCCCCAGCCCAGCAGCCCGGCGCCCAGCTCGCTCAGCTCGATGACCTGCGACTGCTCCGGCTCGAACGCGGCAAGCAGCCGCTCCCCCGCGTCACGCGTGCGTGAGGCGGGCTTGGGATTCCCGACGACGACGACACCCTTCATCTGCGCGCTCCTCGTTCTGCTCTGCTGCTTCTCTGCTGCTGCTCGATGACGGGCCGCCGTCGAGCGGCCGTCCGCACCATCCTGCACCGCGCCCTGTTTCCCGCGCATTTCCCGCGGAACGCCGGCCCCCTCAGCGGTGACCCCTGCTCGCGAGGAGCTCCTCATAGATCGCGAGCATCCGAGCGGTCTGCGCGGACTGCAGCTGCCCGGCGCGCTCCTGCATCCCGATGACGGGGGCCGCGCCGGCGGCGATGTCCGCCTCGGCCTGCCGGAGGGCCGCCGCCAGGGCGGGCACGGAGGCATCGCGGGCCTGCCAGCCCCAGCCCGCACCGAGCTCGGCGCCGATCCGCTCGTCGCTGAGCACGACAGGCGTGCCCAGCGCGAGCGCCTCGAAGACCGTCATGCCCTGGGTCTCGAAGCCGACGGAGGTCTGCACCAGGGCGTCTGCGGAGGCGATCGCCGCCAGAGCCTCCGGATGCGGCACGTTGCCGCGGAAGACGACCCGCTCCCCGAGGCCTCGTTCGCGTGCCAGCTGCTGAGCGCGGCGCCACAGCAGCCCCTGGCCGAACATCTCCAGCCGGGCCCGGCCTCCCGCGAGGGCCAGAGCCTCGAGGAGCTCCAGCGGCCGCTTCTCCCGGCTGAACCGGCCCAGCCAGACCAGGCGCGGCAGCTCGCCAGGCGAGCGGGGCTGCACCGGCCCGGACGCCAGCCCACGCACGAGCTCGTCATCCACCCCCGTGCGCACGATCGCGGCCTCGGCCACCCCGGCCTCGCGCAGCAGCCGGGCGAAGTGCCCGCTCGGGGCGACCACACGATCGGCGCGCGCGGCGAGCCCGGCGAGGAACGCGCCCCCATCCGGACCGCGCGCCGTCGTGCGCAGCATGCGACGCTGCCAGCCGTTCAGGCCCCGCAGCACGAGGCCCGGCAACGGAGCGACGGCGCGGATGCCGGCCTCCACGTTGTTGTGCATCGTGATCACCGTCGGCAGCTGCCGTCGGCGGGCGTAGCGCAGCCCGAGGAACGCGCCCCAGAAGTCGCCCTGCACATGCACGACGTCCACGGGTGGGCGCTCCCGCAGCGCCGCCTCCACGCGGCGCTCAGCGCGCCGCCCCGGCCAGAACATGCCGTACTCCAGATCCACCGTGATCGGCAGCGAAGGCAGGTCGACGTCCCCCGGCGCGGGCCCCTCCCGACGGCCTGCGGGCCCGTGCCGCCGCGGCGAGACGACCGAGACGGTGTGGCCGGCCCTCTCCAGGAAGCGGCGCTGCAACCGCATCGAGACCTGCGCCCCGCCCAGGGTCAGCGGGTGCTGGTCGGCGAAGAAGAGGATGTGCACGGGCCGCCCCCGGCGTCAGTCCTGCGGGGCTTCGCCGCGGTAGAGCGCCTCGAAGGTGTCCAGCGTGCGGTTGATGTCATGGACCATCACGGCCTGCAGGGAGGCGTTCTGCATGGCGAGCCGCTGCTCGCGGCTCTGCTCGAGCACGGCCTGGATGCGCTGCGCGAGCGCCGCGTCGTCCCCCGGGGGGAACAGGTAGCCGTTCACTCCCTCGGTGACCAGGTGCGGAAGCGCCATCGCATCTGCCGCGATCACGGGAAGGCCGGAGGACATCGCCTCCAGGGTGGCGATGCTCTGCAGCTCCGCGATCGAGGCGATGACGAAGGCGGTCGCGCGCGAGTACGCCGCGACGAGATCCTCGTCGCTGGTCTTGCCGTGGAAGACGACCCGGTCGGCGACGCCCAGCTCCCGCGCGAGCGCCTCCAGGTGGCGCCTCTGGTCGCCCTCGCCCACGATCTCCAGGATGGGCGGTCGCTGCCTGCGCAGGCTGGCGAAGGCGCGCAGGATGACATCCACCTCCTTCTCGAGGGTGAGGCGCCCGACGAACAGCAGCCGGTCTTCCGTGCGCGGCTCGAGGTCGGGCCGGTAGTGGCTGGTGTCGACGCCGCAGCTGACCGGGATCACTCCGCGCAGGCTCGTGTTGCGCTCCAGGAACTCCGCCGCCCGAGGCGTCGGGGTCGTCACGGCGTCGGCCCGGCTGAGGATGCGGGTGAGGTCGCCCCAGTTCCAGCGGATGAAGGCGTCGTTGAGCGGACCCTTGAGAAGGGTGTGCTCGAGGATGTTCTCCGGCATCACATGGTTCGTGGCGATGAGCCGGATCCCGCGCTTGCGAGCCTCGACGGACAGGCCGCGGCCGCAGATGATGTGCGACTGGAAGTGCACGACGTCGGGCTTGAAGTCGTCCAGGATCGGGCGGGACAGCGCGGGGGTGCGCCAGGGCCAGGTGAAGCGCAGCCACTCGTGCGGGTACCAGCGGACGCTGGGCCAGCGGTACACGATGAGCTCGCGGCCCTCGACCTTCTCGCGGAAGATGCCCACCCGGCCGCGAGAGGGGGCGGGGGCGATGACGCGCACCTGATGGCCCCGGTCCACGAGGCCGGCGGCGAGACGCTCGGCGAAGCGGGCCGCGCCGTTCACGTCGGGCTGGAAGGTGTCGCATCCGATGAGGATGCGCATCGGGCGCTCGGCCCGCTCGGCTGAGGGACTCACGGCTTCGGCTTCGTGGCTCTCTGTGTCGTCAGGCGGTCGTCGGGCGGGCGGCGTTGCGCTCGCCGTTCCCGCGGTGGTTCGCGGGTCGCGGATCCGGGCAAGCCTACCCGGTGCCGCCCCGCAAGCGCTCAGAACTCTTCGGCGTCGGAGAAAACGGCGTCGTCGGCGACGACGTCGCGCGGATCGGGTCGCCAGACGACCAGGTCGGTGCGCCGGCGCACCCGGACGCCGGCGGGCAGGGACACCACGGAGCCGCCCGGCCCCGCCGCGAACACCCGCCGCCCCGGGCGGGCGCGCATCTCCTCCGCCAGCTGCCGCTCCAGGCGCCGGACGCGCTGACGCAGCTGCACCACCTCGTTCTCCAGCTGCAGGATGCGCCTGATCCCCTCCAGGCTGACGCCCTCCGCGCTCAGGCGCTGCACCTCGCCCAGCTGCTCCACGTCGCGCATCGAGTAGCGCCGCGACTTGCCGGCGGTGCGCCGGGGGGACACCAGTCCGAGCCGGTCGTACTGACGCAGGGTCTGCGGGTGCATGTCCGCGAGGCGCGCGGCGATCGCGATCGGGAAGACGGGCGCCTCCGGGTCGTCGGGCAGGGTCCAGCCGGACATGGTCACTGCCTCGCCTTGGCCAGCAGCTCGTCGCGGGGGTTCTCGTCGGGCAGGGCCTGCACGAAGGCGCGCAGCGCCTCCTGCGCCTCGGCGGACAGATGCGAGGGCACGGCGACCTGGACCTCGGCGAGCAGGTCGCCGGTCCCCTTCGCCGTCTTCACCCCGCGCCCCTTCACCCGCAGCACGCGACCGCTCGGGGTGCCCGGGGCGACCTTGAGCTTGACCGTGCCGCCGCCGAGGGTGGGCACCTCGATGGTCGCGCCGAGAGCGGCCTCCGCGAAGGTGACCGGGACGGTGACGCGCAGGTTCAGCCCGTCGCGCTCGAAGACGGGGTGCTTGCGCACCTTCACCGTGAGCACGAGGTCGCCGGGCTCGCCGCCGTCCGGGCTGGGCTCGCCCTTGCCGCGCAGGCGGATCTTCTGACCGTCGGCCACGCCGGCGGGGATCTTGACCTTGATCGTCCTGCCGTCGGCCTGCCGCAGGCTCACGGTCTCTCCGGAGATCGCCGTGACGAAGTCGAGCGTCGTGTTGGCGGTCAGGTCGACACCGCGTGTGGGCCCTGCCGCCCCGCGGAAGCCGCCGGAGGGCTCGAAGCGGCTGCCGCGGCCGAAGACCCCGCTGAAGATGTCGTCGAAGTTCCCGCCCTCCGCCGTGCGGAAGGTGTACGAGCCGGCCCGGCCGCCGCCGAACATCTCGCCGAACACGTCCTCGAAGCCGCCGGGAGCGCCGCCCGCGGTGAAGCGGGCGCCGGAGCCCATGGCCCGCAGCTGGTCGTACTCGGCGCGCTGCTCGGGGTCGGAGAGCACCGCGTACGCCTCGCTGATCTCCTTGAACCTTGCCTCAGCCTTGGCGTCCCCGGGGTTGGAGTCCGGGTGGTACTGCCGGGCGAGCTTGCGGTAGACCTTCTTCAGCTCCGCCTGGGTCACGTCCTTGTCGACGCCGAGGACCTTGTAGAAGTCCTTCTCGAACCAGTCCTGACTAGCCATCGGCCGGCACCGCCACGACGACCTTGGCCGCACGCAGCTGCGTCGAACCGAGGGCATAGCCCTTCTCGAAGACCTCGAGGACGGTCGGCGCGGACGCGTCCGGGGAGGGGACCTGGGTGATCGCCTCGTGGACGGAGGGGTCGAAGGCCTCCCCGGCCACGCCGAAGGAGGAGAGCCCCAGTCGCTCGGCGATGCCGCGCATCTTCTGCGCGATGGCCGCGAAGGCGCTGCCCTCGACGAGGTCTCCGTGCTTCTCGGCTCGGTCGAGATCGTCGAGGACGGGCAGGAACGCCTTGATCCCGTCGGCCACGGCGCGCTCGCGCTCCGCCTCGCGGTTGGCGTCGACGCGCTTGCGGTAGTTCGCGTACTCCGCGGTGACCCGCTTGAGATCCTGCAGGTACTCGTGCTCGGGCTCGGCAGACGGCGCGGCCGCGAGGATGTCCTCGACGGTGAGCGGGGCCTCCTCGGCCCCGCCCTCCGCCTCGGCTGGCCCGGCCTGGCCGGGCTGCTCCCCCTCGGGCTCGCGGACCTCGCCGGTCTCGGGGTCGATCCTCCGCTTGTCGCGGAAGACCGGCCCCTCCTCCGGGCGCTCCGAACCGGCACCCTGGGGGTTGTCGGTGCTGTCCGCCATGGCTACTTCTTCGGCTCCTCGTCGTCGTCCACGACCTCCGCGTCGACCACGTCCTCATCAGAGGAGGAGCTCTCCGCGGAGGGCTCCTGCCCGGCTGAGGGCGTGTCGCCGGACTGCTGCTGAGCGTAGATCGCCTCGCCGAGCTTGCCCTGGCTCTGCGAGAGCCGCTCGAAGGCGCTCTTCACCGCGTCGTCGTCCTCGCCCGCGAGCGCGGACTTCAGCGCGTCGACGTCGGCCTGCACCTCGTTCTTCACGTCCGAGGGGAGCTTGTCCTCATTGTCCTTGATGAGCTTGTCCACGGAGTAGGCCAGGGACTCCGCCTGGTTGCGCGTCTCGGCTGCCTCGCGGCGGCGGCGGTCCTCCGCGGCGTGCGCCTCGGCGTCCTGGACCATCCGCTCGATGTCCTCCTTCGACAGGCTGGAGCCGCCGGAGATGGTGATCTTCTGCTCCTTGCCGGTGCCCTTGTCCCGCGCGGACACCTGCACGATGCCGTTGGCGTCGATGTCGAAGGTGACTTCGATCTGCGGCACCCCGCGCGGGGCGGGTGCGATGCCGGTGAGCTCGAAGGTGCCCAGCGCCTTGTTGTCGCGCGTGAACTCCCGCTCGCCCTGGAACACCTGGATCGCCACGGACGGCTGGTTGTCGTCGGCCGTCGTGAAGGTCTCCGAGCGCTTGGTGGGGATGGCGGTGTTGCGCTCGATGAGCTTCGTCATGATGCCGCCCTTGGTCTCGATGCCCAGGGACAGCGGCGTGACGTCGATGAGCAGCACGTCCTTGCGCTCGCCCTTGAGGACGCCGGCCTGCAGGGCGGCGCCGACGGCGACGACCTCGTCCGGGTTGACGCCCTTGTTCGGCTCCTTGCCGCCGGTGAGCTGCTTCACCAGCTCCGTCACCGCCGGCATGCGGGTGGAGCCGCCGACGAGCACCACGTGCGCGATGTCGGAGACCTGGATGCCGGCCTCCTTGATCACGTCGTGGAAGGGGCGCTGGGTGCGCTCGAGCAGGTCGCGGGTGAGGTCCTCGAACTTCGCGCGGGTCAGCGTCTCGTCGAGGTTGGCGGGACCGTTCTCGGTGAGCGACAGGTAGGGCAGCTGGATGGTGGTGGACATGGAGTTGGAGAGCTCCTTCTTCGCCTGCTCGGCGGCCTCCTTGAGCCGCTGCAGCGCGATCTTGTCCTTGGACACGTCCACGCCCGTCGAGTTCTTGAACTGCCCGATCAGCCAGTCCACGATGCGCTGGTCCCAGTCGTCGCCGCCGAGCCGGTTGTCGCCGGCGGTGGCGCGCACCTGGATGGTGGAGAAGTCCTCGTCCTTGCCGACCTCCAGCAGGGACACGTCGAAGGTTCCGCCGCCGAGGTCGAAGACGAGGATGAGCTCGTCCTCCTTGCCCTTGTCCAGCCCGTAGGCCAGGGCCGCGGCGGTGGGCTCGTTGATGATCCGCAGCACGTTGAGGCCGGCGATCTCGCCCGCCTCCTTCGTGGCCTGCCGCTGCGCGTCGTTGAAGTACGCGGGCACGGTGATGACCGCGTCGGTCACCGGCTCGCCGAGGTAGGTCTCCGCATCGCGCTTGAGCTTCTGCAGGATGCGTGCGGAGATCTCCTGCGGCGTGTACTTCTTGCCGTCGATCTCCTTGGTCCAGCTGGATCCCATGTGGCGCTTGACCGAGGAGATGGTGCGGTCCACATTGGTGACGGCCTGGCGCTTCGCGGTCTCCCCGACGAGCACCTCGCCGTCCTTGGTGAACGCGACGACGGAGGGCGTGGTCCGGAAGCCCTCCGCGTTCGCGATGACGGTGGGCTCGCCGCCCTCCAGGACGGAGACGACGGAGTTCGTCGTCCCCAGGTCGATGCCGACTGCTCGTGCCATTTCGTGTGTCTCTCTTCCCGCGGAGCTCGCGCCTCCGCTGTCCGGCCCGGCGCCTTCCCGCGCCCGCGGCCACGTCTGCCAGGCTCGCTCGACGGCCCCGCGAGACGGCCGCACTAACTTGAGCGATGCTGACTCAAGTTTACCGGCGAGCGCGGGCACGTCAAGAGCCGCCGGGCAGAAGTTGCGCCGGGAGGACTCAAGCTGCTGGGGGGGTCAGCCCCGGCTCAGAGCGCGCCCTTCGCCGGGTCGCCTGCCGGGACCGGGGTGAGCCGCAGCACCTCGGGCGGACCCTGCAGCAGCGGGGAGGTCCGCTCGGCCAGGATCGGCATCACGGGACTCTGCGCGGCGTGCCGGTCGGCGTGCTCGGCAGAGTCCCACTTCTCGATGAAGTGGATGCTCCCGTCGTCCGCGCGGTTGAGCGTGTAGTAGACGCATCCGGGCTCCTCGTGCACCTGCGCCACGACGTCGCTCAGGATCTCCAGCACCTCGTCGGTACGGCCGGCTTGCGGGCGGACGGTGGCCAGGATGACGACAGCGCTCATGGCTGCAGTCTGACACAGCGCACGCCGGAGTTAACCCATGGGCAGCCGTCAGCAAGTAGGGTGCCCCCGTGAGCGACGAGACGCTGGCCTCCACCTCCCTGCAGCCCGCCCTGAGCCGACCGCGGCTGCGCATCAGCGCCTGGGCGCTCTGGGACTGGGGCTCGGCAGCCTTCAACGCCGTGGTGACCACCTTCGTCTTCTCCGTGTACATCACCAGCTCGAGCTTCGGCAGCGAGACGACGACCAACTCGGCGCTGAGCCTCGCCATGACCGTCGCGGGCGTGCTCGTGGCCGTGCTCGCCCCGGCTCTGGGCCGTCGCGCGGACAGCACCGGCGGACGCAAGGTGTGGCTCGCCGTGAACACCGCGGTGGTCGTGCTGTGCGTCCTGCTCATGTACTTCGTGTTCCCCGAGCCCTCGATGCTCTGGCTCGGGCTCGCCCTGCTCGCCGCGGGCACGATCTTCTTCGAGATCGCCTCCGTGAACTACTACGCGATGCTCAACCAGGTCTCCACGCCGAAGAACGTGGGCCGGGTCTCGGGATTCGGCTGGGGCGCCGGCTACATCGGCGGGATCGTGCTGCTGCTCATCCTGTACTTCGGCTTCATCGAGCCGGAGGTCGGCTGGTTCGGCGTGACCTCCGCGGAGGGCGCGAACGTGCGCGTGAGCATGCTCATCGCGGCGCTGTGGTTCGCCGTGTTCGCCATCCCCGTGCTGTTCGCCGTACCCGAGCCCGCGCGCACCGGCCTGACGCCGAAGAAGGTCGGCTTCTTCGCCTCCTACGCGGCGATCTTCCGCGAGATCGCGGCGCTGTGGCGCCAGAGCCGGCACACCGTCCTCTTCCTCATCGCGAGCGCGGTGTTCCGCGACGGCCTCACCGGCGTGTTCGCCTTCGGCGGGGTCCTCGCCGCCGGCACCTTCGGCTTCAGCCCCTCCCAGGTCATCCTCTTCGCGATCGCCGCGAACGTCGTGGCAGGGATCGCCACGATCCTCATCGGCCTGCTGGACGACGTGCTCGGCCCCAAGATCGTCATCGTCGCCTCGCTGATCGGCCTCATCGTGTGCGCCGCAGCGGTGTTCATCCTGCACGACGCCGGGCAGATCGTCTTCTGGACCTTCGGCCTGGCCCTGTGCATCTTCGTCGGCCCCGCACAGTCCGCCAGCCGCAGCTTCCTCGCCCGGATCATCCCGCCGGGCCGCGAGGGCGAGCTCTTCGGCCTCTACGCGACCACGGGCCGCGCGGCCACCTTCCTCGCCCCGGCGGCGTTCGGCGCGGCGGTCGCCCTGGGCCATGCGCAGTACTTCGGCATCATCGGCATCGCGATCGTCATCCTCATCGGCCTGGCGCTGCTGCTGCCCGTGCACAGCGACCGGAGGATCCTGGCCGCGCGCGCCCTGGAGCGCTGAGCGCTCAGCCCTGCGCGAGCGCCTCGAGGGCCGGCCCGCTGAGCCGGTACGGCAGCCACCCCGCCATCTGCTCGGCACCGAGGGAGCGGTAGAAGCCGATCGAGGGCTCGTTCCAGTCCAGCACCGACCAGTCCAGGCGGGTGTAGCCGCGAGCGAGGCAGATGCGCGCGAGCTCCCGCAGCAGAGCCCGCCCGTAGCCGGCGCCGCGGGCCGCGGGCACGACGAAGAGGTCCTCCAGGTAGATGCCGTGCCTGCCCGTCCAGGTGGAGTAGTTGAGGAACCAGATCGCGGCGCCCTGCACGGCCGCCTCGCGCTCCACGACGTGCGCGAACACTGCCGGGGCGGGGCCGAAGAGCGCCGCGCGCAGCTCCTCCGCGCTCGTGCGCACCGCATCCGGCTCGCGCTCATAGCGCGCCAGGTCCCGGATGCGCTCCAGCAGCTGCGGCACGTCATGCGGCTGGGCGGGCCGGAGCACGGCCCCGTCCGGGAGGACCGTCACGGTCGCCCCCGCGGCGGGGTCACCGGACAAGCCGGACCTCGTGGATGACCTCGCCGAGGAAAGGCTCGTCCTGCACGGCGCCGTCGGCGGCGAAGCCGTTGCGCGCGTAGAAGCGGTGGGCCCGCGGGTTGTCCTCCGCGACCCACAGGTACACCGGATCGTCGCCCACGGCCGCGTCGAAGAGCTTCTGCCCCGTGCCGGTGCCCTGGTACTGCGCGAGCAGGTAGATGAAGTAGAGCTCGCGCTCCCGGGGCGCGTCCCGGTCGCGGGCCGGGCCCGAGCCGACGAAGCCGACGATCTCCCCGCGGTCCAGGGCGGCGAACAGGCGATGGTCCTCGCCCTGCTGCGTCCAGTGCGTCCACAGCTCCGCCACGCGCCGCGGTGAGAGCCGGGCGAGCGCGGCCTGGCTGACCAGGTGATCGTAGGTCTCGTGCCAGCACTGGACGTGCACACGCCCCAGCGCCTCCACGTCCGACTCCCGGACGGGTCGGATGAGGACCTCGGGAGCGGAGGAGGGGTCGCCCGGAAGCTCAACCTGGGTGTCCATGACCCCGAGACTAGGGGCGAACGGCGCCCCGCGTCGAATCCGGGTCGCGCTGCCGCAGCGCCCTTCCCTCGCCGGCGCGCGGCCGGTCGCTGCGGCTGCCGCAGCGGGCCCGGGTACGCTCTTCGGGTGCTGGACGACCCCTACGGCAACGACGTGCTCGCCGGCGACTGGCGCGCGGCGAGGCACAAGAGCTCGACGCCGGTCGAGGCCGAACCGGGCCTCGTCCTGGAGGACGTGGAGAGCGGCTGGTGCGGCGCCGTCGTGTCCATCGACCGGGAGACCGTGGGCCTGGAGGACCGGCACGGCACGGTGCGGCGCTTCCGCTTCGGCCCGGGCTTCCTCGTCGACGGGGAGCCGGTGATCCTCCGCCCCCCGAAGGCGTCACGGCCGGCGGGGCCGGCGCGCACCGCCTCGGGCTCCTTCGCCGTCGCCGGCGCTCGCGCGCGAGTGGCGCGAGCCAGCCGCATCCTCGTCGAGGGCCGCCACGACGCCGAGCTGGTCGAGAAGGTCTGGGGGGACGACCTGCGCCTGGAAGGCGTCGTCGTGGAGGAGCTGGCGGGCGTGGACCGGCTGCCCGAGGCGCTGGACCGCCTGGAGCCCGGTCCCCGTCGCCGGGTCGGCGTGCTGGTGGACCATCTCGTTCCCGGATCCAAGGAGGACCGGATCGCCAGGGCTGTGTCCTCGGGCCCGCACGGCGAGTGGGTGCATGTCGTCGGGCACCCCTTCGTGGACGTGTGGCAGTCCGTGAAGCCCGAGCGGCTCGGCTGGGAGCGCTGGCCCGAGGTGCCGCGCTCGGTGGAGTGGAAGCACGGCATCTGCGAGGCGCTCGGCTGGCCCCATGCGCAGCAGGCGGACATCGCCCGGGCCTGGCGGCGCATCCTCGGCACCGTGCGCGGATACGCGGACCTCGAGCCGGCTCTGCTGGGGCGCGTGGAGGAGCTGATCGACTTCGTGACCGCCTGACCGGGGCCGGCTCCGCAGCTCCGGCATCGCCGCGGCCCGGAGGCTGGACGCGCTCAGTCGCGCGCGATGACCGTGCGGTGGAAGTTCAGGTGCGAACGGGAGGCGGTCGGGCCGCGCTGGCCCTGGTAGCGCGAGTCGTTGACGCGCGAGCCGTAGGGGTGCTCCGCGGCGCTGGAGAGCCGGAAGAAGCAGAGCTGCCCGATCTTCATCCCCGGCCAGAGCTTGATCGGCAGCGTCGCGACATTGGAGAGCTCGAGCGTCACGTGGCCGCGGAAGCCGGGGTCGATGAACCCGGCGGTGGAGTGCGTGAGCAGGCCCAGCCGGCCCAGAGAGCTCTTGCCCTCCAGGCGCGCTGCGATGTCGGTGGGCAGGGTGACCTGCTCGTAGGTCGCGCCGAGGACGAACTCGCCAGGGTGCAGCACGAAGGGCTCGTCCGGCTCGACCTCCACCAGGCGGGTGAGGTCCGGCTGCTCCTCCGCGGGGTCGATGAACGGGTACTTGTGGTTGTCGAACAGCCGGAAGAAGCGGTCCAGCCGCACGTCGACGCTCGAGGGCTGGATCATCCCGGGCAGGTACGGGTCCAGCAGGATCCGCCTCGCCTCGATCTCGGCGCGGATGTCCCCGTCCGACAGCAGCATCCCGGGCCCTCCCGACGCGTCCGGTCGGCGCCCGGGCGGGCGCCCCCTCCATGCTAGGGGCTGCGGCGGTGCTGCTACGCTGTACTGCGCGCCGGGCGAACCGGCCGCGGGGATGTAGTTCAATGGCAGAACATCAGCTTCCCAAGCTGAGAGCGCGGGTTCGATTCCCGTCATCCCCTCCGCACCCGGGCATCGCCGATCACGCGGCGGAGACGGCCCGCCGGATCTGCTCGAAGGCCTCGCCGCCGTGCCCGACCAGGAGCACGCGCTGCACGGCCGTCGCGGTGCTGCGGACGGTCCGCACCGCCCTGTCCACCGCCTCGCCCAGCGGCCAGCCGTAGACGCCCGCACCGATCAGCGGGAACGCGATGCTCCGAGCGCCGAGCTCGTCGGCGAGCTCTAGGCTGCGCCGGTAGCAGGACTCGAGCAGGGCGGGGTCGGTCTCGCCCGCGTGACGGTTCGGGCCCACCGCGTGGATCACCCACCGAGCGGGCAGCCGCCCGGCAGTCGTCCAGCCCGCCTCCCCGGTGGGCAGCCCGTCCGGAAAGCGCGCGATGCAGTCGGCGAGGATGGCTGGCCCGCCTGCGCGATGGATGGCGCCGTCGACCCCGCCGCCACCCCGCAGGCTCCGGTTGGCGGCGTTCACGATGACGTCGGCCTCGACCGTCGTGATGTCGCCGTGGACCGGGATGAGCTCGGGCACGGTCCCATTCTGCGGCGCGCTCAGCCCGCCGGGGCGGGAGCGGGCGCAGGGGTGTTGCAGACGGTGGACGAGGCGAACAGCTGGGCCATGTCCTGGGCCTTCCATGGCGTCTGTGCGACCACCGGCGCTCCGTTCGCGGACGGCACCGCGGACATGATGGCGGCGATCTCCTGGGCGAGCGTCTGGGCGAAGCCCCAGCCGCCGGTCGAGTTGTTCAGGGCGAAAACGATCACGAGCCCGCTCGCCGGATCGGCGTACATGCCTGTGAGGTACCCGGGCACCCAGCCGGCCTGACCGTACAGGGGCCCGAGCTTCACGACGCCGAGACCGCCGCCGCGCCAGTCCGAGGGGTCGCCGGCCACCGGCACCGTCTGCGTGATCTGATCGCGCAGGCCCTGCGAGAAAAGATCGCCGGTGAGGTACAGCTGGAGGAAGCGCTTCAAGTCACCGATCGTGGAGATCTGTCCGCCGGCCGTGTCCAACATCGAGTTCGATGCCTTGCCGATCTGCTCGGGCTGCGTGCACTGGACCCCTCCCGTCACGTCGAACGGGTAGCTGTAGCCGGGCAGGGTGTTCTCGGGCGTCGTCAGATCCGTGGGCTCGGGGAAGGAGGTGTGTGACAGGCGGGCAGGGTCGAAGAGCTCGGACGTGAAGAGCTCCTGCGCGCTTCGACGAGTCTGCGTCTCCAGGGCCTGGCCCAGCAGGACATACGAGGTGCTCGACGGCTGGTAAGCCTGACCCGGCGTGGACTGCGAGCTCTGCACGAGGCCGTTAGCGATGAGCTCAGCAGGCGGCCAGATGCGGGTCGGGTTCTGCACGAACGTCGGCGCGAGGTTGCTGGTGAAGTCTGCGAGGCCCGCGCTGCTCTGGCAGAGCTGTCCCAGAGTGATGCCCTTGATGGCGGCTTGACGGGTGAGGATGCTGTCGAGCTGTGTGTCCAGGCTCAGCGTTCCCTGGTCCACCAGGCGCAGCAGCACGGCGCACGTCATCGTGGCGCCGATCGTGCCCACACGGAAGGGCATGTCCGGGGTGGGGGCCGTCGAGCCGCCGGGCTCGGTCGTGCCGAGGCCGGTGACCCAGTTGCCCGCCCACGGCGCCCACACCCCGACGATCGCCCCGGAGGACTTCGTCGCCGCCATGGCGCCCTCGACGGCGCTCTGCAGCGCCCCCTGGACCTCAGCGGGCAGCTCCCCCTGCGCATCCGGCGACGGATCCGGGACCGCTGCGGACTGGCATCCGGCGAGCACGGCCACCGAGAGGGTGACGGCGGTTACGGCCGCGACGATGCGCGGGACGCGCGTCCACCTCTTGCTCACCTGGTGCCTCTCGCCCTCTCTTGCGCGTCCGGGTCCTTGGGAGTCTACAGACTCAGAGTCCGAGGAACCGTTGGACGTCCGGGTCCACCTGCACATCGGCGGGGCGCAGCGGCCGGCGCAGGTAGACGCCCTCCAGCGAGCGGATGCGGCTGAGCGCCACGTAGCTCTGCCCGGGGCTGAAGGCGCGGCTGCCGAGGTCGATCACCGCGGCGTCGTAGCTCTGCCCCTGGGACTTGTGGATGGTCACGGCCCAGGCCAGCCGCAGCGGGAACTGCTCGAACTCGCCGACCACCACCCGGTCCAGCGTCCTCGTCGCCGGGGAGTACTCGTAGCGCAGCTTCTCCCAGACCGACGGGGTCACCTCGTGCTGCTGCCCGGCGACCTCCACGCGGACGACCTGCCCCAGGGAGGTCACCGTCCCGATCGTCCCGTTCGCCCAGCGGGGCGCGCCGGGTATCGCGGTGTCGTTGCGCAGGAACATGACGCGCGCGCCGGGCTTGAGCCGCAGCGTCGGGTCGGCGGGGTAGACGTTGCCGAACTCCCCCGTCACCAGTGCCTCCGCGGTGCGGGCCCGGCCCGGCAGCCCCTCCAGCTCGCGGCTGTTGATCGCATCCACGGTGTCGTTGCGCGTGGCGAGAGTGAGCAGCCCTCCCGGCGGCCGGCGCGCGCCTGCCGCGTTGAGCTCCTGCGCCATCTCGGCGGTCACGCGACCGTGCCGGACGGCGTTCAGCAGGCGCACGAAGCCAGCGTCCGCCTGCCTGTGCACCTGCGAGAGCTCGACCGTGGAGAGGGTCGCCTCCTGCCACACCTTCGCGTCGAAGAACCACATCGAGCGGTAGTTGTCGGCGAAGTACGCGCGCTCGTGCGGGTCGCGCGGAGGCACCGGGGGCAGCTGGAAGGGGTCGCCGAACATGACGATCTGCACTCCGCCGAAGGGCTCCCGCTCGCGCCTTCGGGCCTCCCGCAGCACCCGGTCGATCGCGTCCATGAGATCGGCGTTGACCATCGACACCTCGTCGATGACGAGGGTGTCGATCGCGTTGAGCAGCGCGTCCGTCTCCTCGGGCCGGGTGAGCCGCTCCCCGGCGATGACCCCGATGGGCAGGCGCAGCAGCGAATGGATGGTCTGACCGGAGACGTTCAGGGCCGCGACGCCGGTGGGTGCGCACACGGCGATCTGCTTGGCGGTGTTCCAGGCGAGATGGTTCAGCACCGTGGACTTGCCCGTGCCCGCCCGCCCGGTGACGAAGAGGTGCTCGTGCCCCGACTCGATGCGCTCGAAGACGGCCTGCTGTTCCTCGGTCAGCGCCGGGCCGGCGCCGGCGACGCTCGACTGACCGCTCACCCGCCCTCCGAGCCCCCGGAGTCGCGCGCCGACAGCCGCTGCAGCATCCTGTTGTACTGCACGAGGTCGAGCTCGCCGCTGCGCTCGGAGGCGCGATCCCGGCGGCGGGACTCGCGCTCGTCCGAGCGCGCCCATTGCACCGCGACCACGACCGCGAGGACGAAGGTCGGGATCTCGCCGATGCCCCAGGCGATGGCGCCGCCGATCCGCTGATCGGCCAGCGGGTCCGGGCCCCATGTCCGCCCCATTGCGCCGAACCAGTCCGCCAGGAGCAGCCCGGTGCCCTCCACGAGCGCGAGGCCGAAGAAGGCGTGCAGGGCCATCGTCGCGAACAGCGTGACGATCCGCAGGGGATACGGGAAGCGATACGGCACCGGGTCGATGCCGATGAGCGACTGCACGAAGAGGTAGCCGGAGATGAGGAAGTGCACGATCATCCACTCGTGCCCGATGTGGTCCACCGCCGCCCAGCGCAGCAGCGGCGTGTAGTAGAACGCCCAGAGCGAGCCGACGAAGACCACGGCGGCGACCAGCGGATGCGTGATCACGCGCGCGAAAGGGGTGTGCACAGCCCAGAGGATCCACTCCCTGCCGCCGCGCGAGCCGTCGTCGCGCTTGCGGATCGCGCGGCTGGCGAGGGTGACGGGAGCGCCCGCGACCAGGAGCAGCGGGACGGCCATCGTCAGCGCCATATGTCCCAGCATGTGCACGCTGAACAGGTACCGCTCGTACTCGTTCAGCGCCCCGTTCGTGACATAGAACAGCGCGAGCATCCCCGCGGTCCAGAGCAGCCCGCGATACCAGGGCCAGCGATCCCCGCGTCGGCGCAGCCGGAGCACGCCGGCCCAGTAGAAGAAGATGCCGAAGGCGCACACCAGCAGCCAGACCAGATCGATGCGCCAGGTGGTCAGGTAGCTCAGTGCCGTGAGCTCCGGCGGCAGCGGCTCGCCGGTGAGGATCTCCGCGGGGGTGACGGCCTGCACGGCGCCGTCTACCGGGACGGGAGTGGCGGTGCGCGCGAGGGCGACGGCCACGCCCGCTGCGACGCCCATGCATGCGATCTCGATGACGATGAGCAGCCAGAACGGGCGGGCTGTAGACGCGCCCACGCTCACTGCGCGGCGCATGGCCGTGATGATGCGCGTGCGCTGCCAGGCGCCGAGCAGCCCGAGCGCGAGCAGCGCAGCGACCTTGACGAGCACGAGCAGCCCGTAGGGCGTGCTCAGCAGCGCGTCCAGCGAGCCGATGCGCAGCTGCGCGGAGACGTACCCGGAGATCGCCACGACGATGAAGCAGGCCAGCGCGAAGGAGGAGAAGCGCTCCACCGCTGCCAGGAGCCGCGGGCCCGCCAGACTGCGCGAGAGCAGCACGAGCGCGATGACGCCGCCGATCCACACGCTGGCGCCCAGCAGGTGCAGCCCGAGCGCGTTCACCGCCTCGTCGTGCGCCGCCGCGGCAGCGGCATGGCCCATCTGGGCGAGGGGCAGCAGCACGGCCACGGCGGCCACGAGCACGAACAGCACCGCCCGCTGGTCCCGCACGGCGAAGCACAGCACGGTGGTGAGCGCGGCGAGCACGACGACCCACAGCCACAGGCCGCCCAGGGAGGGATCCGCGACGTACTGACCGAGGGCCGCGGTGAACTTGTCGTCGAAGCTGAGGGGCGTGCCGGTGATGCTGAGGAAGGTGAGCAGGCCGGTGACGATCGCAGCGACGGCCAGCAGCGCCGAGGCGCCGGCGGCGATGTCCAGCGCGCGGTCGTACTCGCGCTGTTTCGGCGCCGCGGTCCACACCGCGAACAGCAGCGGGCCGATCGTGGCGGCCAGTGAGAGATCGAGCACCAGCCGCGCGATCGGCAGCCCGTACAGCACGACGGGCCCCGGATCCAGCAGCACGGGTGCGACCGCTCCGCCCCCGAAGGCGAGGGCGCCCAGCAGCGCGGCGAAGCCGACGGCCAGGAGCACCGCCGGGCCGACGATCCACACCTGCCTGGGCACCGTCCCAGCCTAAGAGGTCCAGCCTGCGTGGCCCCCGTCAGCGGGCGCGGGAACGCGCGAGGGGGCGGCCCGGGGTCGTCCCGGTCCGCCCCCTCGCGAAGGCCTGAGGCCGTGCCTTACTTGACGGCAGCCTTCAGCTTGCTGCCGACGGTCGCCTTGACGCGCTTGCCGGCGGGGATGCTGATCTCCTCACCCGTGCGGGGGTTGCGACCGGTGCGAGCCGCGGTCGTCGCGGTCTCGAAGGTGACCCAGCCGGGGATGGAGACCTTGTCGCCCTTCGCGACGGTCTCCGCGACAGCGGCGAAGACGCCGTCGACGACGCTGGCAACCGCCGCCTGGCTCAGGCCGGTGTCGGCTGCGACCTTGGCCACGAGCTCGGTCTTGTTCAGGGACATGAACGGTCCTCCTGGACTTCAGTGTGCTTGGGAGAGGCTCCGGAACGGGTCCCCCCGGATCGGTTGATCCAGGCCAATGTATACCAGCGAAGCCTCGTCCTGCCGCGGATTTTCGCGGCAAATCGTGGCGAAATCACCGTGCAGGCACGACGAAGGCCCGGCACATCGGCCGGGCCTTCGGGAGTGTGCGTCGCGCGGAGCGCGTCACCAGCTCGACTTGGTGATGCCGGGCAGCTCGCCGCGGTGCGCCATATCGCGGAAGCGCACGCGGGAGATCCCGAACTTCGACAGCACGCCGCGGGGGCGGCCGTCGATGACGTCGCGGCTGCGCAGGCGCACCGGGGACGCGTCCCGGGGCAGCTTCTGCAGCGCCAGACGGGCCTCGTTGCGGGACTCGTCGGTGCCGTTCGGGTCGATGAGCGCCTTCTTCAGCTCGGCGCGCCGGGCGGCGTAGCGCTCCACGATCTCACGCCGCTGCGCGTTGCGGGCGATCTTGCTCTTCTTGGCCATGTCTCAGCGCTCCTCGCGGAATTCGACGTGCTGGCGCACGATGGGGTCGTACTTCTTGAGCACGAGGCGGTCGGGGTCGTTGCGACGGTTCTTCCGGGTCACGTAGGTGTAGCCGGTGCCGGCCGTCGACTTCAGCTTGATGATGGGGCGGACGTCCTGCTGCTTGGCCATCAGATCTTCTCCCCGCGGGCGATGAGCTCGGCGACGACCGCGTCGATGCCGCGGGCGTCGATGACCTTGATGCCCTTGGCGCTGAGCGTCAGCGTGACGTTACGGCGCAGCGAGGGGACGTAGTAGGTCTTCTTCTGGATGTTCGGGTCGAAGCGGCGCTTCGTGCGCCGGTGCGAGTGCGAGATGTTGTGACCGAAGCCGGGCACGGCTCCCGTCACCTGGCATACAGCAGCCATCGTTCCTCCGTCGATACCGTGGAGCCGGACGGCGCCACCCAAGATCTCTTGTCTGCACGCACCGGAAGCCCCGGAACGCACGGTCTGAGCGGAGGAGACCGCCCAGCCAAAGGGACAGTCTACGTCAGCGAGGCGGGGCGGGCAAGTCGTGCTGCTGGGGGCGCCCTGCGCGACAGCGGGGGCAGACGCCGAAGATGTCGATCACATGCGCGGGCTCCGTGTAGCCGTGCTCCGCGGCCGTGGCCCGTGCCCACTCCTCCACGGCCCCCGCCTCGATCTCCACGGTCTCGCCGCAGAGACGGCAGATGAGGTGATGGTGGTGGCCGCCCGTCGCGCACACCCGGAACAGGCTCTCTCCGGAGTCCGAGAGCAGGGAGTCCGCCGTGCCCTCCTCGGCGAGGTCGGCCAGAGCGCGGTAGACCGTGGCGAGGCCGATCGGGCTGCCGTCCTCGCGCATGCGGGTGTGCAGCTCCTGCGCGCTGACGAAGCCCGCGTTCCGTCCGAGGGCGGCGCGGACGGCCTCCCGCTGCCAGGTGTTGCGCTTCATCGCCATGACGCTAACCCGCCTTCCCCGCCGGCGCCAGGGCGGGGACATCGCGGCGGCCCGCGCCCCGCCGCAGCCGGCCGACGACGCGGCAGACGAGATAGACGAGGAAGGAGATGGTCGTGACATAGGGGCTGATCGGCAGGCTCCCGCCCACGGCCAGCAGCACGCCGCCGACCATCGCGAGCACGCCGAACACCGTGGACAGCAGAGCGACCAGCGGGGGCGAGGCCGTCACGCGCATCGCGGCCGCCGCCGGGATGACCAGCAGGGCGAGCACGAGCAGCGCGCCGATGATCTGCACCGCCACCGCCACGATGAGACCGAGCAGCAGCAGGAACACCACCGAGACCAGCCGGGCGGGCACTCCCCGTGCTGCGGCCACGACGGGGTCCACGCTCGTGAACAGCAGCGGCCGCCACAGCACGAGCATGCCGGCCGCCACGATCGCGCAGATCACGACGAGCACGAGCAGGTGGGGGTCGTCGACCGCGACGATCTGGCCGGTGAGCAGGCTGAAGGCGTTCGCGGAGCGGCCGGGGTACAGCGCGAGGAAGAGGATGCCCAGGCCGAGCCCGAAGGGCATCAGCACGCCCGTGATCGAGTTGCGCTCCCGGGCTCGCACTCCCGCCAGGCCGATGATCAGCGCGGCGATGAGCGAGCCTCCGATGGCGCCGAAGACCACGTTCGCACCGACGAGCAGGGCGAAGGCGGCGCCGGCGAAGGAGAGCTCGCTGATGCCGTGCACGGCGAAGGCGAGGTCCCTGGTCATCACGAAGGTGCTCACGAAGCCGCCGACCAGCCCGAGCACCGCCGCGGCGATGAGCGAGTTGTGCACCAGCGCGAGCAGCGCGCCGTAGTCCTGGAAGGAGAACAGCGAGGACCAGAGCTCCGTCCAGCTCATCGGCGCGCCTCCGCCCCGGCCTGGCCGGCCTCGGGCGCGTCCGGCAGCTCCGTGTGCTCGTCCTCGGGCACGGCCGGGTGGTGTGCGTGGACGTGCTCCTCGCCGTCGCCGCCGACGACGATGACGCGGTCGTCGAGTCGCAGCACGCGCACCTCGGTGCCGTAGAGCTCGGAGAGGACCTCGGAGCGCAGCACCTGGTCGGGCGTGCCGATGCGGAATGCCCCCCGGGCGAGGTAGAGCACGCGGTCGACGAAGGGCAGCACGGGATTCACGTCGTGCGTGACGAACATCACCGCCGCGTCCCGGAGCGAGCGTTCGCGGTTGATGAGCCCGGCGATGATGCGCTGCTGGGCGAGGTCCAGCGCGTTCAGCGGCTCGTCGCACAGCAGCAGCCGCGGCTCGCCCACGACGGCCTGCGCGACCCGGACGCGCTGCTGCTCGCCTCCGGACAGCTCGGCGACGGGAGCCTTGGCGAAGGCCTGCGCCCCCACGGCGGCGAGCACCCTGTCCACCTGCCGCCGTTCCGCCCGCGAGGCGAGCGGCGGCCCCCAGCGGTGCCCGGTGAGCCCCAGGGCGACGAGGTCGCGCGCGCGCACGGCAGGTCCCGGATCCCCCGCGCGCTGCTGCGGGATGTAGCCGATGGCGGGATTGCCCGTGCGGGCCGGGGCGCCGAGGATGCGGGCGCTGCCCGCGCTGAGGTGCTCCTGCCCCAGCAGGGCGCGCAGCAGGCGCGTCTTGCCGGTGCCGTTGGGCCCGAGCACGGCGAGGAACTCGCCCGCCTCGACGCGGAGGTCCAGGCCGCTCCACAGGGTCCGCTGCCCGTAGGCCATGCGGGCGCCCCGGAGCTCCACCACGGGAGTCGAGACCCCGGCGGCGGCGGTCACCATGCCGCGATCGCCGCGCGGAACAGCGCAGCACGCGCCAGCGGGAGGCGCGAGGACGGCCGCGGGAGGATCACCTGGCGAGGATAGCGCTAACGATAACGATTATCAAAAAAGCGCGTCAGGCGCGGCCCAGGGTGGGCAGCAGCCGCTCGGCCACGTCGAGGATCACCGGAAGACTCTCCTCCTCGCCGACGGTGATGCGCAGTCCGTCCTGCCCGTAGGGGCGCGCGACGATCCCCGCCTCCCACAGCGCCTCCGCCACCCGCGCGGTGTCCTCGCCGGCGGGCAGCCATACGAAGTTCCCCTGCGCCTGCGGCACGGGCCAGCCCAGCTCGCGCAGCTGCTCCGCCAGCCGGTTGCGCCGCTCGGCGATTGTCCGGACGCGTTCCAGCAGCTCCTCCTCGGCGTCCAGGGAGGCGAGGGCGGCGGCCTGCGCCAGCGAGTTGACGGCCAGCGGATGCGCCGCAACGTGCGTCGCGGCGACCAGCCCGGGATGCGCGAGCATGTAGCCGATCCGGAGGCCGGCCAGGCCGAAGGCCTTGGAGAAGGTGCGCAGCACGACGAGGTTGGGGTACCGGCGCAGCAGGGCCGAGCCGTCCACCGCGCTGGAGTCGTCGATGAACTCCGTGTAGGCCTCGTCCAGGAGCACGAGCCGGTCCGAGGGGACGGCAGCCATGAACTCCTCGAACTCGGCCGCGCCCACGGCGGTGCTGGTCGGGTTGTTCGGGCTGCACACGATGACTGCGCGGGTGCGCTCGCCGACGGCCGCGGCCATGGCCGGCAGATCGTGGCGCGCGTCCGCCGTCAGAGGGACGCGCACGGAGGTTGCGCCGGCGACGGACACCGCGTTCGGGTACGCCTCGAAGCTGCGCCACGCGTACACGACCTCGTCCCCCGGCGCCGCGACGGCGGCGATGAGGTAGTAGATCAGGCACACCGAGCCCGGCCCGACGAGCACCTCCTCGGCCTCCACTCCGAAGCGACGTGCGATGCGCTCGCGTACGGCGCCGGCCAGCCCGTCGGGATAGCGGTTGATCTCGCTCGCCTGCGCGATGGCGCGCAGGACGCTCGGCAGCGGCGGGAACGGGTTCTCGTTGCTGGAGAGCTTGAACGCCCCCTCCGGCGGCATGGCGCCCTGCCGGTAGACGCCCGCCGCCGCGATCTCGGGCCGCAGCAGGACGGGGGCGTCGGAGGGAGTGGGCACGATCACCCAGTCTAGGCAGCCGCGCGGCGACGGCGCCCGTGCGGGGGACTGTGAGCGCTGCCGCGGCAGAGGGGGCTATTCGTCCCCGCGGCAGTGGCTGGGCGAGGGGAAGGCGGTGACGATGTTGTTGCTGCGGTTGCCGGCGACGACACGCACGATGCTCGAGCCGACCGTCACACCCGTACGGACGTCCACGAGGTAGATCGCCGTCGAGTAGCACCGGGTGTCGTTGGCGGCGCGCTCCCTGACCACCGCTGGAGCGCCCAGCGCGGAATCGATCGCGAGGTCGGCGACGGCACGCCAGTCCTGCCCGCTGGACGCGGCCAGCTGCTCCCAGTCCTCGCGGTGCCGGTCGTCGATGTGCCACTGCCCGTAGCCGTTGTGGCCGCAGCGCAGCACCTTCGCGCGCGGGAAGGCCCGGATGACCTTGTCCTCCGTCGCCAGGGCGCAGGAGCCCCAGGGCTGCGCAGCGGCGGGCACCGCCCCCGCGGCGGCCGGCTCCTGCATCCACAGCAGTGCGCCGCTCGCGAGCTCGGACCGCGATGTCGTGTGCTGGGCGACGACCAGGCCGGAGCCCACCACCGCGGCCGCGACGAGGCCGCCGATGAGGACCCGGGCCGAGCGCGGAGAGATGCCCACGCCGTGGACGCTACGGGCGGGCGACCCGGCGGGGCAACGCATGCCGCCACGGGCTGTGGACGAGGCCGCCGGGATGGGATAGTTGAGGAATGCTCTTCCTCCTCCGGGTGCTCGTCTGCGCGGTGGCGCTCTGGCTGACGACCCTGATCGTGCACGGGCCGGAGGGCCGCGGCGTGTGGGTGCAGTCGTACCAGGACTCCACCGCGGCGACGGTGCTGACCTATCTGCTCATCGCCGCGATCTTCGGCATCATCAACGCGACGCTCGGGCGCGTGGTGCGGTTCATCTCCTTCCCGCTCTACGTCATCACGCTCGGGCTGTTCGCCCTGGTCGTGAACACGGCGCTGCTGTTCCTCGTCGCCTGGCTCAGCGAGCTGATGGGCTTCGGACTTCGCGTCGGCGGCTTCTGGGCCGGTGTGCTCGGAGCGCTGGTGCTGGCGGTGCTCACCGCCCTCATCAGCGCGATCACCGGCGCGGGACGCAAGCGCCGCCGCTAGATCGCCCCCCGGACGCGCTGCGCGGCGAGGCTCCTGCTCACCCGGCGGCCTCCCGCCGGGGCTCCTGCATCACCCGCTCCGCTCGCCACAGCGACGACCCGCCCGGGCCCTGTGCGAGAGCAGAGATCCTGCGGCGCACGCCGAGGATCCGAGCCTCGGCGCTGGCGTCGGCGAAGGCGGCGGTGCGGCGGTACAGCTCCCGTGCATGCGCAGCCGCGGACGGCGCCGCACCCACCCCCGCGGCACTCAGCTCCGCCGCGACGCTGCGGCGAACGAGCACGCGATCGTCGTCGTCCGGCCCGCCCGGCGGCTGCTGGCCGCCCAGCAGCGGCAGCCAGTCCTCCTCGTGCTCCAGCGAGAGCAGCAGCACCGTGGAGGGCACCGCCAGCTGCCCCACCGGTGCGCCCACGGTGACCGCCACCGGCACCGCGTAGGGAGACTCGATCGCGAGCCCGGCCGCCAGAAGGCCGCCCTGCGAGTACCCCACCGGAACCACGACGTCGCCCTCCCGCGCCCCTGCCGCCTCCAGCGCCTGCAGCACAGCCCGCATCGATCCGCCCTGCTCCCCGGCCAGAGCGGCGGCGTTCGAGGTCATGTCCCAGGGCTCGCTGCCGGGGACGAGCGAGGCGTCAGCGGTGCCCGCGAGGTAGACGAACCAGCAGGGCTCCTGCTCGGAGCCGTAGCGCTCGATCCGGATCTGGGGACCGCCTTCCCCTGCATCGGGGATGCGGAGCACGAGCGCCTCGAGGCCCTCGGGCGGATCGACCAGCTGCTCCTGCCCGACCCGGTGCAGCCGCACAGGGGTCTCCTCCAGCAGCGGGCCCGGAAGGGAGCGCAGTCCGGCGACGAGGCTGCGCAGGAGAAGCTGCGACTGGCCCGGAGCCCTCAGCTGCTGCGCCAGCGGCGGCGCCAGCGGCACGAGCATTCCCGCCAGCAGCTCGTCCACCCCCGCGGCTGCAGAGCGGATCAGGCGCGGCACGACGTGCTCTCCTGCTCCCGGCAGCAGGCGCTGGACCAGCGCCTGAGCGAGCCGCCAGCCCTCGGGCAGGAGCAGCAGCACGGCGAGGCTCGGCAGCCCCATCGCACCCAGTGCGAAGGCGAGGGCCTCCTCCGCCGCCGCGCTCTCGCGGGCGAGCGACCGCTCGGTCTCTCCGTAGCGCAGCGCCGCCTCGTCGACGCTCGCCGCGAGCCGCTCGGCGTGGCCCGCCAGCTCCCTGGCGCGGATCGCGCATTCGCCCAGCTCGCCCGCCAGCGCGAGGGAGGCGCCCTGCCCCGCGCTCTCGTCGATCCGGCCCGCCCACCCCAGCCCCTGCGCCGCGAGCTCGAGCAGCCGGGCGCGCTCGGCGGCCATCGTGTCCGTCTCGACCCGCGCGACGCGACCGCCGTACACGGTGAGCCCGCTTCCCTCAGTCATGGCCCGCCCCGCTGAGGCCTGCATCCACCGGGAGCGCCTGCTCGGCGGCCATGAGCGCCGACGCCGCGGAGCACAGCGCGATCTCGAGGGCCACGGCCAGCGACCCGAGACGGGCAAGAGCCTCGCGGTACTCGATCGCCGCGGTGTCGCTCCCCGCCAGCGCGAACCCGAGGGCGCCGATCGTCGCGCGTGCGGCGCCCACCTCGCCGAGCACCTGCCGGACAGCCTCCGCCGCCCTCGCAGGCCCCGCCTCCAGCCCTGCGGACATGACACCACCTCCGCTCCGAGCATGGGCCGCCGCCCGCATCGCGGCGCACCGGGACGAAGGACGCGTGGAGCCCTCAGGACGGCGCGCGGCTGTGCAGGAGCAGCCGGACCGAGAGAATAGAGAGGTGAGCGAAGAAGAGCCCGAGCCCTTGCGCGTCTGTTTCGTCTGCACCGGCAACATCTGCCGTTCCCCCATGGCCGACGCGGTCTTCCGCGAGCTCGTCGCTCGCGCAGGGCTGGACGGGCTGGTCGAGGTCTCCTCCGCGGGGACGAGCGGCAGCCATGACGGCGAGCCGGCGCACCCCCGCGCGCTCACGGCGCTGCAGGCGCGCGGATACGACGGATCCGCGCACATCTCCCGCCGCTTCACGGCGGAGGACTACGAGCGCCACGACCTCATCCTCGCCCTCGACTCCTCGCATCTGCGCACCCTGTGGGACGGCGCGCCCAGTGAGCAGGCGCGCGGAAGGATCGAGCTGCTGCTCGGCGCCGGGCGTGGCGTCGAAGGATCGCGCGAGGTGCCCGATCCGTACTATTCCGACCAGGACGAGTACCACCGCGTGCTGGCCACCATCGAGGCCGCCTGCGAGCTGCTGCTGCGCGAGCTCGAGCCTGCCCTGCGACCGACGGAGAGCACCCGATGACCCTGCCGCCCCAGCCCCTGAGCCCCCTGGACGGGCGCTACCGCGCCGCGGTCGCCGAGCTCGGCGAGCACCTGTCCGAGGCCGGCCTGAACCGCGCCCGCGTGCACGTCGAGGTCGAGTGGCTGCTCTACCTCACCGAGCACGGCCTGTTCGGATCGAGTCCGCTGCCTGCCGAGAAGGCGCAGGCGCTGCGCGACTTCGCCGCCGGCTTCGGCCAGGCGGAGATCGACTGGCTGGCGCAGACGGAGGCCCGGCTGCGCCACGACGTCAAGTCCGTGGAGTACCTCGTGCGCGCCAAGCTGTCCGAGCTCGGCCTGGACGCCGTCGCCGAGCTCACCCACTTCGCCTGCACCAGCGAGGACATCAACAACCTCTCCTACGCGCTGACCGTGCGGTCGGCCGTCACCCAGGTGTGGCTGCCGCGCCTGCAGGAGCTCATCGGCGCTCTCGCCGGCCTCGCCCGCGAGCACCGAGCCGTGCCGATGCTCGCGCGCACGCACGGGCAGCCCGCCACGCCCACGACGATGGGCAAGGAGCTTGCGGTCTTCGCGCACCGTCTTCGTCGCGTCGCGGGTCAGATCGAGACGACGGAGTACCTCGGCAAGTTCTCCGGCGCCACCGGCACCTTCTCCGCGCATCTGGCTGCAGCGCCGGAGGCGGACTGGCCCCGCATCTCCCAGGAGTTCGTCGAGTCCCTCGGGCTGAGCTGGAACCCGCTGACCACCCAGATCGAGTCGCACGACTGGCAGGCCGAGCTGTACGCGCGCATCTCGCATGTCAACCGCATCCTGCACAACCTCGCGACCGACGTCTGGACCTACATCTCCCTGGGCTTCTTCCGACAGGTGCCGGTCGAGGGGGCGGTGGGCTCCTCGGTCATGCCGCACAAGATCAACCCGATCCGCTTCGAGAACGCCGAGGCGAACCTCGAGCTCTCCTCGGCCGTGCTCGACTCCCTCGCCGCGACCCTCGTGGAGAGCCGCATGCAGCGGGACCTGACCGACTCGTCGACGCAGCGCAACATCGGGGTCGGCATCGGGCACTCCCTGCTGGCGCTGGACAATCTCGTGAAGGGCCTGGGCGAGCTCGATCTGGACGCGGAGCTGCTCGCAGCCGAGCTGGATTCGAACTGGGAGGTGCTCGCCGAGGCGATCCAGACCGTGATCCGGGCGGAGATCACCGCCGGCCGCTCGCGCATCAGCGACCCCTACGCGACGCTGAAGGAGCTGACCCGCGGACGCCGGGTAGGCCGGCAGGAGCTGGCCGCCTTCATCGAGGGGCTGGACATCGGGGCGGAGGCCAAGCAACGGCTGCTCCAGCTCACCCCGCAGGGCTACACCGGCCTCGCGGCTCAGCTCGTGGACCGGCTCGAGGGCTGAGCCTCCGCGCTCGCGCTCGCCTGGTCCAGAGGGTTCATCTTCACGAGCAGCGCCTCGTATCCCGCCTCGTCCGCCGCGCACCAGCGATGCGGCGTGCCGCCGCGGTAGGTGATCGAGGCGCCGGCCTCGAGCAGCACCGGAACCCCGTCGGCCAGCGCGATCTGCAGCCTGCCGGCCAGCACGTACACGAGCTCGGCCTCGGGGTGCACGTAGCGGCGGCCGGGAGCGGGGTCCTTCGAGCTGACCCGCAGGACCGTGAAGGGCGAGTCCTCCTGATGCAGCACCACGCTTCCCGGAGCGGCGCTCTGCTGCGCATGCTCGTCGACGCTCACGGCAGCGCCCTCGGGCTCAGCCGACTGCAGCACATCGGTCACCGCGGCGGTCGCGCCGGCGGTGACCTCCGCCCGGCTGACCCCCAGGGCGAGGGCGATGAGATTGAGGCTGTCGAAACTCGGCCGGGCTCGTCCATGCTCGATCTGGCTGAGGAAGGAATGCGACAGCCCCGCCTGCTCCGCCGTCTCGAGGAGCGTCATCCCGCGCGCCTCGCGAAGGGCACGCAGATGGCGTCCGAGCGCGGCGTCGAAGGCGTCGAGCTCGCGCCTGCGTCGACCCACGGCAACTCCCATCCACGCACGCCCCCCGACGTTGCGCTCATCATAGGGAAAGCGGGTGCGAGTTGATAGAACGAACAGGCGGTGCGACGGACGCCCGTGGCCGCTAGTGCGCGGAGCCGTCGGCGCCGTTGTCGTCGTCGCGCGGCAGCTCGCCGCCCTTCGCCGTGCCCTCCCCGAAGCCGATGGCCAGGCCGAGCATCGCGATGACGACGATCGCGACGACGAAGGCGGCGCCGAAGAAGATCGCCGCGAGCGTGAGCTCCCGGGTGGACAGCAGCACGACAAGGCCGGTGAACACCGCGAACACCGCTGAGAGCCCGATGAGCTCCAGCGGCCGCAGCCTCTCCTGGCGGGTCGGCTTGCGCGGCTCGGGACTGCTCATCGATCCTCGTTCCCGGTTGCCCCCGCGGCCGCACGGGAGCCCGAGCCGGCACGGCTCGAGGCGGCGGAGATGGCGAGGTAGACGGCCATGACGGCGGCGTAGGCGCCGAAGAGGCCCACGACGACCACGGAGGCGTCCAGATAGGCGACCGCGCCGTTGTCCAGACGCGTCTCCTGCCTCAGGTTCACGGGCACGAGAAGCACGCCGAGGCCCAGCGCGACGGTGACGATCCCGGGAATGAGCCCATCGAAGGGCCGGCCCCTGCGCCGGGCGACGATCGCCGCGGCGCCCTCGGCCGCGCCCGTGACGAGCGCCCATCCGCAGGCGAGGTAGACGAAGACCTGGATGCCCGGCAGCACGATCGCGGCGACGATCGCCCCCAGGCCGGCGACCACGCCCGCGATGAGCCTGACCAGGAGCGACACGCGCTCGGAACCGCCCGTGCCGCCGCGCCGCACGGCGAGCTCCACGACGGGCGGCACGATCGCGACGGCGGCGAGGGCTCCCAGCCCGAGGCGCGCGTCGTGGACGGCCGAGAAGGTGATGACGGCCGCGACGGCCGCGGACACCAGCGCTCGGGCCGCCGGTGAGATCCACTCGCGGGCGGACGCAGGCGCGGCCTGCGCGATGATGCTCACGTCTGATTCCCTCCTGGCGACGATCCAGTGTACCCACCGCACCCGAGGGTCATCGCCAGCCGGCGGCCGCCTCAGCGGCCCGCCGCGGTGCCTCAGTTGCCGTGCTCGAAGATGCCCTGAGGGTCGTACTTCGCCCGGATCTCCTTGAGCCGATCGCGTGCCTGCGGCTCCCAGAGCCGGCTCTCGAAGGTCTCCTTCGAGGGGTGGTTCGCCCAGTTGTAGTTCACGTATGCGCCGCGCCAGGGCTCGATGCCGTCGCGGATCGCGTAACCGACGCGCTCGACATCCGCCCAGGTGTTGCCCGGCACGGTCTCGTCCGGGTGCCCGAGCACGAGGATCGTGAAGGGCTCCTTCCGGCCGCCCATGGAGGTCGGCGGCTCGGGCTCGCGAGTGTACGCGCCGTCGTGCCAGCGGATCTCGAGGTTCGCGATCGGGGCCTCGCGACCCGTGCCCACATAGCCGAGCACGAAGTCCATGAAGTCGTGGTCGATCGTCTTGAGGAAGTCGCCGTACTCCCACAGCGGAACGGGGCCCTCCGGCTCCTGATGGATCTCGCCGACGCGGGTGATCGGCAGCACCTCGATCATGTTGTGCTCGCCGCGCCCGGCGACGGCGTACCAGTCCTCCAGGTAGGCCTCGCCCTTGGCCTTCAGCTCCTCCTGGCTGGCGCCGGGCTGCGCGTAGGCGAAGCGGAAGTGGAACCAGCTGCGGCCGCCGACCACCGGCACCTCCGGCGGGAGGCGGAAGAACGCGATGGAGGTGTTGACCTCCTCCGGCTTGCCCTGGATCCAGTCCAGCCAGGCGTGCGCGAGCCGGTCCATCTCGGACTCCGGGTAGTAGATCCCTCCCCCGTAGATGTACGGGATCGGCAGGGCCTGGAAGGTGATCTCGGTGACCACCCCGAGGCCGACCTTGCCGCCGCGCAAGGCCCAGAACAGGTCGGGGTAGGAGTCCTTGTCGACGACGAGCACCTCGCCGCTTCCCACGACGAGGCGGTAGCCCACGACGTAGTCCCCCGCCATCCCGAAGCGCCGTCCCAGGGGGCCGATGCCGCCTCCCAGGCTCAGCCCGACCGCACCCACCGTCTTCGCGGATCCCGTGACGGCGCCGAGGCCTGCCTCGAACAGGTGCGGGAGGATCTGCATCCAGCGCAGGCCCGCGCCCATGGTCCACTGCTGCTTCTGCGCATCGACGGTGATGTGGTCGAGGCTCTTCGTCTTCAGCAGCAGGCCGTGGTCCAGGGTCCGGTACGCGCCGTGGCCGGTGGCGTAGGGGTGCACCGTCGTGCCGTTGGCAGCGGCCCAGCGCACGGCCGCCTGCACCTCCGCCTCGTCGGCGGGAACGAAGATGAGATCGGGGTTGTTCGGCGAGAGGGTGTTGAAGCCCTGCCGCTCCACCTCATAGCCCTCTTCGCCCCGCACGTAGACCGGACCGCTCACCGTGGCGCGCAGCTGGGCGACGGCGCTCTCGGATACTGACACCAGTTCTGCTCCTCGCATCGGACGCACGCGACGCCCCTTGTCGCGGCCTCTCTACCCTAAAGGGGCGTCCGGCGAGGGCGAGGACGCCGACCGGAAACGCCGCCTCGCGCGTCCGGATCGGTCAAAGCCGCGCGCCTCCAGCCCGTGCGGCGCGGCGGATGGCCCGGTCGCCTGCCCGTGCGGGGCTCGCCGCGGAGCGACCGGCCCCGCTACAGCCCCGAGGGCATGTCCGCGAAGCGCGAGTAGTGGCCCTGGAAGGCCACCGTGACCGTGTCCGTCGGGCCGTTGCGGTGCTTGGCGATGATGAAGTCGGCCTCGCCGGCGCGCGGGTTCTCCTTCTCGTAGGCCGACTCCCGGTGCAGCAGGATCACGACGTCCGCGTCCTGCTCCAGGGATCCGGACTCGCGCAGGTCGCTGAGCGCGGGCTTCTTGTCGGCGCGCTGCTCCGGACCACGGTTCAGCTGCGAGAGCGCCACGACCGGCACCTCCAGCTCCTTGGCGAGCAGCTTGAGGGCGCGGGAGAACTCGCTGACCTCCTGCTGCCGGCTCTCGACCTTCTTGCCGCTGGTCATCAGCTGCAGGTAGTCGATCACCACGAGGCGCAGGCCCGCGCGCTGCTTGAGGCGCCGGCACTTCGCCCGGATCTCCACGAGGGTCATGTTCGGGCTGTCGTCGATGTACAGCGGCGCATCGTCCACGCGACCCGTGGTGCGCGCGATGCGGTCCCAGTCGCGGCTCTCCAGGGTGCCCTTGCGCATGGCGTGCAGCGGGACGGAGGCCTCGGCCGAGAGCAGGCGCATGGCGATCTCGGCGCGACCCATCTCCAGGGAGAAGAAGATCGCGGGCAGGTTGTTGCCGACGGCGGCCGCGCGCGCGATGTCGAGCGCCAGGGTCGACTTGCCCAGCGCCGGGCGGGCGGCGATGATCACGAGCTGCCCGGCGTGCAGGCCGTTGGTCAGGGCGTCCAGATCGCGGAAGCCCGTGGGCACGCCGGTCAGGGAGCCGTCGAGGTTCTGCGCCGCCTCGATCTCCCGCACGGCGCTGGCGGTGGCGACCGACAGCGGCACGTAGTCCTCGCTCTCGGCGCTGCCGGTGACCCCGTAGATCTCGGCCTGTGCCGCGTTGACGAGATCGGCCGCGTCGCCCTCCCCGCCGTAGCCGAGCTGCACGATGCGGGTGCCGGCCTCGACGAGGCGGCGCAACAGCGCGCGCTCCGCGACGATCTGGGCGTAATAGCCCGCATTGGCGGCCGTGGGCACGATGCCGGTGAGGGTGTGCAGGTAGTCCGCCCCGCCGGCACGCTGCAGCTGGCCCGTCTTCACCAGCTCGTCGGTCACGGCGATGACGTCGGTGGGCTCGCCGTGCGCGTACAGCGAGAGGATCGCCTCGAAGATGACCTCGTGCTTGGGCACGTAGAAGTCCGCGCCGCGGACGGTCTCGATCACATCCGCGACCGCGTCCTTGCTCAGGAGCATGCCGCCGAGCGTGGACTGCTCCGCGAGCATGTCGTGCGGCGGGGTGCGGTCCGAGCTGCGCTGGGCCGCGGGCTCCTCGGGCGCGAGGCCGATGTGTGCGAGCGACACGGTTCTCCTGATCCACGAATCGGTATGGAGGCGGCGTTCAGCCTCAAGACAGGGCTACTGCCCACCCCCGACAGTCCGTCCCGCGGAACCCCCCTGGAGGTCGCCCCCGCGGGCTCGGGCGACCTCGTTCACATTAGGACCGGCCTGTGGATAAATCTGAGGAAAGATTCCGCGAGTCGTGTGAGAAACATGTGGAACATGCTGTGGAATTTGCGAGAGACCAAACTTTTTTCTCTGTGCTGACCAGGCCTTCTTGCTTTCCACACTCTGCGAGTAACGAAGTCGTTTAGACCAGGAGTTGAGAGTTCGCACAGTGGACAGGCATGTGTAGAACCCTTACGGCGTTTTCTCGGTTTTCTCGTCCGGGCTGCTGGCACGAGACTCGCCAGGCAGCACGAAGGCCGGGCGGCGATGCCGCCCGGCCTTCGTGCTGCGTACCGGCTACTTGGCCGCGACGACCTGGATGCGCAGGGTCGCCTGCACCTCCGGGTGAAGGCGCGCAGTCGCCGTGTACTCCCCGGTCGACTTGATCGCCGAGGCGAGCTCCACGGTGCGCTTGTCCAGCTCGCCGAGGCCGGCGGCGGCGACCGCGCCGGTCACGTCGACCGGCTTCACGGAGCCGAAGAGCCGCCCGCCGTTGCCGGTCTTGACCGCCACGCGGATGGTGGACTCCTCCAGCTTGGCCTTGAGGGCGTTCGCGTCCTCCAGGCTGGCCAGGGCGCGGGCGGCGCGAGCCTGCTTGATCTGCTCGACCTGCTTCTCGCCACCGCGCGACCAGGCGACGGCGAAGCCCTGCGGGATGAGGTAGTTGCGGGCGTACCCGTCCTTCACCTCGACGACATCGCCGGCGGAACCGAGGCCGGTGACCTCCTGCGTGAGAATCAGCTTCGACATCGTTCCTCCTAGCGGCCCGAGCCCGGGTAGGGCAGCAGGGCCATCTCGCGCGCGTTCTTCACGGCGCGCGCGATGAGCCGCTGCTCCTGCACCGAGACGCCGGTGATGCGACGGGCGCGGATCTTGCCGCGCTCCGAGATGAACTTCCGCAGCGTCGCGACATCCTTGTAGTCGATGACGCCGACGGTGATGGACTTGGCAGGGGCGGCGTTCTTCGCGCCCTTGCCGCGAGCGGGCTTACGGCCCGTCGTCGACTTTCCAGCCATGGATTTCCTCAACTCACTTCTCGTGAACGAATGCTTGCCGCCGGGCCGGGGGCCGGGGCGACTCGGGGCATGCCCGATGGATCAGAAGGGGACGTCGCCCGCGTCGTCGATGCCGCCGCTGGCCCAGCCGTCCGAGGACGAGGCCGGGCGCGAGGAGCCGGCGGACGAGCCCCAGGGCTCCTCCGCGACCGCTGCACGGGAGCCGCCGCCGGAACCGCGGGTCACCGAGGCGGTCGCGTAGCGCAGGCTCGGACCGATCTCGTCGACCTCCAGCTCGAAGGCGGTGCGCTTCTCGCCCTCGCGCGTCTCGTACGAGCGCTGCTTGAGCCGCCCGGACGCGATCACGCGCATGCCCTTCGTCAGCGAGCCGGCGACGTTCTCCGCGAACTCCCTCCACACGCTCGCGCGCAGGAAGGTGGCCTCGCCGTCCTTCCACTCGTTCGCCTGCCGGTCGAACACGCGCGGGGTCGAGGCGATCGTGAAGTTGGCGACGGCGAGGCCGGACTGCGTGTAGCGCAGCTCCGGATCGGCGGTCAGGTTGCCCACCACCGTGATCGTGATGTCGCCGGCCATGACTCAGGCGCCCTTCGCCGCCGTGCGCGCGGCCTTGGCCTCGGCGCGCTTGGCCTGCTCGGACAGCTGAGCCAGATGCTCGTCGGCGCGCAGGACCTTGGTGCGCAGGACGGCCTCGCTGAGGTTCAGCTGACGGTCCAGCTCCTTGGTCGCCTCGGCGGTCGCCGTGAAGTCGACGACGGCGTAGATGCCCTCGGACTTCTTCTCGATCTCGTAGGCGAGCCGGCGCCTGCCCCAGATGTCGACCTTGTCGACGCTGCCACCCGCGGTGCGGATGACGCCGAGGAACTTGTCCAGGCTCGGTGCCACGGTGCGCTCATCGATCGCCGGGTCGAGGATCACCATGAGCTCGTACTGATGCGTCATTCACCCACCTCCTTCGGACTGAACGGCTGCAGACGGTCTGCAGCAGGAGGGTCGTGCATCGGTCCGTCCGGTCACGAAACCGGCGGACAACCTCAGCAGTCTAGCCGCCCCGGCTGCACGGGTCCAGTCCCGGAGAGCAGAACGCCCGGCGGGTGCCTGGAAAGCGCAGCCGGAAGACGGGGGCTCAGGGGATGAGGCCGTCGAACAGCGGCAGCAGGGAGGTGAAGACCGCCGCCGCCCCGAAGACCACGCTCAGCACGGGGACGAGCGGGACGCCGCCCCGGCGCACCGAGAAGAGGCCGGCCACCACGGCGGCGGCGCCCACGGCGAGCGCGGCCCAGAGCATCGGCCGCTGCAGCGCGTCGAAGGCGGCGAGGAACATCTCAAGGCCCGTCGCGGGCCGCCACAGCGGTCTAGGGTCGGACCGTGCCCACCCCTGCCGCCACCGAGTCGGAGACGCCCCGGGAGCGCGTGCCGGCCGCGGCGATGCGGATCGCGCTCGTCGCCGTGCACAGCTCGCCGGTCGCGGGGCCGGGCAGCCGCGACGCCGGCGGCATGAACGTGTACCTGCTGGAGACCGGCCGGGCCCTCGCGGCCCGCGGACACGAGGTCGAGCTCGTGACGCGCGCCGAGGCGCCGGACGAGCCGGCCCTGGAGCGGCTCGCGCCGGGCCTGAGCGTGCGGCGGATCGAGGCGGGGCCGCGCTCGCCCGTGCGCAAGGAGAGTCTCGCCGCGATCGTCGACGACTTCGGCATGGCCCTCGCGGGACTGCCCGCCTTCGATGTCATCCACGCCCACTACTGGCTCTCCGGGCTCGCCGCGCAGCGCGCCGCACGGGCCGGCGGAACGCCCTTCGCCCTCACCCTGCACACGGTCGCCGCCCTCAAGCAGGAGCGCCGAGGGCGCGGAGAGGCGCCGGAGCCGGCCGAGCGGATCGCGGCCGAGCGCCGTCTGTGCGCGGAGGCGGACGCTGTGGTGGCCATCGCCCCGGCCGAGCGCGAGGCCATCGCGCGCCTCTACGGCCGCCCGGCCGAGCGGATCGCGCTGGCCCGGCCGGGGGTGGACGCGGCGCTCTTCCACCCCGGGCACCGCCCGCAGCCGCGGCCCTACCTGGCGATGGTCGCGCGGCTGCAGCCCCTGAAGGGAGTCGAGCTGGCAATCGACGCGATCGCCGCGCTGCCCCCCGGGCGCCGCCCGGCGCTGCGGGTCGCGGGCGCCCCCACCCCGGGCGCGGAGGCCTACCCTTCGGCGCTGCGCGCCCGCGCCCGCGCCCGGGGCGTGACCCTGCAGCTGGAGGGCACGCTCAGCCGCAGGCAGGTGGCGGAGCTGCTGCGAGGCGCGCAGCTCGCGCTCGTCCCCTCGCGCACGGAGACCTTCGGGCTCGTCGCGCTGGAAGCCGCAGCCTCCGGGGTGCCCGTGCTGGGCGCGTCCGTGGACGGGCTGCGGGACTCCGTCTGCGACGGAAGAAGCGGCGTCCTGGTGCGCGGGCGGGATCCGCGACGCTGGGCGCGAGCGCTGCAGGGCGTGCTCGCGGACCCCGTTCGGCGAGCACGCCTGGGCCGTGACGCACGCGCGCACGCGCTGACGCACGGCTGGGCGGGCACAGCCCAGGCGCTGGAGGCCGTGTACAGGAGACTGCGCGAGGCCCGGGGGGCGCACGGCCCAGGGCGGTGAGGCCGCGAGCCACGCGGTCGAGGCCCGAAGCCACGCGGGCAGGGCCGGAGCGTAGGGTGGCGCGGTGGACTTCGACGGTCACCAGCGCGTGCTGTTCGTGCACGCCCACCCCGACGACGAGACGCTCTCCACGGGTATAGCCATCGCCCGGCTGGCCCCCTCCGGGCGGGCGGGCGTGCTCACCGCCACGCGCGGCGAGCGCGGCGAGGTCGTGCCCGGGCCCTTGAAGCCCCTGGAGGGCAGTGCGGCACTCGCCGCGCACCGGGAGCGCGAGCTCGCCGAGGCGCTGCACGCGCTCGGGCACCCCTGGCACGCCTGGCTGGGCGAGCCGCCCGCGCGGGCCGCGGGCCTGCCGCCGCGGCGGTATCAGGACTCGGGGATGCGCTGGGCGGCACCGGGCCTGGCCGCGGCAGCGGGCGACGCTGCCCCGGACGCCTTCTCCCTCGCCCCCTTCGAGGAGGTGGTGGGCGACGTGCTGGCCGCGATCGGCGCCTTCGATGCGAGCCTCGTCGTCAGCTACGACGCGGGCGGCGGCTACGGGCATCCCGATCATGTGCGCGCGCACGAGGCTGCGCGCGCCGCCGCCGGACGCGCGGGCCTGCCCTTCTGGGAGCGCGCCGAGGACGGCGATCGCATCGTGGCGGACGACGGCATCGCCGCGCAGCTCAGACAGGCCCTCGCCGCGCACGCCAGCCAGCTGACGCTCGATGGCACCGAGCTCGTCCTCTCCGGCGGCCAGCGCAGGCCCATCCCCCGCCGGGAGGGCTACCGGGCGCGCCGGGGTGCCGAGTCCCTCAATTAGGCTCGACTGTCGGGCACCGCTCGCCCGCCTCCTGCGGCGCCGTGCCCGATGCGGAAGGACTCCATCTCATGTCGGTCAAGGTCGCCATCGCGGGCGTCGGGAACTGCGCCAACTCCCTCGTGCAGGGGGTGAGCTACTACCGGGACGCGCCCGACGAGGCGAGCATCCCGGGGCTCATGCACACGCGGATCGGCCCCTACGCCGTGCGCGACCTCGAGTTCGTGGCCGCCTTCGACGTCGACGCGGAGAAGGTCGGCCTCGAGCTGTCGGAGGCCATCTGGGCGGGCCCGAACGACACGCTCCGCTTCGCCGAGGTCGCGCCGCTGGGCGTGCGGGTGCAGCGCGGTCCGACGCTGGACGGGCTGGGCGAGTACTACCGGGAGATCGTGGCGGAGTCGCCCGAGCCCGCGGTGGATCTCGCCCAGGCCCTGCGAGACTCCGGCGCGCAGGTGCTGGTCTGCTATCTGCCGGTGGGCTCGGAGCAGGCCGCGAAGGCGTACGCGCAGGCGGCGCTGGACGCCGGGGTGGCCTTCGTGAACGCGATCCCCGTGTTCATCGCCAGCGACCCCGAATGGGCCGCCCGCTTCACCGATGCCGGGCTGCCGATCGTCGGCGACGACATCAAGAGCCAGCTGGGGGCGACCATCACCCACCGGGTGCTCGCCCGGCTGTTCGAGAGCCGCGGCCTGACGGTCGACCGCACCTACCAGCTGAACGTCGGCGGGAACATGGACTTCAAGAACATGCTGGAGCGCTCCCGCCTGCACTCGAAGAAGATCTCCAAGACGCGCGCGGTCACGAGCAACCTCGCCGCGGAGCTGCCCGAGGCCGACGTGCACATCGGCCCGAGCGATCACGTTCCGTGGCTGGAGGACCGCAAGTTCGCCTTCGTGCGCATCGAGGGCCGCGGCTTCGGCGACGCGCCGGTGAGCCTGGAGTACAAGCTCGAGGTGTGGGACTCGCCCAACTCCGCCGGCACGATGATCGATGCGATCCGCGTCGCGAAGCTCGCGCTCGACATCGGGCACGCCGGCCCCGTGGAGCCGGCATCGGCCTACTTCATGAAGTCGCCGCCCGTGCAGCACCCGGACGAGCAGGGCCGGGAGCTGCTCGAGCAGTTCATCGCTCGCGCCACCAGCTGAGCAGGCGCCGCTCGGCCTCCTCCGGGCCGAGCGGGCCCTCGTCCAGCCGCAGCTCCAGCAGGAAGCGGTACGCGGCGCCCACCTCGGGCCCGGGTCGCAGGCCGAGGATCTCCATGATCTGCTCGCCGTTGAGGTCCGGCCGGACCGCCTCGAGCTCCTCCTGGGCGGCCAGCTGCGCGATACGGCGCTCGAGCTCGTCGTAGGCGCCGTGCAGTCGCGCGGCCTTGCGCCGGTTCTGCGTGGTCACGTCGGCGCGCACCAGGATGTGCAGACGCGACAGTTCCTCGCCGGCGTCGCGCACGTAGCGGCGCACGGCCGAATCGGTCCACTCCGCGTCCGCGTAGCCGAAGAAGCGCAGGTGCAGCTCGATGAGGTGCGCCACCGCCTTCGTGGTGTCCGCGTCGAAGCGCAGCTCACGCAGCCGCTTGGCCGCCATCTTGGCGCCCACCACGTCGTGGTGGTGGAAGGTCACGACGCCGCCGCCCTCGAAGCGGCGCGTGGACGGCTTGCCGATGTCGTGCAGCAGCGCGGCGAGCCGGCCGGTCACGTCCGGCTCCGCCCCGGGCTGCGCCCGCTCGCGCTCCAGCGCGATGGACTGCTCCAGCACGGTGAGGCTGTGCTCGTAGACGTCCTTGTGCCGGTGCTGCGCGTCGCGGGTCAGCCGCAGCGCCGGCAGCTCCGGCAGGAATCGCTCGGCCAGGCCCGTGTCCACCAGCAGCTCGAGGCCGCGGCGGGGCGCGTCTGCTGAGAGCAGCTTCACGAGCTCGTCGCGGATGCGCTCCGCTGACACGATCCGCAGCCGGTCCGCCATGGCGCTCATCGCCGCGAGCGCGCCCTCGTCCACGCGCAAGCCCAGCTGGGCGGCGAAACGAGCGGCGCGCAGCATCCGCAGCGGGTCGTCGCCGAAGGACTCCTCCGGCGGCGCGGGTGTGCGCAGCACGCCGGCCAGCAGATCGTCGACGCCGCCCGTGGGATCGACGAGCCGCAGCTGCGGCAGCTCCAGGGCCAGGGCATTGACCGTGAAGTCCCTGCGGTAGAGGTCCGTCTCCAGCGTGTCGCCGAAGACGACCTCGGGCTTGCGGCTCTCGCCGTCGTAGCTGTCTGCCCGATAGGTGGTGATCTCCACCGTGTGGCCCAGCACCCGCGCTCCGATCGTGCCGAAGCGGCGGCCGATGTCCCATTGGGCGGTGGAGACCGGCGTCACGATCTGCAGGATGCGGTCGGGGTGAGCGCTCGTGGTGAAGTCCAGGTCGTGCGCCGGGCGGCCCAGCAGCACGTCACGCACGGGGCCGCCCACCAGGGCGAGGCGCTCGCCGGCGGCCGCGAAGGCCTGCGCGAGACGAGCGACCGGCGGGGACGCCGCGACCGAGCGCAGCTCCTCCGTCGCCTGCGCGAGGTTCAGGGTGCGTCCGGTTTCTTCCATCGCCTCAGTCTCCCATCGCACCGCTCGGTCCTCATGCCGTTACCCGGCCGTTACCTCGCTTCTTGAGGTTCATCAAGCTCGCGAAGCGAGGCCTGTGGATAACGGCCGAGCGTTTCCGGTGGAGCCCTACCGTCATCGATGTGACCCCCTCCCCTCCCCATCGGACGCGTCGCTGATGCTCTCGGCGGTGTGACGACCTCTTCGCCCGCCCGGCGAAGCGCGCGGCCCACCGACACACCAGGAGCATCACCATGACACGCACAGCACTCCTCCGGCTCGCCCTCGTCCCCGCCGTCATCGCGCTGCTCAGCTCCTGCGCGAGCGGCCCGGCCCAGGGCGGGGCTCTCCAGGAGCCGACGATTCGGCCTCGTCCCCTGTCGCCACCGCGGTGCCGTCCGCGGCGGAAGTGATCGGGACTGCTCCGAGCGCGGCAGCGCCCGCGGCAGCAGCAGCGGAGGAATGGAAGCGCCACACCGTGCCCTCCGGGCGTCTGTCCTTCGAGCTGCCGGCGGCCTGGACGGTCACCGAGACCAAGCCCTCTCGCGGTGACGGCGAGGAGGAACGCGGTGAGATCGCGTTGCCCGGGTCGGCCGGCCCCGCCGCGCTGAAGTTCGTCGTTCGGCCCTATGAGCTGATCGGCATGACCGGCTGCCGGGCGCCGAGCTTCGTCGACGGCGGGCTGCGGTACGAATCCCTCGACTCCCGGCAGGTGCCCGGGATCAAGCCCCCGTCGCCCGCGCTCCTGCAGGAGAAGCTCCGCTCCCCCGACGGCTACGCGCTGCGGGCGGAGTTCCGCGTCGTGCAGTACGCCGACCACGTCGGGGCGACCATCGGGATCACCGACGACGCGCCGGACACGGACTGCATCGTGACCAACGCCGTGTGGACCGGCTCGGACGCGATCGCGGTGGCGATGGGCGACGAGTACTTCAGCTTCATCCAAGCCGGAATCCCGGGCATGGACACCCTGCCGTGGACCTTCCCCACCATGGAGGCCGCGCGCGCATACATGCAGACCGCGGAATACAAGCAGATCATGCACCTGCTCGCTTCCCTCAGCACTCCCTGATCAGGAACCGGTGCTCCTGACGGAGGCGGTGGACGACGGCGCTCCCGGCGCGGGCGTCCACCGCCTCTGCGCGGCAGGCCTCGCGCGACGCCCGCCCCCACAGCCGTGGCATTCAGCCGCCCGACCGTAGAATTCCGAGCATGGCCGCGCCGAGTTCCGCTGCACGGCGCGCGGCGGCCGCCGCTGGGCGGCGCCTCGCCCTGCTGGGCGCGGCCCTGCTCGCGGCGCTCGCAGCCGCCCTGGCCCCGGCCGCGGCAGCACAGGCGGAGGACCCACTGCCGCCGGCCCGCCACGACGTCGGCCTCATCCTCCCGGTCGTGCTGCCGGCATCGGTGACCGGCCTGCCCAGCGCGACGGCGCTGGCGAACGCGGTCGCCCCCGGCGGACCTCTGGACCAGGCCCTGGCCGTCGCCCGCAGCTGGCCCGTCACCCTCGCGATCGATCCGGAGATCGTCGCCGCGATCCGTGCGCTGGGCAGCTCCGCGCCCCTGGCCACGAGCGACTGGCTCGCCCAGCTGGCCGCCCTGCAACGACCGGCCTTCCTGCTGCCCTTCGCCGCGGCCGATCCGGGCGCGCAGGCCGCGCTCGGGCTGAGCTCCCCCTTGCAGCCCACCTCGCTGGCGTTCGCGACCGAGGACGAGAACTTCGGCGCAGCGACGACCGCACCCGATGTCGCGCAGCTGACGGCGTGGCCCGGGTCCCTCTCGCCCCTCATCGTGCCGGCGAGCAGCTCCCTGAACGCGGAAGTGCTGGGCCGGCTGCAGCAGCGGGGCACCGTGCTGCTGGACTCCGGCGCGCTCGAAGGCGCCGGAGCCGAGCCGCTGGCCATGGTGAACGGACAGGAGGCGCTCATCTCCGACGCCCGCCTGGCAGGGCCGCTCGCCAGCGCGCTCGCGGCGAACGACGACGGGGCCTGGTCGGCCGCGATGTCCCAGGTCTCCGGCGCACTGGCGGCCCCCGCCGCACACGGCTCCCTCGTGATGCTCGACCCGGCGGCCGTCGCCGGCTCGACCCGCTTGTCGAGCACCATCACCGCCCTGCACGATGCCGGCGCCGTGTTCGTGGACGCTCTCTCGCTGCCGCGGAACGCGGCCGCCGCGGCCGTCGCCCCCTCCGCGACGCTGCGCGACGGGCTGCTGGACCAGGATCGCCTGAACGCGCTGTCGGCCGCGCTCGGGCTGGAAGGCCGGGTCGACGAGTTCGCCCAGATCCTCGCCGAGCCGAGCCTGCTCAGCGGTCTGCAGCGCGTGCGCCTGCTCGGCCTGTTCTCCCTCACGCTGGCGGACGGCCCGCCGGCCGCGTTCGCCAAGGCGGCGGATCAGTACACCGGCTCGAGCACCCGCACCCTCGGAGCGGTCCGCCTGGCCGACCCGGTGCCTGTGCTGCCGTTCTCCTACGAGAGCACCCTGCCGGTGCAGGTGGTCAACGAGCTGGACTGGCCGGTGACGGTCACCGTCTCCGCCGTGCCGGAGAACAACAGGCTGCTGCTGCCCGAACCCGATCAGACGATCACGGTGCAGCCCGGCTCCAGCGGCACGGCGGCCGTGCCGATGCAGGCGAAGGTGGGCACCGGGGATGTGGACGTGCTCGTGACGCTCTACGCCCAGAACGGCGAGCGCATCGGCGAGACCGTCTCGATCCCCGTGTCCGTGCACGCCGACTGGGAGAGCATCGGCATGGCCGTCATCGGCGCCCTGGTCGCGCTGTTCATCGGCTTCGGCGCATGGCGAAGCATCCGCAACCGTCGCGCGCGCCGCGCGACCGCCGGCGAGCGAACCCCGCAGGGCGGGAGCAGCGGCGATGGCTGAGGCAGTGGGCCGGGCCAGCGCAATCCTCGCCTCCGGGACGGTCATCTCCCGGGTGCTGGGCTTCGTCAAGGTCGTGGTGCTCGCGCGCACCATCGGCCAGGTCGGCGTCGGCGCGGACGCCTTCGCGACCGCGAACCAGCTGCCGAACTACATCTACACGATCGTCGCCGGAGGGGTGCTCTCCGCGATCCTCGTCCCGCAGATCGTGCGCGCGCGCACCGACCGGGACGGCGGGGCGGCCTACATCAACAAGATCGTCACCCTCGGCATCGTCGTGCTCGCGGGCCTGGCCGCGCTCGCCACCCTCGCCTCTCCGTGGATCATCTCCCTGTACAGCCTCTCCGGCATCACCCCGGGCAGTCCGCAGAACGAGACCCTCCGCCTGGCCATCGCCTTCGGCTACTGGTGCTTCCCCCAGGTGTTCTTCTACGGGCTCTACTCGCTGCTCGGCGAGACGCTCAACGCCCGGCGCACCTTCGGGCCCTTCACCTGGGCGCCCGTGCTGAACAACGTCATCGCCATCGCCGGGCTCATCCTCTTCAGCGCGCTGTTCGGGCCCGACCCGAACGGCGCGAACACCCTCTCCCAGTGGACGGACGCGCAGGTCGTCGTCCTGGGTGCGAGCGCCACCCTCGGCGTCGTCGCCCAGGCGCTCGTCCTCGGCCTGTTCTGGCGGCGTGCCGGGCTGAGTTTCCGGCCCGACTTCCGCTGGCGAGGCGTGGGCCTGCGGCGCACCGGCCGGCAGGCGTCCTGGATCTTCTTCATGGTCGTGGTGAGCCAGCTCGGCGGGATCGTGACGAACAACGTCGCCTTCACCGCGACCGGACCCCAGGGCTTCGCCTTCGTCGCGCTGCTGGCCAACGCCTGGCTGCTGTTCATGCTGCCGCACTCGGTGATCACCGTCTCGGTCACGACCGTGTACTTCACGAGGATGAGCGAGCGCGTCGCGGACGGCGACGCGGCGGGGATCCGCGAGGACCTCAGCTCCGCGCTGCGGCTGTGCATGGTGCTCATCACCCTCGCGATGGCCGGCCTGATGGTCTGCGCCTTCCCGGTCGCCGCCGTGTTCGAGAGCGGCGACTGGGCGGGCGTGGCGCAGATGGCCTGGGTGGTCATCGGGCAGCTGGCCGGACTGCTGTTCTTCACCTGCGTCTTCGTGTTCCAGCGCACCTTCTACGCGCTGGGCGACACGCGTACGCCGTTCGTGTTCACCACGGTGCAGCTGCTGCTGTTCGTGCTCGGCTCTCTCCTGGTCGCTGCCGTCATGCCGCGCGAGCACATCGCGATCGCCCTGGTGCTCGTGGAGTCCGCCAGCTTCCTCGTGCAGCTCGTGCTCGCCGCGGCCATGCTGCGTCGGCGGATGCCCGGCCGCGCCGGCTTCGGGCCGATGTTCGGCCGGCTCGGGGTGTTCCTGCTCGCGGCGGTCGCCGCTGCCGTGCCCGGTGCGCTCGTCGCATGGCTGCTGGGCGCGTATCGGGACGGCGGATTCGCGGTGTCGTCCCTGGGCGGGGCGATCGCGACCTGCGTCGTCGTCGCGCTCGTCATGTCCGCCGTCTACGCCGCCCTGCTGGCGGCCTTCCGCGTGCCGGAGCTCACCGCCGCCATGGGCCCGCTCGTCCAGAGGCTGCGCAGCCGCCGCTGACGGGGAATAGCACGCCCTTAGGATGGGTTGGCACAGTCAGCGGGACAGCCGCGCGAAGGAGGAGCCGTGCACCAGGTCGTCATCATCGGATCGGGGCCTGCCGGGTACACCGCGGCGATCTACGCGGCTCGCGCGGGACTCGCGCCGGTCGTCATCGCCGGCTCGGTGGACGCGGGCGGGGAGCTCATGAAGACCACCGAGGTGGAGAACTTCCCCGGCTTCCCCAGCGGCGTGCAGGGGCCGGAGCTCATGCAGATGCTGCAGGAGCAGGCTGAGCGCTTCGGCGCCGAGGTCATCTACGACGACGTCACCTCGGTGGAGCTCACCGGAACCGTCAAGACCGTCACCACGAGCCTCGGGCAGGTCTACGAGTCGCTCACCGTCATCATCGCCACAGGCTCGGCGTATCGGCGCCTCGGCCTTCCGGAGGAGGAGCGCCTGTCCGGGCACGGCCTGTCCTGGTGCGCGACCTGCGACGGCTTCTTCTTCAAGGGCAAGGAGATCGCCGTCGTCGGCGGCGGCGACTCCGCCATGGAGGAGGCCACCTTCCTCACCCGCTTCGCCGACAAGGTGCACCTCATCCACCGGCGCGACGAGTGGCGCGCGTCGAAGATCATGCAGCAGCGCGCCCTGGACAACGAGAAGATCGCGCCGATCTGGAACACCGAGGTCGTGGGCCTGGACGGCGAGCAGAAGGTCGAGGCGCTGCGGCTGCGCAACACCGTGACCGGCGCGACCTCGCAGCTGCCCGTGGACGGGATCTTCGTCGCGATCGGCAACGACCCGCGCACGGAGCTGTTCCGCGACCAGCTGCAGCTCACGCCGGAGGGCACCATCGCCGTCGACGGGCGCAGCTCCCGCACCTCCCTGCCCGGCGTCTTCGCCGCTGGCGACGTCATCGACCCGCACTACCGCCAGGCGATCACCGCGGCCGCCTCGGGGACGGTGGCGGCCCTGGATGCGGAGCACTACCTGGCCGCCCACCCTGAGCTCGCGGTCGGCTCCGCCGCCGCCGCCGATGCGGCCCCCGGGGAGCTGGCTGCAGCCGAGACCCACTGAACACCCCACCCAGAGAGAGCAGCGAACATCATGTCCAATGCACAAGCGGTCACCGAGGCGACGTTCGAGGACGTCGTGCTCAACAGCGAGAAGCCCATCCTCGTGGACTTCTGGGCCGTCTGGTGCGGTCCCTGCCGCGCCGTCTCGCCGATCCTCGACCAGATCGCCGAGGAGAACCCGGACAAGCTCGAGGTAGTGAAGCTCAACGTCGACGAGAACCCGCAGCTCGCCGTGAAGTACCAGATCACCTCCATCCCCGCGATGAAGGTGTTCAAGGGCGGCGAGGTCGTCAAGACCGTCATCGGCGCGAAGCCGAAGGCCGCCCTGGAGGCCGACCTGGCCGAGTTCCTCCAGTAGCCCCTCTTTCCCGCGCGAAGGCCCCGCCCCCGAGAGGGGACGGGGCCTTCCTCGTTCCTCCGCGGCCTCCCAGCGGCGCGCCGCTAGGGTATTCACTCAGACAGGACAGGAAGCACCGTGAGCCCAGAGCATCCGACCGGCACCAATCTCGATCCCTGGTATGACAGCTACGCCGAGCGCGCCGCCGGTCTGGCCGCCTCGGAGGTGCGCGCCCTGTTCGCCGTGGCCTCCCGTCCGGAGGTCGTCTCCCTGGCCGGCGGGATGCCCTACGTCTCCGCGCTGCCCGCGGACACGTTCCAGGAGGTGCTGGCGCGCGTGATGCGCGAGCAGGGCCCGGTGGCGCTGCAGTACGGCTCAGGGCAGGGCCGTCCCGAGCTGCGCGAGCACATCCTGGAGATCGAGGGGCTGGAGGGCATCCGCGGCTCCGTCGACGACATCGTCGTCACCACCGGCTCTCAGCACGCCCTCGAGCTCGTCAGCAAGCTCTTCCTCGACCCCGGGGACATCGTGCTCGCCGAGGGGCCGAGCTACGTGACGGCGCTGGTGATCTTCCGCTCCTATCAGGCCGAGGTGCGGCACGTCACCATGGACGCCGAAGGCATGGACCCGCAAGCGCTGCGGGAGGCGATCGGGAAGGCCAAGGCCGAGGGCAGGAGGATCAAGTTCCTCTACACCATCCCCTCGTTCAACAACCCGATGGGCGTGACCATGCCCCTGGGCCGTCGCGAGGAGGTGCTGCGCATCGCTCGCGAGAACGGCATCCTCGTGCTGGAGGACAACCCCTACGGGCTGCTCTACTTCGACAAGCCCGCGCCTCCCGCGATGCGCTCGATGGACGAGGAGGGAGTCGTGTACCTCGGCACCTTCTCCAAGACCCTGGCGCCAGGCTTCCGGCTCGGCTGGGTGCACGCCCCGCACGCGGTGCGCGAGAAGCTCATCCTCGCGAACGAGGCCGCCGTGCTCTCGCCGAGCTCCTTCACGCAGCTCGTCGTGCACGACTACCTCGCGCACGCGGACTGGCGCGGGCAGATCGAGACCTTCCGCGGGGTGTACCGCGAGCGGAAGGAGGCGATGGTCCAGGCGCTGGCCCAGCGGCTGCCGAAGCTCAGCTGGACGGACCCGAACGGCGGCTTCTACGTGTGGCTCACACTGCCGGAGGGCCTGGACTCCAAGCGGATGCTTCCGCTGGCGGTCACCGAGCTCGTTGCGTACACCCCGGGGACAGCGTTCTACGCGGACGGCAGCGGCCACGAGAACATGCGGCTCTCCTTCTGCTATCCCACGCCGGAGGCCATCCGCGTCGGCATCGACCGCCTGGCGAAGGTCATCGGCACCGAGATGGAGCTGCAGGCCACCTTCGGGGGCGGCCGCCGCAGAGGCGGAGGCCCCGGAGGCTTCGCCGCACCGCCCCCGAACCTCAACTGACCCGAGCCCACCGGACCGGAAGCGCAAAGGAAGACCCGATCATGACTGAATTCCGCAAGCTGGATGTGCTCGTCGTCGTCGGGGGGATCTCCCATGAGCGCGACGTGTCGCTGCGCTCAGGGCGGCGTATCACCGATGCCCTGCAGGCCGCGGGCCACAGGGTGACGGTCCGGGAGCCGGACGGCACGCTGCTGGACCACCTCGCCGAGCACCGTCCGGACGTGGTCTGGCCCGTGCTGCATGGCGCGAGCGGGGAGGACGGCGCTCTGCGCGCCCTGCTGGAGCTCGCCCAGCTGCGCTATGTGGGATCGGACCCGAAGTCCTCACGCCTGGCCTGGACGAAGCCGGTGGCGAAGACGCTCGTGGAGCGCGCCGGGGTCCGCACGGCCCGGTCCATCGCGCTGCCGCGTGACGCGGTGCGCGAGCTGACCGCGAACGACGCGCTGGAGCTGGTGGGCTACGCGCTGGAGTTCCCGCTCGTCGTGAAGCCGGCCCAGGGCGGCTCCGCGCAGGGGCTGAGCTTCGTGACCGAGCCGGGCGAGCTCTCGGCAGCGGTCATGGACGCCTACACCTACGGCGACGTTGCGCTCATCGAGAAGGAGATCCGCGGCACGGAGGTGTCCGTCGGCATCGTGGAGCTGGACGGCGAGACGGTCGTGCTGCCCGCGGTGGAGATCGTCCCCCGCAGCGGCCGCTACACCTTCGAGGCGCGCTACACGGCCGGCGAGACGCGCTTCTTCACGCCGGCACGCCTGGCGCCCGGGGTCGAGGAGCGGGCGGCGCACGCAGCTCTCGCTGCACATACGGCTCTCGGCCTGCGCCATCTCTCACGCATCGACTTCATCGTGGACGAGGACGGTGAGCCGAACTTCCTCGAGGCCAACGTCTTCCCCGGCTTCACGGAGACCTCGGTGATGCCGCTGGCCATCGAGGGCTCTGGCCGCACGCTCACGGAGGTGTGCTCCGAGCTCTCGCTCCTGGTCGCGTCCTAGGCTCCTCGTTCAGGCCGCCGGGACGCTGAGGGCAGCGCTGGACCGGGACGCTCACCGCGCGCGGAGGGCTTCGGTGCCTAGTCGCCGAAGCCCTTCTGCCCGAGCACGCCGAGGATCCGATTGAGGTCGCCGACGGTGGCGAAATCGATTGTGATCTGGCCTTTTCTTGCCCCTAGGCTGATCCGCACGCGCGTGTCGAGCTGGTCCCCCAGGCGTTGAGCGACCTCGTCCAGCTGCGCCTGCCGGCCGCCGGGGAGGGGCTTGCGGCGCTTGCTCGCCGCCGCAGCGCCGGATGCCGCGAGGGCTTCGGCGGCACGCACGGAGAGCTCCTCGTTGACGATCTTGTCGGCGAGGCTCTCCATCGCCCGCGTGTCCGGGTCCAGCGAGAGGATCGCCCGCGCATGACCTGCGGTGAGGACTCCCGCGGCCACCCTCCGCTGGACGGCCTCGGGCAGGCGCAGCAGCCGGAGCGTGTTCGTGATCTGCGGTCGGGAACGACCGATACGGCCGGCCAGCTCCTCCTGGGTGATGCCGAAGTCCGAGAGCAGCTGCTGGTAGGCGGACGCCTCCTCCAGCGGGTTCAGCTCGGCGCGGTGCAGGTTCTCCAGCAGCGCGTCCCGGAGCATGTCCTCGTCCGCGGTCTCCCGGACGATGGCGGGGATGCTGTCGAGTCCGGCCTCACGGCTGGCCCGCAAGCGGCGCTCCCCCATGATGAGCTCGTACTGCGGTCCTCCGGAGGCCGCGCCGGAGAGCGGCCGGACCACGATCGGCTGCAGGACGCCGAACTCCTTGACACTGTGCACCAGCTCGGCCAAGGCATCGGGGTCGAAGACCGAGCGCGGCTGCCGCGGGTTCGGCACCACCTCCGCGGGCGCGATCTGCACGAGGCGGACTCCGGGGACGGGGGCCAGACCCTCGCCACTGCCCCCGAAGAAGACGTCGACGGGCCGCTGCGCACCGTCGGCGCCCTGCGCTGTGCTGGGCGCGCTCGGAATGAGCGCGCCGATTCCGCGCCCCAGTCCCCCTCGCTTGCCGGCCATGTCAGGCACTCCTCTCGCTCGCGTCGGTGACCTCGCCCCGATGCGCCAGCTCCGAGGCGGCCTCACGGTAGGCGAGCGCGCCCGTGGAGTCCGGGTCGTAGCCGACGACCGTCTGCTGGTAGCTGGGCGCCTCCGAGATCCGCACCGAACGCGGGATGACGGTCCTCAGCGTCTGCGTCGGGAAGTGCTGGCGGACCTCTGCGGCGACCTCCTGGGAGAGATTGGTGCGGCCGTCGTACATCGTCAACAGGATCGTGCTCACGATGAGGTCCGGGTTGAGATGCGTCTGGATCAGCTCGATGTTGCTCAGCAGCTGGCTCAAGCCCTCCAGGGCGTAGTACTCGCACTGGATCGGGATGAGCACTTCGCGGGCGGCGACGAAGGCGTTGATCGTGAGCAGGCCGAGAGACGGCGGGCAGTCGATGAAGACGTAGTGCGGCGGCTCCTCGCTCGCAGCGAGATAGCGCTCGATCGCGCGATGAAGCCGCTGCTCCCGGGCCACGAGCGACACGAGCTCGATCTCGGCTCGGCCAGGTGGATGGTCGCGGGCACTCCCCAGAGATTCGGTGATTCCGGTGAGACCTGGACCACGGAGGCCATCGGCGCATCGAGCACGATGACGTCGTAGACGCTCGGCGTCTCAGCGCGCCGGTCGATCCCCAGTGCCGTGGACGCGTTCCCCTGGGGGTCGAGGTCGATGACGAGCACTCGGGCTCCCGTGCGCGCCAGGGCGGCCGCGAGGTTGACGGTGGTCGTCGTCTTCCCCACGCCGCCCTTCTGGTTCGATACCGTGATCACCCGGGTGCGCTCGGGCAGCGGGGGGATGGTGGCTTCGAGGATCTGCTTGCGCAGCACCCGGTCGGCGATCTCGCGGCCGAGCGGCGTGCTCTCGTCGAAGCTCATCATCTCTCTCGGGGTCCTCGGCGGTTCCGCTGCGCCCGGCAGCGCCACCGGCCGGAGATCCCGCCGGAGGCCGCCGCGCGCCTCGGTGTTTCACGTGAAACAGGCACCGTCTGCGTCATCGTCACCGGCGCCTTCAGCCCACTGTAGCCCGGATGACGCGTGTGCTCTCCCCCAGTTCCTCAGCGCCCAGCTCGAGGATCTCCAGCTCGTGCACCCCGTGCTTCGCCAGCTGCTTGCTCGCCGCCGCGACCTCCTTGCCGGCGTTCGCGCCCTTCATGAGCAGCAGCTCTCCGCCGGGACGCAGCAGCGGCGCGGTGAGCGGCAAGAGCTTCGACAGGGCTGCCACCGCGCGAGCGGTGACCTGGTCCAGGGCCATACCGGCCGGCACGTCCTCCGCGCGGGCGCGCAGAACCTCGACGTTCGACAGACCCAGCCGTTCGGCCTCGCTCAGGAGCCAGCCGACGCGACGCTCCATGGGCTCGATGAGCACGAAGGACACGTCCGGCCGGGCGATGGCCAGCACGAGCCCCGGCAGGCCCGCGCCCGAGCCGACGTCCGCCACCCTCCCCGGCCGCAGCAGAGGGGCGAGCAGCGCGCAGTTCAGCAGGTGCCGCGTCCAGAGGCGGCCGAGCTCGAGCGGCCCGATCAGACCGAGCGTCTCGCCCTGCTCGGCGAGGTCCGCGGCGAAGCGGCGGGCGACGTCCAGCCGCTCGCCGAGCAGCCGCGCGGCCGCCTGCGGCTCCGGTTCCAGCTGTGTCAGGGCTTCACGCGGCGGACGGTGATCCATGACCGATCCTCTCGTTCCTCGGGCGGACAGCGATCTCCCCGAGCCTCGCCCGCCGGCGGCTCGCGAGCGACCGGGTGCCCGTGGCGGCGAGGATCCCCGCCCGCACGAGACTCCTGCGCGTGCCCGGGCCGTCGCCGTCGGCCCTCAGGGGTTGCGGATGGGTGAGGGGTCGCGGCGGGGTCACGCGTGCGGCCCCGTGGCGACCAGCGTGGAGGTGGCGGCGCGCGTCCCCGCGAGGGCTTGTCGCGCCTCGACCCGCAGTGCGAGGACGACCTCCCGCGTCCGCACGATGGCATGCGACGCCGCGACGGGCACCGCGAGGACGACCCGGGTCCGCGCGAGCGATCGTCTCCGCGGGACAGGCAGTACCCAGGCCGGCCGATCGAGGCCCGGCCCCGGGGCGCGGTCCCGCGCCCGGTCGGCTGCCGGTGCCCGAGCGAGCAGCGCCGACCCTCGCGACCGCCCGCGGCTGCATCGTTCCCTCGGGCATCCAAGCCGAGGCCGGTGGTCGACGTTTCACGTGAAACACCTCCTCGACTCGCTCGCTGCCGCCCGTGCGCTCCGCGCTGCGCTGCGGGACGCTCCCCCGCCGACGCCCCGGTGCGACGTCTATGCCGTCGTGATGACGACCCGCCGCGAGCGTCCTTCGCCGTCCGACTCCGAGGCATAGCCCCGCTCCGCGACGACATCGTGCACGATCTTCCGCTCATACGAGGACATCGGCGCCAGCCGTACAGAGGTCGCACCGGCCTGCAACTCGGCGATCGCCTCGTCCACGAGCGCCGTGAGCTCCTGCGCACGCGCGTCTCTCGAGCCGGCCACGTCCAGGATGACCCCGCTGTGGGAGCCAGTGGCGTTCTGCACGGCCAGGCGCGTGAGCTCCTGGAGGGCGCTGACCGTCTCCGGGTCGGCGAGCCGGGCCACCGCAGCGGCGTCGCTCGCCGTCACGGCGACGAAGGCGCGCCCGCCCCGCACGTCGATCTCGATGTCGCCGTCGAGGTCGGCGATGTCCAGCAGGCCCTCGATGTAGTCGGCCGCGAGGTCGCCCTCCTCGACGAGGCGCTCGTGGCTCGGCTCCTCCCGGGTGCGCAGCGCCGCGCTGGGCTCGTTCTCGCTCATGGCGTTCCCTTCGATGTCTGCCCGGATGATCCCGGATTCGGCCGCGGGCCCGGCTTGGCCCCCTGGTTCTTGGCGCGCTTCTTGCTCATGGGCTGCTGGCGCTGAGCCGGCTTCGGCGGCTCCTCCACGACGATCGTGGTGCCCCCGCCGGGCTCCTTGCGCACCTCCGGCTCCAGCCGGCCGCGGCGCGCAAGCCGCTCCTGCCGCTCGCGGTACGCCTGGCTGCCCGGCGTGGGCATCCGCCGGATGATCATCCACTGCTGCACCATCGTCCAGATGTTCGACGTGAACCAGTAGAAGTTCAGGCCCAGGGGGAACGCCACGGCCGAGAAGATGAAGCCCAGCGGGATGATGTAGAGAAGGATCCGCTGCTGGCGATACATCGGTGTGTTCTTCGTCTCGTCCGAGACGTTCTTCGAGGTGATCTGCAGCTGCGTGTAGAACTGCGAGCCGACCATCAGCACGGCCAGCGTGCCGGCGATGACCATGTTCTGCCAGGGCGCGTTGCCGCCGAACGCGTCTGCGAAGCTCTTGCCGAACGGAGCGCCCAGGAAGTTCGCGTTCGCGAAGGACTCCTGCAGCTGAGCGGTGAGCAGACCGACGCTCGCCTTGCCGTGCACGGCGTCGTTGAGCACGGCGAACAGCCCGAAGAACACGGGCATCTGCACGAGGATCGGCAGGCAGGAGCTGAACGGGCTCGCGTTGTTCTTGCGATAGAGCTCCATCGTCTCGCGGCTCATCGCCTCCCGCGAGAACTGATCCTTCTTGCCGCGGTACTTGTCCTGGATCTTCTTCAGCTGCGGCGCGATCTCCAGCATCCGCCGCTGCTGCTTGATCTGCCGCACGAACAGCGGGATGAGCGCCGATCGAACCACGACCACGAGGCCGATCACCGACAGGATCCAGGTGATGCCCCAGGACGAGTCGAGGCCGATCCCCGAGAACACGAAGTGCCAGAAGGCGAGGATCGCCTCGACGGCCCATTTGATGGGCCACAGGATGATGTCGATGATGGACATGCGGTCAGGCCTTTCCGGCGGGGATCGCGACGACGAATCCCGTGCGGGAGACGCGAATCGAACGGGTGCTGGGCTCCGGTGGGTCATCCACGCCGCCTCGAGCCCAGGGGTGGCAGCGTGCCAGACGCTTCACGGTAAGCCATCCCCCTCGGAGGACGCCGTGTCCCTGCACCGACTGCAGCGCGTAAGCGGAGCAGCTGGGGTAGTAGCGGCAGACATCGCCGTACAGCGGGGAGATCGTATGCCGGTACACGTGCAGCAGTGCGACCACGATGTTGCGCGGCAGCATCAGCAGCTGTCGCAGCAGGACGCTCATCGGGCTCCCTCCGAGGACGGCCGCGCGAGCGCGTCCGGGCGGGCGGACCCGCGGCCCGGGGCGTTCACGGTGCGCTGCACGTGCTCGCGCAGCTCCGAGAACGGAGCCTCGCCGGCACCGGGGAGCGCGCGGAAGACGACGTCCGATCCGGCGAATCCGGCCTCCACCGCCTCGCGACACAGTGCGCGCAACCGCCGGCGCAGCAGGTTCCGCGCCGGTGCGGATCCGATGGCGCGGCTGACGATGAAGCCGAAACGGGCAGGGGACTCAGCCGTAGTGGGCAGCACATGCCCGAGCAGCACCCGGCCGCCGACGCGACGGCCGCCGCGCACGACACGACGGAAGTCCTCGCCTCGGCGGATGCGGTGGGCCTGCGCGAGCACAGGAAGCGCGGGGCGAAGGCTAGGCGGAGAGCTTCTCGCGACCCTTGCGCCGGCGAGCAGCGATGATCGCACGGCCGGCGCGGGTGCGCATGCGAAGGCGGAAACCGTGAACCTTCGCCCGACGGCGGTTGTTGGGCTGGAACGTTCGCTTGCTCATCGTGTCTTCTCCGTGGGATCGTCGACTCCGCAGAGTCGGAAGTGTGCGGGCTCCGCTGGGGAGCACAACTTGTTAAAAGTACGCGGTGCCATGCCGCTCGTCAAACCGCCGCGTCCGCAAAAGAGACCATCATCCCAGCAGACTGCGCGCGCGCGGCGGCACCACGCCGAAGCCTTTCCCCATGACTTGCCGAAGCAGCCCGCGCTTCGCTACCGTGAGGACCCAGTTAGTTATCCCCACGACTCGCGGGTTCACGGCTTCGCCGAGCGAGATTTCCACAGAATCCGTGGATAACTATGTGAGAAAGCGCGAGAAGGATCCTCGAGTGGGCGACGAACTGACCATGGAAGCGTGGTCGAGGTTGCAGGCCCGGCTCGAGTCCGATCAGAGCCTCTCCCCCGCCGTCCTGAGCTTCGTCCGCCTGGTCAAGCCGCGGGGCATCATGACCGGCACGATCTACCTCGAGGTCCCCAGCGAGAACGTGCGCTCGATGATCGAGCACCGCGCCCGCACGCCGCTGCTGGCCGCCATCGGGGAGCTGGACGACCGCTTCGGCGTGCAGAACTTCGCAGTCGTCGTGAACCCGGAGATGCAGTTCGCCAACGAGCCGGACGCGGAGCCGCTGGAGACCACCGCTCCGCCCGCGAGCATCGCCGCAGGACCAGACCCGGTGACCCCCGCCGGACGCTCGGCCGACGACTCCCGCCTGAACCCCAAGTACACCTTCGACAACTTCGTGATCGGCGGCTCCAACCGCTTCGCGCACGCCGCCGCCTTCGCGGTGGCCGAGGCGCCGGCGAAGGCGTACAACCCGCTGTTCATCTACGGCGAGTCCGGGCTCGGCAAGACGCATCTGCTGCATGCGATCGGCCACTACGGCAAGAGCCTCTACAGCGGGATCCGCGTGCGCTACGTGAGCTCCGAGGAGTTCACCAACGACTTCATCAACTCCATCGCGAACAACCAGGGCTCGCAGTTCCAGGCGCGCTACCGGACCACCGACATCCTCCTGATCGACGACATCCAGTTCCTGCAGGGACGGGCGGAGACCCAGGAGGCGTTCTTCCACACCTTCAACACGCTCCACGACCACAACAAGCAGGTCGTGATCACCAGCGACGTGCCGCCGCGGCAGCTGACCGGCTTCGAGGATCGGATGCGCTCCCGCTTCGAATGGGGGCTCATCACCGACGTCCAGGCGCCCGATCTGGAGACGCGGATCGCGATCCTGCGTCGCAAGGCTCAGAGCGAGCGGCTGAACATCGCGGACGACGTGCTGGAGTACATGGCCTCCAAGGTCTCCTCCAACATGCGCGAGCTGGAAGGCACCCTCATCCGCGTGACGGCCTTCGCGAACCTCAACAAGCAGGAGGTCGACCTCCCGCTGGTGCAGACGGTGCTCAAGGACCTCATCACCTCGGACGACGACAACGTCATCTCGCCGATCGACATCATCAATCACACCGCCGAGTACTTCAAGATCTCGGTGGACGACCTCTACGGCTCCTCGCGTTCGCAGACCCTCGCGACGGCGCGACAGATCGCCATGTACCTGTGCCGCGAGCTCACGAACCTCTCATTGCCCAAGATCGGCCAGCTCTTCGGCGGCCGGGACCACACGACGGTGATGTACGCGAACAAGAAGATCGGCGATCTGATGCAGGAGCGCCGCTCGATCTACAACCAGGTCACCGACATCACGAATCGGATCCGCCAGAACAACCGCTACCGCTGATCGGCGCGCCAAGCTGGTGGGCCGACACCCCCGCGCGCTGCCACCCGCGCGCTGCCACCCGCGCGCTGCCACCGGGCCAGCGACGCAGCCAGAGCGACACGACCACGCGCCATCCGCTCCGGCATCGGCTCACCGGCCGTCCCTGAGGCTCCCCGATCGCTTCCCCGGCGGCCGATTCGCCCTCCCCCGCCCGTGTCGCCCGCGCCGCAGTCGCGTCTCCGGAGCAGATCCGAGCGGCGCGAGGGACGCTGAGGCCTGCGCGACCGGGCGATTCGGAACCCGGATCCCCTGTGAAATTCGCTGTGGAAAACTCGGGACAACCCCGTCCGTCCTGTGGGCTGAGGCGCCTGCTCTGTGAAAAGGGCCGCGCGCTTCGACTCCCCCGATAGCCGCATGTTCTCAAGGAATCACAGGCTCTCAACAACTTACGCGGATGTAGTTCCCGCGTGTTTGCTGGGCGCTGCGGGGTTATCCACGATATCCACAGGGGTTAAGACCATTAACTGACCATTAACCCTCTGCTTGTGTGAATCACGTCCTCGGCGGACCGATGTGCCAGAAGCCGGGTATGTGCCAGGATGGGATTCCGCCAGACCCACAGATGAGCGCTAGAGGGCAATTCCGTGAAATTCACCGTGAACCGCGACGTGTTCAACGAGGCCGTCTCCTTCGCGGTGAAGCTCCTCCCCCAGCGCACCACCCTCCCCCTGCTCTCCGGCGTGCTGCTCGAGGCTGCCGGGTCGTCCCTGGTGCTGTCCTCCTTCGACTACGAGGTCTCGGCGCGCACGGAGGTCTCGGCCTCGATCGACGAGGCGGGGCGCGGCCTGGTCTCCGGCCGCCTGCTGGCGGACATCGCGAACCGTCTTCCCCAGGCTCCCGTGGTCGTCTCCACGCACGAGTCGCGGGTGCAGATCAGCTGCGGCAGCGCGTCGTTCAGCCTCCCGTCGATGCCCGTGGAGGAGTACCCGACCATCCCGCGTGTGGAGGACGTCACCGGAGTGGTCCCCGGGGACGCGTTCGCGGAGGCGGTCGCCCAGGTCTCGCTCGCCGCATCCCGTGACGACGTCACTCCGGTGATCACCGGCGTGCAGCTGGAGGCCTCCGAGAACTCGCTCGGGCTCGTCGCGACCGACCGGTACCGGGTCGGCATCAGGGAGATCGACTGGGACGGCTCTGTGGGCGGCGCCGGCGACGGCGCCCTGACGGCGCTCGTCCCCGCACGGACGATCACCGAGGTCGGCAAGACCTTCGCGCACGCCGGAACCGTCGCCGTCGGCATCGTCTCGCGCGAGGATCGGGAGATCATCTCCTTCACGGCGGACAAGAAGACCGTCACCTCGTTGCTCATCAAGGGCAATTTCCCGCCGGTGCGCCGCCTCTTCCCCGCCCAGGTGGACCATTACGCGGTGCTCAACACGGCCGAGCTCATCGAGGCCACCACGCGCGTCGGCCTGGTGCTCGAGCGGGAGGCTGCCCTGCGCTACAGCTTCACCGAGGGGGCCGCGACGCTCGAGGCCGCAGGCACGGAGCAGGCGCAGGCCTCCGAGACCGTCGACGCGCACCTGGTCGGCGACGACATGGTCGTGTCGCTCAAGCCGCAGTTCCTGCTGGACGGCCTGCGCGCTGTGCACTCCGAGTACGTGCGGCTGGCCTTCACGAAGACGGACAACCCGAACAAGCCCGGCCCGGTCCTCATCACCGGGCAGAGCAGCCGCGAGGGGGCATCGTCCGAGTCGTTCCGCTACCTGCTGCAGCCGAACCTGTTGCTGCGCTGAGCCGGCGATGCACGTCCGCTCGCTCGCGCTGACGGACTTCCGCAACTACGCGTCCGCGCAGCTGGAGCTCTCCCCCGGCCCCACCGTCTTCGTGGGCCCGAACGGGCAGGGCAAGACGAACCTCGTCGAGGCCGTGAACTTCCTGGCCACCCTCGGCTCGCACAGGGTCTCCACCGACAGCGCGCTCGTGCGCGGCGAGCAGCCGGCGGCGATCATTCGCGCGCGGGTGGCTTATCGCGAGCGGGAGGTTCTGCTGGAGGCGCAGATCAACCGCAGCGGCGCGAACCGCGCGCAGATCAACGGCGCCCAGGCCAAGCCGCGGGAGCTCACGCGCTACGCCTCGAGCGTGCTCTTCGCGCCCGAGGACCTGCAGCTTGTGCGCGGGGACCCGGCCGCGCGGCGGCGCTTCCTGGACGAGCTGCTCGTCCAGCGACAGCCGCGCTACGCGGGCGTCATCGCCGACTACGAGCGCGTGCTGCGTCAGCGCTCGACACTGCTCAAGTCCGCCCGCGCCTCCGGCCTGAAGGGGAATGCCCTGTCCACGCTGGATGTGTGGGACGAGCGCCTCGTGGGCTTCGGCTCGGAGCTCAGCGACGCACGCGCCGCTCTCGTCGCCGAGCTCGCTGAGCCAGCGGCGCATGCATACAGCCGCATCGTCGGTGCGGACCACGGTCTGACCCTGCGTCATCTTCCGGGGATCGACCGTGGCCCGGCCGATTCCGAGGACCAGGACGAGCGCGATGTTTCCCGTGGAACATCCGCTTCCGGCTCCACCGCGGAGCGCTTCCATCTCGCGCTCGCAGCCGCCCGGCGCACGGAGCTCGACCGAGGACTCACCCTCGTGGGCCCGCACCGCGATGAGCTGCGGCTCGAGCTGAACGGGCTGCCCGCGAAGGGCTATGCGAGTCATGGCGAGTCCTGGTCCTTCGCACTGGCCCTGCGGCTGGCCTCGGCCGAACTGCTGCGGGCGGACCATCCTGGCGGCGATCCGGTCCTCATCCTCGACGACGTGTTCGCCGAGCTGGACTCCGGCCGGCGCCGGCGGCTGGGTGAGGCCGTCCTCGGCTACGAGCAGATCCTCGTGACCGCCGCGGTGGGCGAGGACGTGCCCGAGCTGGGCGGCGCCTCGATCGTGCGCATCGCGGCGGGCCGGATCGAGGGTGCGGAGCGTGTTTCGTCTGCGCAGCGGGAGGGCGAGCGCGCATGAGCCAGCGCGGCGACCGCGACGGCGAGCCCCAGCGGCGGTATCTCGCCTTCCGCTCCTCGTCGCGGGCCTGGCGGGGGCGGAGGCGGCCAGAGCCCGCCGAGGGCGCGTCCGAGCCCTTCGCGCTGGGCCGGGATCCGCTGCGCCTGGGCGACACGGTGGACGCGCTGGCGGCATCGCTGGGCTGGGAGCGGTCGCTGGCGCAGTCGCGGATCGTGGCGGCATGGCCGGAGATCGTCGGGGAGTCGACGGCGGCGCACGCCCAGCTGGTCTCGGTGGAGGACGGCGTGCTCAGCGTCCGCTGCGACTCGACGGCCTGGGCGACGCAGCTGCGCCTAATGCGCCGGGACCTCATCACGCGGCTCGCCCGCGAGTTCCCGGACGCGGGCGTCGCGGACATCCGGTTCATCGGACCGGACGTCCCGTCCTGGAAACGCGGTCGCAGATCGGTCCCAGGGCGCGGTCCTCGCGATACTTACGGTTGAGGCGACAAAAATGCCCATCCGCGCAGAAAAACCGCGTCAGACGGGCGCGTAGCCCCTGCGAGCGGGTCCCGGGAGACTAGAATGGAGCGGTCCCCGAGACCGCGAGGAGAACCCCCGTTCCATGAGCCCTGACAATACGCCTCAGCCGGAGAACAGCTACGGGGCGGAGGCGATCCAGGTTCTCGAGGGGCTCGAGGCGGTCCGCAAGCGCCCGGGCATGTACATCGGCTCCACGGGGCCGCGCGGCCTGCACCACCTCGTCTACGAGATCGTGGACAACTCGGTGGACGAGGCGCTGGCCGGCTACTGCGATCGGATCGACGTGACGATCCTGGCCGACGGCGGCGTGCGCGTGGTCGACAACGGTCGCGGTATCCCGGTGGACGAGCACCCGGTGGAGAAGAAGTCCACGGTCGAGGTGGTCCTCACCATCCTGCACGCCGGCGGGAAGTTCGGCGGCGGCGGCTACGCGGTCTCTGGCGGCCTGCACGGGGTGGGAAGCTCGGTCGTCAACGCGCTGTCCACGAAGCTCGACGTCGAGGTGCGCCGGCAGGGGTACGTGTGGCGGCAGTCCTACAGCGTGGGCGTGCCGGACGCCCCGCTGGAGCGCGGCGAGGCCTCCGACGCGACCGGGACGACGATCACCTTCTGGCCCAGCGCGGAGATCTTCGAGACGGTCGACTTCGACTACGAGACGCTGCGCACGCGCTTCCAGCAGATGGCCTTCCTCAACAAGGGCCTGCGCATCACGCTCACCGACGAGCGCAACCCGCAGGACCGCGAGTCCGCACCGCTGGAGAGCACCGCGGCGCCGGTGGACGAGGAGGAGCTCGCCGAGCTCGACGATGTCCAGGCGCCCGAGGCGGCCGCCGCGCGGCATGAGGAGTTCTGCTACGAGCAGGGTCTGGTCGACTACGTCGAGTACCTGAACAAAGCGAAGCGCGCCGAGGTGGTGAACCCGGAGATCATCTCCTTCGAGGCGGAGGACACCGAGCGCACCATCGCCCTCGAGGTCGCCATGCAGTGGACGACCGCATACAGCGAGAGCGTGCACACCTACGCGAACACCATCAACACGCACGAGGGCGGCACCCACGAGGAGGGCTTCCGCGCCGCGCTGACCACGCTGGTGAACCGCTATGCGCGGGAGAAGGGCCTGCTGAAGGAGAAGGACGAGAACCTCTCCGGCGACGACGTCCGGGAAGGGCTCACGGCCGTGGTGTCCATCAAGCTGGGCGAGCCGCAGTTCGAGGGCCAGACGAAGACCAAGCTGGGCAACACCGAGGCCAAGGCCTTCGTGCAGAAGGTCGTCGGCGATCAGCTCGGCGACTGGTTCGAGCGCAACCCCTCCGCGGCGCGCGACGTCATCCGCAAGTCCATCCAGGCCGCGGCCGCCCGCCTGGCCGCGCGCAAGGCGCGGGAGACCGCTCGGCGCAAGGGCCTGCTCGAGGGCGGCGGCATGCCGGGCAAGCTCAAGGACTGCCAGTCCAAGGACCCGAGCGTCTCCGAGATCTTCCTCGTCGAGGGGGACTCGGCCGGCGGCTCGGCGGTGCAGGGCCGCAACCCGGACACGCAGGCGATCCTGCCGCTGCGCGGCAAGATCCTGAACGTGGAGAAGGCCCGGCTGGACCGCGCGCTGTCGAACGCGGAGATCCAGTCGATGATCACCGCCTTCGGCACGGGCATCGGCGAGGACTTCGCGCTGGAGAAGGCGCGATACCACAAGATCGTGCTGATGGCCGATGCCGACGTCGACGGCCAGCACATCACGACGCTGCTGCTCACGCTGCTGTTCCGCTACATGCGCCCGCTCATCGAGGCCGGCTACGTGTACCTGGCGCAGCCGCCGCTGTACCGGCTGAAGTGGTCGAACGCCGACCACGACTACGTCTACAGCGACGCCGAGCGCGACGCGCTGCTGGAGGCGGGGCTCGCCGCCGGCAAGAAGATCCCCAAGGAGAACGGCATCCAGCGCTACAAGGGGCTGGGCGAGATGGACTACCGGGAGCTGTGGGAGACCACGATGGACCCGGACACCCGCACGCTGCTGCAGGTCACCCTCGATGACGCGGCGATCGCCGACGAGGTGTTCGCGACCCTCATGGGGGAGGACGTCGAGTCGCGCCGCGCCTTCATCCAGCGCAACGCCAAGGACGTGCGCTTCCTGGACATCTAGCCGGGCCGGCGCGATCCCCGCCACCATCCCCGGCACGAGACGAACACGAGCGGAACCGAGACGACATGGCCGAAGTGAACGACCAGACCCAGACCGACGGCGGCGGAAGCGGCAGGATCGAGCAGGTCGATCTGCAGCTGGAGATGCAGCGCAGCTACCTCGACTACGCCATGAGCGTCATCGTGGGGCGGGCCCTGCCGGATGTGCGCGACGGGCTGAAGCCGGTGCACCGGCGCGTCGTGTACACGATGTTCGACGGCGGGTACCGTCCGGACCGCGCGTTCTCCAAGTGCGCCCGCGTCGTGGGCGACGTCATGGGCCAGTTCCACCCGCACGGCGACGCGCCGATCTACGACGCGCTCGTCCGGCTCGTGCAGCCCTGGAGCCTGCGCTATCCGCTGGCCCTGGGCCAGGGCAACTTCGGCTCGCCGGGCAACGACGGGGCCGCCGCGCCGCGGTACACCGAGACGAAGATGGCGCCGCTCGCGCTCGAGATGGTGCGCGACATCGACAAGGACACCGTCGACTTCGTCGACAACTACGACGGCAGGACGCAGGAGCCCTCCGTCCTGCCCAGTCGCTTCCCCAACCTCCTGGTGAACGGCTCCGTCGGCATCGCGGTGGGCATGGCCACGAACATCCCGCCGCACAATCTGCGCGAGGTGGCAGACGGCGCGCTCTGGGCGCTCGCGCATCCGGAGGCCTCCCGGGAGGAGCTGCGCGAGGAGCTCATCGCGCGCATCAAGGGCCCGGACTTCCCCACGGGGGCGCAGATCTTCGGCATCCGCGGCATCCAGGACGCCTATCGGACGGGCCGGGGCTCGATCACGATGCGCGCCGTGGTGAACATCGAGGAGCTCGAGGGTCGCACCTGCCTGGTCGTCACCGAGCTGCCGTATCAGGTGAACCCGGACAACCTGGCGATGAAGATCGCCGAGCTCGTCAAGGACGGCAAGATCTCCGGGATCGCCGACATCCAGGACCAGACCTCCGGACGGACCGGCCAGCGCCTCGTCATCGTGCTCAAGCGCGACGCGGTGGCCAAGGTCGTGCTGAACAACCTGTACAAGCACACCCAGCTGCAGGAGAACTTCGGCGCGAACATGCTGGCGATCGTCGACGGCGTGCCGCGCACGCTGTCCATCGACGGCTTCGTGCTGGCCTGGGTGAACCACCAGGTCGACGTCGTCGTGCGCCGCACGCGCTACCAGCTGGCCGAGGCCGAGGCCGAGGCGCACATCCAGCGCGGCTACCTCAAGGCCCTGGACGCCCTGGACGCGGTGATCGAGCTCATCCGCCGCTCCCCCACGACGGACGACGCCCGCGAGGGGCTCATGCAGCTGCTCGACATCGACGCCGAGCAGGCCACCGCGATCCTGAACCTGCAGCTGCGCCGCCTGGCCTCGCTGGAGCGGCAGAAGATCATCGACCACGCCGCGGAGCTGGAGCGGCTGATCGAGGGCTATCAGGCGATCCTCGCCTCCCCGGAGCGTCAGCGGGAGATCATCTCCACGGAGCTCACCGAGATCGTCGACAAGTACGGCGACGAGCGCCGGACGCAGATCATCCCCGGGCACGACGGGGACATGAGCGTCGAGGACCTCATCCCCGAGGAGGAGATGGTCGTCACCGTGACCCGTGGCGGGTACATCAAGCGCACACGCAGTGACAACTATCGCGTACAGCACCGGGGCGGCAAGGGCGTGAAGGGCGCGCAGCTGCGAGCGGACGACGTGGTCGAGCACTTCTTCGTGACGACCACCCACCACTGGCTCCTGTTCTTCACGGACCAGGGCCGCGTGTACCGCGCCAAGGCGTACGAGATCGCCGAGGCGGGGCGCGACGCGAAGGGTCAGCACGTGGCGAACCTGCTCGCCCTGCAGCCGGACGAGCAGATCGCGCAGATCCTGGACATCCCCGACTACCAGGTGGCCCCGTACCTCCTGCTGGCCACTCGCGACGGCCTGGTGAAGAAGACGGCGCTGGCGGAGTACGACACGAACCGCTCCGGCGGGATCATCGCCATCAAGCTGCGCGAGGGCGACGCCGTGGTGTCCGCGCTGCTGGTGCACGAGGACTCGGACGTGCTGCTGGTGTCCCGGCAGGGCATGTCGGTCCGCTTCACCGCGAACGACACCGCCCTGCGGCCGATGGGACGGTCGACCAGCGGCGTGCGCGGCATGTCCTTCCGGGAGGGCGATGCCCTGCTGTCCGCCTCGCTCGTCTCCGACGAGGGCTTCGTGTTCGTCGTGACCGAGGGCGGCTATGCCAAGCGGACCGCTGTGGACCAGTACCGCGTGCAGAATCGCGGCGGCCTCGGCATCAAGGTGGCGAAGCTGGGCGACGAGACGCGCGGCGAGCTGGCGGGGGCTCTCATCGTCGACGAGGCCGACGAGGTCCTGGTGGTTCTTGCCAGCGGCAAGGTGGTACGCTCTGCCGTGGCCGAGGTCCCGGCGAAGGGACGCGACACCATGGGCGTGGTCTTCGCCCGGTTCGCGGCCGACGACCGGATCATCGCGGTCGCGCGCAATTCCGAGAGGGGCGGGGCGGACGCGGTCGGTGACGGCGGCTCCGAGGAAGTCGTCGAGGACGAAGCGAAGGAAGCCACTGAAGAATGAGCACTAGCGTCGCCGACAAGCTGGCGAAGAAGTCGCGGAAGAAGCTGCCGGCGAAGCAGGTTCGGCTGCGGCTCGTCTACATCGACTTCTGGTCTGCCGTGAAGCTGTCGTTCCTCGTGGCGGTGTGCATCGCCGTGGTGATCGTCGTGGCGACCTTCCTGATCTACACCATCCTCATCCAGACCGGCGTGCTGGGCAGCCTGAACTCGCTGTTCTCCGATGTGGCCGGCAGCGGCCAGTTCGACCTGTTCTCGATGATCGGGCTTCCGCAGGTGATGTCCGTGGCGGTGATCGTGGCGATCCTCAACATCGTCGTGGGGACGGCCCTCGGCGCCGTCGCCGCCGTCATCTACAACCTCACGGTGAAGATCACGGGCGGCATCCTGATCGGCTTCACCAACGCCTGATCGGCCGTCTGGTCGGGCGTCTCAGGGCGGCCGCCCGCTTTTCCGGGCCGGCCCGCTCTGTGCTAACGTGGACCCTCGGTCCCAGGGGGCTATAGCTCAGGCGGTTAGAGCGCTTCACTGATAATGAAGAGGTCCCAGGTTCAAGTCCTGGTAGCCCCACCATCCCGGTTCGCCGGGTCTCCTGCGGGGCCTTAGCTCAGTTGGTAGAGCGCCTGCTTTGCAAGCAGGATGTCAGGAGTTCGATTCTCCTAGGCTCCACGTCACGGGCGGTGGGCGCCGCCCTCGCGATACAGGCGCACCCTGCGCTGCGCTCCCCGGCCGGCCACGACGACGATCGCTATGGCGGGGGCGAAAAGGATGCGCCCAATATGCGTAAGTGGTAGCTTACGTGACATGGCCCCTATGACCGTGGACCCCTGGTACGCGCTGGCGGACCCGACCAGGCGACGGGTCTTCGGCCGGCTCGCCTCCGGCCCCCGCTCGGTGACGGAGATCGCACGGGAACTGCCCGTCAGCCGCCCGGCGGTGTCCCAGCACCTGAAGGTCCTCCTGGAGGCAGGCCTCGTGGACGTGCGCCGCGAGGGCCGGGAGCGTCGCTACCGGCCCCGGCCGGATGGGCTGACTGCGCTGCGCGAGGAGCTCGAGGCCTTCTGGAGGCAGACGCTCACCGCCTTCAAGGATCTCGCCGAGGACTCGTACCGCTCGGTCGTGCCCTCGGACACCACCCCAGGGGAAGGAGCCCCCGCATGACGAGCAGCGAACCGGAGCAGCGGAACAGCCTGCACCTCTCCGTGGTCGTCGAGACCCCCGTCGAGCATGCTTTCCGCGTCTTCACGGAGCGCTTCGACGAGATCAAGCCGCACGAGCACAATCTGCTCGCGGTCCCCGTCGAGCGCACGGTCCTCGAGCCACGGGCGGGCGGCACCGTCTACGACGTCGGCGTCGACGGCAGCATCTGCACCTGGGCGAGGGTGCTCGTCTGCGAACCGCCGCATCGGCTCGTGATCAGCTGGGACATCAGCCCGCGGTGGCAGGTCGAGCCGGATCCGGCCCGGACCAGCGAGGTGGAGATCCGCTTCCTCGCCGAAGGCCCGAGGCGCACCCGCGTGGAGCTCGAGCACCGGCACCTGGATCGTCACGGGGAGGGCTGGCAGGCCTTCACAGGGCTGGACAGGGGAAACGGCTGGCCGCTGTATCTCGAACGCTTCCGCTCAGCCGCCGAGCGCGCCGGACAGGCTGCCTGAGCCGCGAAGAAGAGGCGAAGGCCATGGAACCGCTCGACACCCACCGACGGCACGCCGACGCGCTGCGCGCGGCCGTGACAGGACCTGGCATGATCACCGATCCCGCCCTGAGATCCGCGGCGATGGACCGCGCGGCCGGCGGTGCGCCGATCGCGGAGCCCTGTGACGAGCTCGCGCGGCAGATCGGGGAAGCGGCCTACCGCGTCACCGACGAGCAGGTGCGAGCGGTGCGGGAGGCCACCGGAGGCGACAAGGCCGCGTTCGAGGTGATCATGTCCGCGTGCGTCGGCGCCGGGCTGGCGCGATGGGACGCGGCTGTCCGCGCGATCGAGGAGGCCGACCGTGCGCCTTCGTGACGTGGAGCGGGGCGACAGCCTGCGCGCGCGCAGCCTGATCCGGATGATCTCGGCCGTCTCCGGGATCCGCCTGCCGGACGCGGCGCGCGTCGCCTTCTATCACCGGCGCTTCGTCGGGCCGACGTTCGGGGCGTGGACTCAGGCCGTCATGCGCGGGCCCAGCGAATGGACCGTCGGAGAACGGGAGCTGATGGCCGCGATGGTGGCACGGTGGAACTCCTGCGTCTTCTGCGTGGGCGCCCACCGCTCCATCGCCGTCCGCGATCTCGAGGCCGCTGTCGTCGACGCATGCCTGGCCGACTATCGCCGCGCACCGATCCCCGGGCCGCTGCGCGCCGCCCTGGGATTCCTGGAGACCATGACGCGGGCGCCAGAGGAGCTCACCGGGGCGCATCCGCGCGCAGCGCTCGACGCCGGCTTGACCGGCGGACAGCTCGCCGATGCCGCCGCGGTCGCCGCGGTCTTCAACATCATCACGCGTTACGCCGACGCGCTCGACTTCACCGTGCCCACCCAGGCCGAGTTCGACAGAGCCGCAGGGATGATGCTCAAGCGCGGCTACAGCTGACGCTCGCGCCAGCCCATCGCGAAGAGCCGGCAGCCCTCGCCGCTCAGGCGGTCTTCCTGCGGTAGACGGCCATCGAGACGACGTACGCCGCGACGAGGATGCCCAGGCACCAGGCCAGGGCCGTCCAGATGTCAGCTCCGAGCGGCTCTTGCGCGAACAGCGCGCGGATGGCGTTCACGATGGGCGTCACCGGCTGGTGCTCGGCGAACCACCGCACAGGCGCCGGCATGGTGTCGGTCGGCACGAAGGCGGAGCTGATGAACGGCAGGAAGATCAGCGGGTAGGAGAAGGCGCTCGCACCGGACACGGTGCTCGCGGTGAGACCGGGGATCACGGCGATCCATGTCAGGGCGAGGGTGAACAGGACGAGGATGCCGGCGACGGCCAGCCACGCCCCGACGCCCGCACCGGTGCGGAAGCCCATGAGCAGCGCCACGCCGACGACGACGGCGAGCGAGACGAGGTTCGCGATCAGCGAGGTCAGCACATGGGCCCACAGCACGCCCGAGCGGGCGATCGGCATGGAGTGGAGGCGTTCGAAGATCCCGGATCGCGTGTCGGTGAACAGCCGGAACGCCGTGTAGGAGATGCCGGAGGCGACCGTGATGAGAAGGATCCCCGGCAGCAGGTAGGACACGTAGCTGCCGGAGCCGTGCTGGACCGCTCCCCCGAAGACGTAGACGAACAGCAGCATCATCGCGATCGGGACGATCGCGGTGGTGATGATCGTGTCCAGGCTGCGGGTGACGTGCTTCAGCGATCGCGCCGTGAGCACGGCCGTGTCGCCGATGAGATGCGTGGTCATTGTCTGCTCCTAGCTCCGACTCGATCGGATCGTGCGGTCGACGTCCGGCCCCGCTGTGGCGGGACGCCCTTCCTCCTGCCAGTCCTCCCCGATGACCGCGAAGAAGACGTCCTCCAGGGTTCCTCGCCGCTCGACGTACTCGACTCGCGCCGGCGGGAGCAGGCGCCTGAGCTCCTCCAGGCTGCCCTCGACGAGGATGCGTCCGCGGTGCAGGATGGCGATCCGATCAGCGAGCTCCTCCGCCTCGTCGAGGTACTGCGTGGTGAGCAGGACCGTCGTGCCGTCCTGGGCGAGCTGCTTGACGCTGCGCCACACCTCGATGCGCGCCTCCGGGTCCAGGCCTGTGGTCGGCTCGTCGAGGAAGACCACCGGCGGCCGGCCGATGAGGCTCATCGCGATGTCCAGTCGACGGCGCATGCCGCCGGAGTAGGTGGACGCCTTGCGGTCAGCGGCGTCGCCGAGCCCGAAGCGGTCGATCAGCGCCTGCGCCGCCGCGCGGGGCTCGGCCAGATGCCGCAGCCGTGCGATCAGAAGCAGGTTCTCCCTGCCGGTGAGCATCTCGTCCACGGCGGCGAACTGCCCGGTGAGGCTGAGCGACTCGCGCACGCGGCCGGGCTGCGTGGCGACGTCGAAGCCCGCCACGGTCGCGGTGCCGGCGTCGGCGCGGAGCAGCGTCGACAGGACCCTCACCACGGTGGTCTTGCCTGCGCCGTTGGAGCCCAGAAGGGCGAAGACGCTGCCGCGCGTCACGTCGAGCGTGACGCCGCGCAGCACCTGCACTCCCCCATAGGACTTCTCGATGCCCCGCATGGCGATGGCGGGGGGCGCTAGCGCTTCGCCGGTCATGGCGTCCTCTCCCTCTCGTGGATCCCACTGCTACTCTGTGGCACGAAGTAGTAGTACCATGTGACACGAGGTAGCGGCAAGCGATCGTCGCGCGAAGGGAGACGGAGCCATCGAGGGACTGACCGAGATGTTGAAGGGCACGTTGGAAGGCTGCGTCCTGATGATCATCGACGCGGAGGAGACCTACGGGTACGCCATCACACGACGGCTCAACGAGCTGGGCTTCGCCGATGTGACCGAGGGCACCGTCTACACGATCCTGCTGCGCTTGGAAAGGCGCGGACTCGTCGACGTCTCCAAGCGAGCCTCCGAGCTCGGTCCCCCGCGGAAGTTCTACGCGCTCAACGAGGCCGGTCGCGCCGAGCTCGCATCGTTCTGGGCGCGCTGGAGCTACCTGTCGTCACGCATCGAGGAGCTCAAGGAGAGCCGAGCATGAAGCTATGGGAGACCATCACGGGCAGCGACATCAGCCGGGAGTGGCGAGCCTTCGACGAACGGGCCCGCGCGCTGCCGGAGGACTACCGCCAGGCATGGGAGCAGATCAAGACGGCGCTGCTGCCGCACGGCGGCTTCACCGGGCGCAGCCTGAGCCCGGTTCTCGACGGCGTGCTCGGACTGCTGGAGACCAGCGCCGCGGACGGCCAGAGCGCCACAGAGGCTCTCGGCGAGGACATCCCGGCCTTCTGCGCCGCCTTGATCGGCGATGACGCCTCCGCCAGGGACTATCGCCAGCGGTGGCGGGATCAGCTGAACAGGAACGTCGCGCGCCGGCTGAGCAGACTGGAGGACTGAGATGAGCATCCGCGACATCATCGAAGGCAAGCGGCAGTGGCGCGCCCACGTGGCGCGCATCCGCGCGCTTCCGCCGGACTACCGCATCGTCTACGAGGAGATGCAGAAGTACCTCTTCAAGGTCGGACCGGTGTCCCTCACCGACGGGGACCTCCTGCCGGACATCGCCGACTTCTTCGAGAACGGCGTCGCTTCCGGAAAGTCGGCAATGGAGCTGATCGGTCCGGATGTGGCCGCCTTCTGCGACGAGCTGATCGGCGACTCGCCCAGCTATGCCGAGCTCTATCGTCGAGGGGCGGGCGATCGCGCGGGAGTCGGCCCTGCGGCGGGTGAGCGGCACAGGCGATCGCGCCGCCGCTAGAAGCCCTTCAGCACGTGCCGCAGATGCACCGCCGCGGGCGGCTGAGCAAGATGCGGCGTGACCAGCTCGCGCCAGGCCGCGAAGTCGGCGCTGCCGCGGAAGCCCACGGTGTGGTCCTCCAGCGCCGTCCACACGATGAGCAGGCGGTACTGCTCGGCCTGCTCGACCGAGCGGACGAGCTCGAAGCTCCGGCACCCGGGTGCGCGCTGGAACAGCTCCGCAGCCCGCGTGATCGCATCCTCGAAGGCCTGGATCGCCTCGGGCCGCACCGTGAGCTCGACCACCTCGAGCACCGGCCCGGACGCGCCCCCCACCGCGGGCTCGCCCTGCCGTGGCTCGCCGAAGCGCCCGCGCTGCTCCGCGTCGATGCGTGCGGTGATCCCCGTGCCGAGCAGTGTGCGGGTGGCGTCCACCGAGCCGTAGCTCCAGAAGATCGCCATGGGCTCGCTCGCGGAGGCGTTCCGGAAGCGGTGCGGCACATTCGCCGGGACCAGGCTCGTGTCGAAGCGCCGCAGGCGGTGCTCCACGCCGTCGACATCGAGCACGGCTTCGCCCTCGAGGATGATCACGCTCTCGGCGCAGTTGTGCAGATGGTGGCCGATGCTCGCGCCGGGCTCGAAGCGGGTGATCCCGTTCAGGAAGCTCGTCGCTCCGGCGTCCAGCGTGACCAGCGGAGTGGTCCGAGCGCCGGCGCCCCGATCGATGGACGGAAGCTGCGCGGGCCTGAGCACGCGCGCGGGGAAGCTCGAGATCGCGCTGGGCTGCAGCACAGCGCCGCCCGCGCGGTCCGTAGGGCGCGCGCTGCCCGCGCCGTCCGCCTGCGCTGCAGCGCCCGCCTCATCCCTGTCCGTGGCGTGCTCGCTCACGCGGTCCCTCCCTCCACCGGGCGCAGCTCCCGGCGCGCCTGGCTGCCCGGCTCCAGACAGCGCTGCGCCACCGTCTTCCACCGCGCGTAGTGCTCCGTGGCCATGTGCTCCTCGTGGAAGGCCCGCGCGTCGCGGTACCTCTCGTAGAGCAGGAACTCCCGCTCGTCCTCGGCGTCCTGGAGCACGACGAACTCGAGGCAGCCCGGCTCGCTCAGCGAGTCCCGCGCGTTGCGCGCCAGCTCGGACCGCACCCGGTCGAGCTCGCCCTCCCTCGCGCGGAAGGTGACCACCACGGCGAAGCGGGCGACCCCGGCCGGACTCTCGGCGACCTCAGTCACGGCCGGCCAGCGCGTGCAGCGCGCTCATCGTCTCGGTGTACAGGGACAGCAGCAGGTTGCGCTCGTTCGGGTACACGATCGAGCGCATGCCGCGGCGCAGCATGTCCTCGGCGTCGTCCAGCCGTGTGCACAGGGTGCCGACGGGCACTCCGTGCCGGGTCGCCGTCTCGATGACCGCGTCCACCGCCTCCAGCGTCTCGGGGTGGCGTGTCTGGCCGGGATGGCCGAGATCCGTGGACAGGTCGCCCCGTCCGATCTCGATGAACCCGACGTCCCCGGGCGCGAGCAGCGCGTCCAGGCCCTCCACCCCCTGTCGGCTCTCGACCTGCACGGCCAGGAGGGTGCGCTCGTCCACCGCGCGCTTCATCAGCTCGCCCGGGCCGGACTGGAAGTCCTGAGCGGCGGAGGCGGCGGTGTGACCGCGGCGGCCGCGCGGCGGGTAGAAGGCCGCGTCGCGGGCGGCGAGCACCTCGTCGACCTCGCGCACGTCGGGGTACATCACCCCTTGCGCGCCGATGTCGAGCAGCCGTCCCACGCTCGCGATGTCGGTGGTGAACGGCCGCACCACGGGAGTGACGCCGCAGGCGCGGGCCATCTCGCACATGTCCCCGACGGTCTCGTAGGACAGGCTGGAGTGCTCCATGTCGATGAACACGAAGTCCACCCCGGCCGTCGCCGCGATGCGCACGATCGAGGGGGTGCGCATCGCGTCGATCCAGACGCCGAAGACGCTCTGCCCCGCCTCCAGCCGGTCCTTCATCCGGTTGGGCGCGAGCTGCGGGCCGGCCTGCTCAGGGGTCATGTTCCTGTTCCTCCTCGGGATCGCGGTTCGATGGGATCGCGGTTCGATGGGCTGGCGCCTCGATGGCCCGGCGCGCGGCCGGACGCCACGGAGCGGACGTCCGGCCGCGCTCGTCGGCGGCCTCGGCGCGGCTACGCCGGCTGCTGGGCGCGTCCGGCCTGCAGCGTCTCGGCGTCGGCCTGCAGGTCCACCGCGGTCCGCCGCCGCGGCAGCCAGAGCGCGCCGACGAGCGACAGCAGAGCCGTGAAGCCGACGTACACGCCGATCCAGGTCGTGTTCGGCGGGCCGCCCGCGGCCAGCAGCAGCGAGCTGGCGATCACGGGGGTGAGACCGCCGCCGACGGCGCCGGCCAGCTGCCAGCCCAGCGAGACGCCGGTGTAGCGGGTGCCGGTGGTGAACAGCTCGGAGTACAGCGACGGGGCAATCGAGAACAGCATGCTCCAGGCGAAGTACATGAACAGCCAGCCGGCGTACAGACCGCCCATCGTGCCCGTGTTGATCAGCGGGAACACCGCCAGGGAGCTCGCCACGAGCAGGATGGCCCCGATGATCGCCTGCGTGCGCCGGCCGATCTTGTCCGAGAGCCAGCCGAAGAAGAAGATCTCCGGCAGCGAGATCGCCTGGCAGACGATCGACGCCTGCAGCACGTCCGAGGTGGTGAAGCCCACATTGGTGGCGTAGGTCACCGAGAAGGTGAGGAAGATCGAGCTGGCCGTGAAGGGCCCGATCGTGATGAGCAGCGACTTCGCGAGGGCACGCTTGCTCGTGCGCAGCAGCTCCCAGATCGGTGCCCGCTTCTCCAGGTCCCGCTCCTGCTTCGCCTCGGCGAAGACGGGGCTCTCCAGGATGCGCAGCCGCATCCACAGCGCGAGCACGACGAGGACGATCGCCGCGACGAACGGGATGCGCCAGCCCCAGGTCATGAAGAAGTCCTCCGGGGTGGACTGCATGGCGGTGTAGATGATCGTCGCGAGCACGGTCCCGGAGATGGAGCCGAACTGGGACATCGAGCCCCACAGGCCGCGGCGCTCGGGCCGGGCGTACTCCACGGACATCACGGACGCGCCGCCCCACTCGCCGGCGGCCGCGAGACCCTGCAGCGCGCGCAGGATGACCAGCAGCAGGGGCGCGACCCAGCCGATCTGCGCGGTCGTGGGCATCAGGCCGACGAGCATCGTGCCCACGCCCATGACGAGCGCGGTGATGATCATCACCCGCTTGCGCCCGATCCGGTCGCCGAAGTGGCCCCAGAGGATCGCCCCGATGGGGCGGATCAGGTAGCCCGTGGCGAAGGTGCCGAAGGAGGCGATCACGCCCACCCAGGTCGGCACCCCGGGGAAGAACAGCTTGGAGAAGATCAGGGTGGCGGCGACTCCGTAGATGTAGAAGTCGTACCACTCGATCACCGTGCCGAGATAGCTGGCGAAGTAGACCCGTGCCTGCAACGCCTTGGGCGGCGCGGCGGGCCGGGATGAGGTCGCAATGCTGGTGTCGTCCACCATGGGGTGCTCCTTTGAACCGGTCGGTGTGTGAGGGGTAGGGACGGGGTTATCGGATGGCGATGGGCGAGACGGGCGATCCCACGGCGTTGCTGAGCCTGAGGCCGGCGCCGCTGAAGAAGAAGTCCCAGACGCCGTCGGCAGCGCAGGCGCTGGCGAGGTCCTCGAGGTTGAAGATCTCGCCCAGGGTCATGCCCATGTCGCGGATGAGGATCATGTGGACGGGAAGCCCCCATTCCGGGTGCGGGTTGGGCTTGACCTCGACCGCCTGGTTGTCCGCGGCGACCGCCGCGACCTCGCGCTCGTGCAGCCACGCGCAGCACGAGACCCCGAGGCCGGGGATCTCGGTGCCGATGTAGGGCACCCCGAGCGACTCGTCCAGGTAGTAGCGGTACCAGCCGGTGCGGACGAGGACGATGTCCCCGCTGCCCACCTCGACGCCCTGGCGCTCGCAGGCGGCGTCCAGGTCCTCCGCGGTGATCTCCTCGGAGGGAGCGAGGCTCGGCACGCCCTTGAGACCAGCGATGTCCAGCAGCACGCCGCGGCCCACGAGCCTGCTCACCGTGTTGTCGATGGAGTTCATCGAGGCGCCGCCGCTCGCCGTGACGATCGAGTACGGGCGGTCGTTGTAGAAGCGGCCGTCGTAGCCGATGTGCGCCAGGCTGTCCCACTGCGTCGCGCACTGGGTGGGCAGGATGACCATGTCGTCGGCGACGGCCATGCCGCTGGCAGAGGCGTCGTCGCCGGGCATGATCGTCATGCGGTGGATGGGGTTGAACCGGCCGTTCATGCCGGTCTTCTGCGGGCCGTCGGCGTCGAAGGGCATGCCCAGGGCGATGATCTGACCCGTCCTGATGCAGCCGGCCGCCGCGCGGCGTCTCTCGTCCGTGATGAAGTTCACGGTCCCGAGCTGGTCGTCCGCGCCCCAGCGGCCCCAGTTGCTCAGCTGCCTGCCGATCGCCTTGAAGGCGAACTCCTCGTCGAATCCGGACACCTATCGCTCTCCTCGTCGAGTCGCACAGAAAATAACATATTGTCTGCGGCGGCTATGTTAGCCATAGGCTGGCTGCACGACAAGGGAGGGCGCGTGGCCGAGATCGAGCGGGCGGTGCGAGCCCCTGCCGAGTACGGCCAGAAGGTCCAGCACGCGGCCGATCGCATCCGCCGCCGGATCGCCTCGGGCGAGTACCGGCCGGGCATGCACCTGCGGCAGGACGAGATCGCCTACGAGCTCGGGCAGTCGCGGGTGCCGGTGCGCGAGGCCTTCAAGATCCTCGTCACCGAGCAGCTGCTCGTGCACCACCAGAACCGCGGGCATTTCGTCGCCGAGCTGACCGCCGCGGAGATGGCGGACATCTGCTGGCTGCGCGAGTCCCTGGAGGCGGAGCTGGCCCGCAGCGCCCGCGCGCCCTCCGCCGAGACGCTCGAGCTGCTGGAGGAGATCAACGCGCGCATCCAGTCGCTGCAGGGGGCCGAGCGAGCCTGGGAGCGTACCGAGCTCGACGAGAGCTTCCACCGCACCCTCTGGCATCTGTCGGAGCGGCCGGTGCTCATCCGGGAGCTGCAGGCCATGGCCACGCGCCAGCGCCCCTACCGGGTGCTCATGTCCAACGAGCTGCCCGCGCGCGATCCGGCCGCGGCCGCCGAGCACGGGGAGATCATCGCCGCGCTGCGGGAGCGGGACATGCGCCGCTATCAGCTGCTGCTGTCCGCGCACATCGCCCGGGCCCGCGCGATCGTCACGGTGCTGCAGCAGCGCGAGTCGCGTGACGCCCAGCGGGAGGAGTCGGCTCTCGCCGCCGCGGCGGGCGGCGCCGTGGACCACACCGAGCCCGGACATATCGCCTGACATATCGCTTGTCAGTCCCGCAGTCACGGCGTAGTCTTGAGACATGACGAACGTGGCCATCCAGCCCCTGGAGCGGGCCCGCAGGCTGGCTCATCGCAGCGCGGTGCAGTCCGAGCTGGCGGAGGTCGTCGCCTCGCTGCAGAAGGTGCTGGGCCAGGCGCTGCTCGCCGTCATCGTCGGCAAGGGCGTGCGCACGATCGCGCGGTGGACCGCCGCGAAGCCCACGAGCCCCTCGGCTCGGGACGCCCAGCTGCTGCGCGACACGCTGCAGATCCAGAACCTCCTCCTGGGGGTGGACTCTCCTGCGGTCGTGCGGGCCTGGTTCACCGGGATGAACCCGCAGCTGGACGACGCCTCGCCTGCCGAGGCGCTCGCCGACGGACGCGTGCGCGAGGTCATGGCTGCCGCTCGCGCCTTCGCGAATGCCGGCTGAGCTCGCGCTCGTCGACCCGCCGGCCGAGCTGTACCGCGTGGAGCGCACCATCCCGCCGCTGCGCTTCTCGCGGATCGACGCGGTGGACGCGGCGCTGGACCGCGCGGGCAACCGCTTCGACGTGCCCGGGGCCGCCGTCCTCTACGGGGCGAGCAGCCGCGAAGGGGCCCTGGCAGAGACGCTCGCGCGCTTCCGCCCCTCTGCCCGGCTGGCGCAGCTGCTCGCACAGTCCGGAGCGGATCGTCTGCCGCCGCTCGGCCTGGTCCCCGCCTCCTGGCGCACCCGCCGCCGCATGCGCCGGTTCACCACGCTCGACCCGCTGCCCTTCGTGGACATCGAATCGCCCCGCTCCCACAGCTATCTCACCCGCAACGCCGCCTCCGTCCTCACCCCCCTCGGGCTGGACAGCCTCGACGTCGCGGCGGTGCGCGGTCCCCGTCGTCTGCTCACGCGCGGCCTCGCCTCCTGGCTGTATGCACAGACCGATCCGCATGGCAATCCGCGCTACGGCGGCATCCGGTACGTCTCGCGTCTGGGCGACTTCGAGTGCTGGGCCGTCTTCGACGGGACGGCGGTCGCCCTGCTCTCCGAGGAGCGCCTCGCCGCCGACGACCCGGCGCTGCTGGCCGTCGCCTCGATCTTCGAGCTCGTCGTGCGCTGAGCGCCCGCGGCTCGCTCTCGCGGTCCGCGATCGACGGCGTGCTGTCCGTCGTGCGGATCCGGTGGTGACACCGCGCCCTCGCTTCTTCTAAGGTTAGGTATTCCTAAGCGAAGCGGGCGATATGGGATTCAAGGACGGGCGCAAGGGCACCACGCTCTGCCTGGTGCAGGTGCTGCGGTCGGAGCGTGTCAGCCCGCACATGATCCGGGTGACGCTGGGCGGGGAGGAGCTCGCGAGACTCCCGGAGCACGGATTCGACCAGTGGTTCCGGCTCTTCCTGCCGCATGAGGGGGGTGAGACGAACTGGCAGCTGCCGGAGCAGCTGGGCCTCTCCGGGTATCTCAAGTACCTGCGCATGCCCTCCGCTACGCGGCCGGTGCTGCGCAACTACACGGTCCGGGCCTTCCGGCCGCAGCAGCGGGAGCTCGACGTCGACTTCGTCGTCCACGGCGAGCGAGGACCGGCCTCGCGCTGGGCGGAACGCGCACAGCCGGGCGACACGGTCGCCCTGCTGGACCAGGGGCGCGGTTACGAGTTCGAGGGGGACACCGACTTCCACCTGCTCGTCGGCGACGAGACGGCGCTGCCGGCGATCCTCGGCATCCTGCGCGATCTGCCGCGGCAGGCGCGAGGCCTGGCGCTCGTGGAGCTGCCGGATGCGGCGGACGCGCAGCAGGCCGACGCGCCCGAGGGCGTCCCGCTGCGCTGGCTGCCCCGCGGCGCCGGGAGCGGCACGCGGCCGGGTGCGCTCGCCCTTGCAGCGCTCCGGGAGTGGAGGCCGCAGCGCCCGCAGACCCTGACGGCGTACATCTGTGGCGAGCACGAGCTGCCCACCCAGGGGCGGCGGCATCTCGTGGCCCAGGGGGTACCCAAGCCGCGCATCATCTTCGTCGGCTACTGGCGCTGGGGGAAGGCCGCCTCCTGAGGCCGCGGATCTGTACGGAACTCCAGTACCACTTATAGGCTGTGTCCTATTGTCGGACGATCAAGGGAGATCGCGGATGTACGCAGTGACCGGAGTCGGCGGATACGTCGGAGCCGAGACCGCCCGCCGCCTGCTCGAGGAGGTGCCGGCCGACCAGCTCATCGTCACCAGCCGGAACGAGACCGCGCTCGAGCGGTGGGCGGCGCAGGGCGTGCACGCTCGGAGGGCGGACTACAACGACGACGATGCCCTCGTCAGGGCCTTCCAGGGGGCGCACGCCCTGTTCATGGTCTCCGGCATGGACGTCGGGCCGCGCCGGCAGCGCCAGCACCGCAACGTCGTCGAGGCCGCCGTCGCCGCCGGGGTGCAGCGCATCGTCTACACCTCCTTCTTGGGCACGGAGAAGCCCGAGGTCACCTCGCTGGAGGTGACGGACCACAAGCTCACCGAGGCGCTCATCCGCGAGAGCGGCATGGAGTACCGCTTCATGCGCAACAGTCAGTACGCCGACGCGATGGCCGAGAACCAGGCCGTCATCGCGATCACCTCCGGTCAGAGCATCGGCAACACCGGCGGCGGGCGGGTCGGCTTCGTCGCCCGGGACGACGTCGCCGCCGTCGCGGCCAAGCTCCTGCTCGGGCAGGGCGAGCCCAACACCGGCTACGACGTGACCGGCCCCGAGGCGCTGAGCTACGCGGAGGTGGGCGCGATGATCACGGAGCTGTCCGGCGCGCCCATCACGATCGTCGATCTCAGCGACGAGGAGATGTACGCGATGTGGGACGGGCTGGGCGTGCCTCGGGGCTCCGACGGCGACTTCTCGAACTCGCCTGTGCCCTGGTGCAGCGACGGCATGGTCTCCTTCGGGCGCATGGTGCGCAACGGGCAGCTGTCCGCCGTCACCGACGTGGTGGAGCGCTTCACCGGGCGCAAGCCCAAGTCGCTGCGAGAGCTCATGCTGGAGCGGATGGCCAGCTGGCCGCCCGCACCCGTCGCGCGCTGAGCCCCCAGGGCGTCCGGCTTCCACCGACTGCACCGTCTCGCAGGGTACGATCGCGCCCGGTACGGCCAGACGCGCCCGCGCGGGTTGCGTGGTGCTCGCCGGCCTGCAGGAGGCGCGCGCCGCAGGCAGTGAGCGCCGGCGAGATCGACCGGAGGGGCGCGGGATGCAGGCGGCGCAGGGACAGGCCGGCACGGGGGCGCCGCTCGCGCCCCGGCCCCGCCGTGCGCCGCCGCGCCTGCTGCGCGAATGGGGCTGGCCGCTGGCGGCGGGGGCCCTCGTGCTGCTGGCGTACACGCTCTACTCCGCCTGGCAGTGGAACGTCTTCACGATCAAGTCCTGGGACCTGGGCATCTTCACCCAGCTGCTGCGGCAGTACGCGACGCTGCAGCCGCCGATCGTGCCGATCAAGGGCCCGGGCTTCAACCTGCTGGGCGACCATTTCCATCCCCTGCTGGCGATCCTCGCGCCGGCGTACGGCCTGTTCCCGCACGCCTTCACCCTGCTCGTGCTGCAGAACCTCTGCTTCGCCGTGGCGACGACCGTGCTCACCTGGGCAGCGCGTCGGCACCTCGGGCCGGCGATCGGGATCGCGACAGGGCTGGCCTTCGGCCTGAGCTGGGGGCTGCAGTACGCCGTCGAGGCCCAGTTCCACGAGGTGGCCCTCGCGGTGCCTCTGCTCGCCGCGAGCCTCGTCGCCCTGATCGACCGGCGCTGGTGGTGGACAGTCGCGTGGGCAGCGCCGCTCGTGTTCGTCAAGGAGGATCTCGGGCTGACCGTCGCGGTCATCGGCGTCGTGCTCGCCATCAGGGGCCAGCGCTGGATCGGCGCCGCGCTGGCCGGCTGGGGGGTGGTGTGGTTCGCGCTTGCGGTCCTCGTCATCCTGCCGGCCCTCAACCCGAGCGGCGAGTGGGCGTACTCCGGGAACCTGGGCGGGACCGGCCTCGACCCGGCCGCCTTGTTCGACCCGCGCAAGGGGCAGACCGTGCTCCTGCTGCTGATCGCCACGGCGGGCATGCTGCTGCGCTCTCCGCTCGCTCTCGCGCTGCTGCCGACCCTGGCCTGGCGCTTCCTGTCCGGGAACAGCGGCTACTGGGGCCCGGAATGGCACTACAGCGCGGTGCTCATGCCGATCGCCTTCACCGCACTGATCGACGGGGCGAGCCTGGCGCAATGCTCCTCGCGGCGAGCCTGGCGCCTCTGGGGTCGACTCGCCCCGCCGGCGGCCGCCGCGATCGCGCTCGCGTTGCTGCCGCTGCTGCCCCTGCGGGTGCTCGCGACGCCGGAGGTCTTCGCTGCGAACCCCGATGCGGGCCGCATCGAGGCGGTCCTCGCCGCCGTGCCGCCCGGCGCGAGCGTGGAGACGGACATCACCTATATGAGCTACCTCGTCGACGATCACACGGTGTACTGGCTGGGGAACAAGAACCCCGCGCCCGACTGCATCGCCATCGGACCCGCGGGCGGAACCCCTGCCGCCTGGGGCTCTGTGGCCCAGGTCGCGCAGCTGCTGCATCCGGAGACGCCGTACCGCCTGGTCGTCGAGGATGCCGGCTACAGCCTGGCCTGCCGGGCCTGAGACCGGCCGTGCGCGCCGCCGGGTAGGGGCAGCCGTCGGAGCGCCGGCCGGGTCCGAGAGCGCGCCGCAGGGGCGCCGAGCGCGGCCCCCGCTCAGCGCCCCAGCTGCTCGTCCAGCCAGTCGAACATGCGCTGATCGGTGAGGGTGCGCGCGAGCGGCTGACAGTGGAAGTTCGCGCCCTCCGCCGCCGTGAAGCGCTGCAGGGTCGACCCGGGCACGAGCGCGGCGAGCTGTTCGGACTGCCCGGGCCAGAACTGCTCGTCCTCGGGGTCGGTGATGAACAGCGGCGTGGTGATCTGGCCGGCCACGTCCTTCACCGTGTACCTCGACACCTCGGCGATGACGTCGAAGTAGCCCTCCACCTGGTACGGGCGCGCCCGGAAGGCCCAGGTGCGGGCCGCTCCGCGCTGGAACTTCAGCCCGATCTCCATCTGCTGGTCGAACTTCTTCTTGTCGCCGTCCTCGAACAGCTTGATCATGCTCTTCGGCATGTGCGAGGTCCAGGAGGTGGCGACGTCGACCACCCCCGGGTCGGCGATCGCCGCCGCGAAGCGGTGCTCGAAGGCGAGAGTGCGGGGCACCCAGTAGCCGGCCTGGCTGATGCCGTAGAGCGCGAGCTTCGCGCCGTCCACGTCCGGCCGGGCGAGCAGGTAGTCGACGATGGGGGTGACCACCGCCTCCCAGTCCGGCCGGAACGGCACGTTGCGCTCGAAGAGCATGGACTGCTGGCCCGGCCCGTCGAACAGGAGCACGTTGTACCCGCGGGCGAGCGCCGCGTACCCGCCGCTGCCCAGCAGCACGCTGATCGCTCCATCGCTGCCGTTCACCATGACCAGCGTGGGCCGGGGCTCGGTGCCTTCGTCCGGGGCGAAGAAGTAGCCCGGCAGGGTCTGGCCCGCCTCATAGGGCAGCGCGACGCGCTCGGCCGAGAGCGGCGTGGTGTCGACGAAGCGATCCCATGCCGCGCGGTGCTTGCGGAAGGTGGGCAGCAGCTCGTCCTCGGAGTCCAGCCCGTCCACGGCGTTCAGGGCTGTGCCGTAGTAGTTCGCCGCGCGCAGATACGCCTCCGAGGCGCTGAGCGTGTGCCCGGCCGAGGCCGCCCCGTCGGCCAGTGCGACCGTACGGTCGCCGAGGCCCAGCCAGGCCTGGAACCAGGCCGCCGTGTCGTGCTCCCCCACACCCGCGACGGCCTGCAGCACCTCGCCGACCTCGGCCCCGCGTGAAGCGGCCTGCCCGAGCGCGATGCGCAGCTCGAAGTCGAAGTCCTCGTTTCGGTAGAACCCCGCGGTGAACGCCTCGTGCGGGCGTGTGAACATGCCGCCGATGCTCGCCATCTCGTCCCCTCCCCCTCGGGGGCTGCCTCGCCCCCGTCCGAGCGTAACCGCTCGCCCCCTGCGGCTGCTATCGCGCGGCTCGCGCAGCCTCCGCGAGGGGCGAGTCTCCGGCTGCGCCTGCCGGGCGGCGTGGACCGCCGCCGCTGCGGCCTGCCCTCAGTCCAGCGGATGCGCGAGCTCGTCCTGCCGCAGGCGGCCCAGCCACATCAGCAGCGCGCCGAGCACGAGCGGCACGAGCCCGGCGACGAGGAAGGTGGGCGCGAGCCCCCAGCTCTGGGCGACCGGCCCGGCTAGCGCCATCGACACGGGCGTGAAGCCGAGACTGACGAAGAAGTCGAGGCTGGAGACGCGGCCCAGCAGTGCGGGAGGCACGCGCCGCTGCAGCAGGGTGCCCCAGACGACCTCGCCGAGATTGAAGGAGAAGCCGACGATGAAGGCGGCGGCCGCCATGATCCACACCTGGTCCAGGAAGCCCATCGCGGCCAGCGGCAGACTGCCCAGAGCCCAGGAGATGCTCGCGACCGTGAGGTAGTGCCGCGGCAGCCGGCGCGAGGAGACGTAGAGCGAGCCGGCGACCCCGCCCACCCCGAAGGCCGTGAGGACGATCGCGTAGCCGGCCGGGCCGGCGTCGGTCTGCGCCTCGACGGCGAAGGGGACGAGGACCTCCAGCGGTCCCATCACGACGAGCACGAGCACGCAGGAGAACAGCAGCGTCGCGAGGAGCCAGCGTGTGCCGACCATGTAGCGGAAACCTGTGAGCAGGTCGGCGATCACGCTCTGCGCGGCCGCCCCTGCGCGGCGCTCGGCCTCGCGAGGCCGCCCCGGCGCGCGCAGGAAGGCCAGCACCGCCACGCCCGCAAGCTGGCTGCACGCCACGACGAGGATCGCGAGGGCGGGGTTCGCGGCTGCGATGACGGCGCCGGCGAGCGCCGGTCCCGCCGCCTGCATCGCGCTGGGACGCAGGACCCCCTCCACCCCGTTCGCGGCCAGCAGGTCCTCGGCCGGCAGCACGCGGGGCAGCAGAGCGGAGTAGGCGGGGTAGAAGAAGCCGTCCGCGAGGCCCAGCACGGTGCCCAGGACGAGCAGATGCCACAGCTGCATCGTGCCGCTGAAGGCGAGCAGTGCCGCGATGCCGGCGACGAGCACCTTCGTGGTCTCGGTGGCCAGGAGGATGCGCTTCTGGGGCAGGCGGTCCGCGACCACGCCGCCGAGCAGCACGGTCACGATCAGTCCGACGCTGGAGGCCGTGGCGACCAGCGACAGGTCAGCCGGTCCGCCGCCCAGGGCGATCACCTGCGCGACGAGCGCCACCAGCCACACGCCGGTGCCGAACAGCGAGAGCGCCAATGCGCTGGCCAGCACGCGGTACGCAGGGGTGCGGAAGGGGCGCAGCGCCCGCATCGGCCGCTCCTTCCTGCGTCGGCGGCGGCCGGGGCTCGGCTGCCGGGCGGTACCGTGGCTGTCGTGGATCTTCGGGTTGCAGCGTACGGGCTGATCGTGGACGGAGGGCGCATCCTGCTCGCCCATTGGCGCGAGCACGGCTTCAGCGGCTGGACCCTGCCCGGGGGCGGGCTCGAGGCCGGCGAGGACCCGCAGGCGGCGGCGATCAGGGAGATCCGCGAGGAGACGGGCTACGCCGCCGAGCTCGACGGGCTGCTCGGCATCGACTCCGTCGTCGTGCCGCCGGAGCAACGGCTGTCGGGCCAGAGCGAGCCGCTGCACTCGCTGAGGATCGTGTACCGGGCCCGGGTGGTCGCGGGAGAGCTGAGCTTCGAAGAGGACGGCTCGACCGACTACGCCGCCTGGCACGGACTCGATGAGGTCGCGGGCCTGGAGCGGGTCTCGCTCGTTCGCGCGGCATTCCGGATGGCCGGCCTGGACGCGTACGTTCCGGAGACGGCGCACTAGCTCCGGGCGAGCCGCGAGCGGCGCGGTGCCGAGCCCCGGAGCCGCGGGCGGGCGCGCGGGGCTGCGCGGGCGTCAGGCCTCGGGGATCGTGCCCTCGTCAGTGGCGACCCAGAGCTCGTCGTCGGCCCGGAAGGTCTGCCACAGTGCGTAGCCCACGCCGACGGCGGCCAGAGCCCCGACGCCGATCGCGATGGCGCCGCCGACCCCGATGCCGCGCTTCGCCGGGGTCTCGATGAGGCCGAGCCTGCGGCCGTAGCCGACGGCAGCGGAGCCTGCCTTGCGCAGCGAGGCGCTCTCGCTCTTCTCCATGGCGTTGACCGCCTGGGCCAGTGCGGCGCCGATGACGGGCGCGACCGTCTTGCGCACCCCGGTCGCGGCGGCGTTCGCCTGGGCGAGAGCAGCCTTCACACGGGGGGCGAGGTGCTCGTCGGAGAGGGCGCGGGCCTGCAGCGAGGCCGCGTTCATGACCGTGGTGGCATGCCCGAGGACCGCCCGCTGCTCCTGCAGGAGAGCGTCGGCCGCCTTGCGAAGCCGCTCGAGCTCGCGCTTGCGCTTACGGGAGAGGGCCATGCTCAACTCCGTCCTGTCCGGGTTCGAGACCGTGGTTCCTTACGCTACACCGTGCAGCCTCACGACCGCAGGGTCGGTGGGGCGCAGGGCGTGCACTCCCTATACCCTTACGGCCGCCTGCTCACGCCGCTTCGCTAGTATTGCCCGCATGTCTCACCGCACCGCCGTCGCGACGCTGACCACGAACCACGGCACGATCCGCATCGACCTGTTCGGCAACCACGCGCCGCGCACGGTGAAGAACTTCGTCGAGCTGGCCGAGAAGGGCTTCTACGACGGCGTGATCTTCCACCGCGTCATCCCGGACTTCATGATCCAGGGCGGCGACCCGACCGGGACGGGGACGGGCGGGCCGGGATACACCTTCAACGACGAGATCCACCCCGAGCTCGACTTCAACGAGCCCTATCTGCTGGCGATGGCGAACGCCGGGAAGCGCCGGAACGCGATCACCGGGCAGGTCGAGGGGACGAACGGCTCGCAGTTCTTCATCACGGTCGCCCCGACGCCGTGGCTGCTGGGCAACCACACCATCTTCGGACAGGTCTCCGACGAGGCGTCACAGGCCGTGGTGGATGAGATCGCCGCCGTGCCCACCGCGCGCGGCGACCGCCCCCTGGAGGACGTCGTCATCGAGGGCGTCGTCGTCGAAGCGGCCGAGTGAGCCGGCCGGCGCCGCAGCACGGTGGCTCCTGAGTACGGGGAGCGCGTCTCCCCCGACACCGACAGCCGGTGCTATCGGCACCCGGACCGGGTGAGCTACACGCTCTGCCAGCGCTGCGGCCGCACCATCTGCGGCGAGTGCCAGACGCCGGGGCCCGTGGGCGTGCTGTGCCCGGAGTGCGTCGCCGAGGCGCGGCGCGGCTACGCGCAGTCGCAGCCGGTCTCGCTGCAGGCGGCCCGCCTGGCGCGCCGCTGGGCGGGGCAGCCGGTGGTCACGTATTCCCTCATCGGCATCTGCGTGGTCGTCTTCCTCGTGCAGCTGCTCGGCGGGGCGGCCGTCACGAACGCGCTGCTGTTCGCCCCCGTGCAGGCGGTGCCCGCCTTCGGGCTGTTCGAGCCGTGGCGGATGATCACCGCCGTCTTCGTGCACTCCCCCACGCCGCCGTACCTGCACCTGCTGCTGAACATGCTCACGCTGTTCATCTTCGGACGGGTGCTCGAGCCCGCGCTCGGCCGGCTGCAGTACGCCGTCCTGTTCGTCCTCGCCGGCTTCGGCGGCTCGGCAGCCGTGCTGCTGTGGGGGCTGGTGATGCCGGCCACCCTGCTGTCGCCGGTCGTCGGCGCCTCCGGCGCGATCTTCGGGCTCATGGGCGCCTTCGCCGTGATCCTGCACTCCACCGGGCGCGGCGCGACGCAGTTCTACGTGCTCATCGCAGTCAATCTCGTCATCGGCTTCCTGCCGGGCTTCAACGTCTCCTGGCAGGCCCACGTGGGCGGGCTCGTGGTGGGCCTGCTGTTCGGGCTCATCCTCGTGCGGACCCGCGCGCGCCGTCAGCTCAGGGCCCGCTGGTGGCTGATCGGCGCGCTCGCCGCGGTGCTCGTCCTCGTCTCGGTGGTCGTCTGCGTCCTGCTCACGGCGATCTTCGCGCGCTGAGCAGCAAGCCTCGCGAGAGGTTATCCACAGGCTTATACACACTGGGGACAGAATCACAGTCGTGTAAGACGAAACGTCCGTGCCGCGGCGGGCTGCCGCGGCGGGCCTGAGCGCCCGGCAGCCCGGCAAGTCGAGCGGGTTAGGGTAGGCAGCGATGAGCGAGGACGTCGAGGACCGGGGGCCGGGGAGCGGACCGTTGCGGCTGCTGGAGGGCGTCCGCGTCGTCTCGCTCGAGGCGTATATCGCGGCGCCGTACTCCACCAATCTCCTGGCCGATGCCGGCGCGGAGGTGATCAAGGTGGAGCGCCCGGGCACCGGCGATCCGCGCCGCGCCTACGAGCCGAAGCTGCGCGACGGCGACGGCGAGCTCTCCAGCGGCTTCGCCTCCTACAACCGGGGCAAGAAGTCCGTCGAGCTGGACCTCGCGCGCCCCGCGGATCGCGAGGTCTTCGACGGACTGCTGGCCGGTGCCGACGTCCTGGTGTCCAACCTGCGCCCGGGCTCTCTGGAGCGGATGGGGCTGGGCCGCGACATCGTGTCTGAGCGCTATCCGCGGCTCGTCGTCTGCGAGATCTCCGGCTTCGGGCAGAGCGGGCCCTACGCCCATTGGCCCGCCTTCGACTCCGTCATCCAGGCGATGAGCGGGCTGTCCAGCCTGCTGGGCCCCTCCCCTGAGGAGCCGCCGGAGCTCGCGCCGATGGGCACGATGGACCTGCTGGGCGGCGTGTACTCCGTCATCGGCATCCTCATGGCCCTCGTCGCCCGGCAGCGCAGCGGGCGCGGCACCCATGTGGACGCCTCGATGCTGGACATCGCCGCCGCCTTCCTGGAGCGCCCCCTCACCCTGCACGAGTTCACCGGGTCCGTGCCGCTGCGCGGAGCCGACCGCTTCAGCCCCGTGGGCAGCTTCCGCGCGGGGGACGGAGGCTGGATCTCGATCGTCATCCCCACCGACGAGATGTGGAGCCGCTGCTGCGCCGCGATCGGCCGCCCCGAGCTGCGGGACGACCCCCGCCTGGACAGCATCCTCAAGCGGGCCGAGGCCATGCGCGAGCTGATCATCCCCGCGCTGGAGGAGTGGGCCGCCCCGCTGGACCGTCACGAGGCGGCCCGGCGGCTGCGCGAGCACGGGCAGCCGGCGGGCGTCGTGCAGACCATCGACGAGGTGCGGGCGAACGAGCATCTCGCTGCCCGCGGCCTGTTCGCGGAGCTGGACGACCCCCGCGCGGTGCACGCCGATGGCAGCCGCATGCGCCTGCCGCGCCTGCCGCTGCTGTTCGACGGGCGCGGCGCACAGCCGGGGCCGGTGCCGCAGCTCGGTCAGGACAACGAGGAGTTCGGCGTCAGCGCCAGCGCGTCGTCATGAGGAAGCCGATGATCAGCACCCCGAAGCCGACGAGGATGTTGAAGTTGCCGAGCGCCTTGATGGGCCACTCGCCCGCGCTGATGTAGAAGACGATGATCCACGCGAGGCCGACGAGCATGAAGCCGAACATCAGCGGCTTGAACCAGACCGGGTTCGGCGCCTTGCCGTCGACGATCTCGCCGTCCTCGGCGAGCGAGCGACGGCTGACGTTGGCCTTCTTGCGCGGCGCGACGTCCTTCGAGTCCGAAGCCATGCCGTCATCCTAGACGGTGGAGCTCATCGACTGAGAATCCAGTTTGCAACCGTACACTGAGCCTCGATGAGCGAGAGCAGGCACGCGCCGCGGGCGAACGGGCACCCCCGCCGGGTGCGGCGCCGCCGCGGTCCCACCGTCGTGGGCGTGCTCGGCGAGATCCTCATCACCGCGGGGCTGCTCATCCTCGGCTACATCGGCTGGCAGCCGCTGTGGAGCGCGACCGTGATCGCCTCCCATCAGCGCGACGTCGCGGCGCAGCAGAGCGCGCAGTGGCGCCAGAGCGCGCAGAC
>Ga0164243_10000180_pt1 | contig 149040 bp, 133 predicted proteins | sample OricompcompostOP_FD_108781 | JGI IMG/M metagenome (GOLD analysis project Ga0164243, IMG submission 108781) | Organic Plus compost microbial communities from Emeryville, California, USA - Original compost - Organic plus compost (OP) | ecosystem: Engineered > Solid waste > Mixed feedstock >...
ATAGATCTCGTCCATCTCGATGATGTCGGGCTGGATCGGCTGGTCGCAGCCAAGTTGGGCCTTGCGGACCTGTAAATCGGCATGCGCCTTGCGGATCCAGCGCAACACCCCGGCCGGCGAAGCGTGCAAGACGCGGCCGATGGCACGAATGCCCACGCCGTTCATATACATCTCGACGGCCTGCGCCTTGATCTGGGGGCTGAACTTGGCGGGCCTGTCGGTGCAATAGCGCCCGCAATCGCGGCACATATAGCGCTGATAGCCACTCTTGAAGCCGCGCTTGATCAGCTCCTGGCTGTTGCAGTCCGGGCAATGCATCTGCTCTCCTCGGCAAATCACTTCCAAGCCAAAGCAGAATCCATAATGCGCCCCGTGTAAACACTCCCCCCTTGCGGGGGAGGTTGGGAGGGGGGTGACATAGGCAGGTTGCCTAAAGTCCTCCCCCCAGGCAATTCAAGCCGCTTCGAACACGGAAGCGCCGCGGTCAGCGGCACCCACCAGGCTGCGGAAGCCGGCGAAGAGTTCGCGGCCCATGCCGTAATGCTGCGGCCGCAGATCCTCGACGGCCGGGGTGCGGGAATTGAATTCGGCCTCGTCGCCGAGGAAGGTGAGCGTTCCCGCCTCGGCATCGAGGCGCAGCATGTCGCCGTCGCGGATTTTCGAGATCGGGCCGCCATCGACCGCCTCGGGCGTCATGTGGATGGCCGCCGGCACCTTGCCGGAGGCGCCGGACATGCGGCCGTCGGTGACGAGCGCGACCTTGAGGCCGCGATCCTGCAAGACGCCGAGCGCCGGCGTCAGCTTGTGCAGTTCGGGCATGCCGATGGCCTTGGGGCCGGAAAAGCGGATGACGGCGATCATGTCGGCATTGAGCTCGCCGGCCTTGAAGGCCGCCTGCAAACCGTCCTGCGAATGAAAGACGCGGGCCGGCGCCTCGATCAGCCGGTGCTCGGGCTTGACCGCCGAAATCTTGATGACGGAGCGGCCGAGATTGCCCTTGAGGAGCTTGAGGCCGCCGGTCTTGGAGAAGGGCGCGGAAACGGGCGCCAGGATCTTCTCGTTGCCCGACGTCTCGGCGGCGGGCACAAAAGCGAGCTTTTCGCCATCGAGCTTGGCTTCGACCGTATAGCCGGCAAGACCAGTGCCCCAGACGGTCTTGACGTCTTCGTGCAGGTGGCCGCTTTCCAGGAGTTCGCGGATGAGGAACCCCATGCCGCCGGCGGCATGGAAATGGTTCACGTCGGCGACGCCGTTGGGATAGACGCGGGCCAAGAGCGGCACGGCATCGGAGAGGTCCGACATGTCGTCCCAGGTGACCTTGAGGCCGGCGGCGGCGGCAATGGCGATGAGGTGCAGCGTGTGATTGGTGGAACCGCCCGTCGCGTGCAGGCCGACCATGCCGTTGACGATGCTCTTTGCGGAAATGACGTGCCCGATGGGTGTATAATCGTTGCCCTGCGCGGTCATCGCCAACGCCCGGCGCGTCGCCTCGCGCGTCAGCGCATCGCGCAGCGGCGTGCCGGGATTGATGAAGCTCGCGCCCGGCAGGTGCAGGCCCATGATCTCCATCAGCATCTGGTTGGAATTGGCGGTGCCGTAGAAGGTGCAGGTGCCCGGGCCGTGATAGGACTTGGCCTCGGCCTCGAGCAGTTCGGCACGGCCGACCTTGCCTTCCATGTAGAGCTGGCGGATGCGGCTCTTTTCGTCGTTCGGCATGCCCGACGTCATCGGCCCGGCGGGAACGAAGACGCCCGGCAGGTGCCCGAAGGTCAGCGCGCCGACGAGCAGGCCCGGCACGATCTTGTCGCAGATGCCGAGGAAAACGGCGGCATCGAACATGTTGTGCGAAAGCGCCACCGCCGTCGCCATGGCGATGACGTCGCGCGAAAACAGCGACAGGTCCATGCCGGGCTGGCCCTGGGTCACGCCGTCGCACATGGCCGGAACGCCGCCCGCCACCTGCGCCGTGGCGCCGATCAGGCGCGCCGCTTCCTTGATGATGGGCGGATAGGTCTCGTAGGGCTGATGGGCGCTCAGCATGTCGTTGTAGGAGGTGACGATGCCGAGATTGAGCGCCTTGGAGCCGGCCAGCATCGCCTTGTCGGAGGGCGAGCAGGCGGCAAAGCCGTGGGCGAGGTTGCCGCAGGAGAGCGTCGACCGGTAGACGCCGGCCTCGCGGGCCCGCTCGATATGGTCGAGATAGGCGGCGCGGGTATCGGCGCTGCGCGCCGCGATGCGGTCGGTTACGTCCTTTATAGCCTTGAGAACGGCCATGATAGTCTCCTAGTCCTAGAGCGCCCTGGCTCAGGGACACCAATAAATCGTCAGCGGCTTTTCGTCCTGGCGCAAAACAGCGCGGATCGGCATGTCCTCTACGGGACCGTCCGCAAGCGCCTTGTCCAGCACGACGGCCTTTTCCTCCCCCTCGATGTGCAGATAAAGACTGCGCGTCTTCAAAAGCTTCTTGAGCACCAGCGTCACGCGCGGCTCGCCTGCCGACGCGGCATTGAGCGCCAGCACCGGCCCCTCCCCGTTCAGCGCCTCCTCAAGCGTATCGCCCCCGGGAAAGAAGGAGGCGGTGTGTCCGTCATTGCCCATGCCGAGGACCACGGCATCGAACGGGTCGGGCACGTTGGCGATGGCGGCATCGGCCTCGGCGATGGTGGTGACGTCGGGCGCCTCGCCACCCTGGTAGAGCGGCACGAAGCGGGCGACGGCGGCCGGCCCCTGCAACATCCTGGTGTTGACGAGGTTGGCGTTGGAGCGATCCGAGGTCTCGGGCACCCAGCGCTCGTCGACGAGCGTCACGACGACCTTGTCCCAGTCGATATCCTTGATGCGGCCGAGGCGGGAAAAGAACTTTGCCGGGGTCGTACCGCCGGAAACGGCGAGCGAAGCGGCGCCGCGCTCGGCAATGCCGGCGCGAAGGTCGTCGGCAACGGCGCTCGCCAGTGCCTTGGCCAGTTCGTCCCTATCGGCAAAATCCTTGCGGTCAGGCATCTTCATCCTCGTGCCAGGTGCGGCCGTCGCGCTCGATCAGGGCGATGGAGCCGGTCGGGCCCCAGGTGCCGGCCGTATAGGGCTGCGGCGCATCGGAGGCAGCATCCCAGGCCTCGCGAATCGGGTCCACCCATTTCCAGGCCGCTTCCAGCTCGTCGCGGCGCATGAACAGCGTCTGGCTGCCGCGGATGACGTCGAGCAGCAGGCGCTCGTAGGCCTCGGGCGTGCGTTCGTGGAACGCCTGGGCGAAGGAAAGGTTGAGCGGCACTTCCTTGAGGCGCATGCCGCCGGGACCGGGATCCTTGATCATCACGAAGAGTTTCACGCCCTCGTCGGGCTGCAGGCGCAACACCAGCTTGTTGGCCTTGGGCGCGCCTTCGGCATGGTCGAACATCGAATGCGGGATGTTGCGGAACTGGATGACGATCTCGGAAACGCGGCTGGCCATGCGCTTGCCGGTCCTGAGGTAGAACGGCACGCCGGCCCAGCGCCAGTTCTCGATCTCGGCCTTCAGCGCCACGAAGGTTTCGGTGCGCGAGCCCTTCTTTTCCTCGGGCAGTTCGTCCTGGTAGCCCTTGACCGACGTGGCCTCGGAGGTAACGCCCCGATACTGGCCGCGCACGGTAAAGCGGGCGACATCGGTGCCGGCGATCGGCTTCAATGACCGCAGGACCTTGAGCTTTTCGTCGCGCAGCGCATTGGCGTCGTCCGAGGCCGGCGGCTCCATGGCGACGAGGCACAACAGCTGCGTGATATGGTTCTGGATCATGTCCCTGAGCGCGCCGCTCTCGTCGTAATAGCCGCGCGTGCCGGCGCCGACGGTCTCGGAAACGGTGATCTGGATGTGGTCGATATGGGCCGAATTCCAGATCGGCTCGAACAGCATGTTGGCAAAGCGCAGCGCCAAGAGGTTCTGCACCGTCTCTTTGCCGAGATAATGATCGATGCGGTAGACCTGATCTTCCTTGAAGATCGAGGCCACTTCGTCGTTGATGGCCTCGGACGAGGCGAGATCGTGGCCGAGCGGCTTTTCGATGACGACGCGGGCATCGCGCCGGTAATAGCCGCCCTTGTCGAGATATTCGCAGATCGGCCCGAAGAGGTTGGGCGCCACGGCGAGGTAGAAGGCGCGCACGATCTTGGGATCGTCGCGCAGCTTGCCCTTGAGGTCGCCGTATTCGGCGACGTTGGTCACATCGGCCGAGACATAGGAAAAGGTCGAAACGAAGCGGTCGATGACCTTCTTGTCCTGGTATTCCTTTTCGACGAAATCGGCGACGGCCTGCCGGGCTTCCTTGCGGAAATCCTCGTCGCTCCATTTTGTGCGCGACACCCCGATGATGCGCGACTGCTCGTCGAACTGGCCGTCCTTGAAGCGATGGTAGAGCGCCGGGATCAGCTTGCGCTTGGTGAGATCGCCGGTGGCGCCGAAAACCACGTAGTCGAAGGGCTGGACCGGAATGATGCGGCTGGACACGAGGGGCAATCTCCTTAAGGCAATGGTGCGGACGGGCGGTCAGGTATCGGCGAAGTGCTGGCGGGCGAGAATCAGGGCGCCATGCAGCGGTTCGGCACGCGGATCGACGATGAAGGCGCCGTAGCGCTCGACCAGCAGCGGATTGAGCCGGCGGCCGAAACCGCCGACTACGGCCATCTTGGTGGCGCCGCGGGTTTTGAACCACTTCACGTAGTCGTCGATATAGCGCAGTTCGACCTGCATCAGTTCTTCGGCCAGCGGGTCGCCCTTTTCATAATAGTCGATGAAGAGCGGCATCAGCGCACCGAAATCGGCGGGCTCGGCCTTGAACGACCAGTCCATCAGGCTGTCGAGGTCGCCGCCGAGCTTTTCGAGCACGGCTTCGGTCAGCGGCGTCGTATCGCGAAAGCCGTCATGGGCCTCGACGGTGATGCGGGCGAGGTGCCGGCCGAGGATGGCGCCGGACATCTGGTCGCCGACGGGAAAACCCCAGCCGCCGCACTGGAAGCGCTCGCCGTTCATGATGCCGAGGCCGGCCGAGCCGGTGCCGACGATGATGACGGCGCCGTCCTCGCCCTCATGGGCGCCGGCGCGGGCAATGTCGATGTCGTCATAGACCTTGACGCGGGCAAACGGCCAATCGCGCGCCTCGAACTCGTCGCGCGCCGAAATCAGCCGGGCGCCGGCCATGCCGAAGCAGGCATAGGTGTTGGCGGTTTCGGAATGGGGAAGGCCGGCTTTCTCGAAAACCTGGCGCGTGCCGTCGATGATCGAGCGATAGGCCGGATCGCCGTTTTCCAACTGCAGGTTGGAGCGGCCATTGGTGGCTTCTGCCAGGGTTTTCAGGTTCTCGTCGGCAAGCCGGACGCGGCAATTGGTGCCGCCGCCGTCGACGCCAAGATATAGCTTGGGCACGAGACAAATCTCCATCCGTCACAGGGGTCGGGGTGCGACCCTAGTGTGCCGGTTCGGCGCGGACCATAATGCGAAAGACGTTAAGACGAAAGTAGAATAAACCAACGATTTGCGGGGCAAAAACCGGCATCGGCATGCTGGCCGATTGGCGAATGGAACCGGCGCGCGGCAGCGCCCATTGTCCCGGTGCGGAAGGCGGAGAGGCGATCATGACGCAACGACATGCGCTGGTGCTGGGCGGAGCCCGCTCAGGCAAGACGGTGTTTGCCGAACGGCTGGCCATGCGTTCGGGCGAACGGCCGGTCTACCTGGCAACGGCTGCCGTGCTCGACGACGAGATGCGCGAACGGATCACGACGCACCAGCGCTCGCGCTCGGGGCGGTTCACGACGATCGAGGAGCCGCTGGAACTGTCGCGCGCCGTGCTGCGGGCGGCGCGCGAGCACGACGTGGTGCTGGTCGATTGCCTGACCTTGTGGATCACCAACCTGCTGATGGCCGGGCACGACGTCGCCAACGCCACCGAGGAACTGGCGGCAACGCTGCCGGAGGTGACGCAGGCGCGCGTGATCCTGGTTTCGAACGAAGTGGGGCTCGGCATCGTGCCCGAGAATGCGCTGGCGCGGACGTTCCGCGACCTCGCCGGCAGCGCCCACCAGCGGCTGGCCGAAATCTGCTCGGACGTCTATTTCATCGCCGCCGGCCTGCCGCTGACGATGAAGGGTGCGCCGCCGCCGAGCGATGCAGAGGATACGCCCGAGGAAGGCGCAGCCTAAAAGCCCCCAGCGAAGCGCAGGAGCGCGATGGCGAGCGTTGCGGCGAGCGTGACGTTCAGCAGCACGCGATAGAGCCAGAGGGCGCGGCGGATGTCGTTGCGCGTGAGGTCGTGCCGGCCGCTGCCGAAGGCGGGAAGATCGACCACCTCGCCCTGATAGGCGCGCGGTCCGCCGAGGGTGACGCCGAGGGCGCCGGCCATCGCCGCTTCCGGCCAGCCGGCATTGGGCGAATCGTGCTTTTCGGCATCGCGCCGCGCCGTCGCCCAGGCGGCATCGGGGCTCATGGCGGGGACGAAGAAACAGGCGGCAGTGATGAGCACGGCCGTGAGGCGCGCCGGCAGCCAGTTGAGCCAGTCATCGGTGCGGGCGCTAGCCCAGCCGAAATCGGCATAGCGCGGCGTCCTGTGGCCGATCATGGAATCGGCGGTGTTGACGGCCTTGTAGACGACGATGCCGGGAAGGCCGAAGAGGATGAGCCAGAAGAGCGGGGCGACGACGCCGTCGCAGCTGCTTTCGGCCAGCGTTTCGACGGCGGCGCGGGAGACGCCAGCCTCGTCGAGTTCTGCCGTGTCGCGCCCGACGATCTCGCCGACCGCCTTACGCGCGCTTTCGAGCGAGGTGCCGAGCGCTTCGGCCACCGCATCGACGGCACGGCCGAGCTCCTTTTGCGCCAGGAACGGCGTTGCCAGCAGCGCCTCGATCAACCAGCCGAGGGGCAGGCTGCGCGTGATGGCGACGACGACGAGGCTCGGCACGAGCGCTGCGAGAACGAGGACGGCTAGGGTGAAAATGCCGTTGCGCCTGCGGTTGCGATAGGGGCGGTTGAGGCGCTGGTCGCAATAATCGATCAAGGCGCCGAACCACATGACCGGATGGCCGATGGCGGCAACGAGCCGCTGCGGATAGCCGAAGAGGCGTTCGAGGACAAAAGCGAGCGGAGCAATGAAGGCGTGCATTTTATCCCCGCGCCAGCGCCAGCAGCGCATCGAGATCGAGATGGGTTTCGAGATGCCGGGCTAAAGCATCGAGGGTGGCTTCGACGCCGGCCTCATAGCCAAGGTCGCTGCCGTGGCCATCGAGAAAAGCGCGGCGGAAAGCATCGGCGGCAAAGAGGCCGTGCAGGTATGTGCCCATGACGCGGCCATCGGCGGAGCGGGCGCCCTCGCCTGCCCCGGCGATCACGGCGAAGGGCCGGGCGCGGTCGGGACCGGAGGTTTCGCCCATATGCATGTGATAGCCGGCGATCGACTCACCCGAGAGAGCATCGGCGGCGTGCTCGGCGCGTAATTGCTTGACCGGGGTGAGCACGGTTTCGACATCGATGAGGCCGAGCCCGGCGCTGGTGCCCGGCGCGCCCTCGATGCCATCGGGATCGGCAACGCTTCTGCCCAGCATCTGGTAGCCGCCGCAGATGCCGAGCACGCGCCCGCCGGCGCGGGCATGGGCGGCGATATCGATGTCCCAGCCATTGGTCCGGAGCGCGGCGAGATCGGCGCGCGTCGCCTTGCTGCCGGGAATAAGGATGAGATCGGCATGGCGCGGCAGCGGCTGGCCCTGCGGCACGACAACGACCTCGACATCGGGCTCGGCGCGCAGGGGGTCGAGATCGTCGAAATTGGCGATGCGCGGCAGGCGCGGCACGGCGATGACATAGCGGCCGGTGCTGCTTGCGGGTCTGGCATCGAGCGCCAGAACGTCCTCGGCGGGGAGCTTGGCCGCATCGGCAAAAAACGGCACCGGGCCGAGGCACGGCACGCCCGTGCGCTCGGCGATGAAGGCGCGGCCGGTATCGAAGAGCGACACATCGCCCTGGAACTTGTTGACCAAAGTCGCGGCGATCAGTTGCCTGTCCTCGGGATCGATCACCGCGAACGTGCCGACGAGCGCGGCGATGACGCCGCCGCGCTGGATATCGCCGATGACCACGACCGGCACGCCGGCGGCGCGGGCAAAGCCGAAATTGGCGATATCGCCGGCCCGCAGGTTGACCTCGGAGGCGCTGCCGGCACCCTCGACGAGGACGAGGTCGGCATCGGCCTGCAACTCCTTGAACGCCGCAACGACGTCGGGCAGGTATTTTTCGCGCTGCTTGAAATAATCCCGCGCGCTCATCGAGGCGACGCGCCTGCCGCGGACGACCACCTGCGCGCCGGTTTCCTGCTCCGGCTTCAGCAGAACCGGGTTCATCGCCGTCAGCGCCGGAAGCCGCGCGGCGCGCGCCTGCAGCGCCTGGGCGCGGCCGATCTCGCCGCCGTCCGCGGTGACGGCGGCATTGTTGGACATGTTCTGTGGCTTGAACGGCGCCACGCGCAGCCCGCGATTGGCGAAGGCGCGGCAAAGCGCGGCGACCAGCAGCGACTTGCCGACATCCGAGCCGGTGCCCATGAACATGAGGGCGCGCGCCATGCTCAGCGCCCCCTGCCCCATTTTTCGCGCCAGGTCGGCAGCGTGTCGCCGGGCGCGGGGCTGGCAGTATAGATGGCGCGGGCGATGGCGCGCGACAGACACACGGCGGCGGCGTGGCCGAGCGTGATGGCGTCACGCACCGGATCGGCGAGGGGCACGGCGCAGGTTGCCGCCGAAAACACCAGGTCGCCGTCGACCGGCGTGTGCGAGGGGCTGGCGCCGCGGGCGATACCGTCCTGCGCGGCGACGGCCAGCCGGCGCGCCTGCGCCTTGGTGAGGATCGCATCGGTCGCAACGATGGCGATCGTGGTGTTGGCGATGGGGCTTTCGCTGGCGCGGTCGCGCTTGGTCAAAGCCGTTTCGGCGAAGGCGAGCGGGCCGGTGCACGGCCCGAGGCCGCCGAATTCATCCTCGAATTCGAAGGGCGCGGCCCAGAAGTTTGCCCGATCGCCCATGGTGACGCTGCCGGTCGGATTGGCGGCGACCAATGCCCCCACCGCTATGCCGTTGGCGAGCACGAGCGAGGCCGAGCCCAGCCCGCCCTTGAGGTTGGCGGTGAGCGCGCCGGTGCCGGCGCCGACCGTGCCGAGCGCGAAGTCTTCGCCGGCGGCGGCGAGCGCATCGCGGCCAAGCTGGCGGTAGGGGTTTTCGTCCCAGTTCTTGTCGCCGCCGTTCAGGAGATCGAAGATGATGGCGCCGGGAACGATCGGAACGCTGGCATTGCCGACGCGAAAGCCGCGGCCCTGTGCCCGCAATCCATCCGCAACACCCGATGCGGCGTCGAGCCCGAAGGCCGAACCGCCCGAGAGCACCAAAGCGTCGACGCCTTCGACCAGCTTGTCGGGCGCCAGCAGTTCCGTCTCGCGGGCGCCGGGGGCGCCGCCCATCACGTCGACCGAGGCGATGAACGGTTTTTCCGCCACCAGCACCGTCGTGCCGGATTTCAGCGCCGCATCGGCGGCATTGCCGACCTTGATTCCGGCAATATCGGTGATGAGGTTGCGCGGGCCGGGCCTCAGATGCATCGTCCGCCATCCACTTCCATGGCGATGCCGGTCACCATCGAAGCCTCGTCGGAACAGAGGAAACAGGCGGCATTGCCCATGTCCTCGGGCGTCGAAAAGCGCCCGAGCGGGATGGTCGCAAGGAATTTGGCGCGCATTTCCGGCGTGTCTTCGCCCATGAAGGTTTTCAAAAGCGGCGTTTCGCCGGCCACCGGGTTGATGGCATTGACGCGCACGCCGAGCGGCGCCAGTTCCACCGCCATGGACTTGGTGGCCGTCACCAGCCAGCCCTTGGACGCGTTGTACCAGGAAAGGCGCGGGCGCGGGCTCACCGCGGCGGTCGAGGCGACATTGAGAATGGCGCCCTTCCGGTTGGCCTTCATGTGCGGCACGATGAAATGCGCCGTAAGGTACACCGACTTGACGTTGACGGCGATGACGCGGTCGAAATCGGCCTCGGAAATCTCGTCGAGCGGCGCCGGCATGTGCGAAACGCCGGCATTGTTGACGAGGATATCGAGCGTGCCGAACTCGGCGAAGGCCCTTTCGGCCAGCGCCGCAACGCTGTCGCTTTTCGAAACGTCGACCTGCTGGGCGAGCGCGCCCAGTTCGCTGGCCAAAGCCGCGGCGGCAGCGCCGTTGACATCGGCAATGATGACGCGCGCGCCCTCGGCCACGAACTTTTTCACGATACCCGCCCCGAAACCGGAGGCGCCGCCGGTGACGATGGCGGTTTTATTGTCGAGACGCATTGTTAGCTCCTAGTCCCCCTCATCCGGCGCTGACGCGCCACCTTCTCCCGCAAGGGGAGAAGGGGTGAGGTGGCGAGATATTGCCACAACCTTCCTTCTCCCCTTGCGGGAGAAGGTGGCGGCGAAGCCGACGGATGAGGGGTAACATACTCACCCATGCCAGGCCGCCACGGTCTTCAGCACCGAAAACCCGTAGAGCGCTTCCAGCCCTTTTTCGCGGCCGTGCCCGGATTTGCCGGTGCCGCCGAAGGGCAATTCGACGCCGCCGCCGGCGCCGTAATTGTTGATGAAGACCTGCCCCGAGCGGATGGCCCTGGCGAGTCGCATCTGCCTGCCGCCATCGGCCGTCCAGATGCCGGCGACCAGTCCGTAATCGGTGCCGTTGGCGATCGCCACCGCCTCGGTTTCGTCCTCGAAGGGGATCACCACCTGCACCGGGCCGAAAATCTCGTCCTGCGCCAGGCGGTTCTGCGGATCGACCGAGCCGAGCAAGGTCGGGGCGATGTAATGCCCGCCTTTCGGCGCACTCGCCGTGATCTGGCCCTGGCCCGCAATCTCGGCGCCGCCGAGATCGGCGAGGAAACCGGCAACCACCTGTTTTTGCCGCTCGGAGACCATGGGACCGACATCGAGATCGGCCAGAGCCGGCCCCACCTGCAGCGCACGATAGCGCTCGGCCATGCGGGCCAGCAATTCATCATGGAGCTTGCGCTCGACCAGGATACGCGAGGAGGCCGAGCAGGTCTGGCCGGCATTCTGGATGCCGGCATTGACGAGGAACGGCAAAGCCCGGTCGAGATCAGCATCGGCAAAGACCACTTGCGGCGACTTGCCGCCCAGTTCCAGCGTCACCGGCACGACGTTTTTGGCGGCCGCCTGCTGCACCAGGGTGCCGACGCCGACCGAGCCGGTAAACGAGATATGGTTGACGCCGGGATGCGCCGTGAGCGCCGCGCCCGCCTCTTCACCGAGCCCCGGCACGACGTTGAGCGCGCCGGCCGGCAGGCCCGCCTCCTCGCAGATGGCGGCAAAGGCGATGGCGGTGAGGCACGCTTCCTCGGCCGGCTTCAGCACGCAGGCATTGCCCATGGCGAGCGCCCCGCCGACCGAGCGTCCGACGATCTGCATGGGATAGTTCCAGGGCACGATATGGCCGGTGACGCCATGCGGCTCGCGCAGCGTATAGACCGTGTAGCCCTGCTGATAGGGAATGGTCTCGCCCAGGATCTTGTCGCAGGCGCCGCCATAGAATTCGAGATAGCGCGCCAGCGCGATGGCATCGGCGCGGGCCTGCTTCAGGGGCTTGCCGACATCGATCGCTTCCAGCCTGGCCAGTTGCTCGACGCGCTCGGCCACCTTCCGGCCGATGCGGGTGAGGATACGGCCGCGCTCGAAAGCCGGCAGCCGCCCCCATTCGCCCGCCATCGCGGCGCGGGCGGCAACCACGGCGCGGTCGATGTCGTCGGCGCGGCCGCGCGCGATGGCGCCGATCGTCTCGCCGGTCGAGGGGTCTTCGAGCGGCAGCGTTTCCTGCCCGTTGGGCTTGCTCCACTGCCCGCCGATGAAGCAGCGCGTGGGGTCGAACCAGAGGTCGAGATCGGTGGTCATCAAGAAAACCGTAGCATGCGGAAGGCCAGTTGGCGCCGGCCGGGAATCGGATGATTTCTGGCAACCTACCAATCCGGAGGAGGCATGTGGACATGGTCCCCCGGAAGCATAGGCAGACGCCATCTTCCTCCGGATGGTACAATACCTAGTCGCGCATTCGATCCTAGGCAACTGGGCGGAATGACCGCCCGAAACGGGAGGACATCATGCTCGATGAAGCAAAAACCACGACATTCGGCCAGTCGCTGCGCGGTCCCCTGATCCGCGACAGCGACAGCAATTACGACGAGGTGCGCAAGCTCTACAACGCCATGATCGACAAGCGGCCGCTGCTGATCGCGCGCTGCGCCGACGTGGCCGACGTCATCGAGGCGGTGAATTTCGGCCGCGAGAACGAGCTGCCGATCGCCATCCGCGGCGGCGGCCACAACGGGCCGGGCTTCGGCAGCGTCGACAAGGGCCTCGTCATCGACCTGTCGGCGATGCGGGGCGTGCGCGTCGATCCCAAGGCGCAGACGGTGCGGGTCGGCGCGGGCTGCACGACGGGCGATGTCGATCATGCAACGCACGCCTTCGGACAGGCGGTGCCGTTCGGCATCATCTCGACCACCGGCGTAGCCGGCCTCACGCTCAGCGGCGGGCATGGCTATCTCAGCCGCCAATACGGGCTTGCCATCGACAACCTGATCGGGGCCGATGTCGTTCTCGCCGACGGCCGGTTCGTCACCACGTCGAAGGATGAGAACGCCGATCTATTGTGGGCGCTGCAGGGCGGCGGCGGCAATTTCGGCGTCGTCACCAGCTTCCTTTTCCGCACGCATCCGGCCAAGCTGCTGTTCGGCGGTCCGGTCGTCTACGACATGCAGGATGCCGAAACGATCATGCGCTGGTATCGCGATTTCATCACCGGTTCGCCCGACGATTTCTTCGTCTGGCTCGGCCTGCAGTCGATCCCTTCGGGCGAGCCGTTCCCCAAGGAACATTGGGGCAAGAAGGTCTGCGTGCTGCTGTTCGCCCATAACGGCGAGGGCGGCGAAGCGGCGGTGAAGGCCGAAATCGCAAAGCTCCCCATGCCGCTGATCGACTGGACGGGGCCGATCCCCTATCCTGCGCTGCAAAGCATGTTCGATGCGCTCTATCCCACCGGCATGCACTGGTATTGGAAGGGGGATTTCGTGAAAGAGCTTTCCGACGAGGCCATTGCCGCCCATATCGAGCACGCTAACAAATCTCCGAACGAGACGTCGGCCATGCACCTTTATCCGATCAACGGCGCGGTGCACCGGCGCGACCGGGGCGACAGCGCCTGGAATACGCGCGATGCCATGTGGTCGATGGTGATCATCGGCGTCGATGCCGATCCCGGGCGCATGCCCGCGGCCAAGCAATGGGCGCGCGATTACTGGGCCGCCGTGCACCCCTACAATCTCGGCGGCGCCTATCCCAACTTCATGATGGACGACGAGGCCGAAAGCCGGCTGCGCGCCACCTATGGCGACAATTACGAGCGGCTGGCGCGCATCAAGGCGAAATACGATCCGGAGAACCTGTTCCGGGTCAACCACAACATCCGGCCGGCCACGTAACGTGGCCGGCGGCACAAAGACCGGGATTGCAGCACTGACGGTGCTGGCGATGCTGGCTTTTGCCGCCAATTCGCTGCTGGCACGGCTGGCGCTTGCTGACGGCGAAGCGAGCGCCACCGGCTATACCGGCATCAGGCTGGTTGCCGGCGCCACCATGCTCGGCGTCCTCGTCGGCCTGGGCGGGCGCCGCAAAAGCGAAGCCGGCATTGCCGGCAGTTGGGCAGGCGCCCTGGCGCTCTGCTGCTATGCGCTGGCGTTTTCCATCGCCTATCTCGTGGTCGGCGCCGGCACCGGCGCGCTGATCCTGTTTTCCAGCGTGCAGTTCGGCATGCTCGCCTGGGCCGTGGCCAGGGGCGACCGGCCGGGCGCGCTCGAATGGCTCGGCATGGGCGTGGCCCTGGCCGCGCTCGCTTTGCTGGTGGCGCCGGGCCTGGTGGCGCCGCCGCCGATGGGCGTGGCCCTGATGGTCGTGGCCGGGCTCGCCTGGGCCGCCTATTCGCTCATCGGCCGCGGCTCGCAGGCGCCGCTTGCCGACACGGCGGGCAATTTCATCCGCAGCGTGCCGGTCGGCCTGGTGCTCGTCGCCATCGGCGACCTGCCGCATATGAGCACGGCGGGGCTGTTCTACGCGGTCCTGTCGGGAGCCATCGCGTCCGGGCTCGGCTATGCCATCTGGTACACGGCGCTGCCGCATCTCACGCGCAGCAGCGCCGCCTTCGTGCAATTGACGGTGCCGGCCATCGCGGCCAGCGGCGGCGTGCTGCTGTTGGGCGAACCCGTCACGCCCCGCCTGCTCGTCGCATCGGCGGGCATTCTCGGCGGCGTGGCCCTGGCCGTGGTCACGGCCGAGCGCCGGCGGCGGGTGGCGGCAGCGCCGTAACGACAGCTCCGGCGAGGTCGTGCAGATTGTCGAGATAGCCGCGTTCCGGCGCATTGCCGGTCTCGTCCGAGGTCATAACGATGACGAGGTCGCGCGATGGCACGACGTAGCACATCTGGCCGCCATAGCCCCAGGCATAGCTCGCCTGGTCGCCGCCGATCCGGCGCAGGAACCAGAGATAGCCGTAATCGTCGCCGTTGCGGAACGAGCGCGCATGTGGCGTCCAGCTGGCATCGATCCAGGTTTCCGGCACGACCTGGGTGCCGTCTGCGGCTTTGCCGCGGCTTCGGTAGAGGTCGCCGAAAGCGAGCAGCGAGTGCGGACTCATCGCCATCTGGTTGCCACCGAGATAGATGCCCTGCGGGTCGCGTTCCCAATCGGTGACGGCAAAGCCGTCGACCGGCGCGAACCACTCCTTGATGAGGTCGAAGGTCGAGGCCTTGCCGGCTTTGGTGAGAATGGCCGAGAGCAGGTGTGCCGAGCCGGTCGAATATTGCCAGCCGGTGCCGGGATCGGCCACGAAGGGCTTCGCCAAAGCCGCCCGCACCCAGTTGCGGCTGGCAACCCACGAACCGTAATTGGCGCCCGAAGTCGGCTCCAGCCCTGCCTGCATGGTGAGGAGGTTGCCGATCGTCACCTCAGCAAGACGCGGGTCGGGATTTTCGGGGAAATCGGCGGCGAGGAAATCGGCGATCTTCTGGTCCGGCCCTTCGATCAGGCCCTTGCCGATAGCGATGCCGACCAGCGCCGAGATGATGCTCTTGGAGGCCGACTTGATGTTGGTCGGCGCCGTCGTTCTGTGGCCGCGAAACCCCTCATCGGCCAGCACCTTGCCAGCTTGCGCAACGATCAGCGTGCGCAGCTCGGCGATCGCCTCGGCGCGCTCGATCACGGGCGCAAGCGGATCGGCCTCCTGCCCTAAAGCAGGCGCGGCGGCGAGCGAAGCAAAACCGGCAATGACGGCACGGCGCGTCGGCATTTTCGCATTCCTCCGCCCGGGCAACGCCCAAACGGCTCAGGCAGTTGCTCCGGCTAAGCGCGGGGTGGCTGCGATCAGCGCCTGCGTATAGGGGTGCTGCGGGTTGGAGAACACGGCTTCGGTCTCGCCGCTCTCGACGATCTCGCCGGCGCGCATCACCAGCACACGGTCGGTGATCGAGCGCACGACCGTGAGGTCGTGCGAGATGAAGAGATAGGAAAGCTGCAGCCGGTCGGAGAGATCGGCCAAAAGATCGAGGATCTGGGCGCGGATGGAGACATCGAGCGCCGAGACCGCCTCGTCGAGCACGATCAAAGCCGGCTCGATGATCAGCGCCCGGGCGATGGCGATGCGCTGGCGCTGGCCGCCGGAAAATTCGTGGATGTACTTGTCAGCGTCCGCCGCCGCCAGCCCCACCTCTTCCAACGCCTTCACCACGCGCCGGTCGCGCTCGGGCCCGTGCGGGGCGGCATTGCCGAGGAGATGGAACGGTTCGGACACGAGCCGGCCGACGCGGTGGCGCGGGTTGAACGAGGCATAGGGGTCCTGGAACACGGCCTGGATCTTGCGGCGGGTGGCAAAGTCCGGGCCCTTTTCGCGATCGACCACGCTGCCGTCGATGACGATGGCGCCGCCCTGCACCGGCTCCAGCCCGAGGATGGCGCGGGCGAGCGTGGACTTGCCGCAGCCGCTTTCGCCGACGAGGCCGACATTCTCGCCGCGGGCAATGCTGAGGCTCACGCCATTGACGGCGCGGAAGGCCTGGCGCGGCGCGAACAGGCTTTTGCGGGCGAGCGGATAGTCGCGCACCACGTCCTGCACCGAAAGCACGGTATTGGCCGCTGGCTCTGGTGGATTGCGCGCCGGCTGGTGCGACGAGGCTTCGAGCAAAGCCCGCGAATAGGGGTGGCTGAGCGTTGCGAAAACGTGGCGCGTCTCGCCGCTTTCCACGATCTCGCCGCGCCGCATGATGGCGATGTCGTCGGCAAGGCCGGCAACGAGGCCAAGGTCGTGGGTGATGAAGATCATGCCCATGCCGTCTTCGGAAACGAGGCGCTTCAGGAGGTCGACGATGCGGGCCTGCGTCGTGACATCGAGCGCTGTGGTCGGTTCGTCGGCGATCAGCAGGCGCGGCTTTAAGGCGATGGCCATGGCGATGACGACACGCTGGCGCTGCCCGCCTGAAAGCTCATGCGGATAGCGGGTGCGCGGGAAGCGCTCCTTGGGCAGGCCGACGCGGGTTAGCGTCTCGTCTGCACGCGCTTCGGCTTCGGCCTTCGATACGCCCCGGAGGCGCAGGGTTTCGGCGACCTGGTCGCCGATCGTCATCAGCGGGTTGAGCGCCGTCATCGGCTCCTGGAACACCATGCCGATGTCGCGGCCGCGGATGGCGTTCAGCGTGCGCTCGGATTGCCCGATGAGTTCGTTGCCGTCGAGCTTGATCGAGCCAGAGACCGTCGCCGCTCCGGGCAGGAGCTGCATGACCGAAAGCGCGGTCATCGATTTGCCGGAGCCCGATTCGCCGATGATGCCGACGATCTTTCCGGCTTCGACCGCCAAGTCGATGTCGCGCAGGATCGGGATGCCGGCGATCTCGAGCTTGAGGTTTTCGATCCTGAGCAAGGTCATCGCCGGCTCCGGCGCAATTGCGGATCGAAGATGTCGCGCAAGCCGTCGCCGAGGAGGTTCAGCCCGAGCACGGTGAAGACGATGGCGAGGCCCGGAATGATGGCCAGGTGCGGCGCAAGGCTCACCAGCGTCTGGCTGTCGGCCAGCATCTTGCCCCAGCTCGGCGTCGGCGGCTGCGCGCCTAGGCCGACATAGGCGAGCGCGGCTTCGGCCAGGATGCCGAGCGAGAACTGGATGGTCACCTGCACGACCAGCGTGTTGAGGATATTGGGCAGGATGTGCTCGACGCTGATCTCAGCCTTGCCCTTGCCGGCAACGCGCGCCGCCAGCACGAAGTCACGCGGCCAAAGGCTCAGTGCCGCGCCGCGCGTCAGACGCGCAAACACCGGAATGTTGAAAATGCCGATGGCGATGACGGCGTTGACCGCGCCCGGCCCGAACACGGCGGTGATGAGGATCGCGATCAAGAGCGCCGGAAAGGCGAAGATGAGGTCGTTGGCGCGCATGATGATTTCGTCGAGGAGCGAGCCGTTCCGCGCCGCCGCCCACAGGCCCAAGGGCACGCCGATGCCGACGCCGACGGTGACGGCGACGAAGGCGACGGTGATCGAGGTGCGCGAGCCGACGAGGATCTGCGAAAAGACATCGCGCCCGTACTGGTCGGTGCCGAACCAATGCGCCGCCGTCAGGCCCTTGAGCTTGTTGGGAATGTCCTGGGCCGCATAATCGTAGGGCGTCCAGATGAACGACAAAACCGCCATGCCGACAAAGAGCACGGTGACGATGGCGCCGGCAACGAAGCTCGGCGAGGCAAGGGCGGCGCGCCGCATGCTGCCGCGGGTTGCAATGGCGTCGGTCATGCCCGCCTCCTGAGCCGCGGATCGACGGCGAAATAGCCGAGATCGACGAGGAAATTGACGAAGATCACGGCGAAGACGAGCAGCATGACGACGGATTTGACGACGATCAGGTCGCGCTGGTTGATGGCCTGGAAGACCAGCCGCCCGAGGCCGGGCAGGAAGAACACGTTCTCGATGATGATGGCGCCGGCCAAGAGGAACGCGAATTGCAGGCCGACGATGGTCAGCACGGGGATCAGCGCGTTGCGCACGGCGTGGCGCCAGAGCGCCTGGCCCTTGGAGAGGCCCTTGGCGCGGGCCGAGCGGATGTAATCCTCGGAGAGCGTATCGAGCAAAGCCGAGCGCATGACACGGGTGAGGATCGATGCCTGCGGCAGCGCCAAAGCGATCGCCGGCAGGACGAGGCTACGAAGGCCCGTCCACAGGCCCTTGTCCCAGCCGGCGAAACCACCGGCCGAGAACCAGTGCAGGATGACGGCGAACACCCAGACGAGGATGATGGCGAACCAGAAGTTCGGCACGGCGACGCCGAATTGCGTTATGCCCATGACGGCGAAATCGCTGCGCGAACCGCGCCGCGCCGCCGCGATGACGCCGGCCGGAAAGGCGATGAGCACGGTCAGCGCAAGCGAGATGACGGCCAGCGGCAGCGAGACGCCGATGCGCTGCACGATGAGTTCGGCGACCGGCACGCGATAGGTGTAGCTGATGCCGAAATCGCCGTGCAGCATGCCGAGCACCCAGCCGAAGTAACGGGCCAAAGCCGGGGCATTGAGCCCCAACTGCTCGCGCAGGGCGGCGAGCGTGTCGGGCTGGGCGTTCATGCCGAGGATGAACTGGGCCGGATCGCCGGGCAGCACTTCCATGACGAGGAAGATGACGATGCTGGCGACGATGAGGCTCAGGACCAGCGAGACGAGCCGGCCGGCGAGATAGTTGGACATGCTAGGGCACGCGTCCTGCCGCGCGGCCAGAGCAACAGCCTCGATGAGCACCCTCCCCCTTGCGGGGCTTCGCAGCCGGTCGGCGCTTGCGTCGACGGAGGGCGCCGGTGGCGCCATCCGAGGCAAGAAGGCCGTGAGAGCTATGCTCGAACGGCCGGTTGAGGGGGGTGACATCGAGCAGGATGTCAGCCGTCCGTCGCCGCCCTGCCAGCATCCGTCACTGCGCCCAGGAGAGGGCCGCGAGGTCGGTTATCGGCTGCGGCGCGTTGGGCCAGAGGCCTTCGACGCCCGCCTTGGCGACGATGATGTTGGGCAGTTCGAACAGGTAGACGGCGGCATAATCCTCGGCGAGCTGCTTCTGGATATCCTGCTTCAGCGAGGTGCGCTTGGCCTCGTCGGTCGTGGCGTTGAGCTCATCGACCAGCTTGTTGAGCGCATCGGCCTTGTAGTTGATGTAATAGCCAGGCTTGCCGAAGGCGGCGTAGTCGTTGGCCTCGACATGGCTGACCATGGTGAGATCGTAGTCGTAGGCGCCGCTGAACACATTGGCGAGCCAGTCGGCCCATTCGACATTGGTGATTTCCACCGTAATGCCGACATTGGCCAATTGCTGCTGGATGATCGGCGCGGCGGCGCGGGCATAGGCGGCCGGCGGCACCTTGAACTGCAGCGTCAGGTCCTTGACGCCGGCTTCGGCGAGCAGGGCCTTGGACTTGTCGGGGTCGAAGTTCGAAAGCCCGGTCAAATCGATATAGGCCGGATCGCCGGGCGGAAAGAAGCTGCCGATGGGCGTGCCGTAGCCGAACTGGGCGCCATCGATGATCGCCTTGCGGTCGATGGCGTGGGCGATGGCCTCGCGCACCTTGACGTTATCGAGCGGCGGATGGGCATTGTTCATGCCGAGGATGGTTTCGCCCTGCGTGCTGCCGACGATGACCTGGAAGTCCGGATTGGCCTTGAACTGCTCGAGCAGTTCGGGCGCCGGAAAGCCGGAGAACACATCGATATCGCCGGCCAGCAGCGCACTGGTGGCCGGGCCGCCTTCGGCGATGAACTTGAAGGTGACGCTGTCGAGCGCCGGCTTGTCGCCGGAATAATTGGGGTTGGGCACCAGCGTCAGGTGGTCGGCCTTCACCCATTCGCCGAGCTGGTAGGGGCCGGTGCCGACGGGGTTGGTGACGTTGGTTTCGGCCGTCTTGGGCGAAACGATCACGGCGTCGGCCCAGGCCATGTTGTAGAGGAAATCGCCCTGCGGCTGCGACAGCGTCACCTTGACGGTCGCCGGGTCGACAACGTCGACGCTGGCGATGGCGGCAAAGAGCTGCTTTTGCGCGCTCTTGGAATCGGCGGCGCGGTCGCGATCGAGCGTGAACTTCACGTCGTCGGCCGAAAACGGCGTGCCGTCGCTGTATTTCACATCGGTCTTCAAATGGAACGTGTAGGTCAGGCCGTCATCGGAAATGTCCCAGCTCGTCGCCAGATCCGGCTGCACCTTGCCGTCCTTGTCGAGGCGCGTCAGGCCATTGTAGATGTTGAGGTCGGTGACCGTGCGGATGGCCGCGGCGGCGCCGCCGGTCGTGGGATCGAGCGTGGTCGGCTCCAGCTGGATGCCGATATTGAGATCGGTTCGCGCCTGCGCCCAGGCGGGCGTCACGGCAGTCGCGGCGGCCAGCACCGCCAGAGTCGCAACGAGCAGCGATTTACGCATCAATTTTCCCTTCCCTGTCGCGGAGCCTCGTGCCCCGCTTTCATCCCAGCAGATGTTTGAGCGCCAGCGCCATGACCTTGGCGCTGTCCACCATGTCTTCGATGCCGACATACTCGTCAGGCTGGTGGGCAAGATCGAGTATTCCGGGGCCGTAGGCAATGCAGTTGTGCATGCGCCCGATCCGGTCGATGTGCTTTTGGTCGTAAGTGCCGGGCGAAACGACATAGTCCGGGCCGGTGCCGAGCACGGTGCCGATGGCCTCAGAGACCGCCGCAACCACCGGCGCATCGCGCTCGGTCATGGTCGGCGAGATCGACCAGAGGTCGCGGATTTCGTAGGAAAAGCCCGGGCGCTCAGCCTTTACGCGTTCGAGGAGATCGACCATTTCGCGCCGCACGGCGTCGGGGCTCTCCTCGATGAGATAGCGCCGGTCGATGATCATGCGGGCCGAATGGGCAACGACGGGCGCCGGAAAACCGGTAAAGCCCGCTTCCGGCTCTTCCTGGCCGCCATGCAGCGAATTGATGTTGAGCGTCGATTGGCGCGCCTGCGGCGGCACGACCGGCATGGCGGTGCGCTTTTCGGCGAGCGCCGGGAACAGGCTCGCTTCCATCTCCGCCAGCACCGCACCCATATGGCGGATGGCGCTGTCGCCGAGGAAGGGCATGGAGCCGTGGGCGATGCGGCCATGGGTCTCGATCTCGGCCCACCAGACGCCGCGGTGCCCCAGGCAGATGCGGTTCTTGTTGAGCGGCTCGGGGATGATGACGTGCTGCACGCGTTCGGGCGAAAAGAAGCCCTTTTCGGCGAGCCAGGCGACGCCGCCGAAACCGCCGGTTTCCTCGTCGGCCGTGCCGGAAATCTCGATGGCGCCGGCAAAGTCCGGATAAAGATCGATGAAGGCTTCGGCCGCAACGATGGAGGTGGCGAGCCCGCCCTTCATGTCGCAGGTGCCGCGGCCATAGACGCGCCCGTCCTTCACCTCGCCGGCGAACGGGTCGGTGGTCCAGCCGGAGCCGAGTTCGACGACGTCGATATGCGAGTTGAAGTGCACGCACTGGCCGGGCGCCTTGCCTTCGCGGCGGGCAACGACGTTCCAGCGCGGATAGCGGTCGCTGTCGCCGGGCGAGCCTTCGGCGCGCAGCATCTCGATGGAAAAGCCGCGCACCCGCAACCGTTCACCGATGAGCTCGCAGATATCGCGATAGAATTCGCCGGGCGGATTGACGGTCGGGATGCGGACCAGAGCCTGGGTCAGCGCCACAAGCTCGTCGCGCCGGCTCTCGATTTCGGCCAGCAATCGCTCGTCGGCTGCCACGTCGATCTCCCCCATCCGATAATAAAGACTGGTGCGGCGCCCGAGGATTTGTCAACGGGCAAAGCGCCTTACGAGGCCAGCGGCAGGACGATGCGGAAACAGGCGCCGCGTCCGCGCCGCGGCACCAGTTCGAGGCTGCCGTTCATGCGGGCGATGATGCGGCGGCTGATGGCAAGCCCGAGCCCGGTGCCGGCATGGCCGCCGCTGGCAGCGTTCCGGCCGCGCCAGAACTTTTCGAAGATGCGCTTGCGGTCGGTTGCGGAAATGCCGGGACCGTTGTCCTCGATCTCGATGACGTGCGAGGCGCCCTCGGCATAGGAGCTGACGCTCACCACCGGATCGTCGGATTCGTTGAACTTGATGGCGTTGGAAATGAGGTTGATCAGCACCTGGCAGAGCCGGTCCGCCTCGCCCAAAACGCGGGCCTCGCTGGCACGCCGGCCGAGCGCGAGGCGCGTATTGCGCTGGCGGGCAAAGCCGTTGCAGACCTCGACGGCGCGATCGAGCGCCGCTTCGGCATCGATGGGCTCGTTCTGCCAGCCGCGCTCGCCGCGCTCCAGCGCCGACAGGTCGAGGATTTCGTCGAGCAGGCGCGTGAGCCGCAGGCTTTCGCCGTGGATGGTGGCAACGAAACGCCGGCGCTCCTCGGGCGTCAGGCCGTCATCGAGCAGGATTTCGGAAAACGAGCGGATCGAGGTCATGGGCGTCCTGACCTCGTGGCTGATCTGGCTTAAAAAGTCGTCCTTCTGCTGGTCGAGCACGCGCAATTGCTCGTTGGCGCTTTCGAGCTTGGCGGCGGTAACGCGCAATTCGGCCGAGGTGCGCTCCAGCGTCTGGCTGTATTCGATGGCCTGCTGGGTTTCGTCGGCCATCTGCAGCACCGCTTCCAGCGATACCTCGTCGCCGGTCACGACCTTGGAGAGCATGACGTGCGCCGACGCGGCGCCGATGGAGCCGGCGAGTTCGCGTTCCAGCCGGCCGATGAATTCGGGACCGGGCGCGGCGTGGGTGCGCAGCAGTACGCCGAAGAGATCGGTGGCGCGCTCGAGCCCGAGCACGCGCTGGGCGATGAAGAAGAGATCGCCCACCGCCGCCGAGCCGCCGATGAAATTGGCGCCCTCGCCGCCGGCGCGGCGGAAGGCATCGGCAAAGAGGGCCGCCTGCAGCCGTTCGAGCGGCGACTGGCTGGTGAAGAGCGAAACCAGCACCAAGGCGGCGCTGTTGAGGAAGAGGCTCCAGAAGCCCGACAGCACCAGCGGATCGAAGCCCGAGAGCCCGAAAAGCGCATGCGGCCGCAACCATGAAATGCCGAACGGCCCCTCGGCCATGAGGCCGGCAACGACGGCGGAAGAGGTGGCAAAGCTCGGCAGGAACATCGACCAGGCCCAGACGACGAAGCCGATGGCGATGCCGCTGAGCGCGCCCTTGACCGTAGCGTCGCGCCAGAACAGGGCCGCGATGATGGCGGGCAGGAACTGGGCGACGCCGGCAAAGGAGATGAGGCCGATAGGCGCCAGCGCATCGGAATCGCGCGTCCAGTAGAAATAGGAAAAACCCAGGAAGACGACGAGCGCGATGCTGGCGCGGCGCGAATTGAGCAGCAGGCGCGAAACGCCGTGGTCGTCGCCCTCCCCGAGCCCGCGCGCGGTCTTCAGCGCAATCGGCATGACGATGTGGTTGGAGATCATGATCGAAAGCGCGATGGCCTCGACGATGATCATCGACGTGGCCGAGGAAAAGCCGCCGACAAAGGCAAAGAGCGCCAAAGCCTGCTGGCCGTTGGCGAGCGGCAGCGTCAGCACGAACATATCGGGATTGGCGCCGGCCGGCATCGTCGCCATGCCGAAAATGGCGATCGGCAGGGTAAAGAGGCTCATGGCGAGGAGATAGGCCGGAAAGGCCCAGGACGCGGTACGCAGATGGTTCTCGTCGGAGTTCTCGACGACGGTGATCTGGAACTGGCGCGGCAGGCAGAGCACGGCGGCGCCGGCCAGGATATTGGTGACGATCCAGCGCCCGCCGAACGTGTCGGATGAATAGATCTCGATGCCGGCCTCGGCGGCGCGCGAAAAGATCGCCTCGAACCCGTTGCCGGCCCAGAGCACGAAAATGCCGACGGCGAGGATGGCGGCGAGCTTCACCACCGCCTCGAAGGCGATGGCGGCGACGACGCCCGGATGCTGCTCCTTGGCATCGACATTGCGGGTGCCGAAAAGGATGGTGAAGACCGCCATGGCGGCGGCGACGGCCAGTGCCAGGCCGGCTTCGTCGAAGCCGCCGAAGCTGCCCTCTTTGTCGCCGGCAATGGCCTGGATCGAGGAGGTCACCGCCTTCAATTGCAGCGCGATATAGGGCGCAATGCCGATGACGGCGATGACGGTGACGAGCACGGCAAGCCGACTCGATTTGCCGAAGCGCGAGGACAGCAGGTCGGCAATCGAGGTGATGCGCTGGTTGTGCGCAATGCGGACGAGCTTGCGCAAAACGAACCACCAGCCGACGAAAACCAAAGTCGGCCCGAGATAGATGGTCAGGTATTCAAGCCCCGTGCGCGCCGCCGAGCCGACGGCGCCGTAAAAGGTCCAGCTCGTGCAATAAACCGAGATCGCCAGCGTATAGACGACCGGCGAGCGCAAGAGGCCGCCCTTGCCGCGCCGCGCCCTGCGGTCGGCGGCATAGGCGATGGCGAACATCAGCCCGACATAGGCGATGGCGGTGACGACGACGAAATTGGGGGACAGCATCAGCCTTTCCCCTTGCGCTCGTCGGCGCCCAGCCGCCGCGACAGGAACGCCGTAACGAGGATCAGCACCAGCCAGACGGCGAAGAGATAGATGACGGCGGCGGGAATGCCGAAGGGCCGCGCCGAAATGTTGGCGGCAACCAGAGCCAGCGGCGGCAACAGCAGGATGGCGCCGGCAAGGGCAAGCACCAGGGCGGCGCTCGGCAGCTTGCCGCGGTCCATCTATTGCGCCAGGGCTTCGCCGAGCAGGCGCCGCACGGCGTCGACCACCTCGGCATTGGCATAGGGCTTGGTGACGAACCCGTCGGCGCCCAGTTCCTCGGCGGTGCGCCGGTCCTGCTGCTGGCCCTTGGCGGTGAGGATCAAAACGCTGAGGCCGGAGAGCATGCGGTCGCTGCGGATCGCCTTCAGCACTTCAAAGCCCGAGCGCCTGGGCAGCATGACGTCGAGCACGAGCAGGCGCGGACGCAGGCGCCGGGCCGCATCGAGCACGGCGTCGCCATCGGTCACGGCTTCGATCGTCCAGCCGGCCCGTTTCAGGATGAATGCGAGCGATTCCAGAATGCTCGGCTCGTCTTCGGCTATGAGCACATCGATTGCCAATTTCCCCCCTCATTCCTGCAATTGGCGACAGGAAGGCGGAGTAAAGCGCAATCCTGATGCGCCGTCAAAAGCTGCGCGGCACCAAAGGCGCGCGAACGGCGAAATGCGCCTCGCCGGGCAGCGCCGCCTCCTCCTGGCGGCTGGCGCAATCGGCGCGCGTGCACAGCCGGCAGGCCGGGCCGACCGGCACGTCGCCCTCGGCAGCGGCAAGATCGAGCCCGCGCGCATAGACGGTGCGGTCGGCATCGAGCAGGTCGCAGGCCAGCATCACGGAGGTGTGGACACGCCGGTCGCCGAAGGCATTGCTGCGGCGCGCCCCGGCACGGGCCAGGAACAGGTAGCGCGAGCCGTCGGCAAAGCGCACCAGCTGGCGGATGAGCGTTTCGGGCTGTCGGAAGGCTTCGTAGATGACCCAGAGCGGGCAGGCATGCCCGCTCGTCGGCAGCAGCAGGCCCGGCAGCGGAAAGTGCTTGGTCAGCCGCCCGGCCGGATCGGAGCGCAGGAACCCGAAGGCGATGCCGCGCGCATCGGGGCACCTGAGGGTCGCAAGGCGATGCGCCACCTGTTCGAAGCTCGCCATATAGGTCTGCCGCAGGGCCTCGATGTCGTAATGCAGCGTCTCGGCATCGGCGAGAAAACGCTCGTAGGGCAGCACGACGGCGGCAGCGAGATAGGAGCCGAGCGCGCGAAAGGCGAGGCGCCGCGCCGCTTCGCCGGTGAGCAGCGGCGTATCGATCTCCTGCGCGATGGCATCGCCCGCGGCGAGCTCGGCATAGAGCCGCGCCAGCTGGAACTGCCGGGTTGCGGCAATGGCGCTGCCCTCGAACCACATGGTGCGGGTCTCGGCATCGTAGCGGTACTGGCCGGGAAAGCCGAAGGCGTCGCGCTGGCGGTCGCCGCTCCGCCCCACGGTCACGGCAAAGCGCCGCGCCAAGGCCTCGACCAGGGCCGCCTCGCCGAAGGGGCCGAAGGCCTCGACCTCACGGCGCAGGCTTATCGCAACGGCTTCCAGCCCGGCGAAATAATTGTCGTTCTCGAAGATCAGGTCGTCGAGTTCGCGGGCCGGCGAGCCGGCGCGCCGCACCGCCGCTTCGCTTTCGAAATGCCCGAGGAGATTCCGCGCCACGCCGGTCAGCATGCGCGCTTCGCTGCCGATCGAATTGACGAAACGCCGGCGGTCGTCCTCGCCGATATCGGGCACGTCGGCCAAAATCTCGGCGCCCGAGCGCACGGCGGTGATGCCCGAGAGCACCTGGTGCAGCATTTCGCGCAGCAGCGGATCGGTGCGCAACCGGTCGGCATAGGCGTCGCGCTCGTTGCGGCTTTCGGCATAGGCGCGGTGCAGGCGTGCCAAAGCCGCAGCCAAAGCCGGATTGCCGGCAACGAGGTCGCGCGCCGCCTCGCCATCGAAGCCCAAAGGCGCCAGGACCGGATCGGCGAAAGCCTCGGCGACGTCGGCAACGAGCCGGTGTTCGGCCTCGCCGGTCAACTCGCCGATATCGAGCCCGAGCGCCGCGGCGATGCGCAGCAGCACGGCGCCGCCGACATCGCGCTTGTTGCGCTCGATGAGGTTGAGATAGCTCGGCGAAATGCCGACGGCGCGCGCCAGGGCCGCCTGCGAGCGGCCGAGCGCCTTGCGCCGCGAACTGATCCTGATGCCGATCGGTGCCCGCATCACCCTTCCCTCTGTCAACATATTGACAGAAATCAACCGGGAACGGAACAAGTATTTACAGAATTTAGCAGCAATTTCAGTGTGATATTGAAACTCGTTACACGTCCTCCAATAATCGCGACGCGGCAAGGAGACCGGCAAAGCACCGGTCCTGCCGAAAAGGAGGAGCTGATGACTAATTTCAGGAGCCCGAGCCGGCGCACGCTGCTCAGGGGCGGCTTGGCGGGCATCGTCGCCACCGGCGTATCGCCGCTGATCTTTTCGAAAGGGGCCTGGGCCCAGGAATTCTGCAACAATCCGACCGGCGACAGCGTAACGCTCGGCTTCAACATGCCGTTGACCGGCGCCTATGCCGATGAGGGCGCCGACCAGCAGCGCGCCCTGGAACTCGCCGTTCAGCACCTGAACGGGGAAGGCGATGGCGGGCTCATCCCGACCTTCTCGTCCAAGACGCTCAAGGGCAACGGCATTCTCGGCAAGAAGGTGGCGTTCGTCACCGGTGATGACCAGACCAAGGCCGATGCCGGGCGCGACTCGGCCCGCCGCATGATCGAGCGCGACGGCGCCATCATGATCTGCGGTGCCTCGTCCTCGGCCGTGGCGGTTGCCGAACAGGCCCTCTGCCAGGAAATGGGCGTCATCTACATGGCGGGGTTGACCCATTCCAACGACACGACCGGCAAGGACAAGAAGCGCTACGGCTTCAGGCATTTCTTCAACGCCTACCAGTCGGGCGTGGCGCTCGGCCCGGTGCTCGGCAAGCAATACGGCACCGACCGCGTCGCCTATCACCTGACCTCGGACTACACGTGGGGCTGGACGCAGGAAGAATCGATGCGCAAGGCCACCGAGGCGCTCGGCTGGAAGACCATCACTCCGGTCCGCACGCCGGTGGGCGCGGGCGATTTCAGCCAGTACCTGACCCCGGTGCTCAATTCCGGCGCCGACGTCCTCATCCTCAACCATTACGGCTTCGATGGCGTCAATTCGCTGACCCAGGCCGTGCAGTTCGGCATGAAGGACAAAGAGGTCAACGGCAAGAAGTTCGAGATCGTGCTGCCGCTGGTTTCCGACCTGATGGCCAAGGGCGCCGGCACCGCGATCCAGGATGTCTACGGCACCGGCAACTGGGACTGGCAGCTCACCGACGATGCCAGCAAGGCCTTCACCAAGTCGTTCGGCGCCAAGTACGGCCAGCCGCCGAGCCAGATCGCCCACACCTCCTATGTGCAGGCCCTGCTCTATGCCGATGCGGTCGAGCGCGCCGGCACCTTCTATCCGCCGGAGGTGATCAAGGCGCTCGAGGACTTCGACTTCGACGGCATGGGCAACGGTCCCACGACCTATCGCGGCGCCGACCACCAGTGCTTCAAGCAGGTCTATGTGGTGAAGGGCAAGGAGAAGCCCGCCAACCCGTTCGACCTGCTGGAAGTGGTGGATACCGCCTCCAAGGACAGCGTCACCTACGATCCCGCGATCTTCGGCGGCGAACTCGGCCCCTACGATCCGGCCATGTGCGCCTGATCGCTCCGTAACGCTCCCCGCGGTCCGGCACTGCGCCGGGCCGCGTCTTCCTCAGGAGGCCGGTGATGGATGCGATCCTTGCCCAATTGCTCAACGGGCTCGACAAAGGCGGCGCCTATGCGCTCATCGCGCTGGGGCTGACGCTGGTTTTCGGCACGCTCGGCGTCGTCAATTTCGCCCATGGCGCGCTCTTCATGCTCGGCGCCTTCTGTGCGGTGACGTTCCGCGAACTCATCACGCTCGAAACCGTCACCACCGATCCCACCCAGCTTTCGCCCTGGGGCACGCCGCTCGAAATCCGCACGCCGCTGGCGCAGACCTGGTTCGGCGAATGGGGCGGGTTCCTCATCGATTATTCGGTGCCGCTCTCGATCCTGCTCGCCATCCCGGTCATGCTGCTCATCGGCATCGCCATGGAGCGCGGTATCATCCGCTTTTTCTACAAGCGCTCGCATGCCGAACAGATCCTCGTGACCTACGGCCTCGCCATCGTGCTGCAGGAAGTCGTCAAGGCGATCTTCGGGCCCAACCCGATCAGCCAGCCGATGCCTCCGGCGCTGGCCGGCGCCGCCGATGTCGGCAGCTGGATCGGGCTTGGCGCCAATGTCGTGACCTATCCGTGGTGGCGGCTCGTCTATTTCCTGTTCTCGCTCGGCGTCATGGGCGGTGTGTTTGCGCTCCTGCGCTTCACCACGTTCGGCATGGTGGTGCGCGCCGGCATGGCCGATCGCGAAACCGTTGGCCTGCTGGGCGTCAATATCGGCCGGCGCTTCACCATCATGTTCGGCCTCGCCGCAGTCGTCGCCGGCCTTGCCGGCGTCATGTACACGCCGCTCGTGCCGCCCAACTACCATCTCGGCATGGATTTCCTCGTCCTCTCCTTCGTCGTCGTCGTGGTCGGCGGCATGGGCTCGCTCCCGGGCGCCGTCGCCGCCGGGTTCCTGCTCGGCATATTGCAGAGCTTTGCCTCGATGAACGAGGTCAAGACCATCATTCCCGGCATCGACCAGATCATCGTCTATGCGACGGCCGTCGTGATCCTGCTCGTGCGCCCGCGCGGCCTTATGGGCCGGCGCGGCATGATGGAGAGCTGAAATGCCCCTGCTCATGCCCCGCCGCGACTTCATCACGCTGGCGCTCTTTGCGCTCGTCGTCATCACCATGCCGGTCTGGCTGCAACCCCTGGGCGCCGCCTATCCCGGCCTCATGCAGAAGTTCGCGATCTATGCGGTCTTCGCTTTGGGCTTCAACATCCTCTTCGGGCTCACCGGATACCTCTCCTTCGGGCACGCGGCGTTCCTCGGCGTCGGCTCCTACACCGCCGTCTGGTCGTTCAAGCTTTTGACCATGGACGTCATCCCCGCCATGCTCTTCGCCGTGGTGATGGCGGGCCTGCTCGCCATCGTCATCGGCTATCTCAGCCTCAAGCGCTCGGGCATCTACTTTTCCATCCTGACGCTGGCCTTCGCGCAGATGTGCTACAACCTCGCCTATTCGGTTTTGACGCCGATCACCAATGGCGAGACCTCGCTGCAACTCACCTTGCGCGATCCGCGCATCATCGATCTCGCCTTCGCCCCGCGCGGCGCCGGCCTGCCGACGGCGGGCCTGTTCGGCCACAGCTTTTCCGGGCTCGAAGGCTTTTACTTCTGCGCCGTGGTCTTGATCCTCGCCTTCTTTTTCGCCCAGAAGATCTTCTCCTCGCCCTTCGGCATGACGCTGAGGGCGATCAAGTCCAACCAGACGCGCATGAGCTATACCGGGTTCGACACCAAGCCCTATACGCTCACCGCCTTCGTCATTTCCGCCATGTATGCCGGGCTGGCCGGCTCGCTCCTCGCCATCACCGACCCCTTGGCCGGCGCCGAGCGCATGCAGTGGACGGCCTCTGGCGAAGTCGTGCTGATGACCATCCTCGGCGGCGTCGGCACGCTGGTCGGCCCGGTGATCGGCGCCTGGCTCATCAAGTATTTCGAGAACATCTTTTCGGCCTTCAACCAGGGGACGCTCAACACCGTCTTCGGCTTTCTGCCCGACGGCATCCGCGAGCCGGTGGTGGGCGTTGCGAGCAAATTCGTCGGCGATGGCTGGCAATTGACGCTCGGCCTCATCTTCGTGCTCGTCGTCGTGTTCCTGCCCGGCGGCATCATGGAAGGCGTGCGGCGCATCACGGCCATGGTCCGGCGCGGCGGCACGCCGGCCGAAGGCGCCATGAAACCGCAACCGGCGGAGTGAGGGTGATGACGGAGAACACCGACAACGTCGTCCTGCATGTCGCCGACGTCCACAAGCATTTCGGCGGGCTCAATGCCCTATCGGACATCGACCTCGCGGTCGAGGAAGGCAAGACGCACGCCATCATCGGCCCCAACGGCGCCGGCAAGTCCACTTTGCTCAACGTCATCATCGGGCGCATCAAGCCCAATCGCGGCGCCGTCATCTTCGATGGGCAGGTGCTGACCGGCAAGAAACCGCACGAGATCAACCAGATGGGCGTCGTGCGCGTCTTCCAGACGCCGGAAATCTTTCCCGACCTGCCGGTGCTGCAGAACGTCATGGCGCCGGCCTTCGCGCGCCGCGACGGCGCCTTCACCATCAACATCTTCAAGCCGCTGGAAACCGAAACCGGCATCCGCGAGGAGGCCGAGGCGATCCTCGAAGACGTCGGCCTCTACGAGCGCCGGCACGTCCATGCCGGAGCGCTGAGCCGCGGCGACAAACGGCGCATGGAGCTTGCCATGTGCCTCATCCAGCACCCGCGCCTGCTGCTGCTCGACGAGCCGACCGCCGGCATGAGCCGCCACGACACCAATACGACGATCGATTTGCTGAAGAAGATCAAGGCGCGCGGCATGACCAAGGTCATCATCGAGCACGACATGCACGTCGTCTTCTCTTTGGCCGACCGCATTTCGGTGCTGGCCGGCGGGCGCATCATCGCCGAGGGCGAGCCCGATGCCGTGCGCGCCGACCCGCGCGTGCACGAAGCCTATCTCGGCACGGCGGAGACGGAGGCGGCACAATGAGCGCCATCGCCATGGATGCCATGACGGCAGAAACGACAAGCACCGCCGAAACCCGCCACAACGGGTTCTTCGCCGCCCACGACCTCCACGCCTATTACGGCGAAAGCTACATCGTCCAGGGCGTCTCGCTCGCCATCAACAAGGGCGAAATCCTGGCTTTGCTCGGCCGCAACGGCGCCGGCAAGACCTCGACGCTCCGCGCCATAGCCCGCACGGACGAGCCGGCGCTGCAGCGCGGCGAAATCTGGCTCGACGGCCAGCCGATCCACAGGATGAAGAGTTTCGAGGCGGCGCGCGCCGGCATCCAATTGGTCCCGGAAGACCGCCGCATCGTTTCCGGCCTCACCGTCGAGGAGAACCTGATCCTCGCGCAAATCTCGCCGCAGCGCGGCTGGCCGCTGGATCGCATCTATGCGCATTTCCCGCGGCTCGCCGAACGGCGCCGGCAGGAGGGCGTGACGCTCTCGGGCGGCGAGCAGCAGATGCTGGCGATCGCCCGGGCACTGGCCCGCGACATCAAGCTGTTGCTGCTCGACGAGCCCTATGAAGGCCTGGCGCCGGTGATCGTCGCCGAGATCGAGAAAATCCTCGTCGAAATCCGCGCCCTCGGCATCACCACGATCATCGTCGAACAGAATGCGGTGGCGGCCCTGAAGCTCGCCGACCGCGCCGTCATCCTCGATACCGGCGAAGTCGCCTTCACCGGCAGCGCCCGCGAAGTGCTCGACAATGCCGAGCTCAGGCGGGAATACCTCGCGCTTTAGCCGCCATACTTCTGCCTGTCGGCCTCCTTCAGCCTGTCGGCCACGGTGTCGCGGGAAAGGCCCATATCGGTGAGCAGCCAGTCATCGAGGCTCTGCAACGTGTGGAGCGCGTAGCGATAGCGCAGCCAGCGGGCGAAGCGGTGGTGGGGTTTCCTGGGCATGGCAAATCTCCTTTCCGGCCCCGCTCGTGCGGACCGAACCTGGTGATGCAAATCTGAAATGCTGACCGGCACTTTCCTCAGCGCCGATGCCCTATACTTGCTCCTGGTCCGCTCTGGCGCTACAGAAGAGTTCGCAAGGCACTTTGCAAAAGTGAAAAATGGACATCAGTTGGGACGACCTGCGGCTCTTCCTCGATGTCGCCCGCCTGGGCGGGCTCTCCGCCGCGCGCACGACGACGAGGCTCAGCGCGGCAACGCTGGGGCGGCGCATCACCGCGCTCGAGCGGCAGGTCGGCACCACCCTCTTCGTTCGTTCGCAGACAGGCTATCGCTTGACCGATGCCGGCGAGGACCTCTTGGCGCGCGCCGAGGACGTCGAGGCGGCGATGCGCGCCGTCCGCAGCTGGCGCGAGGGCACTGCCGGTGAGCCGGTCGTCCGCATTTCGGCCGGCAACTGGACGAGCGCGTTCCTCGCCCGCAATATCGGCGCCCTCTGGCAGCCGGACGATCATTTCCGCATCGAGTTCGTCACCGCCTATGCCAAGGTCGATATCGGCCGCCGCAATGCCGATATCGGCGTGCGCAGCGACCGGCCGACCGAACAATGGCTGGCCGGGCGCCGGGTCGGCGAGGTGGCGCATGCGCTCTATGCCGGGCGCAGGCTGATCGGCGGCGTCAAGGCCGGCCTTTTCGTCGGCGTTTCGGGCGAAGCCGCCAATGTCCGTTCGGCGCGCTGGCTGATGGCGCATCACGGCGACCGCATCGGCATCGTCGGCAACGATGTGCGCAGCGTCCGCGACCTGGTGGCGGCCGGCGCCGGACTTGCGGTCTTTCCGTGCTTTGCCGGCGACAGCGATCCGGACCTGGTGCGCGTCGCTCCCCCCATCACCGAACTCAGGACCGAGCAATGGCTGGCCATGCACCACGAGGAGCGGCACCATGAGCCGGTGCGCACGGTGGTCGACCGCCTCGCGGACCTGCTGAACGCCCATACCGCTCTGTTTCGCGGCGACGAACCGCAGCCATAGGAGGACTTTTTCATGAGCGTTGATCCGCAGCGCGCCCGCGAACTGGCGCTGGCCTTCGACGGCGCCAGCGAAAAGCCGCACTTTCACCGCCAGGCCTTCCGCACCAAGCGCAAGACCTTCGCAACGCTCGACGAGAGCGCCCACGACATCAACCTGATGTTCGATCCCGACCTGCGCGACCTCTATTGCGAGCAGGAGCCGAAAGCCTTTTCGCCGGTGCCGGGCGGCTGGGGCCGCATGGGCATCACGCGCTGCGATCTCAACCTGGTCGACGAAACGACCCTGCTTTCCGCGCTCACCGCCGCGCATCGGCTGGCACTGCCGAAGAAATAGAGCGCCTTTGCCGCATCCTGCCGGCTTGTGGTTTGAAAGCGCTTTGAATAACGTGGCCGGGCCTTCCGACTGCGAGTAAATCCCAATGCGATTCGGCCTTGAGCTCGCGCCCCAGAGACGTGTCTATGGGGCCTTCTTCATCTATTCGTTCTGCATGGGGAGCCTGTTCCCGCGGCTGCCCGACCTGCAGCGCACGCTCGGCGTCGCCGAAGGCGCGCTGGGCCTGGCGCTGATCGGCACCGCCTGCGGCACGCTGATCTCGCTGACCTTTGCCGGCCCGCTGCTCGAACGCATCGGCTATCGCCGCGCCATCCTCATCCTCATTCCGCTGCTGTCGCTGTTCTATGGCGTGGCCGTGCTCGCCACCAGCCCGGTGGCGCTGTTCCTCCTGCTGCTGCCCGTCGGGCTCACCATCGGCATGATCGAGATCATCATCAACCTCGAAGCCGACCGCACCGAGCACAAGATCGGCCGCCGCATCATGAACCGCTCGCATGGGTTCTGGAGCCTGGGGTTCTTCACCTCCGGCCTCGTCGGGGCGGGCCTGGCGCAGGCCGGCGTCGACTATCGCCTGCACCTCTGGCTCATCGTGCCGGTCGCCGTCATCGGCACGCTGCTCCTGCTCGGCCGCTTCGATCCGGCCCCGCATCGTGCAACGACGGCCACCGACGTGCCGCGCTTTGCCCGCCCCACCCTTGCCATCGGCATCCTCGTCGTGGTGACGCTCTCGGCCATGATCCTCGAAGGCGCCGGCGCCGACTGGTCGGCCATCTACATGCGCAAGGAATTCACCGTCTCGCCCTTCACCTCGGGCTTTGCCGTCGCCATCGGCGCGCTGACGCAGGCGGTGACGCGCATGGTCGCCGACAATTTCGTCGAGCGCTACAGCCCGGTCGACGTGGCGCGGGTCCTGCTCTCCATCCTCGGGCTCGGCGCGCTCATCGTCTTCTTTTCGCCCGATCCCTGGCTGTCGCTCGTCGGCTTCGGCCTCATGGGCATCGGCACGTCGGCGATCTTCCCGCTCGCCATGTCGGCGGCGGCGCAGCGCACCGACCGGCATTCGGCGGTCAATGTCGCCGCCCTCGCCCAGACCTCGTTCAGCGTCTTTCTCTTCGGCCCGCCGCTGCTCGGCTTCATCGCCGAGCATTTCGGCATCCGCTGGTCGTTCGGCATCGGCCTGCCGCTGGTGGTCCTGAGCCTGTTGACGGCCAGCGCCCTTGGCCGCCGCCCGATCCCGCATGCGGTGGAGTGACGCGATGACCTTCGCCCCGCACCACCGGCTCTATGCCTGCTTTTTCCTGTTTGCGACGATCACCGGCGCCATGTATTCGCGCCTGCCCGACATCCAGTCGGCGCTCGGCGTCAACGAGGCGCAACTCGGCCTCACGCTGATCGGCGGCGCCATCGGCTCGCTGATCTCGCTGACCTTCTCCTCGCCCGTCATCGAAAGGGCCGGGGCGCGCCTCACGTGCCTCGTCACCCTCATCGGCTCGACGCTGTTCTATTCCAGCGTGCCGTTCATCCATTCGGCGCCGCTCGCCTTTGCGGCCCTCTTCTGTGCGGGGTTCCTGTCGGGCGCCATGGAGATCAACCTCAATGTCGAACTCGGCCGGCTGGAAGCGCAGTACAAGCGCGCCATCATGAGCCGGGCCCACGGCTTCTGGAGCCTGGGCTTCTTCGTTACCTCGCTCGTCGCCGCCGGTGTCAGGCAGGCCGCCATCCCCGCCACCTGGCATCTGGGCGTCGCCTTCGTCCTCGTTGTCATCGCAACGCTCGTGTTCGTCACCGGCATGACCAATGCGCCCAAGGCCCCAGGCGAAGACCAGGACAAGGCGCCGCGCATCGCTTTTCCCAATGCCGCGCTCGTCCCGCTCTGCCTTATCGGCATCGCCGCCTTCCTCGTCGAAGGGGCGGGCGTCGACTGGTCGACCATCTACATGCGCGACGTCTTTGCCACCGAACCGTTCATCGGCGGGCTTGCGCTCACCGCCTTCACCTTCGTCATGGCGCTCGCCCGGCTCTATATCGGCCCAGTCGTCGATGCCTACGGGCCGCGCCGCGTCACCGCGGTGCTGCTGGCCCTGTGCATCGTCGGGCTCGTTGCCGTCTGGCTCGCGCCGAGCCCGGTCGTTGCCGTCATCGGTTTCGCGCTGATGGGCGGCGGCTGCAGCGCCGTCTACCCGCTCGCCGTTTCGGCCGCGGCGCAGCGCACCGACCGGCCGTCCTCGGTCAACGTCGCCGCCGTCGGGCAGATCACCTTCGTCATCTTCTTTCTGGCGCCGCCGCTATTGGGGTTCGTCGCCCATGCGGTCGGCATCCGCTGGTCCTACGTCATCTGCCTGCCGCTGGTGATCCTGGCGATCCTCATGGTCAAGGCGCTGCCGGCCAGGGCCAAGCCGCCACAACCCGGCCAGATTGTTCCGGAACCCTTGTCGCCCAATGGCTGAGCTGCCGCCCATCGTCGATCTGAGGCAAAGCGCCACGGCGCTGCGCATCCAGCGCGGCATCATGCGGCTCCTGCGCGCTCAATACGATGTCTGCTGCTTTGCCGAAGTGCCGCTCGCCAATGGACGGCGCGCCGATCTTCTGGGCGTCGGCCCGAAGGGCGAGATCTGGATCGTCGAGATCAAGTCCAGCCTCATCGACTTCCAGGTCGATGCCAAGTGGCACCACTACAAGGACTTCTGCGACCGCTTCTATTTCGCCAAGCCGCCCGAACTCGATCCCGACATCTTCCCTGAAAGCGAGGGGCTGATGGTCGGCGACAGCCACGATGCGGCGATCCTCAGGCACGCGATCGACGATCCGCTCCCCGGCGCCCGCCGCAAGGCCATGATGCTGAAACTCGCGCGGCTCGGCGCCGACCGCATCCACACGCTGATGGACCCGGACGGCAATATTGCGGGATTTCCGTAAGGAAAAACAAGCTGGGCCCCGGCTCAAGGCCGGGGAGGACTCGTTGAGAGTATGAGATGGAAGCTCGAAGATCGAGGATTGAACTCAATCCAACCACGAGTCCTCCCCGGATTTAATCCGGGGCCCAGCTTTCCGATTCCGCCACGAACCCGAACTTCGTCGAGCCCCCCTACTCCCCGCTCGGTTCGGCGTGCACCGTCTCGCTCACCTGTGGCATCACTTTTGCCGTCACCGGCGCGTTCAGCGCCGTCAGTTCTTTTTGCAGCGCCGTCATGATGGCCAGCCTTCTCGCATCGCTGTCGGCGCTGTTGAGCAGATGGCCGAGCTCGATGCTGAAGGCGGCATAGGCATTGTTCCAGTCGGAGGCCATCTGGGCCGGATCGATGCGCTGGCGTTCCGGCCGGGCGACGCCGGCAACGCCGTTGGCCTTGAGATCGAACGCATCGTCGAGCAGCGGCAGCACGACCTGGTCGCCGCCGAGGCCCGACGTGACGAGCGCTGCGCGCAAGGCGGCGCGCTCCTCGTCCTCGCCGTGGGTCAAAAAGATCGCGCCATGCGCCGGCAGCCGCTCCTTGATCCAGTTCATCAGTTCGGAATGGTCGGCATGGGCCGAATAATTGCCGAGACTGCGGACGCGCGCCCGCACCGGCACTTCCTCGCCGTGGATGCGCACTTCGCGCGCGCCCGACTGGATGATCTGGCCGAGCGTGCCCGGCGCCTGGTAACCGACGAACAGCACGGTGGCATTGGCGCGCGGCAGGTTGTTCCTGAGATGGTGCTTGATGCGCCCGGCATCGGCCATGCCCGAGGCCGACATGATGATGGCGCCGCCCTTGATCGCGTTGATGGCCTTGCTCTCTTCCACCGCCTCGACGATGCGGAAGCGCGGATCGTTGAAGAGCTCGTCGGCGTCGAGCTCGCTGTCCTCGAACATGGCGGCGTATTTCTTGTAGACGGCCGTCACTTTGCTCGCGAGCGGACTGTCGAGGAAAACCAGGCTCGGATTGATCTCGCCCTGCTTGATGAGCAGGCCGATATCGTGCAGCAGCTCCTGGCTGCGCTCGACGGCAAAGGCCGGAATGACAAGGTTGCCGCCGCGCCCCAGCGCCTCGTTGATCTCGTTCTTCAGCGACTCGCGGCGCTGTTCGAGCGTGTAGTCGTCGCGCTCGCGCCCGCCATAGGTGGATTCGCAAAGGATGTAATCGAAGCCGGAAGGGGCATCGGGGTCCTTGTAGAACACCTTCTCGTCGGGCCCGATATCGCCCGAAAACAGCAGCGTCACCTTGCTGCCGTCGTCATCGGCGACCTCGACTTCGATCGAGGCCGAACCGAGGATATGGCCGGCATTCCAGTAGCGCGCCCGCACGCCCGGTCCCGGCGTGATCCACTTTTCGTAGTCGACACTCTCGCGATGCTTCAGCGTCTCTTCGGCATCCTGGATGGTATAGAGCGGGGCCACGATCGGCTCGCCGCGCCGGCCGCGCTTGCGGTTTTCCTGGTCGGCATCGCTCTCCTGGATGCCGGCGGCATCGAGCAGCAGGTATTCGAGCAGGCCGGCGGTCGGCGCCGTCATCCACATCTTCCCGCGAAAGCCGTTGTGGACGAGCTTGGGCAGCAGGCCGCAATGGTCGATATGGGCATGCGTCAGCAGCACGTAGTCGATGGCCTTGGGATCGAACGGATCGGGCTTGAGGTTGAGGTCGCGGACCGACTTGTTGCCCTGGAACATGCCGCAATCGACAAGGAACTGCCCGCCCGGATGCACGACGCGATAGCACGAGCCGGTGACGGTGCCGGCGGCGCCGTGGAAATTGAGGGTCACGGTCATGAAAAACTCCGGTTCGGACGAGCAGGAGATGGGCGCAACGGCCTCGATCCCTTCCCTCTCCCCTCGTGGGAGAGGGTGCCCCGAAGGGGCGGGTGAGGGGGTGACACGAGCAGGATCAAGCCGCTTACCTTGGCGCGCGCTTGGCGAGGATGCGCTGCAGGGTGCGGCGATGCATGTTGAGGCGGCGCGCCGTTTCCGAGACGTTGCGGTCGCACAATTCATAGACGCGCTGGATATGTTCCCAGCGCACGCGGTCGGCCGACATCGGGTTTTCCGGCGGCTCGGGCTTTTCGCCGCCCGTCGCCAGCAGCGCATTGATGACGTCGTCGGCGTCCGCCGGCTTGGACAGATAGTCGACGGCACCGAGTTTCACCGCCGTCACCGCCGTTGCGATATTGCCGTAGCCGGTGAGGATCACGGCGCGGGCGTCGGGGCGCTTTTCGTGCAGGCGCGACAGGATTTCGAGCCCGTTGCCGTCTTCGAGCCGCAGGTCGACCACGGCAAAGGCCGGGGGCGAGGCCTCGACGGCCGCCATGCCGGCATCGACCGTCTCGGCGATGCGCACGGAAAAGCCGCGCTTGGTCATGGCCCGTTCGAGCCGGGTCAGGAACACCTTGTCGTCATCGACCAGCAGCAGGGTCGGATCATTATGCAACAATGCGTCGATATCACTCATGGCTTTCACATAAGCTCCTGTCGGCAAAAGGTCAAAGCGTCCACCCTCATGTCGCCTGCTCCAGCGCCTTGCGCGGCCAGACGATCTCGACGCGGGCCGAGCCCGAAGCGTCGATATTGTCGAACGAGAGTTTTGCGCCGGTGCGCTCCAGCAAGGTCTTGGCGATGAAGATGCCGAGCCCGAGCCCGCCGGCCTGGGCGGCATCGCTCTGGGCCGAACGCGGGCGCGTCGTCAGATACGGTTCGCCCAGCCGCGCCATCAGTTCGGGCGGGAAACCCGGCCCGTCATCGGTGATGGTGATGATGACGCGCTCGGCCGTCCAGTCTGCTTCGACAGTGACTGCGCTGGCGGCGAATTGCGCGGCGTTCTCGATGAGGTTGCCCAGCCCGTAGAGCAGGCCCACCGTACGCTGCACGACCGGCGCCGGCCCGCTGCCGGCATTGGGCATCACGATCACCGCATGGCCGCGCTCCTGGTGCGGGCGGGCGACCTCTTCCAACAGGTCCGGCAGCGGCACGGCGGCGAAGGGGTCGCCGTCGGCGCCGAGATTTCTGAGCTTGGCGAGGATGGCGCCGCACCGCTGCGACTGCGCGATGATGAGTTCGACGTCCTCGGCGAGGGGCCCTGGCGGCACGTCGTCGCGCATTTCCTTGGCGACCAGCGCAATGGTCGAGAGCGGCGTTCCCAGCTCATGGGCGGCAGCCGCCGCAAGCCCGTCGAGCGCGTTCAGCCGCTCGTGGCGCGACAGTGCCAGTTCGGTGGCGTTGAGCGCATCGGCGAGTTGGCGCGCCTCGTGGGCGACGCGGTTTGTATAGGTGGCGATGAAGACGACGCCGCAGAGCAGCGCCACCCAGATGCCGACGACATAGACGCGATCGAAGAGCAGCGTCGCCGACGGGTCCCAGGGCAGCGGCAGGTGCCAGACCGAGAGCACCGAGGCGAGGACGACGACGAGAAGGACGAGGCCGACCGTGGCGCGCGGCGGCAGGGTCGTCGCCGAGATCGAGACCGGCGCCAGCAGCAAGATGCAGAAGGGGTTTTGCAGTCCGCCGGTCAGCGCCAGCAATCCCGCCAGTTGCAGGCAGTCATAGGCCAGCTGCACGGCCGCCGAGATCGGCGTCGGGCGGTCGCCGGCCCCGAACCGTAACAGGAAGAAGAGGTTCACTGCCGCCGACAGGGCGATCAGCGCCAGGCACGGGCCGAGCGGGGTCGGATAGCGCAGGATGAACTCGACGACGAGGACGGCAACGGTCTGGCCGCCCACGGCGAGCCAGCGCAGCCAGATCAGGGTTTCGAGCCGCAAGGGCCGGAAAGCCGAGGGCAGAAGGCCGGTCTGCTTGTCGACGAGCGTCATGGCGCGGGTGTCCTTTTGAGCCTCATAGGAAGGGTAAAGTCCGATTTCAAGAAACAAAATCGGCAGGCCGGTGCTTGACGACGCTTTTGGAGAGACCACATCGGAAGTGTTCGTGACTGGGAGAACCGCAATGCATACCGCGATTATCAAGCCTCAATGGTCGCCGTTGACCATAGCCCTCATGGTCCTCGGCTTCATCGTTTTCTGGCCCCTGGGCCTTGCCATGCTCGCCTACATCATCTGGGGCGAAAGGTTCGGCGGCTCGGCCGAACGGGCCGACGCCTGGGTGTCCCGGCAGCGGGCCCGCGCCGAACGCTGCGGCCGGCACTTCCGCCGCAACAGCTTTTCCATGAGCTCGGGCAATGCCGCGTTCGACGACTACCGCGACGAACAGCTGAAGCGCCTCGACGAAGAACGCCGCCGGCTCGACGAGGAAGTCAGCGAGTTCCACGACTATATGCGGAACCTGCGCATGGCCAAGGACCGCGAGGAGTTCGACCGCTTCATGCGCGAGCGCAACGGCAACCGCAACAATTACGGTCCCGGGCCGCGTGACGAGCGTCCGCGCGACAACGGCAATACCGGCAACGACGGCAGCCAGATCGACCTCTGACCGAAGACCAGTTTTACCTCTCCTCCCCCCACGACCCTCCAATGTCGTGACCTGGCGCCCCCTCCGGGGCGCCTTTTCTTTACTTCGCCTTGCCGCGCGAATCGGCGCAAATCAGGGTCCATGCGCATGCCGTTCGAAAAGAGCTTTCCTGCAGTCACCGAGGCCTCGGTCGATGGCCGCACGGTCGCGGTCGCCGTCAGGGTCAGCGCGCGGGCGCGCAGCTACCGGCTCACCGTCACCCATCACGGGCGGCCGATCCTTACCGTGCCGCGCCACGGGCGCTGGCGCGAGGCCGAAGCCTTCCTTATCCGCCACAATGCCTGGCTCGCCGCCCGCCTCAAGCGCGCGGCGCGGCCGGTGCCGCTGGTTGCCGGCGAAAGCATTCCCCTGCGCGGCATCGAACATCTCGTGGTGTCGGCGGGCACTTTGCGCGGGCGCGTGACGATCGAGAGCGATGAGACCGGAACGCGCCTCGTCGTGCCCGGCGCGCCCGAACACCAGGCGCGACGCCTCATCGACTGGCTGAAAGCCGAGGCCAAGCGCGACATCGATTTGAGCGTTGCCGAGCATGCCGCGCGCCTCGGCGTATCCATTTCCGGCATCAGCCTTCGCAGCCAATCGACGCGCTGGGGCTCGTGCTCGTCGCGCGGGCGGCTCAATTTCAACTGGCGGCTGATCCTGGCGCCGCCGTTCGTGCTCGATTACGTCGCCGCGCACGAAGTCGCGCACCGGGTCGAGATGAACCACTCGCCGGCCTTCTGGGCGACGGTCAAGCGCACCCTGCCCGACATGGAGCGCGGCCGCGCCTGGCTCAAGGCGCATGGCAGCGCGCTGATGGCTTATGGGGTGGAGGACTAGGGTCCTCGGGAAGGTCTTGGAAAAGACAGCTGGGCCCCGGCTCAAGGCCGGGGAGGACCTGTTGTTAGTATGAAGATAGGACCTCGAATTCAGCGAGTGTCTTCCATCTAACCACGAGTCCTCCCCGGCCTTGCGCCGGGGCCCAGCTTTATACTTCACCCCTCACCCGCCCCCGGATCAAGTCCGGGGGCACCCTCTCCCGCAAGGGGAGAGGGAGACGAGGTGGCACGATCTCGCCACAACCTTCCTTCTCCCCTTGCGGGAGAAGGTGGCGCGCAGCGCCGGATGAGGGGTTCTAATTCTCGAACATGCCGTTGATCAGGTCGGTGATGGTCTGCTGCTTTTCGGGCGGCGCCTGCTGCTCCAGCATTTCCGGCGTCATCTGGCCACCCGTCAGGTCCATCGGCTGTTGCTGTTGCGGCTGCTGCGGCGCCTGCTGCACCGGCTGCTGCGGTTCGGGCTGCATCTGCTCCATCCGCTGCATCTGCTGCTGTTGCTGGGCCTGCTGCGGGGTCAGCTCGTTGGCCGGGATCGGCTCGTAGACCTGCTCGCCGGTCGGCGTCAAAACGGGATTGCCGTTGGCATCGAGCATCGGGCGCATCGGCGCATCGGCCAAAGCCGGGTTGGGCGCGGGCGCGCCGCCATGCGGAAGCGAGGCCACCTGTAGGCCCTTGTGCGCCTTGATCATGAAGTCGCTCCAGATCTGCGCCGGCACGTTGCCGCCCGACAGCGTCGTCTTGCTGTCGTCGTCGTTGCCGAGCCAGACGCCGGTCACCATGCGCGAGGAAAAGCCGACGAACACGGCATCGCGCGCCTTCTGGCTGGTACCGGTCTTGCCGGCGATCTCCCAGCCCGGCAGGTGCGCGCCCTTGCCGGTGCCGACCTCGACATTGCTCGAGAGCATGTCGTTCATCTCGCCGACGACGTAGGGGTCGATGACCTGGCCGGGGCCGCCCGGCGTTGCCTGGTAGAGCACCTTGCCGTCGGCCGTCTCGATCGAGGTGATGACGTTGGCGATGACGCCCTGGCCGCCATTGGCGAAGGGCGCATAGGCCGCCGTCAGCTCGATCAGCGACACGCCGGACGTGCCGAGCGCGATCGAAGGCACGGCTTCGAGCGGCGAGGAAATGCCGAGCCGCCGGGCCGTATCGACCACGACCTGCGGGGTGACGTCGATGGCAAGGCGCGCCGCGATCGTGTTGAGCGAATAGGTGAGGCCTGTCCTGAGCGTCACCGGGCCGGCATATTTGTGCGAGGCGTTTTCCGGGCTCCAGCCCTTGTAGTCGAACGGCGCATCGTCGGCGATCGTATCGGGCGTATAGCCCTTCTCCATGGCCGCGAGATAGACGATCGGCTTGAAGGCCGAACCCGGCTGGCGGTGCGCGGTGATGGCGCGGTTATACTGGCTCTTGGCGTAATCGACGCCGCCGACCATGGCGCGCACGGTGCCGTCGGTATCCATGGCGACGAGCGCGCCCTGCGAGAAGCCGCGCTTCGGCCCCTGGTTGGCCACCGCTTCCTTCAACAGGAACTCGGCCTGCTTTTGCAGGTCCCAGTTGATCGTCGTGTGCACGATCACGTCCTGCTTGATGTCGCCGATATAGGACTGCATCAGCGTTTCGACCCAGTCGGCGACATAGCCTTCCGAGCCGGCGACGCGCGTCGGGATCGGCTGGTTGGGGTCGATCGTGGCGGCGTCCGCCTCTTCCTTGGTGATGTAGCCTTCCTCGGCCATGGACTGCAGCACCAGCTTCTGGCGGGCGGCGGCGCGGTCGGGGTGCGATTTCGGATTATAGGCCGAAGGGCCCTTCAGCGTGCCGGCAAGGGTCGCGGCCTCGGCCAGCGACAGGTTGCGCGCCGATTTGCCGTAGTAGGTCTGCGCCGCCGCTTCGATGCCATAGGCATTGTGGCCGAAGAACATGCGGTTGAGATACATTTCAAGGATCTGGTCCTTGGTGTAGTTGCGCTCGAGCCAGAGGGCGAGCACCGCTTCCTGCACCTTGCGTCCGAACGTCTGGTCGGGGGTCAAAAACAGGTTCTTGGCGAGCTGCTGGGTGATGGTCGAACCGCCGCGCTCGACGCCGCCGGCGCGGAAATTGTCCATGAGCGCGGCAACGATGCCGATCGGATCGACGCCGAAATGGCTGCGGAAGCGCCGGTCTTCGATCGAGATCACCGCCAGCGGTACGTAATAGGGCAGTTCCTGCAGCGCCACGGCCTCGCCGCCGGTCTTGCCGCGGTTCGAAATCAATTGCCCGTCGGCGGCGACGATGCGGATATTGGCCGGGCGCTCCGGCACGGCCCAGGTATTGGAGGCCGGCAATTGCGCGGCGAAATAGACGACGATGCCGGCGACGGCGATGCCGCCCCAGCAGGCGAGGATGAAGGCCCAGTAGAACAGGCGGAAGAGGAACCCGCCGGCCGTGCGCTTCTTGCGCTTTTTCGGGCCGCGGGCGGGCTTGGCCTTGCCGCGCACCGGCTTTTTCGGCGGCTTGCCGCCGCCACCACCGATCGGGCCGCCGCTGCGCTCGTCGTCGACGAACGTGCCGACCGCCGCGCCCATCGTCGGTTCCACCCGGCTGCTGCCGCGCGGCGCCGATTTGCCCGCCGCCTTGCCCGTGGCTTTACCCCTGGCACGCGGCTGCGCACCGACGCGGTCGTCGGAGGTGATGCGAAATTCCATGAACCGAGCCCCGGGCCTTTCCGTCATTTCGTGAATAGTGTGCCAAGTGGCGGCATTCGCTCTAGTCGCTCTAGCAGCTTCAGGCGAAAAGGCGAAGCCTTCCGGCCCGCCTGTGCATGGCTTTCGCTATCGAAGGAAAATGTGGCCGGTTTATGGGACGGCGCCGCGGTTGACGGGCTCGTGTTGCGGTGCGGTCACGCCGAAGCCCCGGCCTCATGGCGCTCCGGCGCTGCCAAAAGGCCGCTTGCAGCGCCCCGCTTGCCGGGTACGATCGATTTGCACACAAATGGTTTTGAACCGAGGGAGGACGGCCCTATGCGCAAGCTCATCTACGCCATGACGCAATCGCTCGACGGCTATATCGAGGACCGGCACGGCAGGTTCGATTTCAGCGTGCCCGATACCGAGGTGCACCAGAGCTTCAACGACCTCTTCGACCACGTCGATACGATGCTGCACGGGCGGCGGACCTGGGAGTTGATGACCTACTGGTTCACCGCCGACCAGGACCCGGACCTCGTGCCGGTCGCCCTCGATTTCGCCAAGCGCTTCCAGAAGGCGAAGCATTACGCCTTCTCGCGCACGCTCACCCAAGCCGGGCATGGCGCAACGCTGGTTTCCGGCGATGCCGTCGAAACCGTCAAAGCGCTCAAGTCCCAATCCGGCGGCGACATCACCGTTTCCGGCCCGGGCCTTGCCAGCCACCTCACCCGCGCCGGCCTCGTCGACGAATACTGGCTCTATTACGCGCCGGTCGCGATCGGCGCCGGCGGCAAGCCGTTCTTTCTCGATCTCGACGATCCGCTCAAGCTCGGCTTCATCGACAGCCACGTCTTCACCAATGGCACGGTGCGGCTGCGCTACAGGCGCAACGGTTGAGGCCCGATTGCGGCACGGGGCGGAAGACCCTATCTTTTCCGCTACAATGACCGAAAAGCCCGTCATCGCCATCACCTATTGCACGCAGTGCAACTGGCTCCTGCGCTCGGCCTGGATGGCGCAGGAAATCCTGTCGACCTTTTCGACCGATATCGGCGAGATCCGGCTGGTTCCCGGCACTGGCGGCATCTTCACCATCACCATCGACGACCTCACCGTCTGGGAGCGCAAGCGCGACGGCGGCTTTCCCGACGTCAAGGTTCTCAAGCAATTGGTGCGCGACCGCATCGATCCGGAACGCGACCTCGGGCACATCGACCGCCACGGCCGCGATTAATATTTGATAATATCTGCCAAGGCTGTAAGACTGGCGCCGCTGTTGTAATCGGTGGGCGGCACCGGTCGCTCACTCCCTGGGGAGAGATTAATGCCGCATACGTTCAAAATCCTTTCCGCCGCTGGCGGCGAACACCGCGTACAATTCCTCTACAATTCCGAAGTCATCGTCTGGTCCGAGAACTACAAGTCCAAGGCCAGCGCCCGCAATTGCATCGCCTCGCTGCAAAAGAACGCGCCCGGCGCCGCCACGGTCGATCTTTCGGCCAACGAAAAGGGCTCGGGCTATCGCTTCGAGATCGCCCAGGCCAAGAACGGCGAACATTTCGTGCGCTTCGTTGCCCGCAACGGCGAAGTGATGGTGCGCTCCGAGACCTACACGTCCAAGGCCAGCGCCAAGAACGCCATCGACTCCGTCAAGAAGAACGGCCCCAAGGCCGCAACGGTCGATGAATCCCTGGCCAAGCCGGCTGCGAAGCCCGCGGCAAAAGCCAAGCCGGCCGCCAAGCCGAAAAAGTAACATCCGGCCCATCGCCACGCCGTCATTGCCCGCTTCATGCGGGCAATTGCGTTTGGGGGACCAAAATCCATTCATTATCCGTTCAGACACCGTTCATACATCGTTCATCTGCCGTTCATCCGCCCGGCAAAAATGTGGCAGCGGCCGCTGGCGTGCTGGGCCGCGATCCGCCAATTCATTGAATTCACACGCTTTTGCGAACTTATCCCCGGCCACCCAACCTGTGTTATCCTTGGTTCTGATCGAAAACGACGACACCAGCCGATTTCGACCCCGCCTCTTTCGCCAACCGGGGACCGCAGCTAGAGTGCCCGAACGGGGCAAGGATCGAAGGGATTGAGCGTCATGAACCGTCTGTTTTCGTGGCTGGTCGCCGGCATCGTGGCGCTCGGTCTTGCCGCGCCCGCCGCGGCGCAGAACCTGCCGGACCTCAAGGGTCGCACCATCAAGGCGGTGACCGAAAACGCCTATGTGCCGCTCAATTTCACCGATCCCAAGACCGGTGAGGGCGTCGGGCTCGAATACGATCTGATGAACGAGATCGGCAAGCGCCTCAACGCCAAGGTCGAGTGGAACCTCTCGAGTTGGGACGTGATGATCCAGGCCGTGCACGACGGGCAGTTCGACATCGGCATGGACGGAATCACCATCAATCCCGAGCGCGCCGAGCAGATCGATTTCTCCGACGCCTATCTCACCAGCCAGCAATTCATGCTGGTTCGCGCCGACGAGGACCGTTTCACCGACGCCAAGAGCTTTGCCGCCAATCCTGATTTCCTGGTCGGGGCGCAGGCCGGCACGACGAATTTCTACGTCGCCGTCTATTCCGTCCTCGATGGCGACGAGAAAAATCCGCGCATCAAGCTTTTCGACACGTTCGGGGCCTCGGTGCAGGCGCTGAAGTCGGGCGACGTCGATACCGTCCTCATGGATCAGAGCTCGGCCAACGGCTATATCGGCGCCAATCCCGGCGCCTTCAAAGTCGTCGGCGATCCGCTCGGCACCGAGAGCTTCGGCTTCATCCTGACCAAGGGCTCGGACCTGCTCGCTCCCGTCAACGCAGCCCTGGCGACGATCGTTGCCGACGGTACGCTCGACAAGCTGACCGAGAAATGGTTCTACCAGTATAACGCCGCGCAATAGCCCGGATTTCCGGGGCTCGCGCCTCCCCCTTTTCCTGACGCGAGCCCTTTGACGCCTCATGCCTCCCTATCGGCCGAAACGCAAAACCCGCATGCCCTGGTGGTTGCTCGCCATCGTTCTCATCGGGCTCGTCCTGCTCTGGGCCATCGTTTCGGACGCGACTTACAACCAGATCTTCACCGCGCTTTCCGGCGGTCTCATCACGACCCTTTGGGTCTCGCTCGTCGCCTTCGTGCTGGCGCTGGCGCTCGGGCTTGCCGTCGCCCTCGCCCGCACGTCCGGCGTGCGCGTGCTCTCGGAGATCGCGACCTTTTATACCGAGATCGTCCGCGGCATCCCGGTCCTGGTCTTTCTCTTCTACGTCGCCTTTGTCGGGGCGCCCATGATCGTCGGCGCCGTCAACTGGCTGCTGACGCCCGCCATCGCCAGCGACCTCATGGCGCCGCTGACGGTAAGGAATTTCGATTTCACCTGGCGGGCGATCGTCGCACTCATGGTCTGCTATTCGGCATTCCTGGCCGAAATCTTCCGGGCCGGTATCGAAGCCGTCGACCAGGGCCAGGTGGAAGCGGCCAAAGCCCTGGGCTTCACGCGCTGGCAGATCTTCCGGCTGGTCGTCGCCCCGCAAGCGCTGCGCATCGTGCTGCCGCCGATCGGCAACGACTTCGTTTCGATGATCAAGGATTCGGCTTTGGTTTCCGCCCTCGGCGTGCAGGACATCACCCAGCTCGGCAAGGTCTATTCCTCGGGGACGTTCAAGTTCTTCGAGACCTACAATGTCGTGGCGTTCCTCTATCTCGTCATGACGATCAGCCTGTCGCTGATGGTGCGCGGGCTCGAACATTACCTCAAGCGCAACCATCATCGCCGCTGACGGTCTTGCGCCGGGGCCGGCACGCCCCCACATCACGGCGCGGTGACATTTGCCAACCGGATGGGATCAACGCCAATGCTCAAAGCCTTTGCCCGCCTTGCCCTGCCGCTCGGCCTCGTCGTCGCGCTCGCCGCCTGTTCGAAATCGGGTGAAACCGCGTCGGTCGGCAAGGTCGGCGTCGACTGGACGGGCAACGACATCGTCGTCGAAGCGGTCGCCGATCCCGACGTCAAGGGCGTTACCTGCCATGTCGCCTATTTCAGCCGCAGCCTCATCGACCGGCTGCAGCAGGGCAACTGGTTCGAGGACCCGTCCTATTCGGCGCTCGATTGCGCCGCGTCCGGCCCCGTCACCATCGGCAAGATCGCCATGGACCCCGGCGGGGAGGAAATCTTCAAGCAGAACCGCTCGCTGATCTTCAAGAGCCTGCGCGTCTCGCGCATCTACGACAAGGCCAACGATTCGCTGGTCTATCTCGCCCATGCCCGCGAAATCCAGTTGGGCTCCGGCAAGATGAGCCTGTCGGTCGTGCCGCTCGCCGGGCTCGACGTCACCTGGGCGAACGGCGCCCCGAAATAGCCCGCTCACAAGGGATTTGCGCCGTCCGGCTCGGGGGTGGAACGGCTTCTTGCCGCCCCCGGGCAAAAGACAAAAAGATTTCACGCCCCCGCGTTCCTTTGCCCGGCGCGGACAACGATATTGTCAGCAAAGGCACAGCTTCCCTCGCGGGGCTCCGAAAAGGATAGAACAATGGCAATTCTGATTGGCGATACGGCGCCCGATTTCGAGGCGGAAACCACCGAGGGCCATATCCACTTCTACGATTATATCGACGGGCACTGGGCGGTGCTGTTCTCGCACCCCAAGAACTTCACGCCGGTCTGCACGACCGAGCTCGGCTACACCGCCAAGCTGAAGCCCGAATTCGACAAGCGCGACGTCAAGGTGCTCGGCCTTTCCGTCGACAAGCTGGAAGATCACGCCGGCTGGGCCGCCGACATCAAGGAAACGCAGGGCACCGCCCTCAATTTCCCGCTCATTGCCGATACGACCGGCGAGATTGCGCGCCAGTACGACATGATCCATCCCAATGCCAACAACTCGCTCACCGTGCGTTCGGTCTTCGTCATCGGGCCGGACAAGAAGGTGAAGCTCAAGATCGAATACCCTGCTTCGACGGGCCGCAACTTCGACGAGATCCTGCGCGTCATCGACTCCCTGCAGCTCACCTCCAAGCATTCGGTGTCGACGCCGGTCAACTGGAAGAACGGCGAGGACGTCATCATCGGCTCGAACCTCGACAACGAGGCGGCCAAGGCGAAATTTCCCGGCGGCTGGAAAGAACCCAAGCCCTATATCCGGATTGTCCCCCAGCCGCAGGGTTGATCCCAATCCCTGCCGAACTGTCGGGGCGGCCCTCGTGCCGCCCCTTTGTTTTGCCCAGACCCCGCCGCTTCAAGCGATCTTAACGCTGCCGGCCTAGCATCCGCCTCCGCGTTCGGGGGACGGGGATGGGCAATCACCGCATAGCGATGAACTGGCCGCTGCTCATTGCGGCCTTCCTTGCCGTTGCCGCTGTGCTGTCGGCCAGGCTGGTCCTGCATGGCGATATCGTGCCGCTGTTCGCCGATACCGACGATGCCATGCGCATGGTCGTCGTCCGCGATTTCCTCAACGGCCAGAACTGGTACGACACCGTCCAGCACCGGCTCGATACCCCGTTCGGCTCGGAAATCCACTGGTCGCGGCTCGTCGACCTGCCGATCGCCGGCCTCGTCGTCATCGGCCGCATGCTTGCCGGCGCCAATGGCGATGTGCTTGCCGCCGTGGTCTGGCCGCTCATCCTGCTCTTCATCCTGCTCTGGCTTTCCGCCCGGCTCTGCCTGAAACTCGTCGGGCCGGAAGGCATGCTGCCCGGCGTGGCGCTGCCGGCATTTTCGCCGCCGATCATGGCCGAGTTCACGCCCGGCCGCATCGATCACCACAGCGTGCAGATCCTGTTGACGCTCGTCGTCGTCAGCCTGACCGTCGAAGCGCTCAAGCGCCCGCGCCTTGCCATCGGCGCCGGCATCGCCGCTGCCACGGCGCTCGCCATCGGCACCGAGGCGCTACCGACGATCCTTGCCGCCATCCTCGCCTTCGGGCTTTTCTGGGTCATCACGCCGCAGCGCGGACCCACGATGCGGAACTTCGGGCTCGGCTTTGCCGGCGCGGCACTCGTGCACATGGCGATTGCCGTGCCGCCGTCGCAATGGCTGGTGCCGGCTTGCGATGCGCTCTCCATCGTCTATGTCGCCGGCGCCGTCGGAGTCGGACTCGCCTTCACCTCGCTGTCGCTATTGCCGCTCGCCGGCAGATCCATGCTGGTCCGGCTCTGCGCCGGGCTCGTTGCCGGCGGGTTCGTTGCCTTCGTCCTGCTCATTGCCTTTCCGGAATGCCGCGCCGGCCCCTATGCCGGCGTCGATCCGTGGCTTGCCGCCAACTGGCTCGATGCGGTGGTGGAAGCGCGCCCGGCCTGGGAAAGCCTCATCCTCATGCCGGCCTATACGGTGGCGGCGCTGCTGCCGATCGTTGCCGCGCTCATCGCCATTGCCGCAAAGCTCCGGCGCGGCCGGGCGAGCGCCGACGACGGCGCCTGGGCCATCCTCGGGCTCTACCTGCTGCTCGCCTTCATCGTCGCCATGGTCGAGGTGCGCGGCGCCCGCATTGCCGGCATCATCGCCGTGCCGGTCGGCGCCTGGCTCATCGTGTCGGCGCGACGGCTTTATCTCGAGCGCCCGCGCCCTATCCGTATTGCGGGCCTCATCGGCTCCTGGCTGCTGTTTGCCGGCATCGCCGTGTCATCGGCAATCGCCTCGGTTTCGCTGCTGCTGCCACAGGTCGGAGGCACCATGGGAAACAGCAGCACGCTCGCGCAGGCTCCCGCACAGGACCGGCAGGCCTGCCTGATGCCCGACGCCTACAAGGCGCTCGCCGCGCTGCCGTCGGGCCAGCGCCTGCTGACGCCGATCGATATCGGCTCGCACGTCCTGCTCTATACCTCGCATTCGGTCGTGGGGGCGCCCTACCACCGTAACGCCGATGGCGTGCGCGACACGTTCCGCTTCTTCAACGGACCGGAGGCCGAGGCGCGCGCCATTCTCGAAAAGCGCAGCATCACCTATGTCGTGACCTGCCCGGCGCTGCCGGAAATGCGCGGCCTGGCGCAGATGGCGCCGGATTCATTCATCAGCCTGGCCGAAAAAGGCGAGACGCCGGCCTGGCTCGAGGAACACACGCCGCCCGGCGCCACACTCAGGATCTATCAGGTCCTGCCTTCACCCAATCGGTGAGGCCGAGTTCGGCCTGGAGCTTGCGCGTCAGCTTGCCGGCGATGATGCGATGGGCCTCGGTGATGTAGGCCTTGAGATCGGCATCCGTGAGCTTTGCCGCCGGCGTCACCGAAACCCACTGGCCCTTGGCAAGATAGGGCGCCTGCACCACGCCCTCGCTATCGGTCAGCATATCGAAGCTGAAGGCGTTGACCTTGAAGCAGAGGGACGCCGGGCCGGGGCTCAGCATGGCGAACATCTTTTCGCCGACCTTGGCGACGGAAGAATCGCCCCACTGGTGGACGATCGAAACCGCCGGCAGGCTTAGCGCGAAAGCCTCGAAGCCTTTCTGCGTCAAAAGCCTCATGGCCATCCTCAGAACTCACCGGTGCTGACATAGCGGCGGGAATGGCGGGCGCGCCCGAGCAGCGCCAATAGCGCACCAGGAATGCCGATCACGGCAAAGGCTGGCGCATTCAAAATCGCATCGAGCAGAGGCACCAGCACGGCGCCGAAGAGCCGCGATGCGGCAAAGCCCTGCACTGCCGCAAGGCTGGCCGCATTGAGCATGACCCAGAGATCGGACAGCGGCGTCAACACGAGCGCATTGGCGGCCAGCGACTTGGTGCCGTCGATGACGGCGAGAATGAGAGCGATGGCGAGGAGCCAAGTACCGATTATGCGTAAAATGAGTCGCATTAAAACCGCAAAGCCATATCGAGAAAGCCGAAGCACCGGTGCTTGGGCCGCCTTTTTTGGCACGATGGCGCCACCGGCTACAAGCTCGGCTGCCGCAAAGACAAAACAATGGCTTTGTCCTGTTCGTGATCCCTTGCGGTCGGCGCTTTCATCGCTATAGTGCGCCCGCCTGCGTTCGGCCCAAGCGGCCGGAGGCATTGCGGAGAGATGGCCGAGTGGTCGAAGGCGCACGCCTGGAAAGTGTGTAGGCGGGTAACCGTCTCAAGGGTTCGAATCCCTTTCTCTCCGCCACTTCCCATCCTTCATCGATGTGCCACGGCGGTGGCCGATGCCACGCTTCGAAAGCACCGTCAGATCAGACGTGTGCTGCCCTGGCCCGTCCCCTGATAGCCGAAAGTGCGAAAAGCAGCAGCATCGCGCCGGCCGCAAAGCCGGCGAACACCACTACGAAACCGACCACCCAGCGGCTCCATGGCAGAATTTCGAGGTCCTGCCCGAGCCAGGACGAGGTCCCGAAAAGATGAATCGAGCCATCAACGCCATCGGCAGCGCCAACTCTGATGCGCTCCTGCTGCTCCAGCACTTCGGACGGCGCTTCGCTCAACCAGACGGTCAGGCTGCGTGCCTCGTGGGCCATAAGGGAACCCAGCCTCACGCTGGTCGGCGCCTTTTCGCGCGACACGACTGGTAGTGCGTTACCGGCTTCGTCCTCCACCCCGATCATCGCCGGCGCCATGAACACGACATCGTCGATCTCGGCGTCGGTGTTGTTCACCACCCTGACCTCGGCGACGCTGCGATAATCCTCGATACCAAGGATGAGCTGCAGCGCGGGCACGTTCTCGATCACCCGCGCGACGACGCTGGGATTGATCAAGCGCGGAATGATCAGATCCTTGAGTTGCCTCTGGCCGACCTCATCGAGGCTCATCCGCAGCCCGACATCGGCTCCTGCCCTCGCTTCGATCTGCCGCAGCAGCCCTTCGGTGAGATCGTTCCGGTCCACCCGGAACCCTTTGGGTACCGCAAATTCGTGCAGTTTCACTTCGGCAAGCAGCGGCCCGGCGGAAATTCCCCGCAACCCGCCGCTCAGCGCCGCCATGCCGACCACCGACGCGATCAAAAGCGCCGACAGCACCCCCACACCCAGCACCGACCAACGCATCGCAATTCTCCTTCACCACCCTGGGCCCACTTTTCCGGAGGGCGGAATTCCTACGGCCAGATCGCCTCGCTGCGCCCCGACTACGGCAAAGCCGGTATGACCGGCATCACGCCCGGCCCCATCAGGCCCGGCGGCAGCGACGGCACGGCAGATGGCGGTGATGACGCCGTTCCCGCCGGCTGGAAAAGCTCGGCAGCCGGGACCAGGAACGGAGCGCTCCGGCTCGAATCGAGCAGGAACGCCCACTCGTTCGTCCGGCTTGCGATCGCCTCCGCCATCTCTGCGCCGGCACTGCCCGGCATGGCCTGCACATCGAAGGTCACCCAGGTTTCGTCGCCCTGCTGTTCCGGCCACGCGGTGACCTGCAGGCCGTCGACAGTTTCGAAAACCACGCGGCGTCCGGCAGTCCGTTCTTTTGTAGCGGCCCGCACATCGAGGGCCGCTACCGACACCACGCCTCGCGCCATCGACTTGATCGCTTCGTCGTTGGCGACGACGCTGCCGGGCGCCGCCAAGTCGGCAGCAACGAAATCGAGAGCATAGGCAATTCCGCCATCCGCCGGCTTGGACGCATCAACGAGCAGTTTGTCGCCGTCATAAAGACTGACCCGGCGCACTTGCGTCGCCGGTATGCGCATCACCGTGCCGATCCACCCCCCCAGGTCGTCCGGCAAAGTGACTACGCCCTCGACGAGCCAGGCCCGCGGTTCGTCGGCAACCCGGATGAAGCTGCCGCCACCGGCACGCGCACCGATGCTGGCGCTTTGCCGTCCCACGATCAGATCGGCCAGAACCGCGCCGGCGTCATCGCGCAGGCTGACATGGCTCGAGGCCGCGTCCGCAGCCGTACTATCCTCGACTCCCAGAAGCGGGAAAAACGCCGGGCGCTCGGTCTTGGCCTCCCAGCGCCGCAGGGATGCGACTTCCGAGATCAGGCGGTTCGCAAGTTCGTCCGCCACCGGGTAATCGCCATGCTCGGAGGCAATCCAGCGCCCGCCCTTCCGCTGCAGGGTCAGTTCGTAACCCGGCCGCGTAATCTCGATGCGATCGAGACCGGCCGCCTCGCCGGACAGCGAAGTGAATACCGGCCGCCCGCGTTCCTCGAAGCCATCGGAAACGCGTTGACCGGACGACCAGGACCAGAAGGCGGCGACGCTGGCCACCAGCGTCATGCAGGCGAGAAGGACAATGGCGCGTATCGACATTTCAGCCTCGTCCCATCTGGATTTTCCGCCGGTAGCGGCCGAGGCGGAACCGGCGCCACCCGGCCAGCAGCGCCGTAACCGCCGCCAGCAGGAGCGGCACCAGCGCGATGTTGAGGAACTTCAGCCAGTTCTCCAACCGCTCGATGTCACGCCGCAACGCCGCGCGGACATCGCGCAATTGTGTGCGCAATTCCACCAATCGGGCGTTCGATTCGGCGATGGCCTGGCGCTGTTCCCGCGACGCCACGATCGGATCGCCGCCCGCGCCACCCTGCGTGGCGTTCTGGAGACTCGTCAGTTGCGCCTGCACCTGCTCGAGTTCGGCACTCAGGCGCTGCTCGGTCGACCGATAGGTTTGCTCGGCATCGACCTGCATCGCATCGATGAGGGTGAAGGGGCGGTAGGCAATGCCTCCGGCCCGGATCCCCGCCAACACGTCTCCACCCGCAAGCGCCTCGATGGCATTGAGCACGAAATCCGAATTGTTGGAGTTGAATTGACCTTGCTTGTCCACGACGTGGCTGTCCGCCAGCATGTCGGCATCGGCCACGACGATGGCGGAAATCTCCCCTTCTGCGAGCGGCGTGCCGGACGCCTCCACGCCGTCCGGAGGCTGGCCGCCGGTATAGGCGCTCCTGGCAGGCCCGGAAATCCGCACCGCCAGGTTCTGGCGCACGCCTGAAGCTGCAAAATTGGACAGATACACATTGGGATCGACACGCCGGATGACCTGCGTCTGTTCCAGCAGCATTGAATTGGCCGACGACTGTATCAACGGCGAAACCTTCGTGCCGGCACCGGCCACGGGGACCAGCGCACCGGCAGTCGACATGCGCATGATTTCGAGCTGGCTGGTGATCAAGTCGTCCGGGTCGAGGGCCCGGCGATCCACCCGCAGCCACGGCAGGTAGGGTGCCACCACGCGCTGGCCGCCCGCCGTCCCGATCGTCTGGATCGCCATGTCGCGATCGCCGACGATCTTGCCGGAATCCATCGATACGCCCCAAGCGGACATCAGCGGTTCGAGCGAGGAGCCAGGCTCCAACGGCACGGCGGGGTTGGTTGGACTGGGCGGGGACGTCTCGGCCAGCGGATCGACAAACAGCAGCACCGGCCCGCCCTTGAGCGCGAACTGATCGATCGCATAGAGCAGACTGGGCACTGGCCGTACCGGATGGACGACGATCAACACGTCGGTATTATCGGGAATGGCCGTGGCCTGGGTACCGATACGCTGCACGGTGAAGTTGGCGCCGATGAGATCGAGAATGGCCCAGGGCCGCCGCCCTTCCTCCATCGATCCGAACATGCCGATATCGTCAACGACCGACACCACCGGCTCCTTCAGTTCAGCGAGGCGATAGACCAGCCGCGCCAGATCGTATTGCAGAAGGTCGTCGCGCCCCGGGGCAAGGAAGGGAATAGCTTCAAGCGAATCCACCATATTGGTGCCGACGAGGCCAAAATAGCCGCGGTCACCGCTCTCCCCGAGCGGTACGCCCTGCAATTGATAGCCGAGCGCTTCATCCTCTTCTGGCGAAAACGGCTCGACATCGACCGTCACCACCCGCAGCTTGTTTTGCGCCAGACGCACGAAACCATCGAGCAACTCGTTCACCCGCCGGTCGTGCACCTGCAGGCTCGGAACGGACGCGATCAACGCCGGGCTGCGGTAAAGCCGCAAGGTGATCGGCTCATCGATAGCCTCGAGGATGCCGCGGGTCGTCGGGCTGAGTTCGTATAGCTGGCGTTCGGTCAGGTCGATGCGCGCATCGACCAGCGCCGTTGTTGCAAACGCGTTTATTGCCACAAAAAACACGACCCCCAGCGCCGCGCCGATGCCCGAAAGCAGTTCGGGACGAACCCACCGCACATTGTCCGCCCGCATAGGCCCGAAAGCCTTGTGCCGATTGAGGACCAGCACGTTGAGGAACAGCATCAGGACGATGAAGGAGACAAAGAAGATCACATCGCGCAGGTCGAGCACGCCACGACTGATCGCCTCGAAATGCTTGGCGAAGGACAGCGAAGAGACGACATCCACAACTGCCGGCGACGCCCAGCCCTTCAGTGCCGCGGTGATGGGGTCGAGGCTCGCCAGCAGCATGACGAAACCGGCGGTAACCCCGAGCACGAAAGCGCTGATCTGATTGCTGGTCAGCGCCGATATGCAGCAGGCGAGCGCCAGGAATCCGCCGCCCATCAGGAAGCTGCCAACATAGCTTGCGAGAATCACCCCGTTATCGGGCTCGCCGAGGATGTTGACCGTGATCCAGATCGGGAAAGTCAGCGCCAGGCCCAGACCGCTGAACAACCAGGCGGCGATGAACTTACCGGTCACGGCCTGCCAGGTGGAAACCGACAGCGTCATCAGCAGTTCGATCGTGCCCGTGCGCCGTTCCTCGGCCCAGAGCCGCATGCCGATGGCGGGCATCAGCACCAGGTAGAGCCACGGATGAAAACCGAAAAAGCCCGACAGATCGGCTTGCCCGCGACGCAGGAAGCCGCCGATCTCGAAGGTCAGGGCGCCGGCCGCACCCAGGAACACGACCAGGAAGATCACGGCCAGGCTGGTGGCGAAATAGGAGGCGAACTCACGCCTGATGACGCTGTACAGAACTCTCATGCCCGTTCACACGGCTCCGGCCCGAGGTGCGGTCAGTTGGCGGAACACGGCATCCAGATCGCCGCTCTCGGTCGCGATATCGACCGGCACGACCTTGGCTTCACACAAAACGAGGGAAATGGCGTTGACGAGCGCCGCGTCGGTGGGCGGGCGGATCGTCACGACCCCGCCGCCATCCGCGCTCACCTCGACGCCGATCTCTGGCGCCGCGGCGGCAAGTACGGCCTTCACCCTTTCGGCATCCACCGCTGTCATCCGCATCCGCATTTGCCGGCCGTCCGGCGCCAGCGCCCGCAACGCCTCCGGCGTGCCGTCGAAAACGATTCGCCCACGATCGACGACCATTGCCCGGTCGCACACCGCCCCCACCTCCTCCAGGAGGTGCGTGGAAATGATGATTGCCTTGCTGCGCCCCATGGCCCGGATCAGTTGCCGCACCTGAAATTTCTGGTTGGGGTCGAGGCCATCGGTTGGCTCATCGAGGATCAGCAGGTCGGGATCGTGCAATACCGCCTGCGCCAGGCCGACGCGACGTTTGAACCCCTTGGACAGCGTTTCGATGCGCTGGTGCAGGATGATCTCCAGCTCCAGTTGCTCCACCACTTCAGCCAAACGTGCCTGCCGCCGCGCCCCCGACAGGCCGCGCACCGAAGCAACGAAGCCGAGGAACTCCGCCACGGTCATCTCGCCATAGAGCGGGGAGCCTTCAGGCAGATACCCCATCCGGCGCTGACTGCGCAGGGGATGCTGCTGGATATCGTCGCCGAACACCTCGATCACGCCGGAGGATACGGGCACGTAACCAGCGACCATCTTCATCGTCGTTGATTTTCCCGCCCCGTTGGGACCCAGAAATCCCAGGACCTCTCCCGTTTGGAGGGTGAAGCTGAGGCCGTTCACCGCATCCACAGCGCCGTAGCGCTTGTGAAGGTCGCGAACGCTGATGGCGGTTACACGGGCATGGGCGGCAGCGCTCACGAGCAAAGATCCAACCCGCAGCGTGAAAAGCTCCGGCTGGCTACGCCCCCGCTCGAGATCGATGAATACAAGCCTTCCCTCCGGACCCTACCTGCCGATAACCCGACCATACTGGGCCAAAAGCCAGCACTGTCGCAATACCCCGCGAACCGCAGGTAAACTATTGTTCTATATGGAAGACAGGAGGACGCATCGGCTCGACTTCATGGGGGTGGTATGGTAGCGTTCGTTGCTGCGTTTAGCGTGGCTCACAGGGTGCCGCCTTTGACGAACAAGATGCGGCGCTCATCGTGTTTCCCTGCATCTCAGTTGGCCGGACTTTCGGAGGAAAATTTTGAATAGGATACAGTTTGGGTTGGCGCTGGGCAGTCTTGCTTTCGCTGTCTCCCTGGGCGCCCCCGCGCTAGCACAAGACGCGAATTTCGGTAAGAGCATCTGGCAGAGCCAGGCAAACTGTGCCGACTGCCACGGCTCGATGGGCGACGGCAATGCCGACGACCCGCGCTCACCGCAGGGCGCCAATCTGCGCGAAACCGGTCTTGATGAAAGTGGCCTGATCGAGGTCATCCTGTGCGGCCGTCCCGGCACCGCCATGCCGCACTTCGACCCCAAGGCTTATACCGATGATCGCTGCTACGAGCTCACCAAGGAGGACCTTGGCGATATGGTTCCGGTGGCCGGAGCCATGGCGATGACCAAACGGCACGCCACGGGCCTTGCCCGCTTCATCCTCGAAGAGTTCGCAGGCAAGGGGGCCCCGACGGCCGAGCAGTGCCGTGCGCTTCTGGGCCCCGACAGTCCGCGCTGCGTCAACTATCCCTGAGCGGACATAGCCTCGATCGATATGGAAGCGGCGCACCATCGGTGCGCCGCTTGCTTCATGGGGCCGGGCGCGGCGAAAACCCCGCCGGCAGCTCGGCTTCTTCCAGCTTGGTATCCTGCATATTGGCGGAAAACAGATTCGCCGAACGCAACCGCGTGAACGAGAAATCCGCGCCGACCATATCGGCATCGCGGAAGCTGGACCCAAAGAAATCCGCCCCCCGCGCATCGACGCCGCCGAACTTGGCCCCGGTGAAGTTGGCGCGATGGGCGACGACATAGACCAGCATCGCCTTGCTGAAATCCGCCCGCATTGCCTGCGCATTGTGCATCCACGAACTGTTGAGATCCGCGCCGGTGAAATTCGCATCGTTAAGGCGGCTGTCGCGCAGATCGACGGCACGCATGCTGGCGCCCGAGAGATCGGCACGAGTAAGCCGGCTCGAACCGGCGAGCGCGCCGTTGAGGTTGGCGCCGTTGAGGTTGGCGCCGTCGAGCAGGCTGCCGAACAGCATGGCCTTGCTGAGGTCTGCGGTTGCCAGCGTGGCGCGGCGCAGGTCAGCACGGTTGAGGTTGGCGCCCGCGAGCTTGGCTCCAGTCAGGTCGGCCTGGGCGAGAACCGCAGCGTGGAGATTGGCGCCGGTGAGATCGGCGCCGGCAAGGTTGGCACCGGTGAGGTTCGCGCGCTTGAGATTGACCCCGCTCAAATCGCAACCAGGGCAGTTCAACGCCTTTTCGACGAGCGGATTGGCCGGCGGAACCGCGCTGGCGGCCAAACCACCATCATCCGGAACCGGCTCGGCGAGGATCGCCTGGAAGCGCGTGCTGCTATCGAACTCCCCCTCCGTCGGTACATTGTTCCAGGCAAGCGCACCCTGGCCGGGCCGACGGTAATTGTTCACCCGCACCTGGAGATCGACCTCTCCCAGTTCCGGATCGGCGACGGATTTGGTGCAGTCGCGCTTCATATAGATGTCCTGGAACGCCGATTCTCCCGCCAGCCTGGGAAGATCCGTGCAATCCCAACCCTCCTCGCCGAATCGGGCGAACATGAAGCCGCCCAGGATCATGCCCTTTTCCCGTTGCGACACCTCGACGCGCGGATCGGTGACCATGCGCAGGCCGGCAAGGTATCCGTTGTCGTCGAACAGCGCCGAGGCGATGACCGGTTGGCCGTTCACCCAGGTGAATTCGTGGCGCATGATCAGCAGATCGAGGCTACGGGCACGCCCGATATATTCCTGCTCGTCGTCATACTCGAAATAGACCTCGTGCAGCCCGGTCGTCGCCTCCTTGCCACACTTGGTAAAGCCGGCCCAACTTTCGAGCTTGATTGAAGGGGGGCCGCCATCGGTTCCGCATGCGAAATCGATGAACTCGCTGGCCGGCAGCGCACTCCAATGCGCGCCGAGCTGGAGGTCCCAGATCGTCGGCAGATGTTGATCGGAGTGCGACGACGACACCGGAGTTTCGGGTGCAGCGGCAGCCTGAAGCGTGGGTTCGTCGCCGATTGCCGCGGTCAGTGCCGCAGGGAAAACCAGCGCCATAGCGCTCAGAACTATGCCCCGGCGCCATCTTTTCACACCCGCTGGCAAGCTTTCCGAATTGCTGTCCATCGCCGTCTCCCCTGGCAAAGAAAGGAGGCGGACTCATGCGAGCCCGCCTCCTGAGATCATTGGTTATCGTCCAATCAAAGGGCGAAAACGTACAGCATCGCGCCCGGGATCAATTGCGTCGCCAGTTCCGGGAACGCATCGGCCCAGCCGGCCTGGGTCACGTTACCGCCGGCCATAACGGCGATGTACTGCTTGCCATCCACCGAATAGCTCATCGGCGGCGCCTTGATGCCGATACCGGTATTGAAGCTCCACAACTTCTCCAGGCTCTGGGCGTCGTGGGCGGAGATTTCACCGTCGACTGTCGCCGTGAAGATCAGGCCGCCCGAAGTGGCGAGCACGCCGGACTGGTTGTCATACTTCGAGTTGTACTTATTGATCACCTTGCCGGTGGTCACGTCGACCGCCGAGATGATGCCGCGGATGCCGAAGTCCTTGATGGCGGGACGGTCGATACCGTGGAAGCCACCCGGACCCGCCGGATCGATACCGCCCGTGGGCAGCGCCTCGACCGGAAGGTTGCGGAACGATGCGCAACCGTCGCGCGCAGCGATATAGGAGATGTGCGTGTCCGGATTATATGCCGGCGTCTGCCAACGCACGCCACCCAGACGGTGCGGGCAGATCGGCTCACCCTGCTCCTCGCCGCGCACCATGCGGAATTCAGGCACGTATTCCTGCACCGCCAGCTTCGGATCGTATTCCAGCGGCTTGCCGGTCTTGGGATCGATGCCTGCAGTCCAGTTCACCTCGTCGACGAACTGGCTGGCGTTCAGGAATTCGCCATTGGTGCGGTCGAGCTGATAGACGAAACCGTTACGGCCCCAGTGCAGCACCATCTTGCGGTCGGTGCCATTGAACGGAGCGTCGATAAGCTGGTGCACGCCCTGTTCGTCATAGTCCCAGGATTCGTTGGGAACGTACTGGAAGAACCACTTGATGGCGCCGGTGTCGATATCGAACGCCACGGCGCTGTTGGAGTAGAGGTTGTCGCCGGGACGGAATTCCGGATCGTGCATCGGGCCCGGCTGAGCCGTACCCCAGATCGTGAGCCGCTGCTCAGGGTCGTACGAACCGGTCGTCCACAGTGCGGCGGCACCGGTCTTCCAGGCACCGTGGTCATCCGCCCACGTCTCGCCGCCGGGCTCATCCGGTTGCGGAATCGTGTAGGTCCGCCACAGCTCCTTGCCGGTTTCGGCGTCGACCGCAGCCAACCAGCCATTGGTGCCAGCGTCACCAGCGGAGTTGCCGACGAGAATCTTGCCCTCTACGGCCAGCGGGGCAGCGGTGAAGTTTTCCTTTTCGACGTTGACATTCGACCCTTTCGGGTGCGGAACGCGAGCGATCTGCTCGTCGAACAGGAACTCGCCCGAATCGCGATCGATGGAGACGACACGCCCGTCCGTGAGGTTGTGGTAGATATTGTTGCCCCACATGGCGATGCCGCGGGTACGCGAGCTCTGGTCCTTGGCGACGGCCGCATCGGCCCGCCACAAGACCTGTCCGACCTTGCCGGAGGAGACATCGACCTTGTAGAAGACGCCGCTGCCGTCGTCGAAATACATGATCCCGTCGTCCACCATCGGCGCGCTTTCGAGGTCGACGTTGCTGCGCCCGATGATACCGGTGGTGACCGGCACCGTGAAGACGACCTTCAGGTCGCCCACATTGTCCTTGTTGATCTCATCGAGGCGCGAATAGCGATGCGCCTGATAGTTCTGGAATGTAGTGAGCCAGTTCTGCGGCTCGGAATCGGCATTGTTGAGGCGCTCCTGCGTCACCTCTGCCGCAGCGACCGGCGCGGCCAGCCCAAGCAGCAACGCCCCTCCAAGTACGGTAAGGGCAGTACTCGCGCGTAGCCCCCCCACGAATCTGTCCAGAGTCATTGATCCTCCCTTCCACAGATAGATCAGCCAAGCCATGGCCCCAGGTCACGGGCATTAAATTCGATATTTCAATGGTTTCCCAAGGTCCCTCTGGCATCTAAGCTGCGTTCTGAGCACGCGTCAACGCCACACCCCCGAACTCCAATGAGTCTTTAGGATGAGAAGCGCCCCATAACCGCTCTTTTCCGGAAGTGGGCCGCCCGTCGTGCAAACCAGCCAATTGACATGCCCGGCGCGAGTGGGCAGCAATTGCGGCAAGTTCGTTGTGCAATTTCGCACGCTGCGTGGGGGACTGAGTGAAACTGTCGGCTGGATTGGGAGGCGTCCTCGGCCTTATCGTATTCGCCTGCGCCGCACCGGCCTGTGCCGAACAGCCAACGTTATCCGGCCCGGCATCCGTCCACGGCGCCGACCTGCTCAGCATCGACGGCCAGCGGATCTTCCTGTGGGGTGTGGATGCACCCGAACCCGGCCAGTTCTGCAAGTTAAACGGACGGGATTGGGCCTGTTACGATGCTTCCCTGCGCCAACTCGAAACCCTCGCCAGCCGCTCCGACATGACCTGCTACCTGATGGGAGAGCCCGACCCGTTCGGCCGGCATCATGGCGTCTGCGAAGTTGCCGGCGAGGACATCAATGCCGAGATGGTCCGCAGCGGCATGGCGCTTGCCTACCCCGAACAGAGCAATGACTACGTGGATGAGCAGGCGGAAGCGATCGCCGCCGGGGTCGGCCTCTGGCAGGTAGGGATCGAGTTTCTGGAACCCTGGGTTTACCGCAGCCTCGCCACCGACAGCACCAACCGTTGAGCCACGCTTCGAAAACCCATTAATGGACAATCACGCCATGGAAATCTCACGCGCCGTGCGCGATCGATCCTATGACTATGTCTTTCGCTGGACAGCGCTAGTCGGGCTCATCTGCCTCGGCGCCGTCGTGCTCTGGGATTTCGGCTTCCTGAGCTACCTCTATGTCGCCGACACCTCCCAGATATCCGCGATCATCACCGGTATCTTCCTGCTGCTCAGCCTGTATTGCCTATACATGCTGGTCGCCTATTCACCGGAACTGCGCACGCTCAACGCCACGATCGACGGTTTCGAGGCGGGCGGCGAGCTGAACATCGCCGACAACGAGGTCCGGGTCGGCAATTACGTGCTGCCGCCGCGCCGGGAGGTGACACAGCACCTGCGCGACGTCATGCGCAAGCATCGCTTCGATCCCGAGGGCAGCCGCGAGACCCTCGTGCAGAGCCTCAGCGCCACACTGCGCGCGCGCCTGCGCGTCGGCATCATCACATCGGATATTCTCTACAAGCTCGGCCTGCTGGGAACGGTCGTGGGGTTCATCGTCATGCTGGGCTCGATCACCAATCTGGGCGAATTCGAGGCCAATACGTTGCAGGCGGCGATGCGTGCCATGAGCGGCGGCATGGCCATTTCCCTGCTGACCACCATTGCCGGCCTCGTCTGCGGCACATTGCTACGCGTGCAGTTCCTTTTGGCCGAGGGGCTGGTGGGAACCATCGTGCAACGCACGGTGCGCCTTACCGAAGTCTTCATCATTCCCTCGCTGCTGAAAGCCAAAACCGGTGTTTGAGCCAGAGGAAGAACCGGGATTCGACGTCCTTACCGACGTCCTGTTCAACGCGCTGGTGGGATTCGCATTCCTGTTCTTTCTCGCTTTCGCGATGATGAATCCGACCAACAAGACGGGCATGATCGACACGAACGTCAAGGTGCTGATCACCGTCTCCTGGCCGGACAACCACCCCGACGACGTCGATATGTATGTCCAGGATCCCGCCGGCAATATCGTCTGGTACAATCGCCGCGAAGCTGGCTTGATGCATCTCGACCGCGACGACCGCGGCCAGTTCAAGGATACGCTGCTCATCAACGGGCAGGAGGTGAATAATCCGCTCAACCAGGAAAGCGTCTCCCTGCGCGGACTGATCGACGGCGAATACACGGTCAACGTCGTGCACTTTCTGGCCAACACGCCCGAACCGTTGAACGTCACCGCCAAGGTCGAAAAGATGATGCCGTCCGTCACCGTCATCTATTATGGCGATATCACCCTCAACGGCACCGGCCAGGAACGCACCGTGGTTCGCTTCACCCTCGAAGAGGATGCGGTCACCGACATCAACACGCGCAAGAAGGACCTCGTGGTCCTTACCCGCGGGGGCAAGACATGACGACCACGGTAGTGCTGCTCGCGCTGGCCTATGGGCTCCTGGCAATCATGCTGCTGCTCATCGTGCTGTCATCGGGCATCAACCTGGTCGTGCGCGCCCTCGCCACTATCGCCACGCTCACGTTCATGTTCACGACCTACTTCACCGTCGGCGAACTGCGCGGCTGGCCATCTGATACCGGCCTTCCGGCCTCGTTCCAGCTGCTGTGGGGTCGCGTCGTCGAGCCGGCGCCGCTGACGCAGGAAAAAGGCCATATCTTCTTGTGGGCCGAAGAACTCGACGAGGACAATTATCCATCCGGCTGGCCACGGGCCTATATGCTGCCCTATAGCAGCGAGCTTGCCGAATTGGTCAACGGCGCCGTCGAGCAGATCGAAGCGGGCGAAACCGTCGCCGGCACGCTGACCAAGGAGCGGGCGCCCCCCGACACTGCCGACCGCATGGCCAGTGAAATGGAGCGCGAGCTGAGCGGCAAACCCAGCAACGACACCTTCGGCGAACGCTACGTACCGTTCGATTTTGGCGATCTCAATTTTGATGCCTTGCCGGAACCGGTAACCCCGGAAAAACTACAATAGCCGCCCAAAACCTGCCGATCTTAGGGTAATCCCCTGAAGTGACCGCCAACCCCTCAGCTTGGGTGATATCTGCGCTCGGCGACCAGGTCCTCGGCCAATGCCAAGCTCCCCACACGCACCGATGCTAGGCAAATAAGGAAAGGGCGCCGTGCTCACGGCGCCCTTGCATGTTACTCGCTGGTCTTCAGCAATTGCGTATCGCGATTGGCGGCGTAGTCGTCCTTGTTGTAGGCCGGCTGCGCTTCCAACTGCTCCTTGCTGGTGTTGACGACGAGATAGCGATTGTTGTTGTCGTCAGCCATCACATTGGCTCCTTCGAAGGCAACCGCTACCTGTTTCGAGCCGATCCCCAGGAAGCCGCCAAAATCGACAATGATGGCATCGATCTTGCCATCGTCGTTGAGGACGAAATCGTTGACCGAAGCGATCTTCTCACCGGCGCTGTTGACCACGGACATTCCCTTGAGATCGTCGCCCTTGAGGGTAGCGAGGTCCACGGGCGAAAGCGTCGACATATCGACCTCAGCCTTGGCCTGTTCCCCGGCAGCCGGTGCCGCATTGTCGGCCGGCGCGCTTGCGGCAGGAGGCTGATCGGCAGCAGGTGGAGTGGCCGGGGGCTGCTCGGCAGGCGGCGGGGCCGGTGGTGGGTTAGCCGGAGCCGGAGCCTGCTGGGCGAAGGCAGGGGTGATCGCCATGGCGGCGATGGCGAGAACAAAGCGGCTGATTTTCATGGTTACCTCCGTTGGACTGTTCGCAGAACTGAACAGCGGAGGAAGCACAGCGTTCCGGAGTCGATGCGTGACGGTGGTTTCGCCTAGCGCAGGTTATCCGGCAGCCAGCCCCAGTTCCTTGCGGATGGCGACGGCACGGTCAGGGAAATTGGTGGCAATCTGCTTTACCGGACGCGACAGCCACAGGCGCAGGTCCTTTTCCTCATGCACGCCGCCGACGCCGAGGCAACCAGGCTCGACGAGGTCAAGGCAGAGCTCGTAGCAGTTCTCGAGGATCGAGCGCTCGACGTTGATGATGCAGCCGGGAATGCTGCGATAGCGCTCGACCGCCTTCACCACGCCGCCCAGCATCTGCACGGTCGGCCGATGGAAGGGCGAGGCGACGGAAGCCTGCGGCCAGAGTTCGCGCACGCGCTCGAGGATTTCCGGCACGAAGCAAAAGAAGCGCGCCCGCGGCCGCATATCGTACTCGTCGAGCAGAGCGATGACCTTCTCTTCCAGTTGCGGATAGGGCGTGGACAGCGGGTCGGTCTTGATCTCGATGCCGATGCCGACGCTCAGAGGCTTCAGCGCCGCCAATACGGTTGCCAGCGTGGCGACGCACTCGCCGTCGCCATTGCGCAGCGGGATCTTGGTCAACTCCGCGGCGGTCTTGTTGCGCACGAGGCCGGTGCCGAGCGTCGTGCGCTCCAGGCTCACGTCGTGCATGACCATCACCTGGTCATCGCTCGACAGGTGCACGTCCAGCTCGACGAAGTCGACACCGAGCGCCGCCGCATTCTTGAAACCGGCAATGGTGTTTTCCGGCCACAGCCCCATGCCACCACGGTGACCAACGATATTGACCATTCCTTTTCCCTTTCGCGGCCGGGCCGCCTGTCGATTTTTACTGAAGCGTGGGATCCAACCGATCGCGCAGCCAGTCGCCGACGATGGTGATGGAAAGTGTCGTCACGACCACCACGGCGCTCGGCGCCAGCAGGATCCACGGCGCGGTATTGAGGTATTGCCGCCCGAAGCCGATCATGTTGCCGAGGCTGCTGGCAGGCGGCTGCACACCCAGCCCCAGGAAGGACAGGCTCGTCTCCAGGAGGATGATCTCCGGGAAGGTCAGCGTTATCGTCACCAGCAGCGTGCCACTGATATTGGGCAGGATGTGCACGAGATAGACCCGCGCCGGCGACGAGCCGAGCTGGCGGACGGCGCGGGCATAGCCCTGCTCCTTGGCCGAAATGGTGAGGCCACGCGTCAGGCGGGCATAGCGTTCCCAGCCGCTCAAGCCCATCAGGCAGATCAGCAGCGGCAGGCTGCTGCCGAAGATCGCCAGCACAGCGAGTGCGATGATCATGAACGGCAGCGACGAGCCCATGTCGGTCAGCGCCATCAGGAAGTCTTCGACCAGCCCGCGGAAATGCGCAGCAATGACGCCGATGGTCGTGCCGATAAGGGCAGAAATGATGCTGGCGGCAAAGGCGATCGCCACGCTCATGCGGATCGAAAAGATCAGCCGGCTCATGACATCGCGCCCAAGTTCGTCGGTGCCCAGCAGGTGCGCAGTGCTACCGCCAAGGCCGAGCGGCGGCTTCAGCCGGTTGAGCAGGTCGGTGGCGTTGATTGCATAGGGAGCCAGTATGTCGGCTAGAACCGACGTGACCAGCATCAGCACGATCCATGCCAGCGCCAGCATGACGAGCGGCGGCCAGTTTTCGAGGAACCGCATCAGGCGACCGGATCGTGCGTAGCTTTCGACGCTGTCGTCCATTTGCTGCTCGCTCCTATTTCGCCCGCGCGGCGGGCGCCAGGCGAACCCGTGGGTCGATGACGCCATAGAGGAAATCGACGGTGAAGTTCGCTGCCACCATCGCCCCGGCAATCAGGATCAACAGCGTCTGCACGACCGGCAGATCGCGGGTTGAGACCGAGAGGATCAGCAACCGCCCTACCCCCGGCCAGGAGAAAATCGTCTCGACGATCACCGAGCCTGCTACCAGGCTGCCGACCATTAGGCCGACGATGGTGAGCGTCGGGATGGCGGCGTTGGGCAAGACATGCGTCACGATCACCTGGCTCCATGGCAGGCCTTTGGCCTGGGCGGCGCGTACGTAAGGCTGCCCCAGCACATCCACCATGGCCGAGCGCGTGAAGCGCGCTATGATGGCGGCACCCGACGTGCCGAGCGTGACGATCGGCAGGATGAGGTCGGTCGGCTTTTCGAAGCCGCCGGACGACAGCCAGTGCAGGGTGACCGAGAACAGGATCACGAGCAGGAAGCCCATGACGAAGTTGGGCACGGCGTGACTGAAGACGGCACCGGCTATGGTAACACGGTCGATCCAGGTGTTGCGGTTGAGCGCAGCGAGGACGCCGAGGGGAATGCCGAGCCCGATCTTGAACACCAGCGCCGGGAGCATGAGCGTCAGCGTCGCCGGCAGGCGGTCCATGATGAGTTCCAGTGCCGGCCGGTCGCTGCGCATGCTGTCGCCGAAATTGCCGTGCAGGATATTACCCCAATAGGTCAGGTATTGCTGCCAGAGCGGCTGGTCCAGACCCCATTCGTGGCGGAAGGCATCCAGCACTTCGGGCGGAGTGTCGGGCGACAGCATGACCACCGCCGGGTCACCTGCCGCGTGCAACGCCAGGAAGGCGAAGGTCACGACGGCGATGATGGTCAGGGCCGCCCGCCCCAGCTTGCCGAGCAGATATTTTCCCATCAGGACACACTCGCAGGTTGTCTTGGAATGCGACCGTGCGCGGCGTGGCAGGCCACCAATTGGCCATCGGGCAGCGGTTCGAGCGCCGGGCGTTCGGCCGCGCAAAGCGACTGCGCCAGCGGGCAGCGCGGATGGAACGGACACCCCGAGGGGACATTGATGGCGTTGGGCGGCTCGCCCTGCGGCAACTTGCGGGGACCGCTGCGACTGCGGCCCACCGCGGCAGGAACCGCATCGAGCAGCATCTGCGTATAGGGATGTTCCGGATTGTCGAAAAGACGCTCGGGCGAGCCCTGCTCGACGATGCGTCCGAGATACATGACCGCCACTTCGTGGCTGATCTGCCGGACGACCCTGAGGTCGTGGCTGATGAAGAGATAGGCGAGGTTCAGTTCGGCCTGCAGCTTTTCGAGGAGCGCCAGGACCTGCGCCTGGATCGATACATCGAGCGCCGAAACGGGCTCGTCGCAGACGACGACCGAAGGGTTCAGCATCAGGGCACGCGCCAGCACGACGCGCTGCCGCTGGCCGCCGGACAGTTCGTGCGGGTAGCGGTCGAAATGATGCGGTTGCAGCCCGACTTCGGACAACAGGTCGCGTGCGCGCTCGCGCCGGTCCGCCGCCGAACCGATGCCATGGATGACCATCGGTTCCATCAATTGCTTGCCGACGGAAAGGCGCCGGTCGAGCGCCGCCAGGGGATCCTGGAACACCATCTGCATGTCGCGCCGTTGCCGCCGCCAATGGGCATCGGCAACGGAGGCGATGGGCTCGCCGTTGAGCAGCGTGCGGCCGCTCGTCGGCGGTATCAGTCCGATGGTCAGGCTGGCGGTGGTGGATTTGCCGCAACCGCTCTCGCCGACGATGCCGAGCGTGCGTCCGCGATGCAGGCGGAAAGATACGCCGTCCACCGCCTTCAGCACCGCGGGAGTGCCCAAAAGCCCTCCCGGCAGCCGGATGTTGTAGTGACGGGCGAGATTTTCCGCGACGAGAAGATCGCTCATGCCATCTCCCGCTTCTTCGCCGTTCCGGCGATGATTTCGGTGCGCCGCAGGCAGGCCGAAAGCTGGCCCGTAACGCTCCCGATGGGCTCGAGCGGCGGCTGGGCAGCAAGGCACGATGGCCCTGCATAATCGCAACGCGGCGCGAAGACGCAGCCGGGCGGCATCGCCCAGGGTTCGGGGACCGACCCCGGAATCGGCCGCGTCCGCTGTCCGCCGCCACTCGGAATCGCAGCCAGCAGGCCCTTGGTATAGGGATGGGAGGGGTGGTCGAAGATTTCGGGATTGCCCCCAGTCTCCATCACCCGGCCGGCATACATCACCGCCACACGATCGCAGTTCTCAGCCACGACGCCGAGGTCGTGCGAGATCAGCACCATGGCCATGCCGGTGTCGCGGCGGATTTCGTTCAAGAGATCGAGGATTTGCGCCTGCACGGTGGCATCGAGCGCGGTGGTGGGCTCGTCCGCCACCAGCAGGCGCGGGCTGCCAGCCAGTGCGATGGCGATCATCACGCGCTGGTTCATGCCGCCGGAAAGCTGGTGCGGATAATCGTAGAGCCGCTGAGAGGCCATGGGAATCTGCACGCGGTCCAGCAGGCGCTTCGCCTCGGCCATGGCGCTTTGCTTGTCCAGGCCCTGGTGCAGGCGCAGGCTCTCGCAGATTTGCGAACCGATCTTGCGAACGGGGTTCAGCGAGCTGCTGGCATCCTGGAAGATCATGGCGATGTCGCCGCCACGGACCTTCGTCATCGCCGCGTCGTCGAGCGTCAGCAGGTTGCGCCCGTCGAACAGGACCTCACCGGAGACCAGCACGCGCGGCCCGAGCAGCCGCAGCGCGGCGAGGCAAGTGATGCTCTTGCCGCTACCGCTCTCGCCGACCAGCCCCACTGCCTCGCCGGGGCCGACCGTGAGGTCGACCCCGCTCAGGGCGCGGAACTGGCGCTGCCGAGTCCGGAAACGGATTTCCAGGCCACGGATATCGAGGAGCGGAGCCACAGCGCGCCCTTGCGTGCCGGCTTTATCCATCAGGCCGTGAACACCAGGTTGTCGGCACGGAAATCGAGTGCGCGGCTCTTGCCCGGCTCCCACGTGAAGCCGCCCTTCTTGGCAAAGAAATTGGCGAGCTGGTGCAGCATCGTATAGGAGGGATCCTCGTATTCGGCGATCTCCAGCATGCGACGGAAGGCTGCCTTGCGCGCTGCCGGATCGGTTCCGGCCAGCAAGATTTCCGATTGCGCGTCGAACTCGTCGTTCTGCCACTCATTGTTCACGCGGACGGTGCCGCCCTTGCCCTGCTGATTGAGGAAAGAGCCAAGCGGGTCGCCGAACTGCGAGGCGTTCGACCATTCGCGCATGCCACGCGGCGAACTCGGATCGTGCATCTGCGCGCCGTTCTCGACCATCTGGATTTGCACGTTCAGGCCGACCTGCGAGAACATGTCGACGAGGACCTGCGAGGTTACGACCTGAAGCGGGTAATAATCGTTTTGCACACGGAACGGGATCGGGCTGCCGTCATAGCCGGCTTCGGCGAGCAGCGCCTTGGCCTTCTCCGGGTCGTAGGCCGGGTTCTGCCAATCCTTGATGAACATGTCGCCATAGGATTCGAACTGCCGCCCCTGCGGCACGATCGTGCGCCCGCCCCAGAGCGTGTCGACGATCAATTGCCGGTCGATGGCATGGGTGATTGCCTGGCGGATTCGGGCATCGGCAAGCGGCTTGTCGTTCTTCACGAACTGCAGGAAGAGCTGGCCCTCGATCACGTCGCCGAGCGTTTCCAGCCCGCTATTGCCGGTGATGATATCCACCTGGTCGGGCGGCAGGTTGGTGATGAGATCGAATTCGCCAGCCATGAGGCCGTTCACCCGCGACGAAGTCTCAGGCACGACACGGAATGTCACCCGGTCGGTATTGGGCAGGCCGCCCCAGTATTCGGTGTGGGCATCGACAACCAGATGCCGGTCGGGGTCGAACTCCGCCACTTTGAACGGTCCAGTGCCGACCGGCGCGCGGCTCCAGGTTTCGTAGTCGTTCACCGCCATGAACGACTTCTTGCCCAGGATATTCATGCCCTGCCGCGCCAGCCGCTGTTCGAGCACGACGTCGGGCTCGCGCGTATGCAGCCGCACCGTGTAATCGTCGACGATTTCGACACGCTCCAGCGTCGGGAACAGGTTGCGAGCCGCCTTCACCACCTTGTCGGGGACGAGCGCCTGCGAGCCGTCACCGGTGATCCCCTGCGCGTCATAGGTGAAGGCCACATCCTCGGCGGTGAAATCGCTGCCATCGTGGAATTTCACGCCCTTGCGCAGGCTCAGCTCGAGCGTCTGGAAGTCGATGCGCTTCCAGCTCTCAGCCAGCATAGGCTTGAGCGACATGTCAGTGCGCCGGTGCAGGTCGATCAACGGCTCGAAGATCGTCGGCAGGATGGTCTCGCCGTTGTTGTTGAGCTCGTTCAGCGGCACCAGCGTTCCGGTGTTCGAAACGGCCGTCACCGCGACGATGAAATTCTTGCGGCGCACTGGCGCTGCCTGCGCTTTCGCCGCAAAGGGAAGAACGGAAACGGCTCCAAATGCGGCCGCCGTCTTGATCAAATCACGCCTTTTCACCGTGCATCCTCCTCATTATTCGGCGTTCTGCTGTACGCTCGCTCTGTATTTTTGATCAATATCGATGACAGATGCATCCTGTCAAGCAAGACAATCATTTCCCGCAACAAAGGCGAACTCCCTTTGAAACCGCACAAAACTTCACTTTTCGCTGCAGCAGGACACATCGAATGCCCGCTGGGACCCGTGGCGATTAGATCAAAATTGATACGATCATGTGACGTTGCGTGGGGCGCGCGCCACCTCCGCTTGCAGGAGCGTCTTCAGCCGCGCGGCAATTTCGGGATATCGACTCGTGAGGTCTTCCGTTTCGGCGGGATCCTCCCCCACTCGGACAAGCCGCCAGTTTTCGGGGTTTGTGTCGGTGAAAGACCCCGCCCCCGCTTTTTTCGAGGGATCGAAGCCGGCAACGATCTTGAACGTACCGTCAAAAGCGATCCGCCAATGCCCCAGGCCTGAAAACACGACGTCCCGCACGTGTTGGGTCGGATCGACCAAAGCCGGCAACAGCGAACGACTGTCGATACCCGGCAATGGCTGCGCTTCGGCCAGGTCGATCATGGTGGCATGCAGGTCGAGGAAGGTCGCGGGCTGGTCGGTCGTCCTGCCGACGGCGATGCCCGGCCCCGCCACGACCAGCGGGATGCCGATCGACGGCTGGTGCGGCTGCGACTTCTTCCAGCGCGCCGCATCGCCCAGCATTTCACCGTGATCGCTGGCAAAGATGATGATCGTCCGCTCGAGTTGGCCAGTCTCACGCAGGAAATCCACATAGCGTCCCAGCATGGCATCGAGGAACTCGACCATCGCAGTATAGGTGCGCCGGATGGCCCGGTGCGTATGCACCTCGATATCGCCAGGATCGGCAGGAAGCGGCGGATCGGCGCCCTCGACCGATTTTGCCATGCTGTGGGTGATGTTCATCGGCTCATGCGGGCCAACGAAATTCACCTGCAGGAACCAAGGCCTGCCGCGATCGAGTGCACGCAGACAGTCGAGGCCGCATTCCCCTACCCAGCCATCCTGATAGGCATCGTCGGGCAGTGGGGAGGGTTCGGTGTTGGTGTAGTTCGCGCCCGCGCGTTCACCTGCTCCCTTGCGTTTCTGCATGTCGGTGACATGGGCCTGTTCGAGCCCGCGCTGCTGCAGCAAAGCCAGGTATGGTTCTTCCTTGCCGGCTGCCCAGGCGGAAAGCGTCGCGTGCTTGCCGGCGCTGTCGAGACCGCCGGTGAAACCCAGGCGATAGAGGCGCGACCCGTCCGCATCTCGATGCAGTCCGTCGGCACCCCAATCGAGTTCGCCCTTCAAAAGATCGACCTTGCCGCAGGTGAGTACGTCGTAGCCCGAGGCCGCCAATTGCCGATAGAAATTTGGGCCATCGAGGTCGATGCTGTGATCGTTGTTCGGCACCGGGTTGCGGTCGTATTCCAGCCCAGTCGCGAGGCAGGCGCGTGACGGCCCGCAAAGTGGCGATGGACAAATAGCATTGCGGAACGTGACGCCCCGCGCCATCAGAGCATCGACATTGGGGGTTCGCACGCGCCCGGCATTTCCCGGCCCCACCCAGTCCGCCCGCAACTGATCGGGCAAGAAGAACAGAATATTGGGGCGCTGCCGCCGATCCATCGTCAAAGCCTCGACCTGCGCCTTCGGGCGCTATGCGAGAAGCCTATGGCAGCCTCGACACCGGTCAACGGCGCCGTTGGTATTAGAAAGTAAAGTTCGCAACACTGTCGCCGAGCCTCGACTGCGCATGACTGGATTGCCCGCGTGAGCGGGTAAAGACGGCACTGCATGACGGATTCGGCAGAAGGCCTGACTAGCCCCCGAACAACCCCTCGGGCCGCCCCTGCACATCGACATCGACGGCAAATAGGGCGCCGGCCAGCGGTTGTGATGCGAGTTCTTCGGGTGTCATGCCCTGCCGTCCGGTGGTGACGTAGAGGGTCCTGAGATCAGGCCCGCCGAAGGCACAGGACGTTGGCCGGGAGACGGGAAGCGGTACTTCCCTGTCAATGCGCCCGTCGGGGGCTACACGAACGATAGCCCCGCCCTGAAAACGGGCATGCCAGATGAAGCCTTCCGCATCGACCGTCGCTCCGTCCGGGCTTCCCGGCAGTTGGTTGGCGGCCAGTACGGTGTCCCAACGCTCCACCTGCGTTCGCGTTTCATCGAGGGTAGCTTTTTCCAGTGCTCCGATGCGGCTGTCCGTAAAGTAGAGGGTGCCACCGTCTGGGGAAAAGCTAATGGCATTGGGGACCGAGATTTCCCGCCGCACCACCACGACGTCGAGATTGGCATCGATGCGATAGAGGCTACCGGTAGGATGGCGTCCGAAATCCCACATCGTGCTGATCCACAGCGCGCCGTTCGCGTCACACTTGGCGTCATTCAGGCGATGCTCGGCAATATCTGCTTCGAGGGGCAGCAGTAATTTCAGCTCCGCGCGTTCCGGCTCAAACGTATAGATGCCATCGACAAGACCGACGAGGACGCCGCCGGCTCCATTGCCGACGACGCAGCCGATAAAGCTCGGCATTGTCCAATTCTCGACGGCGCCTGTCGCCGCATGCAGCCGATAAAGCGCCGGCTTGCGCAAATCCACCCAATAAAGGTGCCCGGTCCGCCAATCCCAGAACGGGCTTTCTCCAAGAACGTCTCCGTTATGAACGAGCGCGATGATTTGGTCTGTTGACTTATTCAAGAAGAGGCTCCGTTGCGCCGTTCGAAGACATCGAACCGATCGAGAAGATCATGCTTGGCGCGCTCGATATGAGCCCCCATCAAAACGGAGGCCGATGCGGCGTCGCGCCGCTCGATCGCCCGGATGAGTTGCCGGTGATCGTCGATCACCGTGGGGAAACGCTCCTCCTCGAGGCCGAGGCGCTGCCAAAGCGCCGCCATCAGCAGCCAATGCCGCTCGACGATCGAAAGAGCGCCAGGATTGCCGGCTGCATCGTTGATCGCCCCATGAAAATTCTTGTTGGCCTCGGGTACCATTGCGTAATTGCCGCTATGAACCCGCCCCTCAAGTTCGTCCTGGATGGCATGCAGGGTTGCGATGTCCGTTTCGGTGCGACGCTCGGCGGCACGCCTGGCGAGCATGGTTTCGATGGCGCCGCGAATATCGAACAGATCTTCGATGAACGAGCGGTCCATCGACTGAACGCGGGCACCGCGATTGGGCTCGATGACGACCAGACCCTCGCCATGCAACACGCGTAGCGCCTCGCGCACCGGCATGTGACTGACGCCGTAGCGATGCGCCAGTTCGTCTATCCTGAGGCGCGCTCCGAACGGCAGGGCGCCGGCGATGATATCGCTTCGCATCAGTTGCCCGATATCGGATGTGCGTGCCATGGAAAACTCCAATTTGACCAAATCCAAAATGCACGCCCCACGAAACTTGTCAATTTTGCACCCTTGCACGATCGTTTTTGATCAAATAGGAGTTTGCTCAGCGACCAAGGTTGCAGGCGTGGATCAACAAGAGAGCGGCCGATGCCGGGTATCGATGTCATGAGGATACGTGGCTATCGCCGTGCCGACGGGCAGTTCGGCATTCGCAATCACGTGCTTGTTCTGGGCATCAACGGCCTGGCCGTCCGCGCCGCCGAGCGGATTGCCAGCAATATACTCGGCGCCATCCTTGCTGCAACACATGCCGGACGGGGGCAGATCGAACCGGACCTGTCCTTCCACCTCAATGAACTTGCCGGCCTGGCGAAAAACCCCAACGTTGCAGCGGTGCTTATAGTCGGGGTCGACCAGATGTCGGCCGATGTGATCGCGGCTTCCGTCGCAACGACCGGCAAGCCCTACGACGTCGTCACGTTCGCCGAGGCGGGGGAGGACATGCTCACCGTCCTCGATCTCGGCATCAGGCGGGCCGCACGTCTCGCGCTCCAGGCATCCGGCTGCTCTTGCGAAGAAGCGCCGCTATCGGACCTGATCGTCGGGATCGAGTGCGGTCATTCCGACAGCAGTTCGGGGGTGGCGGCAAACCCCGTCGTCGGCGCCGCCGTCGACCTACTCGTCGATCACGGAGCGGCGGTCATCCTCGGTGAAACCATCGAATGGCTGGGCGCCGAGCATCTCCTGGCCAAACGCGCGAAGACGCCGGAACTGGCGCAGGCGATCATCGATGCCGTCAAGGCGCGCGAACAATGGGCGCGCGCCTCGGGCAAGAGCCTTACGGGGAACAACCCCGGCGAAGAGAATATCCGCGGCGGACTTTCGACCATCGAGGAAAAATCGCTCGGCGCCATCGTCAAGTCGGGCTCGCGCCCCATCCAGAGCTTGGTTGCCGTGGGCGAACGGCCATCGGGACCGGGTGTTCACGCCATGGACGGTCCATCCTTTTCCCCTGAATCACTGACAGGTTTTGCGGCGGCCGGCGCGCAGGCGATGCTGTTCACGACGGGGCCCGGCAACAGCTTCACAAGTGCCATCGCCCCCACGCTCAAGGTTACCGCGCAGCCTGCCACCGCTTCCCGCTTGCGCGAGCAGATCGATTTCGACGCCGGCAATGCCTTTCTGGGCATCGAAAGCACTGAGGAGGCCGGCGCGCGCCTAGTCGGCGCATTGGTTGCGGTCTGCAACGGCAGGCTGACATGGGGCGAGGTGCTGAAGGAGGGGCTGGAGGTGCCGACCCGCATCCTCGGCTCCCTTTAGCGCATCTGGTTTGATCAAATGGACCTGAGGGGTCCGAGACGAAAACAGGACGTAGCGATGACGACGATTGGCTTTATCGGGCTTGGCACAATGGGCGCGCCGATGGCGAGCAACATACTGAAGGGCGGCCACGATCTCATCGTGTTCGACCTCAACCCGAACTCGGTAACGCGACTTGTGGAGCGTGGCGCCAAGGCTGCCGGTTCCATCGGTGAGGTGGCCAAGGCGGCAGAGATTGTCTTCACCATGCTGCCTGACGCCCCCGACGTCGAAGCCGCAGCGACCGGTGCCGGCGGTATCCTCGAAAACATCCGCCCCGGCTCGGTCTATGTCGACATGAGCACGATCGATCCCGCCACGACCCGCCGGGTCGGCGCGAAGTTCAAGCAGAAGGGGGTCGACATGATCGACTCACCCGTCGGCAAGACGGTGGACCAGGCGATCGCTGGCACCTCCACCCTGATGCTCGGTGGCGAAGAAGCCGTCATCGCCCGCGTCGAACCTATCCTGCGGCTGATGGGGCAGGATCTGATCCGTTGCGGTGGGCTCGGCATGGGCCAGGCCATGAAGCTGGTCAACAACCTTCTCGCCAGCGTGCTCATCACTGCCAGTTCCGAAGCGCTGGTCGCCGGCCGCAAGGCCGGGCTCACGCTCGATACGATGATCAGCGTCCTCAAGACGACCATGGCATGGAACAACCAATTAGCGGTCGCCATGCATGCTCGCGCACTCAAAGGCGATTTCGAGCCGGGCTTCATGGTGAAGCTGGCACATAAGGATTGCCGGTTGGCGATCGGCATGAACGAGGAGCTCGGAGTTTCCTCGCCTGTCGGCGCCGCGACCCTCGCAGCCCTGGCCGAGGCCATGGAGCACGGCCTTTCCAACAAGGACGTTGGCGCTGTCCTGAAGCTGCGTGAAGACGAAGCTGGCGTTACGGTTCGGCTGACGCAATGAGTTCAAGCCCGCAAAATGTGCGGCCGGATGCGCTGGCCCTGCATCCGGATGACGATGTCGCAGTCCTCCTGCGTGACGTTGCCGCCGGCGAGTGCATTCAAGTGCTCGTCGGCGGAATTCTCAGCCAGCTCGACATCCGCACAGCAGTACCGTCGGGTCACAAGGCAGCGCTTCGCGACATGCTGGCCGGCCATCACGTCCGCAAATACAGCGAGGTCATCGGCGAGCTCGTCGCACCCGTCGAAAGAGGCGCACACGTGCACGTTCATAACCTCGTCAGCTTGAGGGCGCGGTGATGGGGGAAACGCAGCAGAACCTAACCATGACCAATGCCGAGCGTGTCGCACAGCGCTTCTCGATGCAGGGCCGCCGGGCACTTGTAACCGGCGGCAGCGTCAGCATCGGCCGCGCCATCGCGCTGGCCTTTGCCGAAGCCGGCGCCGATGTCGCCGTACATTATTCGGCCGCGGCGGATGTCGCGTTCGGCCTACCCGACGCCGCCCGCGACACGGTCGCCGAGATCGCGGCGCGCGGCCGTAAGGGCCTGGCGATAGAGGCGGATTTCTCCATTGCCGGCGAAGCGCGACGCTGCGTGGAAGCCGCGACACAAGGGCTTTCCGGCCTCGATGTCGTCGTCGCCTGCGCCTCGGTGCAAAAGCGCGTGCCCTTTCTCGAGTATCCGATGGAGGAGATGGAACGGCAGGTCCGCATCAACTTCCTCGCGACACTGGAACTGCTGCAGGCGGCGCTGCCCGGCATGCGCGAAAACGGCTGGGGACGGATCCTTACGATCGGCAGTATCAACGAGATGAAGCCCGAGCCCGACCAGCCAGTCTATGCAGCGCTGAAGAGCGCGCAAACCAATCTGGCAATGAACCTGGCGCGGGACAACGCCAAATACGGCATTGCTGTCAACAACCTGGCACCGGGCCTCATCGCCACCGAGCGCAACCGCTGGCGCCGTCAGGATGCCGGTGTGTGGGCCGAAATCCAGAAGCAGTATTCACCGTTCGGTCGCGCTGGGACGCCCGACGAGATGGCGGCGGCAGCGCTGCTGCTGTGCTCGGAGGCCGGCAGTTACATCACCGGCGCCAATCTCGAAGCGACCGGTGGAGCGCATCTGTGAGCGAGAGCGAGGCGCCTTTCGTCGTCGTCTTCGATCTCGACGGCACTTTAGCCGCGACCGCCGGCGATATCCTTGCCGCCATCAACCAGCTCATGGTAGCCGAGGGACTGCCCACGTTCGCGCCGGAAAAGGCCTTCGAACTCGTGAGCCTCGGCAATGGTGCACGCGCGCTGATCGACGCGGCCTTCCGCAATAACGGCCGCTTTCTGAACGATAGCGAACTCGACACGCAAATGGCGAATTACCTCGCCAACTATCTGGCGGCGGTCTGTGTTCATTCCGATCTTTATCCCGACTGCCAGACGATGCTCGAACTCCTGCAGGAGCGTGGGTATCGGCTCGCCGTCTGCACCAACAAACCGCAGGCACATAGCGAGCAGTTGCTAGCGCGCCTTGGCATCAGGGAGCATTTCGCTGCCGTTGCAGGCGTTGATACCTATACCTTCCACAAGCCCGACCCGCGCCACCTCCTGCAGGTGATCAGCGATGCCGGGGGAACGGCCAGGCGTGCCGTGATGGTGGGCGATACGAAGGTCGACATAAGAACCGCCCGTGCGGCGGACGTGCCGATCATCGGGCTCGGGCACGGTTACTCGGATATTCCGATAGCGCAACTTGCCCCCGACGTAACCCTGGACGATTTTGCGGGATTAGCGGACGCCATCGACAGCATTCGCGACCAGCTACTGGTGTCACACGTCTAGAAATAGACGCTCGCCACATCGCCGCAAATCTGCCGAAGGCCGGAAAGGTCGGTGATTTTCACCTTGCCGTATTCGAGGTGCACCAGCCCATCGCGCTCGAATTGCTTGAGTTGCTGATTGATCGTTGGCCGTGAACAGCCGAGCAGCTTGCGCAAAGTGTCCTGGGTCACGACGATCGGCGTTGCCGGCTTGCTCGCGGCATCGCTCTCGGTCGCGATCATGCTGATCAAGAGTCGGGCTGCCCGTACCCTGAGCGGCTGCAGCATCTGATCTTCCAGCACCGTATTGGCCATGCGCAGCCGCTTGCACAGCAATTGCATCAGCCAGAGGGCAAAGGCCGGGTTGGAATTGATCAGCTTGATCACCAGCGGGCGTCCGATCGTCAGCAGCACGGTTTCGCCATAGGCATAGACATCGTTGGCGTTGGCGTCGCCATCGATCGATGACACCATGCCCCACAGGTCGCCCACGCCCATGATGGAGAAAACGTATTCTCGGCCGTCCGACATGATGCTCGTCGAGCGCAGCCCGCCTTCGACGATCAGGGCAAGGCCCTTGGCGGATTCCCGGCGAGATATCCATTTGCTGCCATTGGCGAGACGCCGGATGACAGCATGTTTGGCAAGTTCAGCGATGATCTGATCGTCGAGCCCGCGAAAGGCGGCAGCATCATGAAAGGTTTGATAGTAGCGCGGCAACGGTGGCGCTTGCGGCGTGTTTTCGCGCCCTGACGCGGCGTTTACTTGGTTGATGGGCATGGCGTCACTGCGCGCGTATCCTGCATCGGAGCGGTCGGAGGATCTGACCGTGGATGCTATCGGATATGGATGATCGGACGCAACAGCAGCGCGAACGCGGCCATGAAACCCGTTCATGGCCGCGTTGATCGTCAGTTCGTCTGGACCTTGGCGTCGGTGACAGTCTGCTGCCAGGACTGAACTTCCTTTTCGAAGAACGCCTTGAATTCCTCCGGCGTATTCGGCGGCTCGGGGTTCCAGCCGGCCTTGCGCATCTGCTCCTGGAAGTCGGTCGACTTCAGCACCTCGTTCACCCCATCACTGATCTTTTTCACGATCGCCTCGGGAGTGTCCTTGGGCAGATGGATACCGGCCCAGCCATTCATCACCATGTCCGGATAGCCGGCCTCGCCGATAGTCGGTACGTCGGGAAGGTGAGGATGGCGCTGCGCATCGAGTACGGCCAGTGCTTTGATGTCACCTGATTTGATCAGCGGTTCCGACAGCGCCAAGCCCATGATCATGAACTGCACGCGGTTGGCAAGCACGTCGGTGACGGCTGGCGGTTGGCCATTATAGGGAATCATCTGCATGTCGATGCCGGCCTTGAGCTTGAACATCTCACTACCGAGGTGAACCAGCGAGCCGATGCCGGAGCCGGCATAGGCAAGATCGTTCTGCTTGGCATAGGCGATGAATTCATCCAGCGTGCTCACCGGCACGGCCTTGGGCACGACCATGACGAAGGTGGTGCTGCCGATCTTGACCACCGGCACCAGGTCATTCACAGGGTCGTAGTTGATAGTGCTGGCGTACATGGCGGGAGCGGTGCTGAGCGGCACGCCGCTGCTCAGCCACGTATAGCCGTCCGGGTTTGACCTGGCGACGTCTTCCGAACCGAGGTTGCCGTTGGCGCCCGGTTTTGCTTCCACCAGTACCGGCTGTCCCCACATCGAGGACAGGTGTTCGGCCACGATGCGGGTGGCCACCTCGGCCTGCCCGCCCGCAGGGAACGGCACGATCCAGTGGATGGGTTGTGTCGGCCAATCGGACTGCGCCATGACGGGCAGCGGCAACACGGCTGCAGCGGCCACCATGGCAGCGGCCAGAAGTCTGCGTAACATTGTCGTCTCCTCTCCATTCTGGGCGATTTGCCCTTGTTTAGTCTCGCTCCGGAACCTCGATCGGTTCGATCGGCGGGAACCGGAATTTTGCTTTGGCGTAAAAACTGCTGGCTCTGCCACGCACGAAGCGGTCGGCATCGCCATTGCGGACAACGGCAGCCCAGTTCGGGTAATTGCCGGATTTGTCGGTGGCTTGCTGGATCAGCAGGCGGCGTTTCTGGCTCAGCTGCACCTGTGCGTTGAGCTCGGCAGGGTTCCAGCTGTCGGCGATCAAAGCCGTGAGTGCAGCAAGCGCCTCGCTATGCGCGAGATCGCCAGCGAGGTCGTTGAGTTCGTTGGGATCGACGGCAAGGTCGAACAGCTGCGGCGGCAGGCCATCGGCGACGATGCATTTGTAGCGGCCCTTGCGCACGGCGCGGGCTACCCTATCGTGGCCGCCACCGGCGAAATCTATGATTGCGAGACCGTCCCAATCGGGCACATCGCGCGCCAGCAGGGGCGCAAGGCTGCGTCCGTCGAGCGGATCCACCACGGCGATATCGGCTTTTGCCAGATCGAGCAGCGTCGGCATGAGGTCGACGAGAGATACCACTTCCGCCGAACGTCGCGGCAGAATGCCGGGACCGGCAATCATCAGCGGCACGCGCACGGAGTCCTCGAGGAAATTGTCCTTGAGCCACATGCCGCGTTCGCCGAGCATTTCGCCGTGGTCGCTGGCGAACACGATGATAGTATTGTCGGCCAGCCCGCTCTCGTCGAGCGCGTCGAGCACCCGGCCGACCAGCGTGTCGACATAGGTGATCATGGCGTAATAGGCGCGCCGTGCCGATCGCGTCTGCTTCTCGGTCAGGTCGTAATGCTGGTGCCCCATCATCTCCCAACGGGCGCTGTTGAAGGGGTCGAGCTCCTCGCGTGCCATCGTCGGTACGGTCGGCATGTCGATCTCGTCGTCGCTATAGAGGTCCCAGAACGCCTTGGGTGCCACATAGGGCGGATGCGGATGGCTGAACGAGACCGTAAGGAAAAACGGCTTTGCATCCGGCGTTCTCGCGTGGTCGAACAGGGCCTGGCGCGCCAGATGCTCTACCTCTTCGTCGAAGTCCATCTGCAGCGAGCGTACGCACCATCCGGCCTCGACGACATTGCGGATGCGGATGCCGCCGCCCGGCCGGAACACATGCTCCCAATCCGTCGTCCAGGCGAAATCGGAGGGATAGATATCCGTCACCAATCGCCGCTCGTAACCGTGCAACTGGTCGGGGCCGACAAAATGCATCTTGCCGCAAAGCGTCGTGTCGTAACCGGCAGCCGTCAGGTAATGGGCGAAGGTCGGTATTTCGGCAAAGAATTCGGCGCCGTTATCCCATTGGCCGATGGAGAAGGGCAGCCGCCCCGAATGCATCGAAGCGCGCGACGGCGAGCATAGCGGATAGTTGCAATAGGCGGTCTCGAACACCACGCTGCGGGCAGCAAGGCGGTCGATATTGGGGGATTTCACCACCTTGTGGCCCATTGAGCCCAGATAGCGCGCCGCAAGCTGATCGACCTGCAGGAACAAGATGTTGGGCGGAGCCGCCGATGCCGGATTGCTGGCCATAGTACCGATCCCTACGCTTTCTTGGCTTCGGCGTCCGGCCAGCTGTTCTCGGGATTGGCGAGCCATAGGTCCCAGTCGGCATTGTTGAGGTGGCTATCCGCAAACATCGGGCGTTCCGGCGTCGAAAGTTCCGCACGCCCCAACTGGCCACAGCCGGTAATACCCTTGTCCAACCCATCGCGTGAGGGATCCGCATAAGAGGCGAACCAGTTCGTCAGCCGATTACGCAGCGAAGCGACGATGTTGTGCACGCCTGGATCGGCGATGCGGTTATTGCGCTCGTCCGGATCGGATATGAGGTCGAACAGTTCGTGCGGCCCGTCGGGATGCCGGTGCACGTATTTCCAGCCGCGTGTCCGCACCATGCGCACCGGACCATATTCGTCGAAGACCACGACATCGCGATCTTCGGGAAGCTCTGCGCCTTCTAGCACCGGCACGAAGCTGCGGCCGGGCTTTGCTGGCCCCTGCGGTTGGGCAAGGCCGAGATATTCGACGAAGGTGGGGAAGATATCGTAGCCACTCAGGAGATCGTCGTTGACGACGCCGGCGGCGATACGCCCGGGCTGGCTAATGATGCACGGCACCTTCACCGAGGTGTCGTACATGTTCTGGGGGCGCGTGCCGTTCCCTTTGCCCCAGATGCCGTGATGGCCGCAATTGAAGCCATTGTCGCCGACGAAGATCACCAGCGTGTTGTCGCGCAGCCCCGTAGCATCGAGCTTGTCGAGGACGCGCCCGATGGCGGCATCCATGGCCGACACCGCGGCGAAATAGCCGATCAGGCTATCGCGGCGCTGCGTGCGCCCTTTTTCGACCGCTGCCGAACCGCCGGTAAAGTCGGGATGCGGCGGCTCGTCCGGGCAGGATTCGAACGGGCAATCCGCATAAAGATCGGTGTATTGCTTGGGATGGGAGTCGATCCACGGATAGTGCGGCGCAGTGAAATTAAGGCACAGCCAGAACGGGTCCGTCTGGCCCGCCTCAGCTTCGATGAATTCCACCGCAGTGTCGGCCAGCACATCGGTAATGTAGCCCTCAGCCGCGAATGGCCTCGTCTCATCAACCATCGGAGCGTCGTAATAAGGCCCCATCCCCGATTGGTGGGCGTACCACTTGACGAAATTCCGGCGTGGCACGTCGCTGGCCCCAAGGTGCCACTTGCCGACCAGCGCACAGCGATAGCCAGCATCGGCGGCAAGGTCGGTCACCAGCGTCTGGCCGGCGAGATAGTCGACACGCTCTTCACCCATACTGCCGACGCGTACCCAGTCATGCACGCCATGGCGCGAGGGGATGTCGCCCGTCATCATCGAGGCGCGCGCCGGCGAGCAGACCGGCGACACGCAAAAGAAATTCGCAAAGCGAACGCCGCGCGCTGCCAGACCGTCAAGCACGGGCGTCTTGATCTCGCTATTGCCGTTGCAGCCAAGTGCCCACGCACCCTGATCGTCGCTGATGACGAAAAGTACGTTCGGCCGGTTGGGGTCGTGACTGGGCACTCGAACTATCCTCCATGCCGGTCGCCCGGCTTACTTTTCGGCGGGCCGCTCCGGCCCCGTACCGTCTTGTGAGGAGGATAGGTGAGGGGTGAGAGCCGTCAATTTGCGGCGACGGGCGAGAATGTAAAGCCCGTGACACTTGCGGTGCCCGGCCCCGAAAAAGAAGGGCGACACTCGCGTGCCGCCCCTCCGTTCGCACATCGCCCAGACGTTCAGGCTTCAGTGGGTTGTGCCATGCGGCGGCGCATCCGGCTGCGCCAATGTCCAAACAGGCTCCACAGGACGATCACCCCCGTGATGATCATGATCACGCAGCTCAACGGGCTGGTGAAAAAGGTCGTGAGATCGCCACGAGAGAACATCAGGGCGCGGCGGAAATGCTCTTCCATCATCGGCCCCAGGACGAAGCCGAGCAGCAGCGGCGCGGCCGGCAGGTTGACCATCCGCATGACGATGCCGAGCGCTCCCAGTGCCACCACCATCCACACATCGAAGCTCGACGAACTTACCGAATAGACGCCGATGCACACGAACAGCACGATCGCCGGGTAAAGGAAATGAAACGGAACCTGCAACAGCCGCACCCAGATGCCGATGAGCGGGATATTGAGGAGCAGCAAAAGCAGGTTGCCGATCCAGAAGCTCATCACCAGCCCCCAGAACAGGGCCGGCTGCGCGGTGATGAAGTTCGGACCTGGTGAAATACCCTGGATCATGAGCGCCCCGATCATGATCGCCATGGCGGCGCTGCCGGGAATGCCGAGCATCAGCGTGGGAATGAACGCGGTCTGGTCGGCGGCATTGTTCGCCGCTTCCGGCGAGGCAATACCTTCAATAGCGCCTTTGCCGAAGCGCGACGGGTCCTTGGCTAGCCGCTTTTCAAGTGCGTAGCCGACGAAGGATGCAATCGCCGGCCCGGTTCCCGGCAATACGCCAAAGAATGCGCCCAAGCCGGTTCCGCGCAGGATCGGGAACCACGAACGCCGCCAGTCGTCGCGCGTCGGCACCATCGAACGGAAGGTGATCTTGTTGGTGCGCACATCTTCCGGCCGCAGCTTACCGATGCTGTAGACAACTTCCGGCACGCCAAACAGACCCATGGCCAAAGCCACGATCTGGACGCCGTCGGCGAGCGGCAGGATATTGAAGGTCATTCGCCGAATACCGGTGGCAGGATCGCTGCCGATGCAGCCGAGCAGGATGCCCAGCGCGACCATGGCAAGACCTTTGGCGAACGAAGCATTGGCCATGGTCGAGGCAGCGACCAATCCCAGGATCATCAGCGAGAAATATTCGGGGGAGCCGAAATCGATCGCATAATGCGCGATTGCCGGAGAAAACATCATCATCAGCACGATGCCGATGGAACCGCCGATGAAGGAAGCGACCGTCGTCATCAGCAGTGCAATGCCGGCGCGTCCCTGCTGGGCCATCGGATAGCCATCCAGGCTGGTCACCGCCGAAGCCGGGGTTCCCGGCACATTGAGCAGGATCGCCGCGGTCGAGCCGCCATAGGCGGTGCCGTACCAAATGCCAGACAGCATGATGAGGGCGCCGGTGGGGTCGAGATAAAAGCTCATCGGGAAAAGCAGCGACAGTGCCGCCATCGCCCCGATGCCCGGGAGCACGCCCACGAGCATGCCAACGGTTACGCCGAGCAGGCAGTAAAAGAGGTTGTTGACCGAAACGGCTGTCTGCAGGCCAAGCCCGATATGTCCAGTGAGTTCGGACAGGATATCCATCAGAAGGGCCAGCGATAGATTGGAAGGGAAACACCGAGTCCGGTGATAAAGATAAGCGTGGCAACCATGCTGAGTGCCACGGCAAGGATTAGGGCGCCGACGATACCCAGGCGCGTGTCGCCGAGAATGGAGACGAGGACGGCCAGCATCGCCCCTGGCACCATGCCGAATGTTGCTGCCGTCGCAGCGAACACACCGATGGCGGCCAGCACGGCAGCGCCGGCCCGCAGGTTGATCTCGACCGGTGCGCCGCTACGCAAGAAAGCGGGCACGGCGATGATGAGTCCGAAAGCTGCGAGAGCCAGGCCGGCTCCGGTCGGGAACATGCCCGGTCCAAGGCTGTTGAACTGCCCCAACGGATAGTTGCTGGCACAATAGACGGCCGCAGCGCAACCGAAGACGGCGAGCACCAGGCCAGTCGCTATGTCGACATAGTCTTTGCGGTACAAGACAAAGCCCCTCCCGTGGTTTTGGTCTCGATATTATGCAGCCGCACGGGACCGGGTCAGTTCCCGCTCCAGCGCCTGTTTCAATGCCGCGCACCGTTCGGGTTCTTTGGCGCAGAGGTTGCCATCTTCCTGCGGGTCAGCGAACGGGGCGACCAGCCGCCATGTGGCGGAATCATCGGCGGAAAAAGTCCCCCGTTCGCTGTCGGCACGTGATTGCCCGGGCACGTAGCCGGCAACCATCTTGTACTGTCCATCGAAGGCGATGCGCCAATTGGCGAGGCCGGAAAACACTACGTCGCGCAGACGCTTCTGCGGATCTGCCAGCACCGGCACCAGCGACAGGCTATCAACGTCAGGCAGCGGATCGGCGCCGGCAAGATCGAGCAACGTTGCGTGCAGATCGAGGATGGTCGACGGCTGGTCTGTGCGTGCCCCCGCGGTAACGCCCGGCCCCGCAATCACCAGCGGCACGCTGATGGAAGGCTGGTGCGGAACGGACTTTTCCCACAGCGCCGCATCGCCGAGCATTTCGCCGTGATCACTGGTGAAGATGACGATGGTATTGTCGAGCTGGCCGGTGCGTTCGAGGAACGCCATGTAGCGCCCGAAAATCGCATCGACGTTCTCCGCCATGGCGATGTAGTTGCGGCGAATGGCACGATGCTGTTCGGCCTCGAGCTCACCGCGGTTGGCTGGCAGGGGCGGATCGCGGTCGGCAACCGATTCTGCCATCTGGCGGGTAACGTTCACCGGCTCATGGGGACCTGCGAGGTTGACCTGCAGGAACCAGGATTTGCCCTTGTTGGCCGCTGTTTCCAGCAGATCGAGCCCGCATTGGCCGATCCAGTTATCCTGGTAGGCGTCCTCCGGCAGGTCGCTGGGGGCAGTATGGACATAGTTTGGGCCGGCGCCGGGATACAGGATGCGGTCCTTCCCCAGCGCGAACGAACGGCGATTACGCATGTCGGCGACATAGCGGTCTTCAAGCCCCCGATCGCGCAGGTAACAGATATAGGGTTCGTCCTTGCCGGCATCGTAGGCCATCAGCGTTGCATGCTTGCCGGCGCTATCGAGGCCCCCGGTGAAACCCAACTGCTTCAGCCGCGAAATGCCGTTGGCGGCGTGCTGGCCATCGCGTCCCCAGTCAAGTTCGCCCTTCAGCAGATCGACCTTGCCGCAGGTCATGACTTCGTAGCCGGAATTCGCCATTTGCCGGTAAAGATTGGGCCCGGTCTCGGAGATCGAGAAGGCATTGCTCGGCACCGGGTTGCGGTCGTATTCGAGGCCGGTCGCCAGGCATGCCCGCGATGGTCCGCACAGCGGCGAGGGACAGATGGCGCGAGTGAAATTGACACCGCGCTGCATAAGTTTGTCGACGTTGGGAGTCTTGGCCCCGATGGCGTTTCCGGGACCGACAGCATCAGCCCGCAACTGGTCGGGAATGAACAGCAGAATATTGGGCTGCCGGGATCGGGCCATCGTCAAAGTCTCCTCCTATGCACGGCTCGTGGTGCGTGGCGAGGAGCCTATGATAGCCTCGGTGCCGGTCAACGGTGCCTTTGGTATTAAAAAGTAAAGTTCATAACACTGTCACCGCAGAATGCCGGAAATCGTCCTCAAGCTATGGGGCCAAACTGGCGAGCAGCCTGTCCCTTGGCCGTCTTGTGCCGGATGGCAAAGACGTTGCCTGAGAGTGGTGCGAGCGTCGAATAGCCAGGCGGCAATCTGAGATAGGTGCTCGTGACGTAGAGCGTCTTGAGACTGTCACCGCCAAAGCAGAGGTTGGTCGGCATGGGCACCGGCAAGGCGATGGCCTCGACGAGTTCTCCTGCCGGCGAGTAGCGGTGAACGGCCCAACCGCCCAGCATTGCCACCCAGATGCAGCCTTCGCTGTCGACAGTTATGCCGTTGGGAACGCCGATGTCCTTGTTGCCGCTGACCAGCGTCCGGCGTTCGCCCAGCCGTCCGGTTTCGAGCGAGAAGACATACTCGTAAAGGACGCCATCGCCACCATCGCTGAGATAGAGCGTTTGCCCATCGAGCGACCAGGCGACGTTCTTGGGCAGGCCGACACGATCGAGCGCCCGGCTGACCCGCAGATCAGGACTGATCCTATAAAGGCTGCCCTTACCCGTCTCATGGGAAATGGCCATCGTGCCAGCCCAGAGATTGCCCAGGGCATCGACCGCCGCGGTATTGAAGCGGTTGTCGGGCCGGTCCGCCTCCGGCGAGATCAGCAGCCGCGTCATGCGATCTTCGGGATCGAAATCGAAGATACCGTGACGGCCCAGCAGGACGAGGTGACCATCCTGCCGCTCGGTGAGACCACCAACGATTTCGGGAAGATCGATGCGCTCCGATTGTCCGTTTTCCGGATCGAACGTCCGCAGGGCCGGCGCCAGGATGTCGAGCCAGAGGAGCTTTCTCTGCCTGGCCGACCAGATCGGATTTTCGCCCATGAAGTCGCGGCCGGTGCCGAGACTGACGACGCTCTGCCCAACCGATCCCTGAGCCTTTGGGACGATAAAGGAAACGCCTTGCGCCATGCCGACATTCCCCGAGGCGCGACGCGCACCTTCGACGAGTGCCCTGCCCGCTTCATGCAGGTGTTCTGCCTTCGCATCCGTGCTTTCAAAGGGGCAACTGATAGCCGCAACGGGATAGCCGTCGGAATTGAGGATAGCTGCAGCAACGGAGGATGGCCCTCCCTCATGCTCGGAATGCAACGCATAGCCCAGCGCGCGGCAGAGATCGATGCCGATATCGAGACTGGCCGACATGGCACGGCCGGCAAGTAGATCGTCACGCATTGCTGGTGGCAGCGCTGCCAGCATGGCAATACCCGCGGCGCACGCATCGACGGATTGACGCGGCCAGACACGCACCATACGCGAACTGGCGGCATCCGGATCCTCGAAATCGATCACGAAGACCTCATTGCCATCCCGCACGTAGAGGCAGACGGCACGGCCGAGAAGGCGAGAGATGCGGTTGAGTTCGGGCTTGGCAGCACGAATGATGTCGGATTGATCGAGTGTGCGCCGGGCGAGATCGAATATCTTAGAGCCGACATGATATTGCCGCGTACGCTCATCGAAACGAACGAGCCGCTGGCGTTGCAACGCCGCGAGCAGGCGGTGCAGCGTACCCTTGGGAATCTGCACCGAGCGCTGGAGATCGCCGAAACGCGGCGGTTCCGGCGCCATGCCGATCGCCATCAGCACGTCGAGACCGCGCATCAGCGCCTGGGTTCCAGGCACCTCGCCACTCGCGCCGCTTTCCAACCTTTTGCCGCTTTCCACACGTTCCTCCGAATGCCGTCTGCCTAGCACGCCCACTCTCACCTGTCTCTACTCGTGGACTCCTATTGACAGACTAAGAAGATGTCTCTCACTATGTGGAACACATGCTGCATTGAACAATAAGAAGTTTCAAGATTGATGCGGCGGAGGAGTTGCATGGATCAACGCCTATCCAGCGCCGTCGTGGGTCTTGAAGCCCATTGCATCCCGGTCTCGCCCAAGACGACCTGGATCGTGCTGGAAGTGCGCCTGGATAACGGACTCACCGGCTTTGGCGAAGCGACGGATTTCGGCAACGAGGCCGCGATCCTCGATGAGATTGCGCGCATCGATCTCGCACTCAGGGAAAGCCGGCCGCAACTCATTGCGCCCGTATTGCAGCTTCTCGACGGCAGGCAGATTCCGCAGGCTCGCCATATTGTTCGCAACGCATTGGAACAGGCGCTGCTCGATGCCCAGGGCAAGCTCTATTCGACACCGGTCGTAACGCTATTGGGCGGCCCCTATCGCGTAAGCATTCCTGCCTATGCCAATATCAATCGTGGCATCGCCGATCGGTCGCCTGAAGGTTTTGCCGAGCAGGCCAAGCGCGTCGTTACCCAGGACGGCTACAAAGCCATAAAGATTGCGCCGTTCGACGGCTATCACTGGGGCGAGACGTCCGGCGCCGGTGGGAGGCGGCTGCTTGCCGATGGCGTTGCTCGTATCCTCGCAGTGCGTGATGCTATTGGTCCTGACGTTGACCTTATGGCCGATTGCCATAGCCGCTTCGATTCGATCTCGGCGCGCATTGCGCTGTCGGAACTGGAGCCGGCGAAACTCTTCTGGTTCGAGGATCCGCTCGATCCCTGCTTTCCTGCCGAAGACCGGCGTGACATCCGCGCCCATGCCCATGCGCAGGGTGTGCGTATCGCCGGCGGCGAGGAAATCGCGGGCTTTGCCGAGATGTTCGCCTTCCTTGCCGCGTCCGGCACCGACGTCTTCCTGCCCGACCTGCGCCTCACCGGCATCAGGCAAGGCATGGCGATGTGTCAGGCAGCGTCCGCCATGGGGCAGGAAATCAGCCTCCATAACCCAGTGGGACCGGTGCTCGATGCCGTAAGCCGGCATGTCGCGGCAGCGCTACCGAATTTCCTGACGCTCGAAAGACCGGTCCGCGAAACGCCGCTATGGAACGCCTTGCGTAATGGGCCGGCAAAAATCGCAGACGGCGCCGTCGAGGTCGAAACCCTTGGCGCAGCTGGCCTTGGACTCATGCTCGATACCGGCCCTTTACAGCGGAACAGAACTGCAGGGCCCGAGCGGGTGCTCAGCTTCAAGGGCATGGCAGGAGCCGGGCCCGATGCATAACGACAATCAGGCCGGCAACGGCCGCAACGGTGGTACGATGGTTTCCTTAAGGGCTCAGGACATGTTTTCGCTTTCCGGTCGGCGCGCCCTCGTTACCGGAGCCAGCCGCGGCATTGCAGCCGCCATTGCCGAAGCCTTTGCCGCCAACGGCGCTGAAGTCGGCATCAACTACAGCGCCCGCGCCGACCGCGAAGCGGGATTGGGCAATGCCGCAGACGAACTCCTGGAACGCATCGCCACTGCGGGTGGCAAGGCGCGACTGCTCGAGCAGGACATGCTCGAGGCGGATGCCGCCTCAAAGCTTGAGCTGCAGATGAACGCGCAATTCGGCGGCTGCGATATCCTCGTCGTCAGCGCCTCGATGCAGGTGCATCGTAATTTCCTGGATATGCCGATCGAGGACACGATGCGGCAGGTCCAGCTCAATTTCCTGACGACGATCGGCTTGCTGCAGAGACTGCTCCCCGGCATGAAGGACCGGCGCTATGGACGCGTCCTCACGCTCGGCTCCGTGCAGGAAGCGGCCCCCTCGCCGGAAATGCCCATCTATGCGGCAACCAAGGCGGCGCAGACGAGCCTCGTCAAAAGCCTTGCCGTCGAGCTCGCGCCCTACGGTGTGACGCTCAACAATCTCGCGCCGGGCCTGGTGCAGACCGACCGCAACGCTTTCCGGCGTCTCAATCCGCAGCAATGGGCGCAGATTGCCCGTTCGGCCAATCCCATGGGCCGGGCAGGTCTGCCCGCCGACATGATCGGGGCGGCACTCTACCTTTGCAGCGACGCCGCTGCATTCGTCACCGGTTCCACTTTGTTCGTCACGGGCGGCGCCCACATTCCGCAGCCCGGATACGACACAACGATGCCACCCGCCTCACAGGCGGTGAGCTGACTTCATCGAACGTCAACACCACAACGGGAGGAAAATTGACTGCGATGACTAGGATCAACAAACGCCAATTCCTGAAGTTCAGCGGTAGCGCCATCGCCGCCGGCGCGCTTGCCAGCGTCCTCGGCCCGATCGGCGCCCGCGCCGCCGGATCGCTCACCGTCGCATGGTGGGGCGAAGGCGATCAGAACAAGCGCACCGCCGATGCGATGACCGCCTTTGCCAAGAATTCCGGCATCTCCATCGATCCGCAAGGCACCAATTTCAACGGTTACTTCGACCGGCTCGCCACGCAGATCGCCGGCGGCAACGCACCCGACGTTTTCCAGGTCTATCTTGCCAGCATGGCCGAATATGCCAAGCGCGGCACGCTCGCCCCGCTCGACGACTATCTCGGCAAGACGATCGATACGACCGACTGGGAAGACGCTGCGATCAACAGCGTGAGCCTTGATGGCACGAAGTTCTTCGTGCCGCTCGGACTTTCGACGCAGCCGGCCATCATCTATGACAAGACGGTGTTCGACAGCGTCGGGGTTACCGATCTCAACCCCAACTGGACGCTCGACGAATTCAAGGAAACCTGCCTCAACGTCGCCAAGGCACTCTCGGCCAGTGGCAAGAAGGCTTATGGCTGCAACGATCTTGGCGGCCAGCAGACGGTGCTGGAAGCCTTTGTCCGCTCCAAGGGCAAGAACATGTTCGCCGAGGATGGCGGACTGGGCTTCACCAAGGACGACCTGGCAGAATGGTACACGCTCTGGGACGAGGCCCGCGGCAACGGCATGGCCGTACCCCCGGAGGCGCGCAAGCAGGGTGGGTTTGAAGCGAGCCCGATCATTACCGGCACAGCTCCGATCGTGCAGGCGGCCTCGGCCAAGGGCCTGCAGGGCTACCAGTCGCTGACCAAGAACGACCTCAACTTCAATCCGTGGCCGCGCTACAGCAAGGATGACGAGCGGGTCGAATTGGTGACGCCGATCGAATGGATGGTGATCTCGGCTAATTCCGACCAGAAGGACGAAGCGGCAGAACTGCTCAACTTCCTCACCAACGACGCGGCCGCCATCGCCGCCATGGGCATTTCTCACGGCGTGCCGGTCAACAAGAAGCTGCGCCAGCAGGTTATGGACGCCGGTAAGCTCAGCGATGTCGAGCGCAAGATCTACCAGAATACCGCCGACGCACTCCCCTACTCGACGCGCCCGCGCGTCATCTATCCGGCGGGCAGCGCGCCGCTGGTGGGGCCGACGACACCGCTGATCAATCTGCTCAACGACCAGATTGCCTTCAAGCAGATTGACGTGAAGACCGCCGTCGATCGCTTCTTCAGCGAAGCCGACCGCAACCTCTAGAGAGCCGATCAATCCGGGAGGTGGCCTTGCGGCTACCTCCCGCAAGGATGCGCGATGACACAGGAACTCGGGGCCGAAAAATCGCAGGGCAAGTCGCTATGGGTTACAGCCCGCGACAAGCGGGCCCAGACCAACGGCGCGGCCTATGCCATGCTGACGCCTTGGCTGATCGGCTTTTTTTGCCTGACGGCCATTCCGATGCTGGCCTCGCTCTACCTGTCTTTCACCGACTATTCGCTGTTGTCGCCGCCCGAATGGGTGGGGCTCGAAAACTACCAGTACATGTTCAACGGCGACTACCGCTTCTGGCCGGCGCTGAACGTCACCGTATTCTACGTTTTTGTTTCCGTGCCGCTGGCAACCGTCATTGCGCTGCTCGTGGCGCTGGGGCTCAATCGTCAGCTCAGGGGCGTCGGTATCCTGCGCTCGGTCTATTACCTGCCCTCCCTTCTCGGCGGCAGTGTTGCTGTCGCCATCATGTGGCGTGAGCTCTTCGACCAGAACGGGCTCGTCAACAATGTGCTCGGTTTTTTCGGCATTGCCGGACCGGCCTGGCTCGCCGTACCGAATTCGGCCCCTTGGACGCTGGTTTTCCTGCATGCCTGGCAGTTCGGATCACCGATGGTGATCTTCCTTGCCGCGCTAAAACAGATACCTGCCGACCTTTACGAAGCAGCCGAACTCGATGGCGCCAACGCCGTGCAGAAGTTCTTCACGCTCACTTTGCCGCTGATCACGCCGATCATCTTCTTCAATGTCGTCATGCAGATGATCGTCTCGTTCCAGGCCTTCACGCCTGCCTTCGTCATCAGCAACGGCACGGGCGCACCGCTGGATTCAACGCTGTTCTACACCCTCTATCTCTACATCGAGGGGTTTGGGAATTTCCATATGGGCTATGCCGCGGCCATGGCCTGGGTGCTTCTCGCCATCATCGCAGCCCTCACCGGCTTTGCTTTCCTTACGGCACGCTTTTGGGTGTTCAATCCCGATGACTAGTCCTTCACTCGAAAGCCGCACGACCAGCGAAGCCGGCTCAAAGATCATCTATGCCGTTCTGATCGCAGGCGTCGTGGTGATGCTCTATCCGCTGGTCTGGATGTTCATGAGTTCACTGAAGCCCGAAGACGAGATTTTCACCAATCTCTCGCTCGTGCCGAGCCAGGCGACGCTGGAGAACTACCCCAAGGGGTGGAACTTCCTCAATGCGCCGTTCTCGCTCTATTTCATCAATTCCTTCATCATCGCGGCCCTCGCCATCGTCGGCAACCTGCTGTCGTGCTCGATCACGGCCTATGTCTTTGCGCGGCTGAAGTTCCGCTGGCGCAATGTCTGGTTCGCGCTGATGCTGATGGGGCTCATGCTGCCGCAGCACGTGACGATCATTCCCCAATACATCCTCTTCAACAACGCGCACCTGGTGAACACCATCGTGCCGCTCATCCTGCCGAAATTCCTCGCGGTGGATTCCTTCTTCATCTTCCTGATGGTGCAGTTCATCCGCGCCATTCCGCGCGAACTCGATGAAGCCGCCACTGTGGACGGCGCCGGGCCGTTCCGCGTTTTCGTCGATGTCATCCTGCCGCTGTGCAAGCCAGCACTGATCACGGTTTCGATCTTCACCTTCGTCTGGACCTGGAACGACTTCTTTTCCCAGCTGCTCTATCTCACCAGCGGCGAAAAGCTCACCGTGCCGCTGGCGCTGAGGATGCTCAGTTCCTCCACCGGCGAGAGCACCTCCACCTGGGGCGCGCTCTTTGCCATGTCCTGCCTCTCCATCATCCCCTTGCTGCTGATTTTCTTCTTCTTCCAGCGCCGACTGGTCGAAGGCATCGCAACGACCGGCCTCAAGGGCTGACCCTTCTACAGGCGGCCCGTGCCGCCGGTTCACCTCATGCCCGTTCGCAAGGAAGCAAGATCGTGAAAGCCACTCTTGTAATCAATCCATCCCGCCGCCTCGGCACAATCGATCCCAATATCTACGGCCAGTTCCTGTCACGCCGCCGCTGGGTATCCGACGAGGGTCTGCATGATCCTGCCAATCCCGCTGCACGGCCTGACGGAATCCGGCAGGATGTTTACGACGCCGTTGCCGAGAGCGCACCGCCGGTGATCCGTTGGCCGGGCGGGTGCACGGCGACGAGCTACGAATGGCTCGACGGCGTCGGTCCGAAGGACAAGCGTCCCAACGTCATCGATGCGCATTTTGGCTACGGCGTGGGCAACGGCTTTGGTACTGCCGAGTTCGTGAAGTTCTGCCGCGATATCGGCGCCGAACCGCAAATCAACCTCACCACCGGCACGGGTGACCTGCGCGAGGCGCTGGCATGGCTCGAATATTCCAACCTCAATACCGACACTAAATGGGCGAACCTCAGGAAGGCACACGGCCATAAGCCGCTCGGCGTCAAATACTGGCAGATCGGCAATGAGGAATGGGGCAATTGGGAGATCGGATACACCACGGCCGAGCATAATGCGACGCGCGCCCGTGAATGGGCGAAGTCGCTGAAAAAGCTCGATCCCACGATCAAGGTGCTGGCGCTCGGCGGCGGCAGCCCAGCCGATATGCTGGATTGGACCGCAAGCCTTATGTCCGAAGCTGGCGAGCACATCGACTACGTGACCCAGCATCGCTACTGGACCTTCAATTCCAAGCTCGGCGAAGACGGCTATGACAAGATGGTCAGCGCCGGCATCATCGAAGAGCAGTTCATCAAGGCGCTCGCCGGCATCATCGACATCGTCTCGGCGCGCCGCCGGCTTACCCGCAAGCCCAAGCTCGCCTATACGGAATGGAACTGCGCCGATGCCGGGCACCAGGCGATGTCGCCGGATTGGCGACCGACGACTGCACAATACCGGCTCGTCGATGCGCTGGCCTGCGCCGGTTTCATCAATGCCATGCAACGCCAAAGCGAGGTGGTGACCCTCGCAAATTTCGCGCAGACGCTCAACGTCGTCGGCATGCTGCTGGTGAATCCTACGACGGTGCTGAAGGAAACGGTGTTCTGGGCGCTGGTCATGCAGCGGCACCATAGCGGCAATATCGCAATCGATGCCTGTAGCGATTGCGACAGCCTCGCACTCGACAACGGCTATGGCCAGAAAATCGCCGTGCCCTATCTCGACGTCAGCGCGACGCTAGACGAGAAGACCGGCCGCCAGTTCGTTTCAATCATCAATACGCATCGTAGCGAGCGCATTGCGACCGAGCTCAAGGGCGATGCCGGCAGCGCTGCCAAAGCGCATAGCCTCTCGCATGCCGATCCGTTCGCCAAGAACACGTTCGAGGCGCCCGAGACCGTCGTGCCGCGCACCGAGAGCGTCGATATCCGCAACGGCAGCGTATCGCTGAACCTGCCGCCGCACTCCTACACCATCGTCGAAATCACGCCCTGACCACAGTCGGCAGCCATTCCGAAACGCGAGGAAGCCCCCATGAAAGCCAATATAGTCGTCAACCCTTCCCGCCGGATCGGCACGATCGATCCGCTGATCTACGGCCAGTTCCTGTCGCGCCGACGCTGGGTCTCGGTCGATGGCCTGCACGATCCCGACCACCCCAATGCGCGCGCCGACGGCCTTCGGCAGGACGTGGTGGCTGCTGTTGCCGAAACTGCTCCACCGATCATACGCTGGCCGGGTGGCTGCACCGGTACGAGCTACGAATGGCTCGACGGTGTCGGTCCCAAGGACAAGCGTCCCAACGTCATCGATGCACATTTCGGCTATGCCGTCGGCAACGGGTTCGGTACCGCCGAGTTCGTCGCCTTCTGCCGCGAGGTCGGCGCGGAGCCGCATATCAATCTCACCACCGGCACGGGCGATCTTCGCGAGGCGCTGGCATGGCTTGAATATTCCAACCTCGATACCGATACGAAATGGTCGAACCTCAGGAAGGCGCACGGTCACGCCAAGCCGTTCGACATCAAGTTCTGGCAGATCGGCAACGAAGAATGGGGCCCTTGGGAAATCGGCTATACGACAGCCGAACATAATGGCGCTCGAGCCCGCGAATGGGCGAAGTCGCTGAAAAAGCTCGATCCGTCGATCAAGGTTCTGGCCTTGGGCGGCGGACATCACGAGGACATGCTCGATTGGACCTCGCAGGTCGTCGAAGATGCGGGCGAGCATATCGACTACGTCACCCAGCACCGCTACTGGAACTTCAACGCCAAGGCGGGCCGGGACAATTACGAGAAGATCGTCAGTGCCGGCTATATCGAAGAGCAGTTGATGAAGGCGCTGGCCGGCGTCATCGACCTTGTTGCCAGCCGGCGCAAACTCAAGCGCAAGCCGAAGCTCGCCTATACCGAATGGAACTGCCGCGACCAGTCGCACCAGGAAATGACGCCGGAGTGGCGGCCGACGACCTCGCAATACCGCCTGACCGACGCGATCTGCTGTGCCAACTTCATCAACGCCATGCAGCGCCAGTGCAACAGCGTGACACTCGCCAATTTCGCCCAGACGCTCAACGTCGTCGGCATGCTGGTGGTGACGCCCGAAGCGGTGCTCAAGGAGACCGTGTTCTGGGCGCTGGAGATGCAACGGCACCACAGCGGCAATATCGCCATCGACGCCTGGAGCGATTGCGACAGCTTCGCGCTGGAGACGGACCACGGCCAGACGTACCAGGTGCCCTATCTCGATATCAGTGCGACACTGGACGAGGCGACCGGCAAACGGTTCGTTTCGGTCAGCAATATCCATCGCACCGAGGCGATCGAAACCGAGATCGACGTGGGCGGCTCAGGTGCGGCAAAAACCTATACGCTCTCGCACGAGGATCCTTTCGCCAGGAACACGTTCGATGCACCCGACACGGTCCGCCCGATCGAGAAAAGCGCCGAGATGCGTAACGGCAAGGTCAAGCTGACGCTGCCTCCGCACTCCTACACCATCCTGGAAGTCGGAGCGTAACGCCCGGTGAGCGAAACCCGGGCGCTATCGCGCCCGGGGCTACACTCCTAACTCATGCGCCGAACGGCCATACGGGAAGGCCGCACGCACCAATGCCTTCGATAGCCAGCAGGTTTCCAGAGAGCGGCTGGCTTTTCCGGCCTTCCTCGTCGAGGCGCATGCGCGACGTCGTGACATAGAGCATGTCGAGGTTCGGGCCGCCGAATGTGCACATGGTCGGAAATTCAGCCGGCAGCTCGATCCGCTCGACGACCTTGCCACTGGGATCGACAGCGATCACGACCCAGCCTTCGACCATAGCGCACCAGTAGTTGCCGTCGCTGTCGACCGTTGCACCATCGGCGCGGCCAAGCATGTCGCGGGTGGACAGAAAGACGCGCTTATTGTGGACCGTCCCGTTTTCGACGTCGAAATCATAGACCCAGACTGTCTCGGCACGGCTGTCGGCGACATAGAGCCTGTCGGCATTGGGTGAAAAGGCAACGCCATTGCCGGTTAAGTAGCCGGTGTCCATTTCGGTGCAGGTGCCGTCCGATGTCAGCCGCCAGAGCCTGCCGATCGGCGTGCGGAAATCGCGGCTGAGCGAAGCGCACCAGAACCGGCCGGTGGGGTCGCACTTGCCGTCGCAGAGCAGTTCCTGCCCATTGGGCAAGGAGGGATCGGCGATCAGCATCGCCTTGCCCTTGCCGTCGACAAGATGAAAGCCGCCGGCCATGCCAGCGAGCAAACCGCCGCTCCTCGCGGGTGCGAGGCAGCTTGTCACCGTCGGCATGGCCAGGCTTTGATAATGCCCGGTCGCCGGAAAGAAACGCTGGATGCTCGGCTCCTCATAGACATCGACCCAGGCCAGCGCCTGCTCGCTCTCGAGCCAGACCGGTCCTTCCCCGTGATGGTCCTGCGGCACGGGAACGACTTCTATGCGCGCCATCGAGTGCTCCATATCCTATCTTACATAAGATATAAGATATGAAGACAGGGCATTGTCAACTTGGCTGAACGCCCATATGTCCGAGATAAGAGAGCGGCGCCCGAAGCATCCCAGCGCCTCCACTTTCCCGCTAGTATTTGTACTCAAAGATAGAGTGGATTGGACCAGGCGCATTTGCCGGCATCGTCCATGACGACTACCCGGCACCAGTCGCCGGCAAATTTGTCCAGCGGCAGGCGGGCCGTGGTGAGGTCGTTGCCAGCAACGTATTCGTAGCGGCGCCCGCGACCCAGTACCATGATTTGGGCGGCGGGGGAGCAACGCACCAGCACCTCGCGTCCTTCGACGGCGATATCGTGCAATTCCGGTCCCTGCGAGGAATAGTAATCGCCAGCCTTGAGGGCAGCAAGCAGGTCTATCGGCTCGTTGCGCTCGGCCTTGACCATGACCCAACCGCCGAAGGCGTCGCGATCGGGGTTCGGGTTGGTATTGAAATGGGCGTCGTCGGTTGCCAGCGCGTTGATCTTCCGGCCTTCCGAGAGCAGAGCATCGAGGAAATAGGCGCCGCCGCCGCGCGACATGCGGACCTGGCTCGTGTGATTGTAGACCTCGACCGCATGGGCATTGCCGATCTGGGCCGCATCCTCCAGCGTCAGCGCGTACCATTCCGGATGCGCGATGACGACGAAGGCGCCGGCCTTGCCGCAACGCAAGGCCAGGTCCGTACCGGTCTCGTCGGCTGTGGTGGGTAGGAAATCGAGCGGCAGACCGACGGCCAGGATGTGCCATTTCTCGCCGCTGCTCGTCACCGGCGCATGCACTTCCGCTCCGATGATCGTGGTGAAGGTTTCCGTGCGGCTCGATCGTGTGTCGGTGATGGGGAAATCGAAGCTCGGCAGGAAATGATCGGAAATGCAGAGGAAATCGTAGCCACGCTCGGCATAGCGCCGGCAGACCTCTTCAGGCGGCAGGCTGCCGTCAGAACGGTTGGAATGGGTGTGGAGGTTACCGCGATAGAAGCGGCCGGGCGCAGTGAAAGCCGAAAGGGACATAGCAGGGATCCGTAAGCACTCGGAGCGAGCGCCTAACGGTGGCATCAGTTCCGGGCCTGCACAAATCGATAATATCGATCAGACCTATTGAGCGAACCTAGCATCCCGGCCCGAGCACGGTATCGATAAAGGCCCTGATCTTGGGGGATTGCCGCCGGTCCTTGAGGCAAGCAAGCCGGTATTCGACAGTGATGTCGGCATCGCTGATCGTCAGGGCCTTGAGGTCAGGATGGGCGACGAATTCGAAGTCGGTGACAACACCGACCCCCAATCCTTCCAACACGGCTTTCCAGACCCCTTCGCGGCTGCCGATCTCGAGCGCACAGTCGATCGGAAGACCGTTTTCCTGCATCGCGGCCTCCAAAGCACGGCGCGTGGTGGAGCCCGGTTCGCGCAGCACGAAGCGCTCCGCCGCTAGTTGCGCGAGCGTTACTTCGCTACGAGAGAAAAGCGGATGAGTGCGGGGAACGAAGGCAATGATGCGGTGGGTCGAGAACGGCAGGGTGACAACGCGCGGGTCCTCGATGGTGCGCGCAAGGATCGCGATATCGGCGTGCAGCTTCAGGATATGTTCGAGCGTCTGCTCGGAATTGCCCAACAGCATGCTGATGTGGATATTCGGATAATCCTTGGAAAAGCGGGCAATCATTTCGGCGGCATGGAAGGGGCCGACCGCGGCGAGCCGCAGGTCGCCAGAGCGAAATTCGCCATACCCACTCAGCAGGTCATGGGCATCCTGGCGCAGGGCGATCATGCGCCTTGTGATCTCGACCAGAGCCTCGCCGGCCGTCGTCAATTGGATCTGGCGTCCGCTGCGCAGGAACAATTCCACGCCGTAGCGTTCTTCCAGCTCCTTTACCTGCGTCGTGACGGTCGGCTGTCCTATACCCAAGGCGTTGGCAGCGGCCGTGAAGCCGCCGTGCTCGGCAACCGCATGGAAGGCACGCAGCAGGGTGAAGGGTATTGCCATGACCAATGATTGCGATCCGAACAATGAATTTGTCAATGGCAGCGCCCTGCCTATGCTGACGGCAATATGCTGGAGGCATCCATGTGGCAGTTTCAAAATCCGGTTCGCATCCGCTTCGGTGAAGGCCGTTTCGATGACCTGGCCGAGGCGATAGGCGGACGTCGCTATGTGCTGGTTTCCTACGACGAGCCGCCGTTCGACCAGCTTTGCGCACGCCTGCGCCAGGCGACAGGCGCGCCGGCCATCCAAATCACGGATGTTGCGCCCAATCCCGACCTTCTCACGCTTGCCGGGCAGGCAGCTCGCATTAGCGACCTGCAGGCAAAGCCGGAACTGATCGTTGCCGTAGGTGGCGGCTCCGTCATTGACTCCGCCAAGGTTTTCGCGGCTGCCGCTGAACACGGGTTCGGTGCGGTGCGCAGCGGCCTTGAGCGGGGCGATCTTTCCAACCTGTCGCGCGCCCTGCCCCTCATCGCGGTTCCCACCACCGCCGGAACGGGCAGCGAGGTCACGCCCTGGGCTACTGTCTGGGACAAAGAAAAGGGCAACAAATATTCCCTCGCCATGCCGGCGCTGTTCCCGGAACTGGCGCTGATCGATCCGGCGCTGATGACGAGCATGCCGCGCGGGCTGACAGTGAGCACGGCGCTCGATGCCCTCTCGCATGCGCTCGAAAGCACCTGGAACAAGAATGCCAATCCGGTATCGGCACGATTTGCGGTCGCTGCCGTCAGAGACATCCTCGATGCGCTACCGCAACTGGCCGACGATCTCTCCAATACCGAATTGCGTAGCCGCATCGCCCGCGCCGCGCTTTATGCAGGCCTGGCCTTCTCCAACACCAAGACCGCCATCGCTCACTCGCTCTCCTATCCGATCACGCTGCACCACGGCGTGGTACACGGCATCGCTTGTTCCTTCACCCTGCCGCTGATCATGCGCAGCCTCGCCGGGCTCGGTGGTACCACCGAAGCGGTGCTGAACGAGATGTTCGATGCACCCGTCTCGGTGGGCGCCGACCGGCTCGAACACTTCCTCAATGGCCTCGGCGTTGCCACCGACCCGAAGGTTTATGGCGTGACCGACAGCGCCTGGGACGAATTGCTGGCGGGGGCACTGCGCAATGAACGCGGCCAGAACTTCATCGGCAGCGGCGACCGCATATTGGCGGAAGTCCGCTCAATGCAAAATCGCGAGGTGGCAAAATGAGCGCCCCATCCAGCGGGCAGATCAGGAACGAGGCCATGCTCATCGGCGGCGAGCGTGTCCAAACGCCGGACCGCATCGAGGTGCGCTATCCCTTCACCAACGAGGTCATCGGCACCGTACCCGCCGGCACTGCTGAACATGCGCGGCAAGCCATCGAGGTCGCCGCCGGCTATAGGGCGCGGCTCAGCCGGTATGAGCGGCAGCGCATCCTGCTCAGGACATCGGACCTCATCTGGGAGCGGCGGGAGGCGATTTCCGAACTCATCACGCTGGAACTCGGTATATCGCGGCGGGATTCGCTCTACGAATGTGGTCGGGCGCGCGACGTCTTTGCGCTGGCCGGGCATCTTTGCATCATCGATGAGGGTCGCAACTATGCCGGCGACATCACGGAGAACGGACAGGAACGGCGTATCTTCACGCGCCGCGATCCGTTGCGCGCCATCACCGCGATCACGCCGTTCAACCACCCGCTCAACATGGTGGCGCACAAGCTGGCGCCGGCGATCGCCACCAACAATTGCGTGGTGCTGAAACCCACCGAAAAGACACCGCTGACAGCGTTATTGCTGGCTGACCTGCTCTACGAAGCCGGCTTGCCGCCGCAGATGCTCTCGGTTGTCACCGGTTGGCCGCAGGATATCGGCGACGAACTGGTCACCAATCCCGATGTCGAACTCATCACCTTCACCGGCGGCATCAAGGTCGGCAAGGCAATTGCGGCCAAGGCGGGCTACAAGCGCGCCGTGCTGGAACTCGGGGGCAACGATCCGCTGATCGTGCTCGCCGATCTCGACGAGATGGGACTGGAGCGTGCCGCCAGCCTCGCCGTCAGCGGGGCCACGCGCAATTCCGGACAGAGATGCACGGCGGTAAAGCGCATCCTCGTGGCCGAGCCGGTGGCCGATCGCTTCGTGGAGTTGGTGGTCGCAAAGGCCAAGGCGATCCGCTTCGGCGATCCCATGGCGGCGGAAACGGAACTCGGCACCGTCATCGATGAGGCCAGCGCCGCCGAATTCGAGCGCCGCGTCGTCGCCGCAGCTGACGCGGGCGGCAGGATCCTTTATCACCCGAAGCGCGAAGGCGCGCTGCTACCTCCGATCGTCATCGACAACGTGCCGGCGCAATCGCAACTGGTGCGCGAGGAAACCTTCGGGCCGGTGATTCCGATCCTGCGCTGTGCCGATCTCGATGACATCATCGCGACCTCCAACAGCACGGATTTTGCGCTGTCGTCGGGGGTGTGCAGCAATCGCATGGACCACATCGGCAGGCTGGTCGACGAGCTGGTGGTCGGCACTGTCAACGTCTGGGAAGTGCCGGGCTATCGCACGGAGATGTCGCCGTTCGGCGGTATCAAGGATTCCGGCAATGGCTGTAAGGAGGGCATGGTTTCGGCGATGGCGGCGTACACCAATGTCAAGACATTCTCGCTGCCGTGGTCGAGTGGGGCCTGATCAGGCCGCCAGCGCGCCGCTCGCCTCGAGCTCCCTGCGAATCCAGGTGAACAGCCGCTCAGCCGTCCGCTCGCTGCAGGTCGACTTGTTGTAGGCGCCGGTCAGTTCCGCACCGAACGTGCGGATATCGGGGAACGGAATGGCGAGCCGGCTCTGTTCGATGAGGTCGTGGCAAAGCCCCAAGGGCGCAACGATCAACCCGCCGCCGGCGAGCGCCGCTTCGATGGCGATGTAAAAATGCGCGGAAACCTTAGGCCTGACACCCGGGCCGATACCGGCTGCGGCAAGCCAGCTCTCCAGTTCTCCCGAGCGCGTTGCCGAGCACAGCAATTCCGCATCGATCAACCCGGCAACTCCACGACGCGCGATATCGGCCGCGATGTCGGGACGCGCCAAGAGGGTAAGCACTTCCCGGCCAACTTTCTGGCTTTCCCAGCCGGGCGGAATATCGGCGTGGCGCAGGAAGGCAATATCGACTGACGCCTGCGCCCAGTTGTCGGTGGTGTGGAGCGAGGTGACGCGCAAGGGCCGATCGGCGACGGCTTCCTGCGCGGCGAGCACACGCGGCACCAGCCAGTGGATGCAAAAGCTGGCATTGGCGGTAATGGTCAGTTCGCGCTGGTTGGCCTCGCGCGACACATCGCTCCAGGCATCGCGCACGACGCTCAAGGCATAACCGACGGCCTGCGAGAGGGAGGCGGCGGCAGGCGTCGGCTGCAGGCGGTGACCTTCCTCGAACAGGGGCGCGCCAAGCGATGCCTCAAGGCCGGCGAGTTGCTTGCTCACCGCGCCGGGCGTGACGCCGAGCTCGTTGGCAGCCTTGACAATGTTGCGGTGGCGAACCACCGCCTCAAGGGCAGCCAGCGCGCGGAAGGACGGAAGATAGCTCTTCATCGATTTTGAATTTTTCTCACATTTGGAGAATTAACATCGATTGCCTATCGCGGCAATCGGCGCAAGCTGGAGCGGATTGAAAGGAGACCTCGCCGCAATGATCACGGTCAACGGAAAGACGTACAACAAACCCACAAAACCCGTTGTCGTCATCTGCTTTGATGGGTGCGACCCATCCTACCTGGCCGATGCCAGCGTTCGCGGCATCTCCCCGACCATTTCGGCGATGGCCGATACCGGCTTTTTTGCACGGGGCCTATCGGCAATGCCGAGCTTCACCAATCCCAACAACGTTTCCATCGTCTGCGGAGCCCCACCGGCAGTGCACGGAATTTCCGGCAATTACTGGTACGACCGCGAAACGGGACGCGAAGTTATGATGGTGGACGAGGGCCCGCTCTCGGCCCCGACCGTTCTCGCCGAAATGTCGAAGTCCGGCGTCAAGGTCGCCGCTATCACCGCCAAGGACAAGCTGCGCAAGGCGCTGGCTGTGGGACTGATCGGCAACGGCAATGGCGGCATCGCCTTTTCGGCTGAAAAGGCCGACCAATGCACGCCCGAAGAGCATGGCATCACAGCTGCCGACGCGATGGGGAACGATGCCATCCCCGACCAGTATTCGGCCAATCTCTCGCTCTTCGTGCTCGATGCGGGATTGCGGCTGCTCGCCGCCGGCCGAGCCGAACTGCTCTACCTGTCGCTGTCGGATTTCGTGCAGCACGCCTATGCGCCGGGGGCACCAGAATCGGATGCCTTCATCAAGGCCGTCGATGATCGCGTCGCCAGGCTCATCGAGGCAGGAGCAACCGTCGGCATCGTCGCCGACCACGGCATGACCGACATGTCCCTCGCCGACGGAACGCCGAACATCCTCTATCTCGGCGATATCCTCGATGCGCATTTCGGCAAGGGTCGCATCAAGGTGATCTGCCCGATCACCGATCCCTTCGTGCGCCATCACGGCGCGCTCGGCGGCTTCGTACGCATCCACGTCCTCGACGATCTCGACCACAAGGAAGTGCGGGACTTCCTCGCCTCGCGTCCCGGTATCCATTCCGCGCTACTGCGCGACGACGCCTGTCGCCTGCTCGATCTGCCGCGCGAGCGCGAGGGCGACGTAACGGTGATCGCAACCAAAGGCGTGGCGCTCGGTACACGGGAAGGCGAGCACCAGCTCGACCAGCTCAACGGATCGCGCCTGCGCTCGCACGGCAGCTTTGCCGAACAGGACATCCCGTTCATCGTGTCGCGTCCGTTGCGGCCGGAGTTCCACGCCAAGGCCGCTTCCGGGCCGATCCACAATTACGACATCTTCCATTTCACCCTTAGCGGCGTGCAGGTGGAATGATGGCGGGGCGCGCTGCTAATCGCCGGGTCGTCGCCGTCATCACCGATGGCTTGCGCCGCGATCTCGTCACCCCCGAGCTGACGCCGACGATCGCGGCACTGCGCGCCAAAGGCACCTGGTTCGGCGCCCATCGCAGCGTTTTTCCCTCCTGCACACGCGTCGTTTCCTCGTCGTTCTCGACCGGCTGCCTGCCCTCGAAGCACGGATTGGCGGGCAACAGCGTCTGCCTTGTCGATGAGGGAAAGCTGGTGCTGCACGATGTCGGCAAACCGGAGTTCGTCGACGAAAAGCGCCGGCTGACCGGACGTGTGCTCAACCGCCCTACGCTTGCTGAGCGCCTGGCCGATAGTGGTGGAGGCATCGTCTTCAACAATGTCTCGCCCGGCGCCGCCTACATGCACGACCCGGACGGGCACGGCTATGTCTATCACCGCGCCGGCTCCTACGGTCCAGGCAGAAAGCGGATCGAAGGCGAGGATGAATTACAGGTCATCCAGGGCCCCGAGGGCGACACCGACGCAGCGAACCGCTTTACTACCGAGGTGGTAAGGGAACGCAAGCCTGCCTACGCCCTGCTGTGGCTTTCCGAGCCCGACACGACGCAACACAAAGTGTCGCTCGGCTCGCCTCAACATAAAGAGGTGCTGGCCGCGACCGACCGGAATGTCGCCACCGTATTGGCAGCCGTCGAGGATTGCCGGCGCGCCGGCGAGGACATCCTGCTGATCGTAGGGTCCGATCACGGCCACGAAACCGTCTCGGCGGTGATCGACATCGCGGCCGAACTCGTGGCGGCCGGCCTCAAGCAGGGCCTCGCTTCCACCGACGTGGTGGTGGCGCCCAACGGCACCGGCGCGCTCGTCTATGTCGACCCGAGCCAGCAGGACCGCATCGAGGAGATCGGCCGGTTCCTCGAAGCCCAGCCGTGGAGCGGCAAGGTCTTCCCGCGCGACCGACTAGCCGAAGCAGGTTTGCCGTCCGATCCGGGCCTTGCCTTCGGCGTTGCCATGGCATCCAACGAAACCCGCAACGAATACGGCATTCCCGGCAGCAGCTTTGCCGTCTCCGCGGCGGGCGGCAAGAGCAAGCCGCCGGGTTGCGGCCAGCATGGCGGGCTCGGCCGTTACGAGCAGAGCCCTTATCTCATCGTGGAAGGCGCGGACTTTGCTCCCGGCGCCGAGGTCGAGGCACCGACATCGGCCATCGACATCGCCCCCACAATCTTACGTTTTCTCGGCCAGCCGGAAGAGGAGCTGGATGGCCGGGCTCTGCAAGGAGACTAGAACGCCGTAAAACGGCAAGAGGAGGAGAACTGCAATGACACCGTCGGGAGTTTTGGCCCTTCGTCGACGCCATTTTCTCTTGGGAACTGCCGGGTTGGCGATTTCGAGTGCCTTTCTGCCGCTCGTGGCCATCGCCCAGGAAGGCGGCACGCTCAAGATCGGGATGCTCGGCCTTGATACGTCAGACCCGCACAGGCACACCGGCAGCATCGGCGTGCAGCAGGTCTACGTCGAAGCGCTCACCTCGATCGCCCGCGACGGCAGCGTCGAGCCCTGGCTGGCCGAGAGCATCGACGTCAGCGACGACGGCCTCAATTATACGTTCAAGCTGCGTCCCAATATTTCCTTCCACAATGGCGACACGCTGACGGCGAGCGATGTGGTCGCCAACGTCACTCGCGTCAAGAAAGAGATTTCCGGCGGCTGGCTGGTCAGCGCCATGGAGTATGTGGACAGCGTCGAGGCGCCGGACGAAGCGACCGTCGTCATCAAGATGTCGGAACCCTACGCACCCTTGCTCAACCTGCTGTCGGAACTCTGGATTCTCAGCCCGAAGTCGGAAGGCTGGGATGCAAATATCACCATGCCCATCGGCACCGGGCCATTCACCTTCGGCGACTGGCGTCCCAAGGACAGCTTCACCGCGCCAGCGTTCGACAAGTATTGGATGGACGGCATGCCGAAACTCTCGTCCGTCTGGTTCGACCTGCGCGATACCACCGACAAGTCGCTCGCCCTGCAGAGCGGCGATCTGCACATCGCGACGCTCAGCGTCGAGGCAGCGGAGACGATCAAGCCGATGGGTATTGCCCGCATAGGCAGCCTGGGCGACACCAACTGGTATTCGGTCGCCTTCAACAACCGCTCGGCGCGGGCGCCGTTCGACGATGTGCGTGTGCGCCAGGCCATCGGCTACTGCCTCGACAAGAAAGCGTTCATGCAGTTCGAGGGCGGGCCGGACGCGGTGGCAACCTGTCAGATGACCGCCCCCGGCAACTTCTACTTCGACCAGGCAATGGAGGATGCCGATCCCTTCAAGGCGCCCGACCTCGACAAGGCCAAGGCGCTGCTCGCCGAGGCCGGCGTAAACCCGGGCGACCACACGATCCGCTTCGTTTCCTGGCAGGAGGATTATGCGCAGGTCGTCGTGCAGATGATCCGCAAGCTCGGCTTCCAGATCGACCACTCGGCGCTCGACGACGTGGGCGCACAGCAACGGTTGGCCGGCGACGACTGGGACGTCAACGTCATGTCGTCCGGTCCGCGCGCCGATCTGTTCCTGCGCTATGTCCGCCTGATGTCGGATGGCCCCAACCCGACTCTCTGGGGCAATATCCAGGACCCCGACCTCGACAAGCTCATCAGCTCGGCGAGCCGGGAGCCCAACGACGACAAGAGGCGACAGCTCTATCTCGATGCAATGCAGCGCGTGCAGGACAAGATGTACTTCATCGTGCTCGGACATGCCGCACGCCTGGTTGGCATCAGGAATGAGGTCAAGGATTTCGAGCCGGGCTTCACCTATTCGCTGAACTGGGCGAGCGGAGGCATCGCCGGCGCGTCGCTGTAGCCGACAACACCATCCGGGAGGAGAGATGTCCGTTATCCATCAGCCTACGGTTCGTCCCACCGGGGCCGCATGGCGATGGCTGCGCGAGCAGCCACCCAGCCTCCTCTTCGCGGTGGCGCTGTTGATCCCGATCCTGGCGGCGGTGCTCTTCGCGCCGCCGCTGATCGGCTATTCGCCGTTCGACCAGGACCTGCTCGCCCGCAACCAGGGACCGAGCGCCGCACACCTGCTCGGCACCGACCATCTCGGGCGCGACGTCTTCGTGCGCCTGCTCGACGGCGGACGGACGACACTGCTCGTCAGCATCTCGGCGACGATCTTCGCCTTTGTCCTGGGCGTCGGCGTCGGGCTTGTCGCCATCACCTTCGGCCGCATTACGGAGAGCGTCGTTTTTGGTTTTCTCGACCTCGTACGCGCTTTGCCAGGCACGCTGATGGCGCTGTTGCTCATCGTCGCGCTCGGCAGCGGTCTCGGCCCGCTGATCCTGGCGCTCGGGCTCTCCTATTCACCGCACGTCGCCTATATCGCGCGCGCCGCCTACCAGCGCGAAATCTCGCGCGATTACGTGCGCGCCGCGCGGACGTTCGGCGGTGGGCCGATGCACGTACTCTGGCGGCATATCGTGCCGAACCTGCTTGGCGTGCTCGTCACGCAGGCGGCGATCATCCTGCCGCGTTGCATCGTGACGGAATCCGTCCTGAGCTTCCTCGGTGTCGGCTCCTCGCCCGATGCACCGACCTGGGGCCGCATGATCTCCGATGCCTCGCGCACCATCCAGCAAGCGCCTTATGTGCTGATGATGCCGCTTATCGCGCTCGTCGTTCTGACCACGTGCATCTCGATCTTCGGCGACCATCTGCGCCGCTGGCTCGACCCGGTGCGCGAAAGCGCGGGCGACAACATCACGCCGCTGCCGGCCCGGGAGGTACAGCCATGAACCGGTTCCTGCCCATCATTCTCACCATAGTGCGTGGCATCGGCCAGGCGATCGGCATTGTCGTGCTGATCTTCCTGCTCTGCCGCGTCGTGCCCGGCGACGTCGTCGACGTGCTCGGCATCGAAGGCGGGCTGACCAGCGAACAGGCGGCGGCCATGCGCCAGGAACTCGGGCTCGACAAGCCGCTGGTGGTGCAATTCACCGACTGGCTGGTACGGGCGTTGCACGGCGATTTCGGCAATTCGCTACTCTTCCACACGCCGGTCAGCGATATGCTGATGCATGCCCTGCCGGTTACGGCGCAACTCGCCAGCATGAGCTTCCTCATCGGCCTCGGCTTGGCGCTGCTGCTGGCGGTGGCGGCAACCAGCACGCGTTCGCTCTTCCTCGATTTCACAATCAACGCCGTCAACATCTGGTCGATCGCCGCCCCGACCTTCTGTGTCGGCTTCATCGGCATCCTGATCTTCTCGATCTGGCTCGGCTGGCTGCCGGTGCTCGGCAGCATCGGCATGGCCATCGTCATCATCGGACTCGACATTGCTGGGCAGGTGGTAAAGCCGCTGCGCGAGGAATTGAAGGAAGCGGTCAACCTGCCGCATGTGCGCACGGCGCGTGCCAAGGGCCTGGCGCCGTCGCAGATCGCCATTTCGCATATCCTGCCGGCAACGTCGCCGATCGTTTTGGCGCTCTCCGGCCTCATCCTTACCGGCCTCGTTTCGGGCAGCATCACCATGGAAGTCCTGTTCGGCCTGCCGGGGATCGGCAGCCTGATGCTCAACGCCATCCACGGGCGCGACTATCCCGTCATCATGGCCGCCATCACCGTCGTTGCCGTGTCGCTGGTGGTGATCAACACCGTCGTCGATCTCATCAGCCGTCTCATCGACCCGAGGATTTCGTGATGCAGGGCGCAATGCTCGAAGTTCGTTCGCTGGAAGTGGCCATCCGCCACCGCAAGGTCATCACGAACGTGTCGTTCTCGATCGCCCGCGGCGAAACGCTTGCGCTCATCGGCGAATCCGGATCGGGAAAATCGATGACCGCGTCGGCCATCATGGGGCTGCTGCCCGCAGGCCTCAGCATGGCCAAGCACAGCCAGGTATTGCTGAATGGCGAGCCATTGCCCCTCGGCGATGAGGCACGCATGCGGCAAATCCGCGGACGCCGCATCGGCATGATCTTCCAGGATCCGATGAGCTGCCTCAACCCCTATATGAGCGTGGGCAAGCAGGTGGATGAAAGCCTACGTCGGCTTGGCATAGGTAGCGCTGCCGAGCGACATGCGCGCATCGTCGAGCTTTTTGGGCTGGTCGAACTGCCGACGCCGGAAAAGCTGGTCCGGCGCTACCCGCATCAGCTCTCGGGCGGCCAGCAACAGCGTGTCATGGTCGCCATGGCGCTGGCCGCCGAGCCGGAAGTGCTCATCGCCGACGAACCGACAAGCGCACTCGACGCCACGGTGCAGGCGGAAATCCTCGGCCTGTTGCAGCGCGTGCAGGAGCGCTTCGGCATGGCGATCCTGTTCATCACCCATGACCTTGCTGCCGCCGCCCGGCTCGCCACACAAGTGGTGGTGATGCAATTAGGAAAGGTGGTGGAGCAAGGCGCAGTGGCGCGTGTGATGGCCGCACCCGAGCAGGATTATACGCGGCTACTGGTATCGGTGCGGCGGATGCTCGACACGCCGCCGGCCTGTGCCGAGGACGGCGATAGCGAAGCGAACCTGCTGACGGTCAAGAACATAGACTATGCCTATCCTGCCCGCAGCATTCTGGAACGGCCGGTGCCGGCGCTGAGCGATATTTCGCTCAAGCTCGAAGCCGGCAAGACGCTCGGTGTGCTCGGAGAATCCGGCTCCGGCAAGAGCACGCTGGCAGCGCTTATCGCGGGCCTGGCTGCACCAGGTGGTGGCGATATCGAGTTGTTCGGTCAATCGATGCGGGATCGGCAGTTCCGCATGTCGAGGGCGATCCGCCGGCGCTGTCAAATCGTTTTCCAGAACCCGTTTGGAGCGCTCAATCCGCGTCTCACCATCGAAAAGGCAATGCGTGAGCCGATCGAGCTGCTGGAACCCGATGCGGGCCGCACCATTCGCCCTCGCCTGGAAGAGGCACTCGGCTGGGTCGGGCTCGACGGACAGTACTTCGAGCGCTATCCGCATCAGCTTTCGGGCGGACAGAGGCAGCGCGTCTGTATCGCCCGCTCGCTGCTATCGCGTCCGGACCTCTTGATCTGCGACGAAGTCGTATCGGCCCTCGATGCGACGGTGCAAATCCAGGTGCTGCAAACGCTCAAGAGCTTGCAGGAAAAGCTCGGCTTCGCCATGTTGTTCATCGGCCACGATATCCAGATCGTTCGCTGGATCTCGGACACCATCGTCGTGATGAACCGCGGGCGGATCGTGGAACAGGGGGCTTCGAGCCAAATCCTCACCGCCCCCCAGGATGCCTATACGCAGCGTCTTATCGCTGCGATGCCGACCCCGCTGGAGCTGGCCTCGGCACCACTCTAGTGAAAGATTGCATGGTTTTGCCTCGGACCCACCCATCGAAATGAACGTCCAAGGGATCAAGGCCAAACCAAGCAATTCCTGGTTCATAAGCGGCCTGGGCTTTGCCCAGATCTGCTCATGGGGCAGCCTTTACTACAGCTTCCCGCTCCTTGCCGAGGCGATCGAGCGCGAACTTGGCTGGCCCAAACCAGCTCTCTATGGTGCGCTATCAGTGGGCGTGCTGCTTTCGGCCGTGCTGGCCTATCCGGTCGGCGCCGCCATTGATAGGGGCAAGGGCCGCTACGTCATGGCCGGTGCCTCGATCCTGGCGGGTATGCTGCTTTTCGCCTGGTCGCGGATCGATACGCTGCCGATGTTCTATATCCTTGTTGCCGGTATCGGCGCCCTGCAAGCTGCGACACTCTACGATCCGGCCTTTGCGGTGATCGCACGTCGGGTCGGGGCGAAAAATGCTAGAGGCGGGATCGTTGCCCTCACGCTCTGGGGCGGTTTTGCGTCAACCGTCTTCGTGCCGATCATCCAGTTGCTTATCCAGTTCCAGGGCTGGCGCGGCGCGCTAGTCGTGCTGGCGGCGGTCAACATAATCATTTGCGCGAGCCTTTATTTTCGCGCCATCGATCCGGCACGCGACGTCGGCGTTTCCGGCGGACCGGGCTCTGCAGCGCCCTCGGAGGGCCAGGTGCGGCGAGCCCTCGGCAACCCCGTCTTCTGGCTGCTGGCCGTTGCCTTCACCGCCTATTTCGCCAGCATGACGGCGTTCATCTTCCATCTTTATCCGCTGCTGAAGGAACGCCTGTTCGACGAGGTAACGATCGGCATGATCATCATGGTCATCGGCCCGGCGCAGGTGGCAGGACGTTTCTTCATCATGATGCTCGCCTCGAAAAGCTCGGCGCGCCGGCTGGGATCGATCGCGGTGGCGTTGTTTCCGCTAACCATGGCGCTGATCTGGGCTGGCCCGCCGCTGTTTGCGGCCATGCTGTTTGCCGCCGCGCTTTACGGAGCGGTCAACGGTGTCATGACGATCGTCAGGGGCCTTGCCATTCCAGAGATGGTTTCGCCCCATGCCTATGGCGCGCTCAACGGCATCCTCGCGATGCCCACCATCATCGCCAAGGCGCTGGCGCCGCTACTGGCGGCCTGGCTGTGGTCGCTGCAATCGAACTATACTTTGCCGATGCTGGCCATCGTTATTGGTTCGTTGGTGATGGCGGTGGCATTCTGGTGGGCGGCATTACAAAGGCCGAAAACCGAGCGATAGAGCCGCCCGGTCGAACCAACAGGGTTTCCAAACGTTGCATGGACGCCCACCTCGGCATGAGGAGACATGATGGCCATACGTCCCTACTGGAAAGGCTACCTCAAGCTCTCGCTCGTCACCTGCTCGGTTTCGCTCACCCCCGCCACCAGCGAGGGCGAAAAGATACGTTTTCACACGATCAACAAGGCGACCGGGCATCGCGTCCGCAGCCGCTACGTCGATTCCGAGACCGGCAAGACGGTGCCGGAAAAGGACGAGGTCAAAGGCTACGAAACAGAAGAAGGCCAGCACGTCATCATCGAGGACGAGGAACTCGAAGCCGTCGGCCTTGAAAGCACGCGCACGATCAATGTCGACCAGTTCGTTGACGGCGATACGATCGACTGGATTTGGTACGATCAGCCCTACTACCTCGTCCCCAACGACGAAGTAGCGCAGGAAGCCTTTGCCGTCATCCGCGAGGCCATGGCGGTAACGAAGACCGTGGGAATTTCGCGCCTTGTCCTGTCGCGGCGGGAACGCGCCGTGCTGCTGGAGCCGCGCGGCAAGGGCATCGTGCTGTGGACGCTGCGCTACGGCGACGAGGTGCGCAACAGCGAGGACCTGTTCGCCGAGGTGGAAAAGGAAAAGGTCGACACCAAGCTCGTCACCATGCTCGAAAAGCTGATCGGCGATCTGACCAAGCCCTGGGACCCCGCGATGATGCGCGATCCGGTGCAGGCCCAACTCAAGAAGATCATCGCGGCCAAGAAGAAGCAGGGCGGCAAGGCGAGGACAGAAAAGGCCGACACCGAACCGAAGCGCGCCGACAACGTCATCGACTTGATGTCGGCGCTGAAGAGATCCCTGGAAGAAACGCCAGGCAAGAAGCGTCGCAGCTAACTCGCCTTGCGACGGCGCTCTGGCTCGGCTGCCTTCTTTGGCGCCTTGCCCGAAGTTTTCGCGCTCTGGCGCAGGGCCTCGAGCAGGTTGACGACCTTGGTTTCCTTGGGCGGCTCTGGAATCTTGATCTCACGGCCTTCCAGCTTGGCCTTGATCAGTTCGGCCAAAGCGGAATCGTAGCGATCGTCGAACCCGGCGGGATCGAACTTGCCCTTCATCGTGCCGATAATGTGCTTGGCCAGATCGAGCATCTCACCCTGGATCTTGATCTCGGGAAGGTCTTCGAAAGCCTCTTCGGCCGAGCGGACCTCGTAGTCGAAATTGAGCGTATTGGCGACGATACCGCCGTCACGCTCGCGTAGCATCACGGTGCGCAGGCGCTTGAACAGAACCGCCTTGGCGATGGCGACGACGCCCTTCTTCTTCATGCCCTTGCAGAGCATGGCAAAGGATTCCCGCGCTACGCTATCGGAGGGAACGATGAAATAGGGCCGGTCGAAATAGACCGTATCGACATCGTCATCCTCGACGAACGCCTCGATCCGTAGGGCCTTGTCGCTTTCGGGGATGACCGCTTCGATTTCCTCGGGCTCGAGGATGACATAGCGGTGATTGTCGGTCTCGTAACCCTTGACCTGCTGGTCGCGCTCGACCGGCTTTTCGGTCTTTTCATCGATATATTCCCGGCGCACACGATTGCCGGTCTTGCGGTTGATGATGTGAAAGGAAATGCGCTCTGCGGTGGAGGCTGCGGCGTAGAGAGCTACCGGCACCGAAAGTTCGGAAATCTGAACAAATCCCTTCCAGGTCGCACGCGGTGCCATTGCCAGTACTCCTCGATACTCAACACCAACGCCGGAGCATTCACGGCGTTCCCAACAGATACAGCCCCCTGTTTATCACAGAAAGGCAAGGTATAAGGCGAAATCGGTAGCGGACGGTGACCAAACGGATAATCCGCACCAAATGGAGGATCGCCAATGAGCAACAAACTGCGTGTCGGTGTCGTGGGAGCGGGCATCGCCCGCCGGCATATGTCCGGCTACGACTGGAACAAGGACCTGTTCGAAGTGCCGGTCATCTGTTCGCTGGATGCGGATCGCGGCGAAAAGCTTTGCGAGGATTTCGGCGTTCCCGAATACACCCAGAAGGTCGAGGAACTTTACGCACGTGACGATCTCGACATCATTGATATCTGCACGCCGCCCTATGCCCATTACGATATGGTCAAACGCGCCATCGAGGCCGGCAAGCACGTCATCTGCGAAAAGCCCCTCTTCGGCTCGATCGCCGAGGTCGATGCGATGGTCGAGCTTGTTGCGAGTACCGATCGCAAGCTCATGCCGATCTTCCAGTATCGCTACGGCACCGGCTTGCAAAAGCTCAAGCGCCTCATCGCACTGGGCCTGACCGGCAGGCCGTTCCTGACCACGATCGAGACGCACTGGTGGCGCGGGCCGGACTATTACGAGGTTCCCTGGCGCGGCAAATGGGCAACCGAACTCGGCGGAGGCTTGCTCGGCCATGCCATCCACGCCCACGACATGCTCAATTATGTGCATGGCGCCTGCGCCGAGGTCTTTGCCTATGGCGCGACACTGGTGAACCCGATCGAGGTCGAGGACACGATGGCGCTTTCGGTGAAAATGCAGAACGGCTCGCTGGCCGCCCTCTCGATGACATTGGGATCACGCAAGGAGATATCACGACTGCGCTTCTGCTTTCACGACCTCGTCGCCGAAAGCATTCTCGAGCCCTATACGATGGGGCGCGACCCGTGGACCTTCATTGCCGGCACGCCGGAACACCAAGCGCGTATCGATGCAGCATTGGCCGAGCAGGAGACGTTCGAAGACGGATATACGCGTCAGTTCGAACTCTTCTACCAGGCCGTGATCAGCAATGGCGAGCCGCCGGTGACGCTGCAGGATGCACGCAATTCGCTGGAACTGGTGACCGCAGCCTATTATTCGCAGCGCACCGGCCAACCGACGCCGCTGCCGATCAAGCCCGACCATCCACTTTACCACTCGTGGCTCCCTTAGCGACGGGTGTTCCGCCGAGGGCGACACAGGCGTTGACGAAGCGGCGGTAAAGGCCGCGCGGCATGAAGCAGCGCGCGAACTGCCGGGCGACTACATGAGGTGGCACACCGGCAAAGAGCCCTGCAAGCAGGAAGCGCGCTGCACGCAGGCGATGGTCCGGCACCAGATAATAGGCCAGTACCGTGGCGCGATAGCCGCTTATTGCCCTGGGAGTGAGTACCGACGCCATCGACGCCAGCCACAGTGTTGGTGGAGCGTGCCCCACCTGCCGCGAAGTGCGGGCCGCTTCGGTCATATCGGTCCAGATGGACAGCGGCTCGTCGAGCATCGAGAACCGTACGCCGGTAGCATGGAGGCGGATGCAGAAATCGAGATCCTGCCCCTTGCGCAAAGTGGGATCGAACCTGATACGCCGGGCCGTTTCGGTCGGCAGGACGATGGTCGAGGTCTGGATGAATTGATTGGCAACGAAGAGATATTCCCCCATGTCCTCGTTGCTGCCAATGGCGCGGCCAGGCCGCTGCCACATCCGTTTCACACCACGATCGACCAAAGCCGGTGCGTAGTAGGCGCGCTGCGGATCGCCAGCGACAACCGAGGCAAAGCGCGCAAGCTTTTGTGGCAGGAAGCGATCGTCGCTGTCGAGAAAGGCGATATAGGTACCACGTGCTGCATCGATACCGGTATTGCGGGCAGCCCCGCCGCCACCATTGTCGCGCCGCACATAGCGAAAGCGCGCATCGGCGAGATCTGCAACTGCCGCGGCAAGGGCTTCGCCATCGCTGGAGCCATCGTCGACGACGATGCACTCGAAATCCGCAAACGTTTGCGCCATGACCGATTGCAGCACCGGTCCGATGGAGGCAGCGCGGTTGAAGCAGGGAACGACGACGGAAAACAGCGGAGGCTGGGTCATCACGCTTCACCAAAGATCGAGGCAAAGGTTTCGCGGAGTTGTGCGTGCTGCTTGCAGAGATCGAGAGGCGAAGATCGCGGCGCGTATACGGTCCGCACCAGTCCGTCCGTGTCGCCGATATCCATGACGTGCTGCGCGAGGTCTTCCATGAGGCCGACGATCTTGGCATCGGCATCGGATTTGATGGCGGCAAGCGGAACGGCGCCCTGCAGCGCACCGGCCAACAATGCGTGCAGACGGTTGGAGACCACCGCATAGCACCCGGCATAGGCGGCGAGGCAGCGATCGACATTGTCCCAGACATCGGCAAACTCGATGGTCCGCGTGCCTTTGGCCCGCAGTTTCTCGCTCAAACCACGGAGAGGTTCGACGTCGCGGGCTACCTGTGCCACGAAGCGAAAGGCCATGTCGGATGGTAGGCCAGCATCGAGCACAAGAACCGCCTTCTCGATGAGAGAAGCGGCATCGGGAAATCTATCGAAGCGGAAGGAGAGCGCCAGGGTGCGACCTCGGCCCGGCTCTGGTCGTATATGGCTCGCCGCACCGAAGGCGAGGTCGGGGATGAGGCCATCAACCCTGATCCCCAGTGCCTCGCAATAGGCGCGCGTTCTGGCATCGCGCACCAGATGCTTGTGGAGATACGGCACCCGACGGCGCAGCAGCGCCACCGCGCCATCATCGAGATTTTCATGTGAAACGCCGACGAGGCACACCTTGATGCCGGCGCGATGCAGCGCAGCGATAGCAGTGGTCTTGAGCACTGTCGTGGCGGAAGCATGTTCGCCACCGTGATAGCCCCCAGGGCTGAGAAAGTAGTAGACTTGCCGACCCTGCAGCCGCTGCGCCAGCATGTGGGTAAAGAGGCTCAGCGCGGTGCGATGCACCTTTGCGCCTGCGATTGACGGCAAGTTGAGTGCCCTCGCGAAGGCCGGCGGGCAGCGGCCGATATCGACCTCCACCTGCGCATGCTCAGCCACCAAGGCGATCAATTCGCGATTGATAAGCGCATCGCCGACATTTTCGAATTGCGTGCGGGGCGAAAAACAGGCCACCGGCTGTGATCGAGCCTGCGGCGGAAGCGGCATTGCGGAGAGACACGCCGAAAGATCGGCTAGAAGTACCTGGCGCACGCCGTCGGGCCAGGCATTGAAGGCAACCCAGCGATGCGAGCGATCCCAGGCGGGGTGCGGATCGACCCGCAATTCGCCATCCGGACCGCTGAAATTTGGTTTGGTCCTGATGCGAACCAGAGCCCGTTCCTCGTTCCGCTCAAGATCGATGAGACGCAGCGGCACCGTGCCGTCGCCAAAGGCCACATTTTCATAAGGATAAGCATCGGTGAGCAGATAGCGGCCATCGCGATGCAGGCTCGGATGGCCAGACCCGGACAACGGGGCCGCGACCTTGCTTGCACTGCCACCGTCGAAACGAAACGTCGCGAAATGCAGCCGATTAGGGGTGGGGAGGTGCAGTCTCCTTGCAACCTGTTCAGCGCGGAAGGCGACCGGCGCCAGCCGGGACGGCGGCGGAAAGCGCAGGTTCATCAGGATATTTTCGCCATCGGGACACCAGTTGGGATGGTGGCCACCCAGCCAGCGCCGAGCATCGATTGGCACCTCGATACCGGAGCCGTCGGCATTCATGGTGACGAGATAGTTCTTGGTGCAGCGCCGTATCTCGGAAGCGGCCAGCCATCGCACAATGAACATGATGCGACTATCGTCGCGATTCCATTTCACATGGAACCCATAGAGCCCACCCTTCTCGAGATTGGGGGCGATCCCCAGCGAGCGCAGCCGATCGGCGATCTCGGCCAGCGAGACGAGGAGGCGCGAGGCGCCGGTGCGCGTGTCGATTTCGAAAACGCCATCATCGGTTGGAGCACCGGTGTTTCGCAGATGCTCGATATCGGGCACGGTCACACCGTAGCCGGCCTGGACCAAGGCGATTTTCCGGAGGTCAGGCGTGAGCGCTTTTTCGCCGTTGTGCGACACCATGTAGATGGATTGGGACAGGCGTTGCTCGCTGCCGGTAAGGAGATCGATCTTGACGCCGAACGGCTGCCAGTTTTCGAGGCGGTTGAAAAAGAGGCAGTCGTCGCCGGCGCCCCATTGCGCATGCGCGCCGACCTGCATGTCCCAGGCAGCAGTAGCGGAGCCGTAGATTTCTTCGCCTGAATGAAGATCGATCACGACGACGCGGGCGCTATCGCCCGGCGCTGGTAACCGATCCTCATAGGGCAGTTCGGTCGCGGCGAGATAGCGGCCTGACGGGCTGAGGGGGGACGTATCGTAGAAGCGATGGATATGCGGGCGATCTACCGGCGTTGCGAAATAAACTGGGACTTCCGGATCGAACTGGCGATAGCGGGGAAGGGTCGCGCCGATCCGAGCGGCATCGGGAGCAATCTGCATCGGCACTTCCTCACCCGCCGGCCGGTGCGAGATCGGCCTTCACCGCGCGCAGCGCGCCGGCCAGGCCGCCGGTGCGAGGATCGAATAGTCCCAAGAGCGAGGGATCGATTTTGAGGCGTCTGCGGAGCGCAGCAATGGCCAGGAGATTCCACGCCGTCTTGGAAAGGACGAAGCAATAGGCCGCGCCGATGAGACCGAACCAATGAACGAAGAGCGGCAATACGGCCAAAGCGGAGAGAAGGCTGCCGCCCTGATAGAGAACCTGCCGCCAGTGCAGGCCGCTCAGTTGCAGGAGCAGAACCGTGGCGCCGGTCAGTGCATTAATCAGCATCCCCAGCGCCAGCACGCGCATGAGATCGGCGTGGGCGGCGTAGCTGGGATCGAATATCGCCATCAGCAGCGGTGCGAGAATCAAGATGGCAACGGCGGAGAGGGCCACCGGCACGCTCTGCAGGAGTAGCGCGGTATTGCACTTTTGCTGCAACTGCACCGCATCGCCGATGGCGACGAGCCTCGACATTTCGGGGGCGACGATCAGCGTCACCGCCATCAGGAACAGGTTGAGCAATTCGACGGTCTTGAAGGCCGCAAAGAAGACGCCGCTTTCGGCCGGCGACACAACAGAACCGAGCGCGATCGTATAGAGGTAGATGTCGGCGCTGGAAATCACGGCGATCAGGGCTAGGCCGGCGCTAACCTCGAACCAGCGGCGGAAATCTATCTTGGGCGCGATGTTGCGGAAATCGCGGACGACGCGCCGGGCAATCAACGCGGTCTGCCCGGCAACAATCGCGAGCAGGAAAATGCAGAGCAGCACCAAAATGATGCCGGCGTCGAGTCCTCCCCACAATATCGCGGCAATCGCGATGGCAGCGACCGAGAACAGCCGCCAGAAGACATCGCGCATGGCAATGGCAAGCAGCGTCCTGTTCTGCACCCTCAGCGCCCCGATGATCGTCTGCGAAGCTGCAAAAAGCAGCGCGAACGCGGCGCCGGCAGCAAGTGTTGCAAGACCTGCCCCGGTGATGAAGCGCGGCGCAAGAGAGAAGAAAGCCAGCGCAAACAGGCCGCCAAGAGCGAGCGTTACGAGCGCCGAAAAGCAGTAGGCGCCAAGCTCGTGCGATTTCGATCCGCGCGTTCGCTCCTGCGGCACCTGCTTGACGAGGAAAATCTGCTGGCCGAACGAGCCGGCAAAGCCGACGAGCATGGCGCCGCTGAAGACGATGCTGAACGTGCCGAATTCGGCAGGTCCGGCAAGGCGGGCGATAGTGGCGAAGAGTAGGTAATTGGCGCCACCCGCCGCCAGCCTGATGGCGAGGGCCAATACCGACTGCAGTGTCTGGGAGGCGGCGATACGATTGCTGACCGTGGCTCCGCTCATGATGCCTGCCTCAATACCGGAGCGGCGAAGCGCTTTGAGGGAATGGACCGCGCCCCATAAGCTCGCGGACGCCGCGTCAGGTAGGCGAACATCAACAGGAAGGTCGGCAGGTCGTTGTATTTGAAAAAGACATGCATGATGCCGGCGGCGCCAAGGGTCATCAGCAGCAGGATGCACATCAGCTTTTCATGCGGAGACCCGGTGGCGAGCCAGTTGCGGTAGTGACCGGCAAGAGCGGCAAGCGGCAGGAAGACAGCGAAGGTCAGGCCGACGATGCCGAGTTCGGCGAAGGTCTCGATGTAGCTGTTGTGGAAATGCGGAACGTCCCAGCTCTGGAAGGCGGCGATGCTGCGTGCCTGAGCCGCAGCGAGCTCGGTGCCGAAATAGCCGAAAAAGCCCCAACCGAAGACGGGCTTTTCTGAACCGATGGCAAGTCCCCAGGCCCACAACTGCGTGCGGCCGGTGAGCGTCGGGTCGCGATTCAACAGCATCAGCAGATCTGGAAGGATGAGCCAGACAGCCAGGATGCCGGCCGCTACGGCGGAGAGGGTGGCTATGAGGAACACACCAGGCGAGAAACGCAGCGATCGGGCCAACCCCATCCAGACGAGAAGCACGAGGCCCAGTGCCAACACGGCCAAAGCCGCCGAGGAACCAGTCAGGACGATGAAGAACAGAAGGAACGCGGCAATGCCGATGCGCCAGGCGCCGCGCAGCAAAACCAGCGTGCCGACGAGGCCGAAACCGGCATAGAATCCGGCCGTGATCTTGTGGTTGAACAGGCCCCTGATCGGTTGGCCGCCAAGAAGGTTGAAGCGGTCGTGCACATCCAGATAAGTGGTCGAGGCCATGCCCAAGCGATTGAGGAGATACCCGCCTATCGCCATCGCAATAATGGTGGCGAGGAGGATGGAGAGGAGCTTCGCGACCGGTATGTGCCTCGCGACGATCAGCGCGAATAAGAAGTTAGCCACCAGCGACATCGCATATTGCAGCGATGCCTGCGGCGCACCCGACCAACTGGCAGACAGCGCGACAAAGCCCAGTAAGATCACGATGGGCCAATCGGCCGAGCGCAGTGCTACCGGATGGCGTACCAGCAGCAGTACCGAGGCGAAATACACGGCAATCCACGTGGCGACGAAGACCGTCGATTTGCCATCGATCCCCATGCCCGTCTGGGGGACCAACAGGACCGTAAAAAGCCCCATCAGGCCGGCAAGATAGAGCCCGGTGAATATCTGCAGCGCCCTGCCCGGCTCGTTGCGCATCATCGATCAGCGCCCCGCGCGATGTGGCTCAGTGCCAGCCAAAGGGCGTGCGGTGTCGTCACCAGATAACGCCAGAACAGGTGCCGGGGCCGCGTTACAAGGCGATACAGCCATTCGAGATTGGCCTGCCGCATCCAGATAGGCGCCCTACTGTACTCGCCGGTGATGTAGTTGAAGCACCCGCCGCAGGTCACCAGCCACCCAGCCTGTAGTTGGTCACGCCAGTGTGCGGCGAACACCTGTTCCCTGGGCTTGCCCAATCCCACCCACACGATGTCGGGTTGCGCGGCGTTGATCCCAGCAATAACGGCCGGTTCCTCATCGAGTGAAAAGAAGCCGTTGCGGCGCCCGGCGATGCGTAGGCCGGGATAAAGCAGCGCGAGGCGGCGCGCGCATTCGGCGTTTACGTCCTCGCTGCCGCCCAGCAGATAGAAGGATAGGTCATGGGCTTCTGCGTTGCGGGCAACGTCATGGATCAGGTCGGTCGTGCAACTCCGCTCGGCGATCGGATGGCGGGTGAACCATCTGGAGAGCGTGACGAGGAAACCGCCATCGGCATGGACGACATCGGCGTCGGCGAACGCCTGCCGATAGGCGGAATCGGTCTCCCGCAGCGACAGAGCATGCCCATTGGCATCGAAGACCAACTGCGGCCAGCCATTATCCCGTTGCTTGCGGCAGCCGTGCACCATCGCGTCGGCGAGCGCCGAGCGCGAGGCCGTGACGATCGGGATGCCAGCTATCCGGCAATGATCGAATTGCGGCTGCATCGCGTCACTGCGCTGCCACCAGCAGTCCGGGCTCCAGTCTCTCCTGCACCGAGAGACGGGCATCGAAGTAATCGATGGTGCGGCGCAGGCCTTCGCGCAGGTCGATCGTCGGTTGCCAGCCGAGGGCTTCCCGTGCCTTCGATATATCCGGCCGGCGCTGGCGCGGATCGTCCACGGGCAGATCGCGATAGACGATCCGCGAGCTGGAATTGGCGAGCTCGATCACAAGGTGGGCGAGCTCATTGATGGCGAATTCCCCGGGATTGCCGAGATTGACCGGGCCGGTTACGCCCCGCTCGGCATTCATCATGCGGACGAGCGCTTCCACGAGGTCGTCGACATAGCAGAACGAGCGCGTTTGGCTGCCATCGCCGTAGATGGTGATGTCTTTGCCGCGCAGTGCCTGGACGATGAAATTCGACACCACACGCCCATCGTCGGGATGCATGTTGGGGCCATAGGTATTGAAAATCCGCACGATGCGGATCGGCAACCGGTACTGGCGGTGATAGTCGAAAAACAGCGACTCCGCGCAGCGCTTGCCCTCGTCGTAGCAGGCGCGCGGCCCGATGGGATTGACGTTGCCGCAATAGGCTTCGCGCTGCGGGTGAACTAGCGGATCGCCATAAACTTCCGAGGTCGAAGCCTGCAGAACGGGGATGCGAAGGCGCCGGGCAAGCTCCAGCACGTTGATGGCCCCGAGAACGCTGGTCTTGGTCGTGTTTATCGGATCGGCCTGGTAGTGAGCAGGCGAAGCGGGACAGGCGAGATTGTAGATCTGGTCGACCTCGGCATAGACGGGCTGCACCATGTCGTGGCGCAAGAGTTCGAAATGGGGATGATCGAGAAGCGGCTCGATATTGCGGCGAAAGCCGGTGGAGAAATTATCGACGCAAAAAACGGCATCGCCTTGCCGCAACAACCTCGCGCATAGGTGCGAGCCGATGAAGCCGGCGCCGCCGGTTACCAGGATTTTCTTGGCCATGACAAAGCCCCCTTACTTGTCGTGCCTCTGCATGCAGCGGGTTAAGCCGCTCTTGTTGTTTTCAACAGCCGGATCCTCGCAGGACTTCCACCAAGGTGCGCAGGATGATGCGCACATCGAGCAAGATGGAAAGGTTCTGGATGTAGGCGAGGTCGTGATCGATGCGGGCGATGGCACGCGCGGCATCGGTGGTCGGTCCGCGCAGGCCGTTCACCTGGGCCCAGCCGGAAAGCCCCGGCCGAACGGCAAGGCGATGCCGGTAATAGGGCACAAGATCTTCGTAATCCATACCGCCGGCCAGCATGCGCACCGGATGCGGCCGCGGTCCCACAAGCGACATCTGCCCGAGAAGAACATTGATGAGCTGCGGCAGTTCATCGAGGCTCGTGCGCCGCAGGAAGCGCCCGAGTGGCGTCACGCGCGGATCGTTGCCGGTCGCCTGAATGAATCCCGTCCTGTCCTCGAGATGGATATGCATGGTGCGGAACTTCAGCATCGGGAACAGGCATCCATTGCGACCTGGGCGCTGCTGGATAAACAGGGCCGGCCCCGGACTTGTGAGTTTGATGAGCAGAGCGAGAACCAGAAGGACCGGCGACAGGATCAGCAGCGCAGCCGCAGCGATCGTGACATCCATGCCCCGCTTCACGAAGGCTCGTGCGGTACTTGGACGAACATCGCCTTCTTGATCGATGCGGAAATGCAGGCCGCTCGCATAATGCGCCCCAATGGCAAAGCCACTCGGGCGTGCCGGAAATGAAATATTTGTGGCGGTAAAAGCCGAAGCCAGCATGGCCGAGCCCAGTTAACGTTTCGTTAACTATTAAGGCAGGCTTGCAGGCAGATGGGTATTGTTACTTATCACAATGGACTCAAGGCGACGCGTCAGCGCAGCGTGCGGGCGAACTGCGTTCCGGCGGCAAAGCGGCGACGCTGCCTTTCGATGCGCTCTATACGTTCGGGCCGCGGCTCGGCAACCACCGAAAAACCGCTGTCGACCTCGCCATTGCCGAGCGCGCGCCGGGCAATGCGGAAAGCGCCGAAGGCGGTGACGCTGACCGGATCGGCGGGCGCCGTGATCGATACTTGCAACACATCGGCGATGAGTTGCGGCCATATCCGGCTCAACCCGCCGCCGCCGACCAGGCTCACCGTGCCACCGCCAAGTCCGCCCATGGCCTCGATATTGGCGGCAATGGCAAAGGCGACGCCTTCGAGCACGGCGCGGTACAGCTGTCCCGGCCCGTCGCTCGCCGAAACGCCGAGGAAACCGGCGCGCAGGTCGAGATCGAGAAAGGGCGAGCGCTCGCCGTTGAGATAGGGCAGGAACAGTGCCTCGCCCGGTTCGGCATCGGCCGCCAGTGCGAGGTCGTCGCCCTCCGCGATGGTGAGCCCGAGGCTGGTGCGCGCCCAGTGGGCGGCGGCTCCTGCCGAAAGGATAGGCGCGATCTCGACGATGTCGTGGGTCAAGGGATGGGGCAGCCGGTAGAACGACCGCGGCGGCGCGCCGGGAACGAAGGCGGCAATGCGCGCGACCCAACCGGTCGTGCCGAGATAAAGGCTGATATCGGCCTCGTGGTCGGCGCCCGAGCCGATCGTGGTGGCGCCGCCGTCGCCGCAGCCGTTGACGACGGGAATCCCAGCCTCAACACCGAGAACGTCTGCCGCCGCTTCCGTCAGGTCGCCGACGATCGTATCGGCGGCGAGCACTTCGGGCAGGCGATTTCGCGTGATGCCGAAGTGCTTTAGCAGCGGGTCGGACCAGTCGCGGGCAGCAATATCCATGAGGCCAGTGGTGGCTGCACAAGTGGGATCGGTAATGCAATGGCCGGTGAGTTTCAGCGCCAGAAAATCCTTGGAGCCCGGCAGGAAGCAGGCCGCTTCAGCGAAGCGCGCCGGCTCGCTGTCTCTGAGATAAGCGAGCTTGAACGCCGTCATCAGCGGTTCAGCGGCATTGCCGGTTGTGCCCGCATCGATACTCGCGCCCAGGCTCTCGCAGAAGGGCGCGCCGCTCGGATCGGAATAGAGCAGCGCCTCACCGAGACCCGAGCCATCCTTGGCTACGGCAACGAGGTTTTCCATGGTGCCGGAAAGCGCGATGGCGGAAAGCTGCAGCGGCGGCAGGTGGCTCACAGCCTCAACGGCCGCCTCCCACCAGGCTTCGGGATCGAGGCGATGCGGCTGCGAGCCAGGCCGATAGGCGACCTCGTCGCGATCGAGAATCTCCCCATTTGCAGAGAACAAAGTCGCCTTGAGGCTGGAACTGCCGGCATCGAAAACGAGGATAGGATCGGTCTTCATTGCGTCCGTCCCAGGCGGCGCAGCAACACCGCCGCGATGATGATGACGCCGGTCATGATCTTCTGGATGAAGGGGTCGATGCCGAGGATGGTCATGCCGTTGGCGAGCACGCCGGTGATAGCAACGCCAAGCAGCGTGCCGGCAACGGTCGGTGCGCCTGTCGGCGAGGCAGTGGTGCCGATGAAGACGGCGGCATAGGCCGGCAGCAGCAGCGGCTCGCCCATTGTGTGCTGTACGCTGCCGAGGCGCGCCGCCAGCAACAGGCCGGCGAGTGCGGAGAGGAAGCCGGCAACGGCGAAGGTGACGATGGTGTCGCGCATGACCGGCAGGCCGGCAAGGTGCGCAGCAAGACGATTGCCGCCGATGGCACGCAGGCGCCGGCCGAACTCGGTCTTGGCCAGAACGAAGGCGGCGATGCCGACGACGACAACGATCCAGACCGCCAATACCGGCACGCCGTAGAAATCGCCGCGCCCGACAGCCTTGAATCCTTCCGGCATGCCGCGAAAGAGGCTGGCACCACCCGACGCTCCGAAGGCGAAACCGGAAAGGATGGTGCCTACCGCCAACGTCGCAACGAAGGACGGAATGCCAAAGCGGGCCACGAGAATGCCGTTGACGACGCCGCCAGCAACGGAAGCCAGCAAAGCAGCGGGTACCGCCACCCAGACGTCGTAGCCGGCAGCGAACAGCACGAAGCAGACGACGGCAGCGAGCGAAGCGGAATAGCCGACGGATAGATCGAACTCGCTGATCGTCATCACCAAGGTCGCGGCCGTGGCGACAATGGCGAGCGTCGCCATCTGCTGGACGAGATTGTAGACATTGGCCTGGCTGGCAAAGGCCTGCGGCGCAGCGATGGAAAATCCGACGCAGAGCGCGACGAAAGCGAGCAGCGTGCCGAAGCGGCTGAGATTGAGGCGGCTCATGAGGCGACCTTGGCCTGGGCGGCGGCGGAGAGCGCTCCGGGCGTCGCTTCGGCACGGGTGAAGCTGGCGACCACGGCGCCGTCGCGGCAGACGAGAATGCGGTCGGCGAGTTCCAGCGCCTCTTCGCGATCGGAGGTCGAGACCAGGACGGCATTGCCGTCGGCGGCGATCATATGGACGATTTCCTTGATAGTACGCTTGGCCATGACGTCGACGCCTTCGGTCGGCTCGTCGAGCAGCATGACGCGGGAATGGCGATTGGCCCAGCGCGAGAACAAAAGCTTCTGCTGGTTGCCGCCGGAGAGCGTGCGCGCCAATTGCCGGGGCGAGGTGAAGACCATGGCGACGCGCTCGGCTGCCATCATGAAGGCGCTGCGTTCAGCCCGCGTATCAGGCAGCGGCAGGCCAGGCGCGACGCGGTGGCTCGAAAGCAGCGGCAGGGTATTGTTGAAGACAAGATCGAAATCGGCGAAGAGCCCGGTACGGTGCCGGTCAGCAGGCACATAGGAGACGCCTGCCCTGACAGCATCACGCGGGCTTTTCGGGCGATAGGCCTCGCCCTCGATGCGGATGGCGCCGGCAACCGGTGCTTCGGCGCCCCAGATGGTTTGCAACAGGCTGGAGCGGCCAGAGCCGGCCAGCCCGTAGAGCGCCACGACCTCACCGGCCTTGACCGTGAAGCTCACCGGGGTTCGCATCTCGCGCGTTACGAGCCCATCGATGACAAGCATGTCGGTCGCAGTCTCACCGATGGGCGGACGGTGGGTGGCGGCGGGTGCCGTGCCACCCATGGCGGTGATGAGGTTGGCCGGCGTCAATTCTGCCCCAGCAAAAGCAGCCACCAGTTTTCCATCGCGCAGGACGACGGCGCGGTCGCAGAATTCCGCGATCTCGTCGAGCCGGTGGCTCACCAGCAGCACCGCCGTTCCCTGGGCGCGCATGCGTTCGATCACGGCGTAGAAGCGATGCGCATCCTCGGCCGGCAATGCCGCCGTCGGCTCGTCGAGAACGAGAATGCGGCCCTTGTCGGAAATAGCGCGCAGCAGCCGCACGAACTGCTTTTCGGCAGGGGGCAGGAAGGCGACGGGCACGTCGAGCGGCAGGTCCGGCGCGATATCGGCCGCGACCTGCGCGATGGTTTTCCGCATCGCGGTGCGATCAATCGTGCCGAAACGCCGGGGATAGGGCCGGCCGAGAAAGCAGTTCTCGACCGTATCGAATTCCGGCACGAGCGGTGCATCCTGGTGAATGACGCGGATGCCGGCGGCATAGGCATCGTGTGGATTTTCGATCGCCACCGGCGTGCCATCGAGGGCGATGGCACCGGCATCGGCCCGTTGCGCCCCGGCGACGATCTTGATCAGCGTCGATTTGCCCGCCCCGTTATGCCCGACGAGCCCGACCATTTCACCGGCGCGCAAAGCAAGGCCCACGCCGTCGAGGGCGACGGTCGCGCCGAACCTTCTGGTCAGGCCGTCGAGGACAAGCAGATCCGTCAGTTGCAGGTGACCCCGAGGCTTTCGCGGGTGATCAGTTCGCCCGGTGCATAGAATTCGTCGGTGTCGAGCTTGCCGCCGGAAAGCACGGTGTTGAGCTCGGTCGCGGCGATCTCGGCCATCTTGGGAAAGCCCTGGCGCACGGTCGCGATATAGGGCGTGCACTGCTTGATGAGTTCGACCGCTTCCGGATTGCCGTCGACACCGGCAACGACGATGTCCTTGCGCCCGGCCGCTTCCAGCGCCAGTTCGGCGCCGATGCCCGGCTCGTCCCAGCCCGCCCAGATGGCGTTGATGGCGCCGACACCCGGATGGGCGAGCAGGATGGCATCGACGGCGGCGCGGCTGTCGTCGATCTGGCCCGGCACCTGCACGTAATGGTCGGCAACCTGCTTGATGTCGGGATTGGCCTTGAGTGCATCATCGAGCGCCAGTTCGCGCTGATGGACGCCAGGATGCGCCGAATAGAACAGGCGCACGATATTGCCCTTGCCGCTCAACTGGTCGAACAGGAACTTGGTCATGGTCTCGCCCAGGACATAATTGTCCGAGGTGACGTTGAAGACCGTCGCGGCGTTCTTGGCGCCATCGATGGTGACGACCGGGATATTGGCGCCCTTGGCCTTGTCGACCTGGTCCTGGATCTGGGCCGGATCGACAGAAACCAGCACGATGGCATTGGCGCCCTTGGTGGTCGCATCCTCGACGCGGCTGGCAAAGGCCCCCATGTCGCCCGCAGTATCGACCACATCGACGCTCCAGCCGAGCTTGTCCGCCTGTGCCTTGAACGCATCGATCATGTCGGCGGTGGCGATGGCCGAAAGATAGGGCGTCAGCACCGAGATCTTTTCGCCGGCGGCGAGAACACCGGTAGCCGAGGTCATGAGCACGGCCGCCGATAGAGCGAGCGGCAGGATTTTGCTGGTCATTTGCGGGTTTCCTCCAAAGTCGCCGGACCTTAGCGGGGAGGCCGTGCGGCTCCAAGCCAAAAATCGCAGAAAACCGGCGGGGATTGACTCTCCTGCCACTCCTCGCCAGTCTATGCTTAAACGTTTAAGCAGACTCTCATGCCCGCAACCCGGCGCAAGCCAACCATCGTCGACGTCGCCCGACGCGCCAATGTCTCGGCGGCCACGGTTTCTTATGTGCTGAGCGGGCGCGAGGAACTGGTGCGGCGCATCGGCGGCGACACGCGCAAGCGCATAACCGAGGCCATTGCCGAACTCGGCTATGTGCAGAACCAGATCGCCCGGCAATTGCGCCTCAAGCGCACGAAACGCATCTGCGTCCTGCTGCCGCAGATCGGCGTGCCCTTCGTCGACAACATCGCCAAGGACGTCGAGGCGGTGGTGCAGCAGCGCGGCTATTCCTCGATCGTCGTCGTCGGTCGCACCTACGAGATGTGCCGGCAGCTCGTGCTGGAGGTCGAGGCGGGGCTTGCCGACGGCATCGTCGCCGACGTCGAGCAGTTCGACCGCAGGGAACTGATCACGCTCTTCGATCCCCTGCAGAAAGCCGGCAAAGCGGTGTTGGTCCTGCACCCGACGGTCGAGCCCGGTCCATTCTCGACGGTGCGGCAGGCGCGCCTGCCGGCCTTCCGCGACATGGTCGAGCACCTGCTCGCCAATGGCAGCAAAAACTTTGCCTATATCCGCCACGGGCAATCGGACGACGCCCATCGCTCGGACACGCTCACCGCAATGCTCGCCGAACACGGCCTTGCCGCACCGACAATCCTCACCGGCGCCGAGACGCGCGACACGGCGGTCGCCACTGCCCTTACGCTCATCGACGGCGTCAATCCTCCGGATGCCCTGTTGGTGCAGTCGGACTTCAGCGCTGTCGCCATCATCCAGGCCCTGAACCGTCGTGGCCTCCGGGTCCCAGAGGACATCGCAATTGCCGGCTCGGGCAATGCCGAGGAAGGACGCCACTGCTTTCCGCAACTGACGACGATCGGGCCGCAGCGCCCGTCGCTGCAAAAGGCCGTCGGCCGGCTGCTCGACGAGATCGAGGGCGAAGCGGATGGACCGGCCCAGACCTTTGAAATCCCCTGGTCGATGATCGGCCGGGAAAGCGCCTGATCGGCCGCAACGATCAGGCGTCAATTACGAAAGGGAGAGAAAATGACCTTCAACATTCGTCGCCGCACATTATTGGCGGGCGGCTTGGCGGGGCTGGTTGCCGGCCCGCTATCGAGCCGCCTCGCCTTTGGCCAGGAAAAGCGGCTGCGCTTTTTCTGGTGGGGCAACCAGGAGCGGCTCAACCGCACCGAGGCCGCTATGGACCTGTTCATGAAGGCCCATACGGACGTCCAGATCGACGGCGAAACGGCGCCATTCGATGATTTCTTCCCGCGCTTGGCAACGCAGGTCGTCGGCGGCAATCCGCCGGACGTCGTGCAGATGGATTTCCGCTATATCGCCGAATATGCCCATCGCGGCGCCCTGCTCGACCTCGATCCGTATCTCGGCAAGCAGCTCGACCTGTCCGAAATCCCGACCGACCAGGTCGATGCCAATCGCGTCGACGGCAAACTCTATGGCGTGAGCTTCGGCGTCAATTCGGCGGCGCTGATGATCAATACCGATGCCTGGGGAGAGGTCGATGCTAAGGCCCCCTATCACGGCATGACCTATGACGAGTTCGCCGAAAGCTGCGCCAAGCTCACCAAGGACACCAAGCGCGAGAACTTCTACGGCACATCGGATTCGAGCGGCAACGACATCGCCATGGAAAACTGGCTGATGCAGCAGGGCAAGGGCCTCTACACGCCCGACGGCAAGCTCGGCTACACCGCCGAGGATGCCGGCAAGTGGTTTGCGCTCTGGGCGGCGATGCGCGAGAGCGGGGCGTGCGTTCCGGCCGACGTGCAGGCGCTCGATCTCAACACGATCGAATCCAACATGATCACTCTCGGCCATGCGGCGACGAGCTTCCAGCTCGCCAACGCCATCGGACCGCAGCAGAATTCGGTGAAGGAAAAGATCGAGCCGCAGCCGTTCCCGGTGATCTCGGCCGATGCCAAGCCCGGCCATTACCTCAGGCCCGCAACGCGCCTCAGCGTCACCGCTGCGACCAAGTACCCCGAAGACGCAGTGGCGTTGCTGGCTTTCCTTACCGGCGATGTCGAGGCTGCCAAGATCCTCGGCGCCGACCGCGGCATCCCGTCCTCCCCCCGGCTCGCCAAGGCCATTTCGGCCGATCTCAAGCCGGCCGAAAAGATCTCGGTCGACTATATTGCGAGCCTGGCCGAACTCGTCGGACCGCTCCCGCCGGCCTTGCCGCCGGGCGCCGGCGAGATTACCAAGCTCGTCCACGACATCAGCCAGCAGGTGTCCTTCGGCAATCTGTCGCCGGAAGACGGCGGCGGTGCCCTGGTCGATGGCGCCAACGACATCCTGAGCCGCGCCTGACGGTTCTCAAACCTCGCCCAGCCACCTTCCGGGGCGGCTGGGCCTGCCAACCGGATCGTTCCCCAATGCCCAGCGCCCGCCCCAACGTCCTGCTCATCACCGCCGACGAATGGCCGGGCACGCTCCTGGGCTCGGCCGGCCATCGCGCCATCGAAACGCCGACCCTCGATGCGCTGGCGCGCTCGGGCACGCGGTTTTCCCGCGCCTATTCGGAATGCCCGGTCTGCGTGCCGGCCCGCCGCTCGCTGATGACGGGCCTGTCGCCGCGCGCCCACGGCGACCGCATCTTCCAGGGGCGGCTCGCGATGCCCGATGCCCCGACCATGGCCGAAACCTTCGTTGCCGCCGGCTATCAGGCCTATGCCATCGGCAAGCTGCACGTCTATCCGCCGCGCTCGCGCATCGGCTTCAACGACGTCTGGCTCGCCGAGGAAGGCCGCATCACCGACGGCGCCATAGACGATTACGAGCAGTTCCTCGCTGCGCGCGGCCATGCCGGCCGCCAGTTCATGCACGGCATGGGCAACAACGAATATGTTTGGCGCAGCTGGCACCTGCCCGAGGACGAACACCCGACCAACTGGCAGACCGAAACCGCAGCCCGCATGATCAAGCGGCGCGATCCGACGCGGCCCGGTTTCTGGTACGTTTCCTACACGCATCCGCATCCGCCGCTGGCGCCGTTGCGCGAATATCTCGAGCGCTATTCCGGCCGCAAGATGGACGATGCCGCTTTCGGCGACTGGTCCTCGCCCGAAAAGGTGCTGCCGCCGGTGCTCGATTACGTCCGCCGGCACTGGGCGCATTTCACGCCCGAACAGATCGCCGACATCCGCCGCGCCTTCTATGCACTTTGCACCCATATCGACCACCAGATCCGCGTGCTGATCGGCACGCTGCGCGAGGAAGGCATCCTCGAGGATACGATCATCATGTTCACCAGCGATCACGGCGACATGCTGGGCGATCACGGGCTCTTCGCCAAGCGCCTGATGTACGAAAAGTCCGCCAACATCCCGATGATCCTGTCGCCGGGACGGTTTGCGCCCGAGGCAACCGGAAAGGTCGACGACCGGCTGGTCGGATTGCAGGACGTGATGCCCACGCTGCTCGATCTTTGCGGCATCGCCGTGCCCGAGACCTGCACCGGACGGTCGATGCTGAGCGGCGAGCGGCGCCAAAGCTTTTACTGCGAATGCGTCGAGGGGCTGGAAGCAACCCGCATGGTGCATGACGGGCGTTTCAAGCTCATCTGGTATCCAGCGGGCAATGTCGTGCAGGTCTTCGATATCGAGACCGATCCGCTCGAAACCGACAATCTCGCGGGATTGCCGGAGCATGCAGAGATCGAAAAACGGCTGACCGCGCTTCTGATCGGCGAGCTTTACGGCGAGGATCTGGACTATGTCCGGGACGACCGGCTCGTCGGCTTCACTCCGGAAAGCCGGCTCAAGACGCATGATCGCGACCTCTACCTGCAGCGTGGCCTGCAGTATCCGCCGCCGCACTCTTAAACGCGTCACGAACCGTAGCTCAAACGGCCGCCTTCCAGGGCGGCCGTTGCTTTTTCATGCTCTCGCGGCCCACCCAGCCGCAAATTCTGCCGACAGATACGGGTGGTTGACCGCCCATTTTCGCGCATGCTAGCAATCGTGAAGCCAATTCTGTCGACAAAACCTAAAAAGCAGAATGGCATCGCAATGCCGTTCAGGGCCGGGAGGTTCGGCAGCCGGAACGGTAGAGAACCAAATGGAGGAATTCCCATGAGCTGGAAGAAAGCCCTATTGCCGATCGCCGTGATGGCGAGCCTTGCCTTTGCCGGCGCTGCGCAGGCGCAGGTCAACGTCATGATCCCGGCCGGCCCGGGCGGCGGCTGGGACGGCACCGGCCGCCAGGCCATGCAGGCGATGATCGATGCCGGCATCTATACGGGCGGCGTCAACTACACCAATACCGGCGGCGCCGGCGGCACGATCGGCCTGGCCGAGTTCCAGAACAGCTCCACCGGCAAGCCGGATTCGCTGGCCGTGTTCGGCGCCATCACCGTGGGCGCCATCGACATGAACGGCTCGCCGATCAAGCTCTCGGATTTCCGTCCGATCGCCCGGCTCACCACCGAATACGACGTCATCGCGGTCAAGGCGGATTCGCCGTACAAGACGCTCAAGGACTTCGTCGAGGCGCTCAAGGCCAATCCCGGCGGCACGCCGGTAGGCGGCGGTTCGGCCGGCGGTGTCGACCAGATCGCGCTTGCCCTGTTGGCGCAGTCCGCCGGCGTTTCCACTGGCGATCTCAACTACATCCCGCAGACCTCCGGCGCCGAGACGGTGACCGGCATCGTCAACGGCACGCTCGTGGCCGGCCTTTCGGGCATTTCCGAGTTCAAGCAGTTCGCCGAGCAGGGCCGCATCCGCATCCTCGGCATCACCGCGCCGGAACGCCAGGAAGGGGTCGACGCCCCGACCTTCAAGGAAGCCGGCTATGACGTGGAAGTCGGCAACTGGCGCGGCTTCCTCGGCGCGCCGCAGATGCCGGACGACAACTACAAGATGTGGGTCGACAACTTCAAGAAGCTGAGCGAAAGCGATCCGTGGAAGAAGGTGCTGGCAACCCAGGGCTGGCAGCCCGACTATCTCGGCGGCGAGGAGTTCGGCACGTTCATCGCTTCGGAAACCGACCGCATCGGCGCGATCCTGAAGGATGCCGGGCTTGTCAAATAGTCCGGAAACGCTGACGCAAAGCGAAGACGAAACGGCGGGAGACGGCGTTCGCGCCGCCTCCCGTCCGTGGTGGCTGGGCCTCGCCGTCATCGCCATGGGCTGCGTGTGCCTCTATGGCACGACCAGCCTGCCGCAAGGCGCACGCTACGGCGCCATCGGCCCCGGCCTGTTCGTCACCATCGCCGGCGCCGGCCTCATCATCCTCGGCATATTGCTGCTGGTGCAGATCGCCCGCGGCGAAAAGTTCGAACCGCAGGACGCCGAGGACGCATCAGGCGACGAGAAAGCCAATCCGGTGGCCCTGGCCACCGCCCTCGCCGCCGCTATAGTGCCGATCTTCACCATGGATCCGCTCGGCCTGCCGATCACCGCCATGCTTTCGTTCACGCTGGTAGCGCGCTCGTTCGGCTCGCGCGGGTGGTGGCTCGACGCCATCTACGGCGCCCTGCTCGGCATCGCCTCGTGGTTCCTGTTCACGCGCCTGGGGCTGCAGCTCGGTGGCTTCCTGCCCATAGCGGGGATCTGACATGCACTCTTTCGAACTGCTTTTGCAGGGGTTCGGGGTGGCCTTACAGCCCACCAACCTGCTCTATGCGCTGCTCGGTTCGGTGCTCGGCACCGCCATCGGCGTTCTGCCCGGCATCGGACCGGCGCTGACCATCGCGCTGTTGCTGCCCGTCACCATCTCGGTGGCGCCGACCGCGGCCTTCATCATGTTCGCGGGCGTGCTCTACGGCGCCATGTATGGCGGCTCGACCACGTCCATCCTCATCAACACGCCGGGCGAATCCGGCTCGATGATGACGGCGCTGGAGGGCAACAAGATGGCCCGCAAGGGGCGCGGCGCCGCAGCGCTCGCCACCGCCGCCATCGGCTCGTTCGTCGCCGGTACCATCGCCACCATCCTGATGACGTTCGCGGCGCCGTACATTGCCGAGCTCGCCTTCATCTTCAAGCCGTCCGACTATTTCGCCCTCATCACGCTGGCCTTCACCTCGGTAGCGGTGGTGATGGGTACCTCGCGCGTGCGCGGCTTCATCTCGCTGTTCATCGGATTGGCGCTCGGCGTCGTCGGCATCGACAAGATGACGGGCGCACCGCGCCTGACCTTCGGCGTGCCGGGCCTGTTCGACGGCATCGAGCTCACCGTCGTACTGGTGTCGCTGTTCGCCATCGGCGAAATCCTCTACGTCGCCAGCCGCTACAAGCCGGGCCGTGACGAGGTCATCCCGATCAAGGGCCTGGCCTTCATGACCAAGGAAGACTGGAAGCGCTCGTGGAAGCCGTGGCTGCGCGGCACGGCCCTGGGCTTTCCCATCGGGGCGCTGCCGGCCGGCGGTTCTGAAATCCCGACGATGCTGAGCTACACGATCGAGCGCAAGCTTTCGAAGCACAAGGAAGAGTTCGGCCACGGCGCGATCGAAGGCGTTGCCGGCCCGGAAGCGGCCAACAATGCTGCCGCTGCCGGCATCCTGGTGCCGTTGCTGACGCTCGGCCTGCCGACCTCGGCGACGGCGGCAGTGCTGCTCGCTGCCTTCCAGAACTACGGGCTGCAGCCGGGGCCGTTCCTCTTCACCTCCAATCCGGAGCTGATCTGGGGCCTCATCGCCTCGCTCTATATCGGCAATGCCATGCTGCTGGTGCTCAACCTGCCCCTGGTCGGCATCTGGGTGCGCCTCCTCGCCATCCCGCGGCCACAGCTCTATGCCGGCATCCTGGTCTTCGCCATGATCGGCATCTGGGGCGTTTCCGGGCAGGTGACCGACCTCATCGTCATGGTGGCGGTAGGCATCATGGGCTACGTGATGCGCGTCTACGACTTCCCCATTGCGCCGGTGCTGATCGGGCTGATCCTCGGGCCGATGGCCGAAGTGCAGTTGCGCACGGCGCTGGCCGCGGCGCAGGGCAATCCGGCCGTGCTCGTGGGAACGCCGCTGTCGGCGACCCTGCTCGTGATTGCCGTCCTGTTCCTGCTGGCGCCGTTCGTACTGAAGCGCCTAGCGAAATAAGGGGATGGCCCCAAGGGCCGTTCCCGTCTGTTCCAGTGAGAGTTCCGCAAATGCAGACCCACGAAGTCAAAGTCCATCCATCCGCCGCCGAACTGCCGCGCGAGCAGCAGCTTGCCTGGCATATCGCCGAGTTCGCCCACAATGTCGGCCCGCTCGATGCCGACGTCACCGGCATGATCGCCTGCCGCATCGCCGACAATGCCAGCGTGGCGCTTGCCTCCATCAACCGGGCGCCGGTCGCCGCCGCCCGCGCCATGGCGCTGGCACATCCGCGCAAAGCCGGGGCAACGCTCTACGGCCTTTCGAGCAAGACGCGCGTCGATGCCGAATGGGCGGCCTGGGCCAATGCCACGGCCGTGCGCGAGCTCGATTTCCACGACACGTTCCTTGCCGCCGATTATGCGCATCCCGGCGATTGCATTTCGCCGATGATCGCCGTCGCCCAGCAGATGAAGCTCGATGGCGCCGCCCTCGCCCGCGGCATTGCCGTCGCCTATGAAGTGCATGTCGCTTTGGTCAAGGCGATCTCGCTGCACAAGTACAAGAAGGACCACGTGGCGCACCTGGCGCCCGCCACCAGTGCCGGCATCGGCGCCATGCTGAAGCTGCCGGTCGAGACCATCTACCAGGCCATCAACCAGACCGTGCACCTGGCCTTTTCGACGCGCCAGTCGCGCAAGGGCGAGATCAGTTCGTGGAAGGCCTATGTGCCGGGCTTTTCCGGCAAGCTCGCCATCGAAGCCGTCGACCGCGCCATGCGCGGCGAGGCTTCGCCGTCGCCGATCTACGAGGGCGAGGAATCGGTCATCGCCTGGATGCTGGGCGGCCCCGACAGCCATTACGAGGTAAGCCTGCCGGCGCCGGGCGAATCCCCGCGCGGCATCATGGAAACCTATACGAAGGCCTATTCCGCCGAATACCAGGCGCAGGCCATCATCGATCTTGCCATCGAGCTTAGCAGGCAGATCGGCGATCTTTCCAAGATTCGCGACATCGTGCTGGAAACCAGCCACCACACGCACAATGTCATCGGCACGGGCGCCAACGATCCGCAGAAGCTGGATCCCGATGCCAGCCGCGAAACGCTCGACCATTCGATCATGTACATCCTCGCCGTCGCGCTCGAGGACCGGAAGTGGCATCACGTCGACAGCTACACGTCCGAGCGTGCGCATCGGCCCTCCACCGTTGCGCTCTGGCACAAGATCAGGACGGTCGAGGACCCGGCCTGGACCAAGCGCTATCTCGATCCCGATCCGCATAAGCGCGCCTTCGGCGGCAAGCTGATCGTCACGCTCAACGACGGCAACGTCGTCATCGGCGAGCGCGCCGTGGCCGACGCCCACCCGAACGGCGTGCGCCCCTGGACCTGGCCGGCCTATGCCGAAAAGTTCGCAACGCTGACGCGCGATATCCTCGGGGAAGCCGAGCAGGAAGTGTTTCTCACCCGGGCCAAGGGCTTTACCGGCCTTGCCGCCGGCGCGCTCGATGCGCTGCTGCCGGCCCTGCCCGCCGGTACGGTCGTGCCGGCCAAGCCGACAGGCCAGGGCATATTCGACCACGGCCTGGAGTAGGACCATGCTCAACCACGAGATCAACCGCGCCTTCCGGGACCGGCTCAAGGCCGGCGGCGCCGTGCTGCTGCCGGGCGCCGCCAATGCGCTCGCTGCCCGCGTCATCGCCGATATGGGGTTCGAGGCCGTCTATCTGTCGGGCGCCGGGCTCACCAATACCTATCTCGGCATGCCGGACCTCGGCTTCGTCGGGCTCGCCGAGATCGCCCAGCACACCGCGACCATCCGCGATGCCGTGGAACTGCCGATCATCGTCGATGCCGATACGGGCTTCGGCAATGCGCTCAACGTCCGGCACACGATCCGCACGCTGGAACGCGCCGGCGCCAGCGCCATCCAGATCGAGGACCAGGTCAATCCAAAGCGCTGCGGGCATTTTTCCGGCAAGGACGTGGTGGGCCTGGAAGAAGCGCGCAGCCGCATCAAGGCGGCGGTCGATGCGCGGCAGGACGAGAACCTGCTGATCCTCGCGCGTACCGATGCGCGGGCCACGCAAGGGTTCGATGCGGCCATCGAACGGGCCCAGGCCTTCATCGAGGCCGGCGCCGACATCACGTTCGTCGAAGCGCCGGAAAGCATCGAAGAAATCCGCATGATCCCCCAGCGCCTCAAGGGCACGCCGCAACTCGTCAACCTCGTCGTCGGCGGGCGCACGCCGATCATGGACCTCAGCGAACTCGACGGCATGGGCTTTGCGCTGGTGCTTTACGCCAATGTGGCGCTGCAGGGCGCCGTCTATGGCATGCAGGCGGCGCTCGGCCAGTTGAAGCACGACGGCAGGCTCGACGAATCCGGGCCCGTCGCGAGCTTTTCGGAGCGCCAGCGGCTGGTGCAGAAGCCGCTCTTCGATAGCCTCGAAAAGCGCTACGCCATCGAAGAGCCATGAACACTCGCGTCGCCCAGCCCGACATGGAGAGCGTCGAGGCGCATTCCAGCGCCTCGCTCGTCGATGCCCTGTTCGAGCGGATCAGCGAGGCCATCGTTTCGGGCGAATTCGCGCCGGGCGCCAAGCTCAGCGAACCGCGGCTGGCGGCGCGTTTCGGGGTGAGCCGGGGGCCGTTGCGTGAAGCGATCAGGCGGCTGGAAGAACGCAAGCTGGTGACGCGCACGCCGCGCCAGGGCGTCAAGGTCGTAATGCCCTCGCGGCAGGCGGCGATCGAGCTTTTCCAAATGCGCGAAGTGCTGGAAGGCCTGGCGGCGCGCGAGGCTGCGCACAACGCGACGCCCGCCGACGTTGCCGAATTGCGCGCCATGCTCGCCCGCCACGCCGAGGCCCTGTCGCGCCCCGACGCCATGGTCTATTGGCAAGCGACGGCCAATTCGGACTTCCACTTTTTCGTTGCGCGCCTCTCGCGCAACCAGCGCCTGTTCGATCTTTTGTGCGGCGAATACTACACGATCCTCAGGCTCTATCGCATGCAGCACCGGATCGTGCCCGGCCGGGCGCAGCGGGCGCTGATGGAGCATGGCCGCATCGTCGATGCCATTGCCGATGGCGACGGGGAACTGGCGGAATTGCTGATGCGGCGGCACATCACGGCAGCGCGCGGCGGCATCGAAAAAAGCATCCGCGACAGCGCCGCCTAAACCTTGCGATTTCAAAAAACCGTGCCCGCGACTCCCTGGTTGGCGGCGACCACCTGTTGACCGATTTCCCGGCGAGCCGGCATTTCCAGCCGTCTAAAACCGCGATCTACATCCCATTATGGCACGGGGCCGCGAGGCGAGGATAAGTCCCGAAAATCCTAATCCCGTCCGCGCAGGCGCGGATCGAGCGTATCGCGCAGGGCGTCGCCGAGCAGGTTGAAGCCGAAGGACAGGAACAGGATGGCGAAGCCGGCAAAGATCGCCGGCCAGGGCGACAGCATGAGGAAGTTGCGCCCTTCCGAAAGCATAAGGCCGAGCGAGGGGATCGGTGGTTGCGCGCCGAGGCCGAGAAAGGACAGCGAGGCTTCAACGAGGATCGCCGCCGAGAGCAAGAGGCTCGTCTGCACCAGCACGACCGAGGCCAGATTGGGCAGCAGGTGCAGGAAGACGATGCGCGCATCTGAGGCGCCGATCGCCCGCGCGCCCATCACGTATTCGCTTTCGCAGATGACGAGCGCCGGCCCGCGCAGCAGGCGCGCAAAGATCGGCATGTAGACGATGCCGATGGCGATGGCGGCGCTCCAGGCATTGGGGCCGAGCACGGCGATGACGCCGATGGCGAGCAGCATGATGGGAAAGGCGAAGAGCACGTCCATCACGCGCATGGTGATGCGGTCGAGCCAGCCGCCATAGAAGGCGGCCAGCATGCCGAGCGTGCCGCCAGTGACTAGCGCCAGCGCCACGGCGGAGACGCAAGTCATGAGCGAGGTGCGATAGCCGTAAAGGATGCGTGCAAAGACGTCGCGGCCGAGCTGGTCGGTGCCGAGCCAGTTGAGAACGTTGGGGCCTTTCATGCGCTGTACCATCACCTGCACGAAGGGATCGTGCGGCGAGACGATAGGCGCAAAGATCGCCAGCAGCACCTGCAGGGCCACGAAGGCGACGGCGAAGGACAACAGCTTATGGGCGCGGATGTAAGCGAACATCAGCGCCGCCTGATCCGCGGGTCGATCACGGCATAGGCGAGATCGACGAAGAAGTTGACGATGACGAAGCTACCGGTCAGCACCAGGATGGTCGCCTGGATCAGCGGATAATTGCGCTCGCTGATGGCGCCGAGCACGAGCCGGCCGAGGCCGGGAATGGCAAAGACCTGTTCGATGACGATGGCGCCGCCGAGCAGGTATCCGGCCGAAACGCCGACGCTGGTGATGAAGGGGATGAGCGCGTTCCTGAGCGCATGCTTATAGACGACGAGCCGGCGCCCCGCCCCCTTGGCGCGTGCCGTGCGGATATAGTCCTGCCCCAAAGCATCGAGCATGGCCGAGCGCACGAGGCGGCTGAGATTGGCGAGCATGGGCAGCGACAAAGCGATCACCGGCAGCACCATGCGCTGCAGATTGCCGAGCGGATCCTCGCTGAACGGCACATAGCCGAGCGGGGCAAAGCCGGGCGCGTATTTCGACAACAGGAATATGGCGACGATGCCGAGCCAGAACGAGGGGATGGTGAGCCCGGCAATGGCGCCGATGCGGACGGCGACTTCCGAGCCTTTGCCGCGGGCCTGCGCCATGAAGGCGCCGAGCGGCACGGCAAGGCCAGCGCCGACGATCACCGACAGGAGCGTCAGTTCCAGCGTCGGCCAGATGTTGGCGCCAATCTCCTCGATCACCGGGCGGCCGGTCCAGATCGAGGTGCCGAAATCGCCGTGCAGAACGCCACCGATCCAGTGGAGATATTGCACCGGCATCGGCAGGTCGAGCCCGAGCCGGCCCCGCAATTCGGCCATGCGGTCGGGCGTCACCTCGGTATTGGCGCCGAGCATGATGGCAACCGCATCGCCCGGGATCAGCCGGATGATGAGGAAGGTCACGATCGAGACGCCGAAGAGGACGACGACGAGATCGGCGATCCGGCCAAGAAGGAAGCGGGAGGACATAAGTTCGCTGCTGCGCCGCCAATTACCCGAGGTCTTTCCGGCGAAAGCCGGAATCCAACTTGCGATAGTTCAGGATGGGTCCCGGCTTCTCGCCGAGACGACACCCAGAGTTTTTGGCCTCTTACTGCTTGGTCACGCCAAGCAGGTTGAGGTGCCCGTTCGACTTGATAGTAAAGCCGGAGACCTTGTCGCTGACGGCGGTGAAGAGGTTGCCGTAGGCGATGTGCGCCGCCGGGCCGTCGCAGGCGAGGATCTTCTGCACCTCGTCATAGGTGGTTTTGCGGGCGGCCTGGTCGGTCTCGCTGCGGCCCTTGTCGAGCAGCGCATCGAGGTCCGGGTTGGAATACTTGAAGACGTTGGTCGAGCCGCCGGTGCGGAAGGTGCGGTAGAAATATTCGTCCGGATCGGGGCTGCCGCCATTGGCGGACACGAACAGGTCGAAATTGGAGTTCTTCCAATCCTGCACGAACTGGCCGATCTCCTGGTTGACGAGTTCGATATTGATGCCGCCCGCCGCTTCTTCCTGCTGCACGATCTGGGCGATGTCCTTGGCGTCCTGGCGCGGCAGCACGTTCATCTTGACGGTAATCGGCAGTGTCACGCCGGCTTCCGCGAGCAGTGCCTTGGCCTTGTCGACATCCTGCGTGTAGCAGGCGTAGTCGGAGGTCGGGAGCGCCCAGGCGGTCAGCGCCGGCGACAGCGGGCCGGCCGGCACGCCCTGGCCGAACAGCGCGCCCTGGATGATCTCGTCGCGGTTCAAGAGGTAATTGAAGGCCTCGCGCACCTTGGCATTGTCGAAGGGGGGCTTCGAAGTATTCATGCCGACGAGCGTATAGGAGATGTCGCGGGTGTCCTGCATCTTGACGCCAGGCTGGCTCTGCAATTGCAGGGCCGTCGCCGGATCGATGCCCGGCAGCAGGTCGTACTGGCCGGAGGTGATGCCGACCTGGCGGGTCGCCGCTTCCGGCACGATGTTGAACTTCACGCCGTCGAGCTTGTTGGCATCGGGATCGCGGTAGCCGTCGAACTTGACGAGGCTGATATAGCCGTTGGGCTGCCATTCGGCGAACTTGAACGGACCGGTGCCGTCGGGCTTTTGCTGCAGGCTGTCCTTGTCCTTTTCCAGTTCCGCCGGAACGATGGAAATGTAGGAGAGCGAGGAGAGGATCGGCGCGAACGGCGCATCGAGGCCGAGTTCGATCGTCTCAGGGTCGACGACCTTGATGCTGGTGATCGGCGTCACGCGGCTCGCCAGGGGCGAAGCGATATCGGGCGATTGCACGCGGCGGATCGAGGCGGCGACGTCCTCGGCATCCATGGCCGAGCCGTCGTGGAAGGTGACGCCCTGGCGGAGCTTGAACGTATAGGTCTTGCCGTCGTCCGACACCGTCCAGGATTCGGCAAGGCCCGGCACGACGTTCAGGTCCTTGTCGATGGCGGTGAGGCCCTCATAGATCGTGTCCTGCACGATCGTCACGCTGTTGAAGGCGGTGATGAGGTGCGGATCGAGCCCCGCGGGCGAGGAATCCATCGCCACTTCCAGCGTTGCGGCGTGGGCGCCGGCAACACCTGCCAGCATCGAGGTGGCGAGCAGCGCAGCCCGCATGAATTTCAATGACATCGTTCTCTCCCGACTTCAGCGTTTCGCGGCGCTTGCATGATGGCCGCTGCCGTCCGTCCCTGTTTGGACAAGTCCAGTTTGATACCATTCTGGACAAGGGGACGCTATGGCACTAACTCTTGCCGGGCAAGGAAAACCTCTCGACAATCCCCGCCACCGGCGGATTGCGCCGGGCAGACGGCATCCCGGGAAAGGCGATACGCGATGCAGACCACATGGACCGGCCCTGCCCGGTCCGCGCCAGGACCGGGACCTGCCCCAGGCAAGCCGCTGCTGGCCATCGAGGGTCTCCATATCGCGGTGGGCGGCAAGCCGCTGATCGAAGGCGTGTCGCTGACCATCGCTGCCGGCGAAATGCTCGGCCTCGTCGGCGAGAGCGGCTGCGGCAAGTCGGTGACGGCGCTTTCCATCATGCGGCTCATTCCCGAACCGCCGATGCGCGTCACCGGCGGCGCCATCAGGCTCGGCGGCGAGGACCTGCTGGCGTTTAGCGAAAGGCAGCTGGAGGACGTGCGCGGCAATGCCATCGGCATGATCTTCCAGGAGCCGATGACCTCGCTCAACCCGGTGTTTTCCATCGGCGACCAGATCGAAGAAGCGGTGCTGCTGCACCGCAGTGTCGGGCGCGCCGCGGCCCGCCAGCGCGCCGTCGAACTGTTGACCCGTGTTGGTATCCCGGCGCCGGAAGCGGCGCTTTCCCGCTATCCGCACGAGCTTTCGGGCGGGCAGCGCCAGCGGGTGATGATCGCCATTGCGCTGGCGTGCGAGCCGCGCCTGCTGATCGCGGACGAGCCGACGACGGCGCTCGACGTAACGGTGCAGGCGCAAATCCTCGACCTCATCGACGATCTTCGGCGCGAAACCGGCATGGCGGTTTTGCTGATCACCCACGATCTCGGCGTCGTTTCGCAATATTGCGACCGCGTCGCCGTGATGTATGGCGGGCGCGTCGTCGAGGAAGCGCCGGCCGCCGAGCTCTTTGCGCATCCGCGCCACCGCTATACCGAGGCGCTGCTGCGGACGATCCCCGCCGCCAATCCGCCGGGCACGGTGCTGCCGGCCATCGGCGGCACGGTGCCGCCGCCGGGCCAGCGCCCGCCCGGTTGCGCCTATCACCCGCGCTGCCACGCCATGATCGATGTCTGCCAAGATCAGGTGCCGCTGCTCGAAGGTGATGCGCACCGCGCCGCCTGCTGGAACCCCGCATGAACCTGCTTTCGGTTGATCATCTCAGCAAGACCTATCGCGGCGCGCACGGCGCCGAGGTGCATGCCGTTTCCGATGTGTCGTTCTCCATCGCTGATGGCGAAGTGCTGGGCGTGGTCGGCGAGAGCGGTTGCGGCAAGTCCACGCTCGGCCGCTCGATCCTGAAGCTCATCGAGCCTTCCGCCGGCAGCGTCAGCTTTGCCGGCCGCGACATCACCACGCTCAACCGGCACGCCATGAAGCCGGTGCGGCGCGACCTGCAGATCATCTTCCAGGATCCGTTCGGCTCGCTCAATCCGCGCCACAAGGTCGGCACCATCATCGGCGAGCCGCTGGTCGTGCACGGCATCGGCAATGGCGCCAGCAGAAGGGCGCGCGTTGCCGAATTGTTGGCGCTCGTCGGCCTGCCCGAGGACGCGGCGAAGCGCTTCCCGCATGAATTTTCCGGCGGGCAACGGCAGCGCATCGCCATCGCCCGCGCTTTGGCGCTGGAGCCGAAACTGCTGGTTGCCGACGAAGCGGTTTCGGCGCTCGACGTTTCCATCCAGTCGCAGATCATCAACCTGATCGCGGACCTCAGGAAGCGGCTCGGGCTCGCCATCATGTTCATCAGCCACGACCTGTCGGTGATCCGGCATGTGAGCGACCGCATCGCCGTCATGTATCTGGGGCGGATCGTCGAGATCGGGCCGGCGGCCGAGATCATGGATGCGCCGAAGCACCCCTATACGCAGGCGCTGCTGTCGGCGATCCCCCGGCCCGGCGAGCGGCGCGAACGGCAGGTGCTGAAGGGCGAACTGCCCGATCCGGCGAACCCGCCCGCCGGTTGCCCGTTCCATACGCGCTGCCCGAAAGTCATGGACATCTGCCACAGCGTGCGGCCGGAGCTGCTGCCGCCCGCAGGTATTGCCAGCAAGAGCGAAGTTGCATGCCATCTTTACAGCTAGACTCCCTTGCCGAACGGGCTTTTGCGCCGGTCGCGGCGGCGATTGCGGCCGAGCGCATTCCCGGCGGCGTGCTGGGGCTGGTGACGCGTGACGGCGAGCGCGTGACGCGCTTTGCGGGGGCGGCGCAGGTGGTGCCGGAGCGGCGGGCGCTGACAGCCGGGACCTATTTCGATCTCGCTTCGCTGACCAAGGTGATGTTCACGACGCCGCGCATTCTCGCCCTCGCCGAGGCGGGGAGGATCGATCTCGACGCGCCGCTGATTTCTGTGATGCCGGATTTCCGGCAGTACAGCGCCGATGCCTGGGAGCGGACGCTTACCTTCCGGCAATGCCTCGGCCATCAGACGCCGCTGCCCGGCGTCGAGCCGCTCTATACCTACGGGCAGGCCCCGGACACGCTGCGCGCCTTCGTGCTGCAGCGCGAATGGCGCCAGGGGCCGGCGGTTTATTCCGATATCAATTTCATCCTGCTAGGGATTGTGCTGGAACGGCTGGAGGGCAGGATGATCCGCGATTTTCCGCTGCCTGCCGGGCTCTCCTTCAAGCCCGATCCTGCCAATAGTGCGGCAACCGAGAACTGCACCTGGCGTGGGCGCGTCATGGTCGGCGAGGTGCATGACGAGAACTGCTATGCGCTCAAGGGATCGGGGCATGCCGGGCTGTTCGGGACGATCGACGGCGTGCTCGATTTTGCGCGCGGGCTGCTCCACGGGAGCGGGGCTTCCGCAGGCGCCATTGCGCTGATGCGTGAACCGCTGTCGGAGAAACGCACGCATGGCTGGGAGCGGCCCTATTCCGGCTGGTCGGGCGGCGACAATTGCGGCACCGGCGTCATCGGGCATACCGGCTTTACCGGCACGGGCCTGTGGCTCGATTTCGACCGCGGGCTCGCCTGGAGCCTCCTGACCAACCGCGTGCATCCGAGCCGGCACAGCGACAGCGGCATCGTCGCGTTGCGGCGCGCCGTCGGCGACATCGTCAATTCCTGAGGACAATCCATGCAGCCAATGTGGGCCATCGGCCTGATGACCGGCACCGTGCTCGACGGCAATATCGACGTCGCGATGCTCAAGACCGACGGCGAGAGCGTCGAAACGTTCGGCAAGTGGACGCTGGCGCCCTACGGGCAGGAGGTGCGCGACCTGCTGGTGGAAACCGTCGCGGCGGCGCGGCAATGGAATTTCGAAGGGCCGGAGCCGGAGATTTTCGCCCGCGCCAGCACGGCGCTGACCAAGGCGCAATCGGCGGCGGTTCTGGCGCTGATCGCCGAGGCGGGGCTGACGCCGGCCGATATCGGCGTCGTCGGCTTTCACGGCCAGACCGTGCTGCACCGGGCGCCGCAACCGGGCCGGATCGGCGATACGCGCCAGCTCGGCGACGGCGAATTGATGGCCAAGATCGTCGGCACGAAGGTCGCCTACGACTTCCGCAGCGCCGATGTGAAGGCGGGCGGCCAGGGCGCGCCGCTGTCGGCGAGCTATCATGCGGCGCTGCTGAAGGACCTCGGCGCCACGGGCGATATCGCGGTGCTGAACCTCGGGGGCGTTGCCAACATCACCTGGTGGGACGGTACCGACACGGTGATCGCCTTCGATACGGGCCCGGCTAATGCGCCGATCAACGATTTCGTCAAAGAGCGCGGCGCCGGCGACATGGACCGTGACGGGCAGCTGGCACTGGCGGGCACGGTAGACGAGGCGAGGCTTACGCGGCTGCTGGAGCATCCATACCTCAAGGCACCCTACCCCAAATCGCTGGACCGCTTCGATTTTCCTGCATCGATGGCCGATGGGTGCTTGCTCGAAGACGGCGCGGCGCTGCTGACGGCCTTCACCGTCGGCGCCGTCGGCAAGGGGCTGGACCTGTTGCCGCGACGGCCGAGCAAGCTCATCGTCTGCGGCGGCGGACGGCACAACCCGGCGATCATGCAGATGCTGAACACGCGCATCGGCGTGACCGCCGTGCCAGCCGAGGAGGTCGGCTGGCGGGGCGATGCGATCGAAGCGGAATGCTTTGCCTTCCTCGCCGTGCGCGTGCTGCGCGGCCTGCCGATCAGCTTTCCGCTGACGACGGGCGCAAGGGCGCCGATGCGGGGCGGCAGGCTCGCGGGCTAGGTCGAACGTGTGGGCGCGCGCGAGCGCCGCCCGGGCATTTGCCGTCGCGGTGACACGGTGTGGGGCGATCTTCGCCTCGCTTGGTAGTTGTATAAAAAGAGGCAAAGACCGCCCCACACGATCAGGATTTATCGCGCACGCCGCAA